>Ga0123353_10008468_pt1 | contig 14051 bp, 8 predicted proteins | sample TergutLab28metaG_3_FD_92763 | JGI IMG/M metagenome (GOLD analysis project Ga0123353, IMG submission 92763) | Labiotermes labralis P3 segment gut microbial communities from Petit-Saut dam, French Guiana - Lab288 P3 | ecosystem: Host-associated > Arthropoda: Insects > Digestive system > Gut ... | reverse complement strand
TTCTTAACCATGTAGCCGCCTACATAACCCGTTTGGGCGGAGGTTAAGTCGCCGTTGTAGCCTTGCTTCAAGGGCACGCCGATTTCGTTGGCAACTTCAAACTTAAATTTGTCCATGGCTTCACGAGCATGGGGTACTGCGGATGTGTCGATCTTCATCGTATTCGTCTCCTTTTGTTCTGTTTTGGATGTTTCGATGCTAGTATGGACGGGGAGCGAAATATTATGCAATTTAACGGCGAATCCGCAATTGTAATGTTTTGACAGGATTTTTAACAATATATTAAGTCAATCATTATTAAGTAAATATATATTGACTAATTTGAAATCATCAAATAAAATACGCCAACCATGACGGGAGGCGTATTGTATGTTCCTCGGACGCGAAAAAGAATTGAATACCCTGCGTGAAGCCTATGCCAAGCCGGAATTTACTTTCATTCCTATTTACGGCCGCCGTCGCGTGGGTAAGACGCAGCTTATCGAAGAATTTATCCGCGGCAAACGGGCAATTTTTTTCACCGCCATCAACCGTGGGACGTATAAAAGCAACCTTGAACTCCTAAGCAAGGCGATATTCAATGACGGGGAAAGCGCACCGGTTTATGGGAGTTTCTACGACGCGATGGACGGCATACACGAACAAGCGAAACGTGGGAAGTTGATTTTCGTTATAGATGAGTTCCCCTACCTCGCCCAATCCGATGAAAGTATCCTATCGATTTTACAACAGTTTATTGATTTGAAATTTATGAAAACGGATATGATGCTTATTTTATCCGGTTCGTCATTGTCTTTTATGGAAAATCAGGTGCTGGGTTATCAAAGCCCCTTGTACGGCAGGCGCACGGGGCAAATCAAGCTGCTTCCGTTGGATTTTAAAACGGCACGGCTTTTCGCGCCGGATATGCCCTTATACGACCAAGCGGTGATGTTCGGGGTTACGGGTGCGATTCCTAAATATCTGACCCTTTTTAATGCCGGCAAACCGTTGGACGAAAATATCTGTTCGTTGTTCTTCGACCGAAACGCTTACCTTTTCGAAGAAACGAATAACCTGTTAAAACAAGAATTTAAGGAACCCGCTTTATATCAAGCCATCATAACGGCTATCGCAAGCGGTGCGTCACAAATGAAGGATATAAAGAATAAAACCGGTGAAGAATCGAGTACTGTCGCCACTTATATAAAATCATTGCTGGAAACCGGTATCGTACGCAAGGAAGTACCCGTCACGGATAAACCCGTCAGCCGCAAGACAATATACAGGTTGGACGACGGCATGTTCCGTTTTTGGTATCGCTTCGTGTACCCCAACACGTCGCTTGTCGCCCTCGACAAGGGCGAACTCGTGTATAACCGCATCCGCCCGCAAATCCCCGCTTTCATGGGTGAAGTATTCGAAAAGTTATGCATCGAATATATGTGGCATATGTACGATTCGCTGCCCGTTCACTTCCAAAACATCGGCCGGTGGTGGGGCAACAATCCCGACCTCCAATCCCAAATGGAAGTCGACTTCATCGCCTTCCGGAGCGACGGGGACGCGGCTATCTTCGGCGAATGCAAGTGGCGGAACGAACCGTTGGACAAAACCACGGTGAGCGGCTTGATAACGAAATGCGGGATGTTTACACAGTTTACAACCAAGCATTACTTCCTGTTTTCCAAAAGCGGCTTCACATCCGCGGCGCAACGGCTTGCCGCCGAATCGGGGAACGTACACTTGATTAATTTTAAGGATATGTTTATCTAGCTTTCAAGCATTGTTATGTTTTTACAAAAATGATAGACTTTGGACGAAGTGGATTTCACGCGTAAGAAAGGAACCATATAAATGACCGAAAAATTTACCTCCATCAACCAAAAACTATTAAACGGCGTTATCATGGACGTCACCACCCCCGAGCAGGCCCGCATCGCCGAAGCCGCCGGCGCGGTCGCCGTTATGGCGCTCGAGCGCGTACCCGCGGATATCCGCGCGGCAGGGGGCATTTCTCGTATGAGCGACCCCGCGATGGTCCGGTCCATCCAAGCCGCGGTAAAAATCCCCGTCATGGCCAAATGCCGCATCGGGCATTTCGTGGAAGCGCAGGTACTGGAAGCCATAGGGGTAGACTACATCGACGAAAGCGAAGTGCTGACCCCGGCGGACGACACGTTCCACATCGATAAGACGAAATTTACGTCGCCGTTCGTGTGCGGTGCGAAAAACTTGGGCGAAGCCTTGCGCCGCATACAGGAAGGCGCGGCGATGATCCGTACCAAGGGCGAACCCGGCACGGGTGATGTGGTGCAAGCGGTGCGCCACATGCGGACGATCCTCGGGGAGATCAGAACTTTAACGTCCAAATCGCCGGACGAATTATATGTAGCCGCGCGGGACATGGCTGTGCCGTACGCGCTGGTGTTATATGTAGCCGAGCATGGCAGATTGCCCGTACCCAACCTTACAGCGGGGGGTGTTTCAACCCCGGCGGACGCTGCTTTAATGATGCAATTGGGCGCGGAAGGCGTGTTCGTGGGTTCGGGTATATTCAAATCGGGTGACCCGTCAAAAAGGGCGGCCGCCATCGTAAAAGCGGTCGCCCATTATAAGGACGCGAAATTGATCGCCGAGATTTCAAAAGATTTAGGAGAACCCATGGTCGGCATCAACGAAAATGAAATCAAAATAATTATGGCGCAACGGGGGGTCTAGCAAATTATCCCAGCTTCATATCCCCGAATTTAATCCAATTCTTCTTACGCATAAATTCGGATACCCCAAGTGCGATAACCGCGGGCAGGACAAAATGCACCAGCCCCACCTGCAGGAATACTTCGCCGCTGTACCCCATCGCCGTAAACGTACCGAATTGGCCAACCAAACCCGACGTACCCATCCCCGCCCCGGCGGGGATGTTTTGCATGGCGAAAACCGCGGCGGAAACGGAGCCCCCGACCGCGCTCGCGACAATAGCGGGTATCCAGATACGGGGGTTCTTCATGATGTTCGGGAGCTGGAGCATGGACGTTCCCAGCCCTTGGGAAATCAAGCCCCCGATTTTATTTTCGCGGTAGCTTGCCGCGGCAAAACCGATCATATTGGCGGCGCAACCCGCCACGGCGGCACCCGCAGCCAAGCCCTCCAAGCCCAACATGATGGCGAGGGCGGCGCTGGAAAGCGGCCCTGTCAGCATCATACCCATTACGACCGCGACGATCGCGCCCATTAGTAAGGGCATCAAGTCGGTTGACCACATGACGAAGCTGCCGATCGCGTTCATAAAACTTTGGATGGGCGGGCCGATGAGCATCGCGACGCCCACACCCGTAACGATCGTCACCACCGGCGTGACGATGATATCAACCTTCGTTTCCTTGGAAACCAATTTCCCCAATTCCGCGCCTGCGATGGCCGCGATCAACGCGCCCGCGGGGCCTCCAAGGAAGTTACCCGCGAAACCCACCGCCGCGGAAGCGAACAACACCAAAGGCGGCGCCTTTAACCCGTACGCCACCGCTACGCCGATGGCGAAACCCACCGCGCCGGGGTATGTACCCGACCCACCCACGGGACGGCTGCCCGCCGCCATTTCGCCCATGGTGGCGAGGAAGTCGATACCCGCGCGTGAGCCGATTTCATACAGGATCAACCCGATAATCAACGACGCAAACAACCCCAGCGTCATCATGCCCATCGCGTCTACGAAATATCTTTTAAATGAGATTTCTATTTCCTTCTTTTTAAGAAACGCTTTCATATAAAATTCTGTCCTTTCATGTGGGTTCATATCATGTATAATAAGTTAATAAATATAACCGTGCAAGGTATAACCGTTAGGAGGACTCTATGCAATCGTTGATAAAAAATGAATTGGGGACGATCGCCATCGACAACGAGGTCATCGGCCGTTTGGCGGGTTTGGCCGCAATGGAATGCTACGGCGTCGTGGGTATGGCCGCCAAAAGCATCCGCGACGGCTTGGTGCATCTCTTAAAAATCGAAAGCCTGACCAAGGGCGTACGGATAAAGGTGACGGACGAAGGTGATTTGATCATCAACCTGCATATAATCGTGGAGTACGGGACAAACATCGTCGCCATCGCCAACACGCTGATCGACAACGTGAAGTATAAGCTCGAAAGCTGCGTGGGGCTGACCGTGCGCGAAGTGAATATCTACGTGGAAAGCGTGCGTGTGTAACATGGGCCATATCAGCATGGACGGTACGTTGTTACGTAAGATGATCATCGGCGGAGCGAATGAACTGATCCGCAACATCGCCCCCCTCAACGCCTTAAATGTTTTCCCCGTGCCGGACGGCGACACGGGTACCAATATGTCGCACACGGTACAAGCCGCCGCGCGGGAAGCGGCCAAGCTCTCCAACCCCAACATCGCCGACATCGCCAAAGCCGCTTCAAACGGCGCGTTACGCGGCGCACGCGGCAACAGCGGGGTGATCCTTTCACAGCTTTTCCGCGGTTTTGCGAAAGGGCTCGAAGGCAAATCCACCGCCAAAGCAGAGGACTTGGCCGTCGCGCTGGCCAAATCATCCGAAATGGCGTACAAGGCCGTGATGAAACCCAAGGAAGGCACGATGCTGACCATCGGCCGCGCTTTCGCCGAAGCCGCGCACGAAATCGCCTTCGACCAAAACGACATCGATATTTGCCTGACCTTCGTCATCGAACGCGCCAACTTGGTATTGGCCAAAACCCCCGATATGCTGCCCGCCCTTAAGGAAGCGGGTGTAGTGGATTCCGGCGGCATGGGGCTGATCTGTCTCCTGCAAGGGGCGCTGGACGCCATGCGTACGAAAGGGGATGTCGAATTGCTGGAAATAACCGCACAAAGCGGCGAAGGTACAATCGTAGGCGCAGCCGTGATCGACCCCTCGGCGATCACCTTCCCCTACTGTACGGAATTTCTGCTCGAGCTCGCCGCACCCGACAAGCGTACGCGCGGTCATTCCGCCGACGCGGAAGCCACGCTTAAGAGTTACCTGATGAGCATCGGCGATTCCATCGTAGTCATCGAGGACGCAGGCCTCGTAAAAGTCCACGTCCATACGGGCGACCCCGGCAAAGCCTTGCAAAAAGCCCTCCAATTCGGCGAATTACATGATATTAAAATCGACAATATGCGCGAGCAGCACACGGGTATGCTCGATTTCTCAGCACAATCCAAACCCGCCGCACCCCCCAAACCCATCGGTGTGGTGGCCGTTGCCTCCGGTACGGGCTTACGTGACCTCTTTATCGGCCTCGGCGCGGACGTATGCATCGAAGGCGGCCAAAGCATGAACCCCAGCACCGAGGACATCGTACAAGCCATCGCCATGGTGAACGCCGAACGCGTCATCGTCCTGCCCAACAATAAGAATATCATCCTCACCGCCAAGCAAGCCGCCAAGCTGACCAAGGATAAGGAAGTACACGTCATGGCCACCCTTTCCGTCCCGCAGGGTATGGCTTGTATGGTGGTCAATTCCGATACGATCCCCTTGGAGGACAACCTCGCCGGCATGAAGGAATCCATGGAAGCCGTACATTGCGGGCAAATCACCCAAGCCGTACGCGACACCGTGCTGGACGGCTTCACCATCGTGGAAGGAGACGTACTGTGCATCTACGACGGCGACATCGTATTGGTGGAAAAGAGCCTGCTGTCCGCTTCACGCGCATTGGCCGACCGTATGTTGGAAAAAAGCGGCGACATAGTGACCCTCTACCACGGCGAAGGCGCAACCGCAGAATTGGCAAACGAACTGGCGGCATACATCATAAAAAATCACCCCCACTGCGAAGTGGAGGTATATGAAGGCAAACAACCGCTGTACAGCTATATTATTTCGGTGGAGTAGAAGTATCTGATATATAGCGAAATAATTCAGAATCGGTCTTGCCTGTCGCCGAAAAAGCGTTGGAACGTCCGCTATTTTCGGCTCGGGTAAGACCGTTCTTCATTGATTTCGCTTTAAAAGCGGCATATCAAGAAAAGGTAGGGCACAGGATTGGCACAGCTCAGATTTACTACGTTCTCAAACGGCACGACTGGCGCAAGGTCAAGCCACGAAGCCGTCACCCGAAGAAGGCGAGCCCGGAGGCTATAGAAACCTCAAAAAAATTAACGCCCGCATCAATGAATTGAAATGCCAAAATATAACAGGCAAGGTACGGTTGATGTTTGAGGATAAAGCCGGGTTCGGGCCAATCAACAAGCCGCGATATTGCTGGTGCCGGAAAGGGGTACGCCCCAGCGTACCTTGCCACCATATCCGGGAATACCGTTACGCCTACGGAGCGGTCGAACCGTTGACGGGTGAACATTTCTTTTTGGTTCTGCCTTATTGTAACAGCAAATGCATGAACGTGTTTTTACATGAATTGGCGGCATATTATCCTGATGATTACATTTTATTAGTGGCAGACGGCGCAACATGGCATAAGTCAAAGGAATTGAAAATCCCATCAAACATCGAACTTTTTCCGCTTCCTCCGTACACACCCGAAATGAACCCCATCAATCAGATTTGGGCATGGCTTCGGCTTCATGGCTTCCGTAATGAGATATTTCATACCCTCGATAAGGTTGTCGATAGGCTTTGCGAGGTCATATGCTCCCTTTTTGTCGATACTGTTATTTCAATCACTCATCGTAAGTGGATTATGTCAAATGCTTAATTAGAGATTAATATCAGAAAAGGTTAGAATGTTTGTGATTTTTTTTATACAGCCGTACTTTCCACGAAACTTTCTATCCACAGTGATTCACAATATATAATTTGTTGTATAATGCTATAAAATAGCGTTTTGTTATGGATGAAAATAATTATTATTTTTGCATACACGTTTTGCAGCATTCAATTATATGTTTTACATTTTATGTGATTATAATGCGATGAAATTGTTTTTAATAATTTAACAAGAACAGAGGTTTGGCATGATAAACAGAATTGAGCAAACAAACTACATAGTATTTGAAATCGATAACACGCAATCCCATTACGCTCATGCCTTCGCGTTTATCAATGAAGTGGAAAGCAGAGGTGATTTTAAAATTTTCATGGAAGGTGCAGGCAAGCATTTTGTAATAAAACATGTACGCAGTTGTACAATGGATGCTGTCGCATCAGAAATAAATAAAATAAAATTAGCCGCTAAAATAGGTGCTCCCGATATGGTGTTTAATATTATTGATATGCAAAGATTTATATCGAGAGCAAAAAATCACGATTATTATTATTATATACGTATTACACCCACCACCAACAGTAATGTAGTAGAATTTTCATATTATCTTCTTTTACTTATGAATCACAAGCTACCTAACGATAAAATCGTGTGTGGGGTGAATGCCCAATCCTATGCTTATTTCCAACGTTTTTCGCATTTTACAAAATTACTTTCAAATGAATATAAAAAATTTTTTATTTTGAATAACGGAAAATGGAGAACCCCTGAAATACCCATCGATACATATAATTTACTTCCTATTATAAAAATTGACAAAACAAATTATGATGAATTAATTAAACGAAGATGCGTCGCGTTAGATGAAAATCGTATGCATAGTAAAAAATCCATTCTCGTTCGCGCCATCAATTCAATTATATTTATTGAAAAAAATAAAATATGTGACGCAATTATACACTACGCAAATCATTATTTATGTTTGGGAAAGGGAGCAGAGGGTATAAAAGGGAACACGAATGCGCCTTCGTATCTTCAAGCAGCCATTATGGACGTAATAAACAATAAAAAAGGTATATCTGCGGTACATTATCTATTATTCGCGATGTGGGTTCATCTTTTTACTGGCGAAGATATTAAAGACCTTGAATCAGCGAATCGTTTTATCACGGACTGTTACACACAATCGTTTGCTTATGAAAAAGGTGTGATACAAGTATTAGAAAACGCCGTTCAACATTCTGTCGGGAAAAAAGGAATATTAACTGCGCGTATTCTTGACAAATCGGATAAAGAATACTTATCCGCAATACATAAAGTTTTTAACAACGATCAAAATCAACCGGATCGTTTTTTACAAATGATAATAGCCGATTATAATGATAATGATACGATAATAAAGAGTTTTTTAAGTAAGAATAAAGAATCCGCCGCTAATTTATCTGCCGTTAAAGACCAAATCCAATTATCAGACTTTATGGACGAATATGAAAATGCTGCTACCGGTCGGCAATGGATTGATTTCCGAGCTACCAACGTAGCAAAGTGCCAAGGCCTTATCATTTTTGCAAAAGCTATTGCAAGTGGGCAAGCCGTTGTACTTGCCAGAAGTGATATAAATATATATAACAATGACCCAAAAAATTATTGGATGCGCGATTTTAACGAAGGCGTGGAAAATCAAAACCTAAAAGCTGATATAGAAAAAGTATATATACCGGGAACGCAATTTAACATATTTTTCCCCCTTAAAAAATTTAAACAAAAAGGACGTTATCCACTGGACGATGTGATTAGAACTACGTTTGACAGTTATGCTAGGTTTTTAGGGTGGGGCATACGAATGATTCATTCTGATAATATGCATGAGGCCCTTTCAACAATTAAACAAGAATGGGAATCCGAGAAAATTAATGCCGAAATTATTAAAAAGCAATATTTATGGGATAAATTTACCCAATATTGGAATGAATTGTACAACGTACATAATCAAGTTGTATTAGAATCCGAAAATAACAAAGTAATATATGTAATAAACATGGAAGTCATTACTAAAAAAATGAAAGACGAATCCGTAACTTGGATCGAATCATTGTGCAAGGGCTTTTTAAAGTCCAAATGGATGACAAGAGAGAAGGAAAAATATATAGCTTTTACATATTACGATACAAACTTTGCTAATATATTCCTGTCGGCACTTTCTGCTGCTCGCCGTGGTTTAGAAAATGTTCCGGCGCAAATATTTTTTTCAAGCGGTTTATGGAACGACGGCAACCCTGATTTAATAGGTCCTAAATTGCTGGTTACAGAAAGGACGCTGGGCGATGCTCAACCCAAATTACCCAAAGGCGGGGAAATACCGCGTTTACCGTGGGAATGCTTTAACATACCGGGTACGACAAAAAATGCGCTTAACCAGTTGCGCAACTATGCCCAGCGCGAAATGCAAGACAATCATAACGGTGACGGTTACGGTTACAAACTTAGCGACACACACATTAAATTAGGCAATAAAATTCACATTGATACGTTTTATGAAATAGCACCGCATTTAATGAAGCAGGAAATCGCCAAAGACATTGCATTTTGTTTGCTCCAACAATTATTTTTACAGCCTTGCTTCCGCAAAAACCTAAAAGATAAAAAAACGCACATTTATTTATACGGGTACGCATCTTATTCACGTACTATTATTAATGCCGCCCATGAAATGCTTAGTGCATACGGCGAACGCGCCGCCAAGGTATCGTTTATCATATATCAAACAAAACAAGCTGGCACAAATATGGACTACGAAGAACAAATTTACATCAGCGACCCGCCTAATCCGGGCGATGGCATTAGCACATCCATAGTGCAAATTGTGCCCATAAGCACAACCTTTACTACTTTCCGAAAAATGTGGAAGGAATTAAAAAGAAGTGGGAAAATAAGCGAACCCTTCCCCAATAAACCCGATTATAACCTCACTGCATTGTGGGTACGCAATGAGTTGGAATCTGGGATGAATTTTGATGATCGTGCAAAAGAAGAAGAACCCTTCTGGTTACCGAAATATTCTTTTTTACCAAATGGATATGGTGGTACTGTTGAAACACACGATATAGAAATTACAGGTATACCCTTTTATTTACTTGCACTCCATGGAAAATGGCGTACGCCCGTATATTGTGAAAAATGTTTCCCTGAAGCCCTTGGAAAAGAGTTTCCTTTAATAAAAACCGATGATTCGTCTACCGTTCCTATGTCGCAATATTATCCACCGACAAAAACACCGCTTAAAATAAATAAGCATAATCCTAAATATATTGCTTCACTTAAAGATTTTGTAAAATTCGGTCACATTAGCCGAGGCACAAACCACTATCAATTCTATATTGATATGCAACGCTATTATCGTATAAACAAACCAAACATAAAAAATTGGCTTGAAGGAATGAAGGATAAATACGTTAACATTTCCCATGTGGTAATCGTATCGCCACATAAAACAAACAATATTGAATTTGCTCAATATATTAATGATAATTGTTTTAAAGGAAGTGCACACATGTTGTGCTTGGATAGTGAAAAACATTACAGAAGTAATGTAAAATTAGAATTTGCGGAATACATGAAATTATTTAATAAATATAAATTCATCTACGTTTATGTTGATACATCTATAATAACGGGGCAAACATACCAAAGGATTGCGAGCTTGATGAACACCATAGCCAATAAACGGATGGATGCGGAAGATAAACCTTTTGTCTTCAACGAAGTTTTTTTGTTGGTGGACAGGCTTTCTACGGACACCAAGCGGACATTCGTTGAAGATATAAATATAAATTTCCATTCCTTTACCCAATTGAATATATCCAATATGCGGACATATGGCGATTCATGTGTGGGATGCAAGCTGCACAATGATGCAAAGCGATATTTTAGCAACGCTGCGACCAAAGGTGAAAGCGTTTATTGGGAAAAGAAGATAGTTAAGAATATTCCTATTTTCCATGAAAAATGGTGCTCTGAAAATTCGAATCCCAACGTAAAGGAAAAAATAGAAAAAAAGCGTGTTCAAGGTTTTTTACGGTTGATTGCATCCCATGTTTTAACGGAACGCTTACATGATGTTCGGGGGCACAACCCCCATCGATATTTCGAAACGTTGGGCAGCCTTGTTTTAGAATTCTTAAAACGTTCCCGTGGACTTAGGGTTTCAGATCAATTATCTCCATACCAATATATACCGAAGGATATCTCACTTAAACACGGTACAAGTATGGAATCGCCCATCGTATCATTAATTAAATCTCTAAGCCGCCCGTTCTTCAGTTATGATTTTCATTTAAAGAGTCAAATGGCGGACATATTGATGTATTTCGTCATGCTCATCCTTGAAGATTTTAAACCTGATGACGCTTTAACAAAGCTACGCGGACCCAAAATGGATACATTAGAAGAAAAATCGGCTTTACGTGCAGAAAATAAAAAATGGCGGGAACAAGCCGCAAAAGAATTAAAAGAGTGTTTACCAAATAAAAATATACATTTTGATTTTTTGATGATATTATTAAAAGCATTGGCAGATATGCAAATGAATTTTATTTTTAGTTCAGATTTAATAAGTAACCTAAATGGGTTTTTAATAAATAACAAACTGAGTGTAAACAATTTTTATCGTAGTTACAGTCGCTATATTATTCGTGTAGTCAATGGGGAAGGGGACGAAATAAAAGCCTGTAGGTTGGAAATATTATTAAAAAAAGGTTTCTTTATTCCTTATAACGCATGTGAGGAGGAAATAAAACAATTTAATCAAGCACATGAAATAATGTTGCTGGAAAACAATTCAGCGCTCATACACGGTGTGCAAATACTATACAATGAATATGTCGATAGTGTACCCCAAATATTTATAAATATCGATACCCACTTGCATGATTTTGAATATTTTTTAAAAATACAAATGGGGGAAGATAAGAGCAAAATAAAAGATTGGTTCACCGCTAATGTGAATTTATTTAAAACATTAAAAAAAGAAAAATCTCCCAGCGAAGAAAGCAAAAAATATGTTTCTGTCGTCAAAATAGGGGAAAAACGGTATTTAAATCTTTGTAGCCACTTAACAAATGTATGTAAGGTGTATTATCATGATGCTGTGTTATCGTTGGCTTCCCATCACGGCAACAACGGACAAAACTATTCATATCGGTCGGAATTTGATGAGCGGTACTTTTTTGTAGTCCCACCTTCGAATCTGGAAAATGAAACATACAATTCAATTAAAGAATTAAACAATACCCTGGGTATTTTTGACAAAATAAAAAATAATACATTAAATGAACAAGGATATTTTATTGATGATAAACATATATGTATCAAACTTGAAAACAACCATGCAGAGCTTCTTGAATCGATAAAAAATCACGAACACGATGTCAACGGACGTGTACATATACCTCCGAACATGCAACCAGTATATTTATACATCACATCCGTTGAAATATCTGGCGACAGATATAAAGCTTTATGTCTGGTACGAAACTTATTAATGTACCGACATCATCTTATTGATTTTTTAGAAAAGGATTTTAATAATAATACCATGTCAACAATCGCGTGGTACAGGCGCTCTTCTTCATTATTAGCCGCTCAAAAAGCCGACAGCCATATGGATAACGATGATTTGCATGCGGTACGCCGTGCCTTACAAAAAAACCGATGGACGGATGACTTGCTTATATTACTCTTCCATCAAAACGCAAACATTCATATTGCACGTATGTTTCGCAGGATGATTGAATGCGAAGTAATGCAAAAACCAAATCTTTCGTTAGATTTTTATCCCGAAAACCGAATGGAAAGATACGATACTGCGTCCCTAACATCTTTACTTGATGTTTTCGGCGAGGTTGAATATTTGTCAGAAAGCATCAAAACTTACAGTGGTGCACAATGGGTTAAAACAATGCTTGGCGCCATTGATATATATGTGGGTAATGATTTAATTAATTTAGCAAACTTCCAAGACATAACTTCGAAATACCAATTTTTGGACTTTACCCTAGGTACAAGAGAAATACGTTGGTATTGCGCAGAACGTTTTGGGGCTTTTTTACTCGATTTTTTATTTAGTGCTATGAAACATGGTGTTAAGTGGGCGACGGGAAAAAATAAACGTTTAGAGGCAATGAACTACGACGATGGCCCTGCCGAACGTTATAGGTATTATTTAGAAAGCGGTAATAAATGTAAGATATGGATGAAGTGCGAACCTGAAGAACCGATAATATGGCAAAACCAAATAAAATATCGCAACCTTATCATTGAAACTATTGCAAAAACTGAATACATTAAAAAGGAGGGTATGTCAATCCCCACTGCAAGATGGTATTTTGATGGATTGTGGTCGATATTTGCTAATTATAGCGGACTTTATGAAGAATGGGTCGATACGGGACCCAAAGCAGAAGCGAAGTATAATAACGGAAAATATTCTCTAACACTTCCTATTTTAAAATAAAAGGAGAATTAAAATGGTTATTAATGAAGATGATCGTATGGTTTTTTTCGCGATTGAGGATGTACCCACAAAACGGTTTGCTTTGTACGCGGAAATGATTAAGAATTTATTAAATAAAAAGAATCCAAATTTTATAATAAAAGTAATAGGACTTGTTCCAGAATATGATATAAATACAATCAAAGATTCATACAAAAATAATCTAGCAGAAAAATATGCTGATATTAAAAATTTTATTGAATTTATCCCTCTTTCTTATTTAGGAAATAAAAATAATAATCATGGGTACGATTCGCCTTTATATAAAAATATATATGATATTATTTCGCAACATGCACGCCTTGAAACAATCAACCCCGCAAAATATTCGATTGTATTAGATTTAGCGCTCTTTGAGCAAGCTGATGAAGAAAAAATTAAGAATATGGAAAAGCTTCTTTCACACAAAATATATGAATCGAACAAAACAAGATGTATTTTATATTCAACGCTCCCAAATACTTTTGTGGATGCATGGGGGAGATTACTTGGTTTAACCAACGAAGAAATATATAACCTTCCGTTTTATAATATACCTATGATCTTATCGAATAATATTAAGATTACGGTAATATCTTCATTTACGCGGGATGTGTACGACAAAGCAATATGAATATGTATATTTTAATAATTTGAGGGTATCTTTATTAACAGGATTTAATCAAAACAACACTGGCACTATTAAAAATATTAATCTCTAATTAGGCTCTACCCAACAACCTGACAAACCACAAACCTCTGTCTACAAACGCGGTTATCCACAAGCAAACATGCAAGTTTGAGTAAGGTCGATAATAAAAACAAAAAAGTTCGCAACCTTC
>Ga0123353_10008467_pt1 | contig 14052 bp, 3 predicted proteins | sample TergutLab28metaG_3_FD_92763 | JGI IMG/M metagenome (GOLD analysis project Ga0123353, IMG submission 92763) | Labiotermes labralis P3 segment gut microbial communities from Petit-Saut dam, French Guiana - Lab288 P3 | ecosystem: Host-associated > Arthropoda: Insects > Digestive system > Gut ... | reverse complement strand
TTAGAGCAGGCGTGGGACATTTTACCCGTCCGATATGTGTATTTATACCTTTTGATACCCGTTTTGGCGGTTGTCTGCGGGCTTTTGTCGTTGCCGTTGATAAAAAAGACTACGTACAAGCGATTTTTCGGGCGTTTTAAGCGGAAAAAGGCGGCGATGGCGGCAGGTATTGAAGAAGAAGTGGATAATGTAGTGGAAGTTGATAATTGGGGGAAAGCGGAAAATGGGGTGGATGCAGGTGAGGCGACAGAGGTGAAAGACCAGGACGAAGGGCTTTCGGAATAATATGCCATGCACCGAGCGCTATGTACTGTAAGGAAAAATATTCAAGTCTGTTTTCCGCATAAAATCCGTGTTTGTCTTTTAAACTAACCTTATGAACAAAAGAAAAATTATAAGAGGGGCGGTTTTTTCCGCGTTACTCATTTTTGCGTACGTTTTTTTGGTGTTTCCGCTACACAATCACGCGGTTGGCGGCGATTTTTTGGTTAAGTCTTACGAGGTCGAAACGGAAAGCGGCGTTATGGTCGTCCACAAAATGTACGGCTTAATGGATATTTCGCCCGACAAGGAGCGGCGGGCAGCGATCGGCGGCTTTCCTATTGCTATGGCGCTTTTTACCGACGGAGTTATCGTGGACGATACCGCGCCCGTCGAGACGGCTTTCGGGCGGACAAACCCCGCCGCGCAACTTAAAAAAGGCGACTTTATTATCGAATTAAACGGGAAAAAGGTGCGCGAGAGCAGGGATATAGAGCGGATAATTTTGGCAAAGGTCGGAGAGGCAAACGGCTTGATTGACGTCGAGAACGCCGTAGGTGTGGGGAGCTTGATTAACGATAACGACAACATTGCGATAGGTTCGATCAGTGAGTATGCGGTAGGCAAAAAGGACGGAAAAGGCGGCGATAAAAGCAAAAACGGTAACAAAGTCAAAGACGGTAAAAGTGACGACAAAGGCGGCAAAAACAGCGTTTTAGAGGGGGATTGGACTATCCTTACCGGCGGTAGCATGAGTATAAAAATTCTGCGCGGCGGCGAGGAAAAAACCCTTGACATCAGCCCCGCCAAGGAAGAATTTTCCAACAAATACAGATTGGGGCTGGTCGTGCGCGACTACCTCTTAGGGGTGGGAATGGTGACTTATGTGAACGGCGACGGGACGTTCGGCGCGTTGGGACACCCCATCAGCGACAGCACTGCGGGCAAAGTCCCCATACGTAGCGGCGTGGTCTATAACTGCGAACAAATAGGTATTACCAAAGGTCAAAGGGGGACGCCGGGAGAACTTCGGGTGAAGATTGACGCATCGAGAAAGCCCATCGGCGAAATTTATAAAAGCACGGACAGCGGGGTTTACGGCAAATTTTTCGGCGAGCGAAGCGAACTGAAAAACTACCCCATAGCATCGCGGCGGCAGGTAAAGGCGGGGGACGCGCATATTTTTACCACCGTAAGCGGAACGGGCGAATACTATAAGGTGGAAATCATCAGGGCGATAAGCCAGACCGACAATGCGGACAAGGGGCTTATTTTGCGCGCGGCCGATCCCCGCCTCTTAGAGTTGACCGGCGGGATAGTACAGGGGATGAGCGGCAGCCCGATTATCCAAAACGACAGGATAATAGGCGCGGTGACCCATGTTTTCGTCAATGACCCGACGAAGGGGTACGGCGTATACATCGATTTCATGTACGAAAAATAAGTGTGTTTGTTTTTACATTTGAAACAAAAAAGGGACGCCTCTTAAAATGGGGGTGTTCCTTGTCTTTTGATTGACATTGGTTGTAAAGAATCTCCCCGTGGACGAAAAAATTTGCAGAAATTTGTTCCGGTGTCTGGTATCGTAACATATTTATTGTTGGAAGGCGACGGTTTTTTGGCGGTAATTGCCGGAAAAATCGGCTCAGACAATGCAAAAAGACACAAAAAGTAGTATTTTCCGGTCATTAAAGGCAAATTATTATCTTTTAAACTATATTTTTTTAAAACTGCATTTTTCAAGCCGCAAAATGCTTGACATGTGTTAATTGGTGTTGTATACTTGTACGCAGTGTAGCGTAATACTAAACATATCCTTACAAATTAACGCTATACACTGCCCTTTTGCTTTAGCGACGCATTCGTGCGAATGTCGTAAAACAGGCGGAAGAGAGGAATAAAAAAATTTATTGGAGGTTGTTTATGAAAAGGAATAAAAGTTTACTCGGCATGTTGATGGTTGCGCTGATAGTAACATTAGCGTGCGTAACGGCGATCGGCTGTCCAAAGACGCTCGAATGGCTGGATAAGCCTGATCAAGCGGGCGAGTATGCCAGCGTCAACGACGACCGCATATTCTTGTTTAGCGGTTATGACTTACGTTTCACGCTTTCGGTAACCGGGCAAGAAATTAAGGCCGGCGTGTGGGAATTTAGCGGTACCACGCTCAAACTTGTGTTTGACAAGAATGAGGACACCGACGTCACCGCCACCCTTGAGAGCGAAGTCATAACGATGAATTACGGAGGCGCTACGATTACGTTCCGAAGGCAGGTTTTGCGTACCGTCACTTTCGATTCTCGCGGAGGAGGTCCGGTGAATCCTGTTTCGGTAATGAACGGCAGGGCGATACCGGTAAATCTTACGCCTGCCGAGCCTACGCGCGACGGCTTTGAATTTATTGGTTGGTATAGTGACCCCGCATGCACGCCTGCGTCCCTTTTCACATTCGGCAAAGATGTTGTTACCGAGCCTATCACGCTTTACGCTTATTGGGCGGAGCCGGTAGTAGGACGAGCGGATTATGATATGGACTTTGACTGGGGCTTCGACGGCGGCCACGACAATCCCGCGAGCATAAGGACAATCGGCGGCAAGCTGTATACCCAACCCGCAGAGATAAAGCGGGACGGATATACGTTCCGCGGCTGGTGGGTGAGTATGCCCGGTGCAAAAGATAAGCTGACTTATCCGGTAGTGCTTGGGACTACGGTCTTTGATGAAAAAACTACCCTTTACGCGTTTTGGCAGGAAAATACGACCGGGTTACAAGCCCCCGTTGTGATGGTTTCGCCGACGGGTGCGATAACATGGCCGACTGTCGCGGGCGCAATATCCTCTTACAGAGTTAATATAACTGCTCCCGACGGAACCCGCGTGGTCACCGACGGGTCCGCTCCCGTTTCGCAAAATCCTTCATACCCCTTTACATATTCGCAGATCGGCGATTATATTATTCAAGTAGAGACAGTCGGTATGCAACAAAACTATTCGGCGCCTACCATCAGGCATTACAGGCATATGGCGCTTGCAAGGGTTTCGATTTTTGCGGTTGTCAATTCGTCTGTGTTGATTTTTGACGGGGTCAAAAACGCGACAAGATATACCATTACCGTCGATTGCGGCAACAAGCTGCATCGCCATACGGACGTTGAATTAGGAACCTCTAACAAGTATGATTTTTCTAATTGCGACATGCAACCCGGCGGCATCAAGTTCACGGTTAAAGCTTTTGGCAACGGATGGATGGCCTCCGAGGGGATATATATCCTTGACAGGTCGCTAAGCGCAGTGTCAGAAATCAGGGTTGACGGCGAACTAAACGCGTTTTGGGCGTCCGTGCCGAATGCCGAAAAATACCTTGTTTCAGTCAGAATGGCGGGCGAGGTTTTGACCGACAACTTGGACATTGGAAACAGAACAAGTTTTTCTCTTAAGGGATACGATGCGGGTAGCCTGCAAGTAAGCGTACGCCCCGCTTCGGCCGGTTATAATTCTCCCGCCGCGGTTTGGGTCGCGCATAACAAAACAAACCTTGCCGCCCCGGGAAATATTCGCACCCAAGGCAATACCATTCTATGGGACGAAGTGGCGGGCGCGACATCCTATACAATACAGATCGGAGGGCTGGAAATTACTACCGCGTCCGAAGACGGTAACGAATATGAGTTGACCGCCGAAGATTTGGAGCAATTAGCGGCGCTCGGAACTGGCGATTATGAGCTAAAAATCAAGTCGAACGGTGCGTCGCCTTCGTTATTCAGCGATTCGGTTCTTGTCAGGAGTTCTTTCCCCGACACGATTTCTTACGCCGCGGGCGTTGCTTATTGGGACTCTGTACTCGGCGCCCAAAGATACGTAATCGTCGTCAACCCCGGTGCAGCGGCTGTGACATACAATGTATCAGACGGTGCGAGCAGCGTCCGCATTGCTCTTACCCAAGCCGGAATCAATACCATAACCCTGATGGCTTATGACAGCGCCAACCTGCCTATGTCGCACGTTACGGCGGACGTTGAGGTTTTTGCCTATACCGTGACCTTTGATGCGCGCGGCGGGTCTTTGCAGACAACCAAGCTGCACAAGGCGTTTGGCGATCCCGTGGACGATTTGCCCAACGCGACCACAAAGATGGCGGGTCACAACTTTGATGCATGGTATACCTCGCCGGGCGGTCCTGCGCAAAATGCGGGAAAATATTCGGCCGCGACCTTTGTCGGCGGAGATTTGATTCTTTACGCAAACTGGATAGCTCACATTTATAGAATAGAGCTTGACTCCGGCAACGGAACCGTAGCCAACGGCAGCCCCGACGTGACCTACAACAACCTAGAGGTTTTTGAGGTTCCCGCTATAAACGGCAATGGATTCGTAGGCTGGTACACCAGACCTAACGGACAGGGCACCAGAGTCACCGACGAGCGCGGGATAATGTTTTCCGCATGGTCTTTTGTGCATATTGACAACAACGGGCTGCCCGTAGAAACTGCGGACGGTCGGGTGCTTTACGCTTTTTACGCGAATATATTCGATTTTTTGGCGGCTGGCGACAACGCTTATACAGTGAACAGAGGTGCCGACATCAATTTGGTAAAGCACATAGTCATACCCGATACGTACGACGGTTCAAACGTAACTAGCATCGGTATGCTTTCTCACTTTGGGTTAGAAAGCGTGACTTTCGGCAAAAACATAGCCGGATACGAAGAGATTGCGTTTGACGGTTGCAGAAATCTGCTCAACATTTATGTGCACGCGGATAACGCAACGTACAAGGATATAAACGGCGTACTTTACAGCAAGGACGGGTCAAGGTTAGAGGCTTATCCCACAGGGAGGACCGGCAGGGTATTGATACCCGTATCCGTTACGACTATCTCGGGGATGGCGTTCAGGAATAACACCAACCTTGTATACATTACCGTCCCGGGTACGGTAAAAACTATCGAGCCCGATGCTTTCTTTAATTGTAACAATCTTGTCGACTTAATCCTGGAAAAGGGTATAGACAGGATCGAGGATTCCGCTTTCAACGGATGCAGCAAGTTGACTGAAATAACATTCCCGGCCGACTTGACCCATCTTGGCAGCTATGTCTTCGAAAACTGTACCGCGCTGTTAAAAGTGACTTTTGCCGGCGGGAGCGTCAAGCCGCTTATTATGGACGAGTATGTTTTTAGCGGCTCCTACAGATTAAGAGATATAATTTTTGAGCCGGGCAGTATGGTGGAAAACATAGGCGACCATGCGTTTGACGGCAACAACGGTCTCAGAGAGATAACCATACCCGCCAGCGTAAGACGTATCGGCAGCTACGCTTTTAGGGCGGCTGTAAGGCTTGAAAAGGTATTTATCGAGGACAACAGCCAGTTGGAAAAAAACGATGACCCGATAACAGGGTATGATGCGATCGGCACCGGCGTCTTTGAAGATGCGATATTCCTCAGAGAGGTAATCTTCTTAGGCTCGACAAACATAGAGGTTTTGCTGGAAAATATATTCACCGGCAATGCCTCGATTGAGCGCATTACGCTTCCTTCCGGCTTGGTTTCTGTGGCCGCACGTGCCTTTGAAAATTGCGCGGGCCTCAAGTTCTTGACTTTCCAGGCGGGCAGTCAATTTACAACTATCGGCGCAGGCGCGCTCAGAGGGTGTGTTAACCTTACCGAGATTACGCTTCCGGGCAGTATAACAAATTTCGCCACCGCTATGCTTGAGAGCTGTACAAAGCTTGAAAAAATCACTGTGACAGCCGAGACCAATGCGAATATCTCCGCGGCGGGCAACGTGCTTTACAACGCGGACAAATCAAAGATTTTATTGTATCCCCGTGCGCTTGCCGCTACTACCTTTGAAATCATCGACTCCGTTACAAGCCACGACGAGCTTGCCTTTGCGAATGTCCCCAACTTAGCAGCCTTTACCGTAGCCGCCGCTAATACCGTTTATACCGTGTCGGACGGTGTGCTTTTTGCCCAGGAGGGGACTTTGCTCATACGCTACCCTTCTGCAAAAGCGGGCACTACGTACGAAGTCCCCGCGAGCGTTATAATCATCAAAGAGTATGCCTTCAGGGGAGTCAAGAATCTTACGGAGTTAACCTTTGCCGGAGAGCTGCTTACCGAGATTTGCGATTATGCCTTTGACGGCATGACCAATCTTGCAGCATTCAACATTCCCGCGGGCTTAAAAATCGGCAAGGGCGCTTTCAACGGCTGTGTCAACCTTAGTCAAATAACGCTTTCTGAGGATACGACGGAAATCGGTGATTTCATGTTTTCGGGAGTGACCGGCTTGACGACTATGATTATCCCGAAAAACGTGACATATATCGGCGACAGCGCGTTTTTTGGCACCCGTCTTACGTCGGTGACCTTTGAAGCGGAGAGCAAGCTGGAAATCATCGGGCCCAACGCCTTCCGCGGCCTTACCAGCCTTGGTAACGTCACGTTCCCCGAGGGCCTGAAGGTAATCGGCGATTACGCCTTCCAAGGCTGCACCGCCTTTACGGCAATCGTTATCCCCGGCAGCGTGACCTATCTTGGCGATTATGCCTTCCAGGCCTCGGGCGCCACGTCCAATGCCAACAGCAACTTTACCGTTACATTTAAAGCCGTAATAGAACCCGAGGAACCCGAGGAGTCCGAAGATGGCGAGGAACCCGCAGAGGCCGAAGGGCTGACGATGGGTACCCACGTATTTGCGAATATCGTCCGTCTTTTAAGCGTAACTTTCGAACCGGATAGCAACGTGCAAGCCATCGGCGATTACGCTTTCTACAGATGTATCAACTATAACAACGCCGCCAGCCTTTTCAGGACGATAACCATACCCAACACGGTAAAATCGATCGGTCATTACGCTTTTGCGTATACCGGCAAATACTACCAGGGTACCACCACCAACACCAATACCTATACAGAAGCCAACTCCGGGCTTGGGACGTTGACCTTTGCGGCGGGCAGCACGCTTAAAGACATAGGCGATTACGCTTTCCAGTATACCAACATTGCCACGGTAAGCTTCCCCAATAGCGTAGAAACTATAGGTGACGGCGCTTTCCGCGGCCTTAGAGAGTATGGCCAGTGGGGGTGGGAGGAAAGCCCGGGAAGAATTACCAGCATAACCTTTAACACCGCCTCATACACAGAGGAAGACGAAAACGGCGAAGACGTGGTGATGTACCGCGGGGTAAAATCAATAGGGGCGGGCGCGTTTTATATGTGCCGCTTAACCACCCTGGTGCTTCCCGAAAGTTTGGAAAGACTCGGCGACCAAGCGTTTTATCAGGCTAACAACGTAAGAAACAACGGCGTATATTTTGAGGGTAACAACTACAGCTTTGTGATTCCTAACTCCCTCAAATATATCGGTAGGCAGGCTTTGGGCCAGGTTTTTGGCAGCAGCGTGCGATTGTACCTTAATGAGGGAAGCCAGCTTGAGTACGTTGGCGACGAGGCTTTTACGGCCAACGACAACTTGACCGGCGCCCAAACATTTTATCTCCCCGACACTTTGACGCATATCGGGGAATCGGCTTTCTCAAGCTTAACCGGTATGACAGGCACTGTGTCTATAAATACAAGGCCCATTCAGTTTGTGGGTATCATGGGTACCTGGTCTTTCTACGGGCCGTTCTCGGGCGCCGGGTTCAGGTCGGTTGTAATCAGAGCCGGCTCGGAAGAAATCCAGCCCTACCTTTTTAACGACAATAATTTTCAAAATATAACGATCCCCGGGACGGTAGGACGTATCGGCGAGGAAGCCTTTAAGCCCGTGTCATGGGGAGGTACAGGTATCCAAACCCTGACTTTCTCGGAGAGAAGCATCCTTACGGCCTCGGGTATCGGCGATAGCGCGTTTCATGCTTATGGGGAGAGAGGCCCCAGAACGATAGTAAATATGCCGGCGAGCATAAGCAACAGGGACGTCACATCTCTCTTCGGCAGGTGGGTTGAAAGGTATGAAATAACCGACCCGGATTCGCCTTATGTGTCTATCGGCGGCGTGCTTTTCGATGTAAACGGGACCACGCTTGTTATGGCTCCTCCGGGATATGGCGGGATGAGAGCCGATAATAATACTACGCTTAACCCGTATACGGTGCCGACAGGGGTAAAAGCCATAGGCCCTAACGCCTTTTACAACTGCGGTTATCGAGGTCAGGACACCAACTATACCAACCGTCGCTGGGGGATAACAAGCATCACTATCCCGGACTCTATCGAGATCATCGGCGAAAGCGCCTTCCAGGGCTGCATATACATTACCGCGATAAACTTTAACCAAACAACCAGCAAGCTGACGTATTTGGGCGGCTACGCTTTTTCCGGCTGCACCGCGCTTGCATCTTTTACAATCCCCAACAGCCTGAAGAATATCCCCGCTTCCGCTTTCTCTAACTGCACCGCGCTTGCTAACATCTATCTTGACAGCTCGCGCACGGACTATAAGGTGGACGGCATATTCTTAATAAACACCTTGACAAATGCGATTATTGTGGTACTTGGCAACACCGCTACGATCACCATCCCCGAAAGCATGACAAGCATTCCCTCCGGTTTCTTCGCCAGCCGCACCAGCATCCAGACCGTAAATATCCATGCCAACGTGACAAGTATCGGCGACCGCGCTTTCTATGGCTGCACGGGGCTTAGGACGGTGAACTTTACGGGGACAGAGGCTAATCCAAGTGCACTCAGCCAGCTGGTAAGTATCGGTAATTCTGCCTTTGACGGCTGCAACAACACTAACTTTACGGCCATAAGCATCCCCGCAAGCGTAGAGAGCATCGGCTATAGGGCGTTCGGAAGCTGCACCCGCCTTGTTGCCACTTTTGCGGCGGGAAGCCAGCTTGCATTTATCGGGGACGAGGCGTTTATAGAAACCCGTTTTGCAATCAACGATTTCCGCCCCCTCAGCCGCCTGACGGGTATCGGCAGCAGTGCTTTCGTCCTTACACAAATCAGCGGAAACGTCTTTTACCCCGCAAGCCTACAGACCATCGGCAACTATGCTTTCCAATCTCAAAGTTCTATAACCTCGATAACCTTCGAGGACGGCAGCCGTATGAAAACCATAGGTATGCAGGCCTTTTCGGACGTCAACCTTACGTCCATCAACTTTGGCCTCAACTCTATGTTGGATACCATCGGTATGCAGGCTTTTGGGGCGCAAGGCAGTACCAATCTTACAACCGTAACCCTTCCCGACAACCTTAAAACAATCGGCCTTGGAGCCTTCGAGGGCAACAGGTCTCTTAGCAGATTTATCGTAAGCGACTCGGCCATACATCTTGCTGTTGACGACGGCGTGCTGTTTAATAAAGCTAAAAACACTCTTCTTATTTACCCGAACGGCAAAGGGGCCACCTATGCGATTCCCGATTTTTGTACAATTATTGACACAGGCGCCTTCTTGTGCGGTTATCAAGGAAGCTTACGGACTCTTACGCTCCATAACCGCGTGACGACGATCAATACGGGTGCTTTCCAATATCCGAGCATTACCGTGAACCTTCCCTTAAGCCTGAACCGCGTCGCATCCCGGGCTTTCCAATTTGTTGGCGGCGGTACCATTAATGTCCAAGGGCGCGGCCAGAATGACTTGGTGGGCTGGGCCGAGGACTGGATCGACCAATGGGAAATGGATTATGTGCGCTGGAACACCGCGGTGAACTATGACGTCATCGTGGAGTATAGCGTGGCGAGTGGAAACGGCACCCTTAGGGCAAACCTCACTTCGGCAACCGGCACCCTTATACCTTCGGATGCTATGATATCGGTTGCTAGCGGCGCCAACATTGTGTTTACCGCGGTACCCGCAGAAGGATGGCGCGTAAAAGAGTGGAAGCTTAACGGCACGACTGTTGCGGGCAATTTGACGGAAACCTATACATACAGCAACATCAGGGCGTCGGCGCTTCTTAGCGTTACCGTAGAGTTCGAGCCCAGGCCGACCGACTCCGTGACTTACAGTGTGATAAACGAGGACTTCGGAGGTTTGCGCGCCAATATTACTACGGCGAACGGCACTTTGGTCCAGTCGGGAGGCGTGGCTTGGCACGGCTATACCATTGTGTTTACGGCGGAGCCTGTTACGGGCTGGCGCGTAAAAACGTGGACGCTTAACGGCGTTGTCGTCACAGGCAGCAGCGTTACGGGCACCGACAGGGTTACATATACCCACAGCAATTTCGCGGGGCCTATCGAGGTTACGGTGGAATTTGAAAAGACTCCCGAATATACGGTGACTTTCAGTGTGGTCGGCGCGACCGGCGGGACTTTGGCCGCCCGAATCGGTACCTCGACGGGCACGGTAATTACCACCGGAGCGTCGGTGCTTGAGAGTCGCACGGTCTACTTTGCCGCAACTCCCTCGACCGGTTATATGATAAAAGAATGGAGGCTTAACGGCGCGGTTGTCAACGGCACCACCGCCACATACACCACTCCCGCCTTAACCGGAGATATTACGGTAACCATAGAATATCAGCGGGGCGTGACGGTTACCGCCGCCACCGCCACCAATGGCGTACAACGCCGTACTTACGATACGGCCGCCGGGACAACATTTACCTCGGGTACGATGATTGCTCCGGGCAGAGTCATATATATCGGGACCAATGCGCCCTCCGCTACCGCAACTACCAGTTATCGGTATACGTTGAGCGCCGTAACAGGCGTCAGCGGCAGTTTAGTACTAATACACGGTGAGAATGTGCACGGCGGCATAACGTTCCTTGTCGAGATGCAAGCAAGCGCAACCGCCGCAAGCAACTGGATGAAGCTCACCATACCCGATGTAGCAGGGCTTACGGCCTTTACCATTACTGCAGCGCTTGTATCTAATGCCGTTAACTATAGCGTAACCGGGGGCAACGGAACTCTTGCCGCCGCAAGCGGTACCAATACCACCACTTTCGGCACCAATCGCGCTTCGGGCGTAGCGATTCCTTTCAACAATTCATATAGGCTTACCGCAACGCCAAGTGCGGGCTATAAGGTAAAAGCATGGTATCTTAACGGCGTCCAAATAGGAGTAGGCGCCGGAGCTACCATACCGAAATTTAGTGGTGGGCTTCCCGGCGACACCACGTATATCCGCAATGTAAGCACTTGGGTCGGAGCCATGAACTTTACGGTGGAGTTCGAGCCGATATAACGCTTTGTGGCTTTTTGGTCAGGCGCGCGTCCGCTGCTTGACATTAGGTAAAAGATTGCATCATTAATCAAAAAACGGGGGCAGTCGGATAACAACGGCTGCCCCGCGTTTGAGAGGACAGGTTTTAAGGAGAAAAAAAACATGAAAAAAATTAAGTTGTTACTGGTCATGCTGCTTGTTTGCGCCATGGCGGTCGGTGTTTTTGCCGCCTGCAGCTCGTACGTGTTTACGTTCGGCCACACGGGCGAGGGCGTAGTTCAGGCGGCGGCGGACGGCGAAGATATTACCAGCGGGGTGAAACTTGCAAAAGGCGTCACCGTGACGTTTTGGGCGTTTCCCGCAAAGGACCACAGGGTTAAAAACTGGACCGACGGCGGCACGATGGTAGCCGGAAGGGAGACTACCTATACTGCCACGGTAAGCAAGGCGCACGACATTAAGGTTGTGTTTGAGCCGGCGATCGACACCACGGTAACAATCCATGCCATACAGGGCATAACCATGCCCTCCGCTTTGGCTTCCCCCGTGTCGAAGATTACGGAAACCGAACAGTTCACAGGTACAGTGACGTGGGACCCGCCCGTCACCACCACCACCGGCCGTTTTGATTTTTATACCGTCTATACGGCGACTATTACGCTGACGGCAAAGGTGGGCTACCATTTCTTGGGCGTCCCCACAGACTACTTTACGGTAGAGGGTGCGAAAACCGTGACCAACCGCTCTAGCACCGGCATTGTCACGGCGGTGTTCCCGAGGACAGAGGTTCCGCCGTGGATGTCCGACTTAGACGCGGTGCAGGGCGCGACGAATGCCCTTGATTGGAACGTCATCAGAAACGCCAATACTTTGCAAACCGCAGTTACGTCCGCGCTTGACCTTTCTACAGAGGGAGAGTACGGGGCGATTATATCTTGGTCGTCAAGCAATGTCGCGCTTATCGCAAACGACGGAACTGTAACGCGCCCCGCGTTTCACTCCGGCGACACCTCGGCGACCCTCACCGCGACGATAAGCAGAGGGTCGGAAAGCGACACAAAGACCTTCGAAATCACTGTGCTTAAGACGGACAGAAACGATGTTGAGGCAGTGGCGGATACGCTGGCGGCCCTTACTTGGGATTCCATCAGACAGGATAACAGCGCGCAGGACACGGTTAAGACCAACCTGCTTCTTTATACTGGCGGGCTGTCGTCGGCGATTATTATGTGGTCGTCAAGCAAAACGTCGGTTGTCGCGAACAACGGATATGTCAACCGCCCGCTGTATAACACAGAGGACGAAGACATCACCCTGACCGCGACGGTGTTGAGAGGGACCGAAAGCGCGACCAAGACCTTTGATGTCACGGTGTTACAGTACGGCTTGGAGGTCCTGTCCATTCAGATTAGCACTACGCCCACAAAGGGCAGAAATCAAACCGGCACGGGTGCGACCGGTCCTTATGGCAATACCGAAGTCCTTAATATGGCAGGTGGCATAATAACCGCCTGGTGGACTGACGGCGTAACTAGAACCGTACCAATGACCGACCCCGGGATTGAGGTGGTGGGTTGGGAGCCAGTTGCCGATACGCGGATTCGCGTATATGTAGAGTATGAGGGTCAGGAAGCTTATTGGGATGTCTATTGCATTACGCCCCAAGCCGGACTGAATTATTCTGCTATACATGATGAAATATGGGACGCTTTTATTGGGATTTATGCCAACTTTGTTGCGTGGGATGGTGTTTTTTCAGGCGGTACGGATAAACGGAAAGAAGCCGAGAGCGCGCTTTTGGTAGGAATATGTCATAGGTTGATGACTGAAAAAGTTAATGAAATGCTTTTTATTATGAAAGCGCCTTCGGCGATCCTTCTTTATTTAATTTACCAATTTACAACAGAGGGTCTGTCTCTCGGATACTATGCCGAATTGGGGGATCAATTTTTGATAAATCTTTTGCAACAGTACGATTGGGATTTTACATCGGAAGAATTTGTTGTTTTTCTTTTTGAGTTTTTTGATTTTGCGCGTGAATATTATACGGTACAAAAATTCGATAACGCAGTTTTTCCGGAATATGAAATAACTTACGATGGTCCTCACACTCAAGATGCGGCGTTTAGAGCAACATTCGGAGCACTGTTGACAAAGTATAACGCTTTGGATAAAGAACAGCAAGATTCATTCCTTGCTGCTTTCGGTCCGATTTGGGACGAGATAAAGGCGGATTACGACAGTTAAAAAGGGAGGCAACAAGCAGCAACGGGTTTTGCATGCCTGACAAGTATTTGGAAAGAATCTACCGGGGTTAAAAGCCGGTAGATTCTTTGTATTAGCGGACACTTTTGCGCCATGTGACTCGGCAAAATTAAAAACCCGCATTGTTTCCTTGACCACAAAGCATTTGAGTTGTTTCGAAATTGGCATTATTTCATAGGGCTTTAATGCCCCGCCGCGACGAATACGCGTAATTTTTTGCGTTGGGTCCCGGCATTATTCCGCGGTATGCCGGTGGCGCCAAAGCCCTGCAAGGCAGTATTTCGAAACAATTCAGATGAGATGTGGGTAAAAAACAAAAAGCGACGGACGAAAATTATCGAAAAATTATATCAAGGGCGAAAATCCCCGCTATAGGCTTGACAG
>Ga0123353_10008466_pt1 | contig 14053 bp, 17 predicted proteins | sample TergutLab28metaG_3_FD_92763 | JGI IMG/M metagenome (GOLD analysis project Ga0123353, IMG submission 92763) | Labiotermes labralis P3 segment gut microbial communities from Petit-Saut dam, French Guiana - Lab288 P3 | ecosystem: Host-associated > Arthropoda: Insects > Digestive system > Gut ... | reverse complement strand
GTTATCATAACCCAATGCTGAACGAACGCATCGTGCGAATTTTGTCGCGCAAATACGCGAATCCTCAATGGACGGAGGAAGACCTTTTTCAAGAAGGTATGCTTGCCCTCATAAAAGCCCAAAACACCTTCAACCAACAACGCGACGTGAAATTTGAAACCTATGCAAGCACGGTAATCCGCAATCGTTTCATAGATCTCCTGCGCAAAAGCGGCGAAACTATATCCGAATTGCAAGAAGACACCGAACCCGGCACATTTAATCTCGACGACGAAATCAACCTTATTGAAATCAAACAAATACTGCATGACCAGGTCCCCGATTTGGAACGTGCCATTTTCAACAGTTATATCGAGGGTTTTTCATACGAAGAAATCGGCAAAATCTTCGAATTGCCCCGCAAAAAAATCGACAACATCGTGCAACGAGTCAAACGCAAGATTAAGGAAAATATTTAGTAACTTTCTTGTTTTTAATAATGTAATGCATCCCGAAAAACTTCACCCCATCTCTATCCACCAAAATATACGAATCATCTGGTTGGCCAATCAATTCTTTTTCCACGCTCGCCGGCAAGATATAATCATTCACAACGTTCACTTCCTCGCAAGGCAACTGATACGTCTTCGTTTCGCCGTCAAAATGTGGAATTAATATCACGTCATAAAAACCCAAGCCTTTTGCCCAAAGCGGTTGTCCCATATCGTCCGCCTCCTCCGGAAAGTTTAACACGTCCACGCACAAATTCATCGCCCCGGCAGAAGTCCCGATAACCAATCCCTCGTGATTTTCCAACAACTCCCTCAATCCAATCTCTTTGAAAAAATCCATCTGGCATATAATCTTCCCGCCCGCCAAAATTATCAAATCTGCTTTTTCAATAATTTTCTTCGCCCGCTTTTTTGTCCGGTTATCCAAGATAGTCTTTGTCTTGAATTTCATTCCCGCCATGTCAAACGATTCAAACAGACACAGCCCCCGTTCATCACTCCTTTCGTAATTCGCAGGGTTATTCCCGATATAAACAATGCTGTCCAATTTGGGAACATGCTTTTTGATATTGGTCAAAATGCCTTCCCGGTCCTCAAGCGGAATCGGATACCTTTTCTCCGCCTCATCTTTAATGTAATAATGCAACCCGCTTGCTAAAATAAAAGTCGCCATTGGTTATACTATCACATTTTTTATTTGAAGTACAATTTAATATCTCCGGCCGTCGTGCTTATATAAATTTTCTTATCGCTGCTCGTATTGATTTGGTCTTTCATGTTTTTGTTGCCAGCCCTTGTATCCAGCTCAATACTGTACTCGTTTCGTTTCCCGATTAACCATATTTTTACGTCTCCTGCGGTCGTGCGCACATTCACGTTGTTTATTTTGCTATTTGTTATTCTCACATCCCCGGCGGCTGCGCGAACGTTCAATTCCCCGATTTCACAATCCTTCATCCTCAAATCGCCCGCTGTACTTTGAACGGAAACAGCGTCCGCATTAAACCCTTCCAGCCGCAAATCACCCGCAATGCTTGTTACCTTTATTTGTGAGATATTTTTTGGCAAGTAAATATACACTCGCTGTTTCTTATGATCACTAAGCGCAAAGACCTCGAAAATATCCCTTCCTGAATATCTGTAACTTTCTTTAATCGTAAGCACCCCGGCATCCCTGTCGAAATCAACGGCCAGTTCGCTTTTCAAATAATTGAACCCTTGTACTTTGAAATCATCGCTGCATGCGACAATATACACATTGCGCGATTTGACGTTGACATTTATTTCTGTCACAGGCGCATCAATGTCTTCGCGAACGGCGGTATATTCCACGGTGTCAAGCCTCGCATAACTCCAATCCGCTTTTGCAAAGCCGGCGGTAAATACCCCCGCGCCCAACACAATGATAACGACACTGGTAATAGCTAAAACAGCACGCAGTTTCTTCATTCCATTAGCCCGCGCGTATGCTTTTTTCTTGTTACCCTTCTTGACGAAGACAAGAATCCTCAAAAACTCTACATATCTTAGCAATAAAAAGAACAAAACCCCCATACCGAACACACAAACCCCCACGCCAATCTGCGCTAAGCCCGAAGCCGGATGACTAAACAATAAATATACCCCGTAACCCGCATATAAAGGTCCTGCTATAACAAACACCACTCCACAAACAAAGAAGGAAAAAATTACCGCCAAAACCGCAATCCCAAGCGAGAACACGATGCTAAGCGCGGCAATAGTCAATGGTATAGTTATAAAAAACAGCGAAAAGTAAACCGTTAACAAATATTTGTTGGAAAAAAACGACCGTGTTTTGGACTTTATTGCCTTAACATTTTTCTCGAAAAAACTGTCCTCGGTAAAAGATGCGACAATTTCATCAATGTCACCAAAACTTTTGATGATGCTTTTTTCATCCTCGCCGGCATCCGACTTTTCCCAAAACAATTCATTGAAATAATCAACAATTTTTTGCTTCTCGGCAACCGACACATGCGCCAGCTTGTTTCTCAACTCCTTTTCAAATTGTAGTTTTGTCATTTTTTCCCTCCTAATATGAATTCATAGACCTTGTCCATGCCTTTCAACATCTCGCGAAACTCCGAAAGTCTCCCGCGCCCGTGCGTAGTGATTTTGTAATACTTGCGCAACCGCCCGCTATGTTCGCGGCTTTGCACCGATAACGCGCCCGCCTGTTCAAGCCGTTTCAGAATAGGGTACAGCGTCGATTCCGAAATTTCGATTATCGTGCGCGTGTCTTCGATGATTTTATACCCGTAACTTTCGCCGCCTTCCAAGGCAACCAAGATACAGGCGTCCAAAAGCCCTTTTTTTAATTGCGCGTCCATGCATACCTCGCCATATCTTCGCTCCTCTCGATATATCACGCACCGCCCCGCGATACTGTGCTATACACTATACTATACATTACATAGTATAAGGTTGTCAACAGTTTTTCAAAAGATTTTTATTTTGCCTAACCCTTCTTGTGGATAAATCGTGAAAAAACTTTATGCGAAGTTTTTGAAACCTTGCGAAATTTGCTTGACAAGGCCCACGACGACGACGACGTAACCTTTTTTACTGCAAAACCTTGTGGAAAAGGAGGACTAGATGAATAAGGAAACAAAAATAATTGCGGGCTTTCCGGGTGTAGGAAAAACAAAATACTTACAAAATTTGCCGGAGGATGTTAAAGCCCTCGATAGTGACAGTAGCAAGTATAGTTGGGTGCTTGATGAAAACGGCAACAAGGTAAATGGCGAAGACGGCAAACCGATGCGCAATCCTAATTTTATTAAAGATTATATGGCACACATAAAATCAAATCTTGGGCAATGCGACGTGATATTTATAAGCACGCATGGCGATGTGCAAAAAGCTTTGACCGACGAAGGTATAAAATATTCTATTGTATATCCGTCAGTTGAACAAAAAGAACAATGGATAAATCGTTTGCGTAATAGAGCTGATACAGGCGGACTTAACAATGAAGGGTTTCTTAAATTGGTGCATGATAATTACGAAAAATGGATTGAAGCAATTCAACAAGATGAATTTGCGACAAAATTTGAATTGCCTAATAAAGGTGAAAATGGTGTTTCAAAAACTCTTATTAAAGATGCTTCGGCAAGCAAAATATCAAAAGATATTCTTCCAATAGACAGCGGAAAAACAAAAGGGGCTTTTAAATAACCGGTAGCGCTCCTATTTGCGAATCCAACAAAATCTCAAAGCCAAACCCTCGCCAAATTTCCGAAGCGGTTCCTTGCTTCTAAAAACACCTTTCATGTAAATACTATACTGCTCGCAAGCGGTTTTGTCCACGATAAAACTTTTCCGCATTTGGCAACTTTCACAGTTCCCCTTTCAATGAAAGGGGTGGCACCGCCGCAGGTGGTGACGGGGTATGTTAAATAATAACGCAAGAGGGGTGCCGAGCGGTAGCGAGGCGGGGTGTGCTGATACAGAGCGAGAAATTCTAATCCGTACGCCCCAACAAATAATCGGTCGTTACGCCGAAAAAATCGGCAACTTTTACAAGATTCTCTCCGGTAATATCACTTTGGTTGTTTTCCCATCTGCTGATTGAAGCATGGCTTACGCCCAATTTTTCGGCAAGACCAAATACAGAAATGTTTCTTTCTTGCCTAATTTCGCGAAGCCGCTCTGCAAAAATTTTCATGCAATATTATATTGACTCCCGTTTACGTACACACTATACTCACTTATACGGGAGGGCAATTATGGAAATACTGGGTCAACGATTGAGGCAACTCCGCACGGCGCGCGGTATTACCGCGGCGCAGGCGGCGCGCGAAATCGGCATGCCAATTTACACATATGTGTGCTACGAAAAAGGTCTTGCAAAGCGCGGTTTTGATAACATTATTCGCATGGCAAAATTTTACAAGGTAAGCACCGATTATTTATTTGGACTCTGTTAATATAAAAACCCAAAACTTTTTTACCAAAAAATGTCAGTGTTATGTTTCAAATCAAAAAAGTCATGATACAATGTATCATCTTGCAAAAGGTTTGACTCCGATATGCCGTATGCGCAAACGATAACATACCGGAATAACAAATCCCGCGTCACTCCGATACCGCCAAACGCGTAGGCGACAATACCGGAATAATGACGCGCAAGAAAAAACAAAACTTGCAAAAACTATTTCGTGTCCTTTCTTAAAAAACCCCTCAAAAAACTAAAAGACCTTGCCACCTCCCGCGGATTCATGACGGGCGCGGCAATCCTTGCTATAGCAGGAGTCCTGTGCCGCCTTTTGGGCGTGATATTCCGCGTACCGCTTACCAACATCGTGGGCAACTTTGGCATGGGGCTGTACCAAATGGTTTTCCCGCTGTATTCGTTGCTGCTTATTGTTTCAAGTGCCGGCGTTCCCGTGGCGATTTCCAAAATGGTTGCTAAAGAAAAAGTTGGTGGCGATATGCACCAATGCAAAAGAATCCTTCTCAATGCCTTGGTACTCCTTGGCGCAATCGGTTTCGTTGTTTCCGCGCTGTTTATGATTTTCTCGTACCAAATCGCAAAACTCCAAGGCAACCCCGATGTTTCAATAATCTATCTCGCCATTGCACCGAGTGTTTTTTTGGTGTGCTTAATTGCGGCCTTCCGCGGTTACTTCCAAGGCATGCACAACATGATTCCCACCGCCGCAAGCCAAATCATCGAACAAGCCGCCAAAGTCGCCGCCGGCATCACCCTCGCCCTTGTGCTTATCAAAGTAAGCGTCGTCTGGGCGGTTTTCGGGGCAATCCTCGCCGTAACTATTTCCGAAATAATAGCCCTTGCCTTTCTCGTGATAGTGTATTTTTTTACAGGTAAGCAAAAACTGCGGGGGGCACGGGGGAAGTCACTCCCCCCGATAAAAAAAGCAACAAAAGATGTTAGGAAATCTTTGCAGTGGAGCCTCATGTGGTCCATCCTTAAACAATCCCTCCCCATCACCTTGATGGCTTCGATTTTCCCCCTGATACTTGTCTTTGATTCAATGGTCGTCATAAACATGCTAACTGCTTCAGGCACACCCCACAAAACCGCAACCCAACTTTATGGCATATCGTCGGGTGCGGTCCATGCACTCATAAACCTGCCCGCGGTTCTGGGCGTCGCCATCGCTACCGCAGTTGTTCCCACGGTTTCGTCACTTCTGAAACAAAAAAAACTGGACGACCTGCGCGATAAAATGGCATTGGCGGTAAAGGTCACAGTGCTAATCTCGGTATTCTTTGCAATATTCTTTGTCGCCTTTTCGGAACAAATCCTTGACCTGCTTTACCACGGCGCGTTTAAAGAAAACCCGGAACAATTGAAACTCGCGGGTAACCTTTTGAAAATCGAATCCGCTTTGATTCTGTTAATAGGCATATCCTCGGTTTTCACGGCAATGCTGCAAGGTGCCGGCAAATCCAAGTTCCCGCTAATAGCCCTTGGCGCGGGTGGTGCCGCCAAAATCGCGTTCGAGTTAACTTTGATTATGACCCCGCTTGGCATTTATTCGGTGTCAATAGGCAACGTAATCTGTTTTGGAATCGCCGCCACGCTTAACACCATTTTCGCCTTGCGGTATGTAAAAATCAAAAAAGGCCTTACAAATCATACCTTCCGCGTTATGGGATTGACCGCAATTTTCGCCGTAGCTATGCTTTTGCTTGCATGGGTCATGCCGGGGAACAGATGGTACGTTTTATTATCTGGCACAATAAGTTTAGGAATATACGTTATTTTAGTTGCCATATTTAGATTTATGAGGTTTAATAATTCAAGTGCGGGAAATAATTCCCCCAAATGAAAAGGAGAAAAATACATGAAAAACAAAGAATTCGTTGACCTGATGGCAGACAAGTTCGGCCTACAAAAAAAACAGATGGGAGAAATCGTTGACTTCATGTGGGAAACCATCATCAAAACAATCAAAAAAGGGGACGAGGTTGTATTCCAATACGGTAAATTCGTGTTGATTAAAAAGCCCGCTCGTGAAGGCCGCAACCCAATGACGGGTGCTACCGTCAAGATTCCTGCAAAAATCGTACCAAAGTTCAAGCCAAACAAAAAATTCAAAGACGAGTTTATCAAGTAAAGAATTGGCTATAATCACCATGTGAAGAAATCCGCATGGACAAAACTTAAAATAAGCAAACTGCTGGCGCTTGTGGAAGCAAGTCCGTCTAAAAGCCGTGCCTTTGCCCAAATTGCAAAACAAATGGGTCTCAAGCCTGCGAGTGTACGTAACTTCTTTTACAAGTATCAGCAAGCAGAAAATCCCGTGCCTTTCAAAAAACAAAAATTCACAAAGCCCGAAATTCGGGCTTTTCTGCGTGAAATAATCTTGGGTTACTCCCGCGGCGAAAGTGTCCGCAGCATCTGCCTTACCCTCGCCGAAGGTGACCGAGCAAGAATGCTTCGTTACCAAAATAAATACCGCCAAATCCGAGCCTCGGATCAACCTTTGATAAACCAAACCGTTGCCGCCTTGGAAAAAGAAGGCTACATCGTGAAAAGCCCGCTTCCCACACCACAACCTGCGGACATTTTATCCATGCCTGTGCCGAATTACGCCGCTTACCATAACCTGACTGACCAAGACATCACGAATTTATTCATGGGCCTGGTGCGCCTCGTCCGCAAACAAGGTGAATCCCAAATCGAAAAACTCCGCGCGGAAATAGAACGGCTTAAGCGCAACGAGCAGCAAACGACAAACAAATAAATTATACTACTTCAACGGTTCCGTCGATAAAGTTGATTTTGACTTTTTGGCCCGTTTGCAATACAGATGATGCGTAGTTTGTTCCTATGATACAAGGTTTTTTTAATTCACGAGAAACAATAGCAGCATGAGATGTTTGACCACCCCAATCAACCACAATTGCAGACGATTTGTGCATTGCGTTTAAAAAATCTGGTGTTGTATGAGGCGCGACCAAAATTTCGCCGTTTTGTAAAATTTCTGATTTCGGATTCTTAATTATGCGGACTGTACCGATAATCTCATTTTCTTGATTCTTATGGGCAACAACACCTTTCAATTTATTATTAATGCTTATGTCAGATTCATAGATATTCAAGCGAGCGTTAAGTTGTTGCAATGCTTTTTCTGCTACATCACCTTCTGCGAAAAAAGGTTCGTTCATTTGCGGAATTTTGCCAGTTTGGTCTATGATTTCGTCCAAAAGCGGAAAGTCCGATTGAAAAAGTAAAGCCAGTTTGTTGCGTTCTTGGAATCTTTGTTTATATGCAGTTGGATTTGAAACAAAGTGGCGCAACTCTTGCGGTATTAACAACCTTATATCCGCTATTGCTGTTTTTGTCTGCTCCGCAATTGCACATAATAGTTTATCAAAAGCGGAAAAACAAGTCAGCATTGTCTTTTTGCGGTCATCTGTAAGCTTTGCACCAATGGCGGTTGTAATGCGCACTATATCTTGGAAATATTTGGGCAGTGTTGACAAAATTTCTTCTTTCTGTTTTAACATTTCTTCTTTTTGTCGAATAGCACCATCAAATAAATCTTGATAATATTCAAGCGAATGGTCTTCTAGCTCGTCAAGCACATCTTTTGTGCTAAAATATTTTATTTCAAAATAATTGTTTTGACACCAGTGATATTTTTCAGAGTGTTGCGCAGGTGTTACCAGTCCTGCTTTGCAATCACGCAGACTTTTCAAAATGTCTAAACTATAAGAGTCTTCTGTCGGTATAAATAAAACGCCAAGGTCTTTTAATTCTATTTTCAATCTACTTATGTTTGTTGCAAGGATATGCTCACCTTGCATAGATATGCCCTCTTGAAAGCAAGCATATTTAAAATAATCATAATAGCATTTAGCAAATTTTTCAAAAATGTCTACGATTTTCTTGGTCGAATATTTTTCAACAGGATAATCCCTCTTGAAAATTTGATTTGACATTGCAATGATTTTGCGTTCGCTTTTTTCAAGGTCATTATGATAAGAAGACCAGTACTGCGGGCAAATAAGCATATCAATTATTTTTTGTCCCATTGCGCGTGCTTCATCGTGACGAACTATCATCTTGGCTTGATAGCTTCCGTATCTGTCGGGCTCAAATGGGCAAAGTATATACATAGACGGCGAAGGAAAATATTTGCGCAATGTGGTAAAAAACGGTGTGAAGTTTATTCCAACATACATTGGTGTTCCGGGAAATTCTTGTGCCAGCCACTCCCCTGTAAGAAATCGTTGTTTCGCTTTTTCCATAAAGCATTATAAACAATGGACAAAAAATATTCAATCAATTTACTTTATTACTTCAACAGTTCCGTCGATAAAGTTGATTTTGACTTTTTGGCCCGTTTGCAAAACCGAAGACGCAGTCCCGCATTGTGAATCAATACTTCGTTTCACTTCAAAATCTCCAATACTTCCCCCCAACCATTAAAACTCTTTTCATAGTATAGTTTATCATATCTAAACCACCGCCGCAACCACTACCACGTCAACCCGCCGCGCGTCCGCTTTTCGAAGTATCCGCGCGCACTCGTTCGCGGTAGACCCGCTTGTGAAAACATCGTCAACCAAGATAACATGCTTGCCCTTCACTGCTTGCTTGTCCGTCACCACAAAAGCATTCTTCAAATTCCGCGCCCGTTCTTCAACTGTCATATCCTTTTGCGCCTCGGTTGCTTTGACGCGTTGTATCGCACTATCCACCACAGGCAAGTTCAAAACTTTTGACAACTCTTTTGCCAACAAAAGTGCCTGATTATACTCCCGCTGCTTTTCTCTTTTTTTAGAAAGCGGGACAGGAACAAGCAGGGGAATTCCCCCTTTTGTAAAGGGGGTGCCCGCAGGGCGGGGGTTTTTGTATAGCAGAGCCCCCGCCATATACGGTGCCACAGCCCGCACCACATGCCCTTCCGCATTGTACTTCAACCGCAAAACCAACCCGACCACCGGTTCGGTGTACCGAAATGCCGCATATGCTTTGTAAAAATATTGTTTTTGCTTTTCATCTTTCAAAGTCACCGCCTCGGTATTTATCGGCAGCCCTTCCGCGCACCCGTCGCACAACAAAACCCCTTGCGGCGCGTTTAATTCGCCCCCGCAAACAAGGCACGTGTAACTTGGAAACAAAAAGTCAAAAACCATACCCAATCATTATAACATACTGTATAATCTCATGTGACCAAACTTTTGACCGAAAAACAAATTCATGATGCCGCCCAAATTATCCGCAACGGTGGTCTTGTCGCGTTCCGCACCGAAACCGTATATGGTCTGGGTGCCAATGCCCTTAACCCTACAGCCGCCCAAAAAATCTTCATCGCCAAAAACCGCCCCCCGGAAAAACACCTCGTCATGATGTTTCCATCTCTTAAACACGCCCTTGCCCATTTTCCAAACGACATCGACGCCACCCACCAAAAGCTTTTTAAAAAATTTAGGAAAGGCTTGACTGTAATACTCCCAAACGGTCAAGGCGTCCGAATTCCCTCCGACCCCGTTGCCAAAAAATTCCTGCGTACCTGTGCCGTCCCGCTTTTCGTCACAAGTGCCAACCTTTCGGACCAACCTTCACCCACAACATGGCAAGAAGTTCATGTCGCTCTCGACGACCGCGTAGACGCAATTATAATGTCGAAGCCTTGTAAGCTGGGGAAGGAAAGTACCATTATCAAGATCGAAAAAGACCAAATAAAAATCCTTCGCCAAGGGGCGATAAGTGCCGACAAACTTCATATATATAGCAAATGCTTGAAAAAATCCTGAAGTCCTACCTTGAACACATCTGTGGCACTGACGCAGTCCAGGAAAACCTGCCTCTATCAAAACGTACCACTTTCAAAATCGGCGGTCCCGCCCGCTTTTTCGTAACAGTCCGCACCAAACAAACTCTCGTGAAATTGATAAGCGCCTTGAACTATATTGAATACCCCTACCGCATTATAGGCGCAGGTTCAAACCTTTTAGTATCCGACCGCGGCTTTAACGGAGTAATTATTAAAAACGCTTTCCGTGAAATCGTCCAAAACGGCAACTTTATATACGCAGACGCAGGGGCAAGTCTTGCGGCGCTTGCCAAATTTGCCCGCGATCGTAATTTACGCGGCCTTGAATTCGCCGCCACTATTCCCGGCACCATCGGCGGGGCAATATACATGAATGCCGGCGCTCACGGCTCCTCGATTTCCGATATTGTGGCAATGGTAGATGTTTTAGAAACCTCGGGGGAAATGATTTCCCCCGCAATAATATCCCTTGATGCCCGTGCTTGTAAATTTGCCTACCGCAAAAGCCTATTCATGCGCCGCCGCGACCTTATAATCACCGGTGCATACTTTTTCCTCTCACCGGGCAACCCCGCCCAAATTGCCGCCCTTGAAAACCAATACCGCGACCACCGCCGCCAAACCCAACCCCGCGAACCCTCCGCCGGCAGCGTTTTTAGAAACCCTAATATATCCAACCAAAGGTCCCCCTTCAATAAAGGGGGTGTCGCCCAGCGGGCGGCGGCGGTTTTTGATGACGAGGTGGTTCCCGCCGCCAAATTAATCGACCAACTCGGCTTAAAAGGCACCCGCATCGGTGATGCCGCCATTTCGGAAAAACACGCCAACTTCATTGTGAACATGGGCACCGCCACCGCCTCTGATGTAAAAAAGCTTATCCGCCTTGTAAAAAAGCGCGTGCGGGATGCGCATAGGATTGTGCTTAAAGCTGAGATAGAATTTTTAGGCGATTAAACATATGGCTCGTTTTTATCTATAAGATAGACAGGGTCAGGCTCGTCAATGTTTAGTCTTTTGTCTCCGTGTGGCAAAAAGCAATTCATGGCAGCTACTGGATCGAAATCGGCAAGACGTATTGCGTCTGTGGTGCTTATCGCCATCCCGATGCGCGCGCTGTATTGCGGAATAAACTGTTTATCTAAATCATTCGTATCCAAAGAGGGAGCAAGCGTATCATATTCATCCGCATATGCTTCAATACATTCTTCTGATAAAATTGGCTTTGTTGGATAACCATTCGGTTCAAAGTCATTGCTAAACATACGCCTGAAAAAGTCGTTATCCAATTCCATTTTTCGACCATAAACAGTCTCTTTATATCTATCAACAATCTTTCCATTACCGTTCCATTCGTTGAACCCACAGAGAGTTTCTCCTTGAAAATGATCAAACACGGCTACATAATGCCCCGGATTTAAACATCTGGTTATTCGCTCTTTGAGTCCGCCATTATCAAACACTGGCACGTTAATCATTTTCTTTTTTGTCATTTGACTCTCCTTTTTCCCCTATTAAAAAGCTAGCACATCCACATTCAAAAGTCAACCCCTAATCAGCATCAACTCTGTCTGTCGGGCTGATATAAACTCCGCACCACCCGCCCTTACGCAAACCATTTCTTCCAAAGACCCGCCATTGGGAGTCGCAATCCGCGGTTCAATGGTATAAGTGCCGTTTTCGGCAATCGGTAGTTTTGCAAGGGCACCCGCCTTCACAGACAAAGCCACTCCGATACCATGCGCGTCCTCGCCAATCGCATGCCCGGTTCCATGATTGTAATTCGGATAGCCCGCGCCGGTAATGACCCCGCGCACCGCCTCGTCAACTTTGTACCCCAAAACACCGGACTTCAAAACTTCCATACCCTTGTCAATGGCCTGCACCAAGGTATCAAAAACTTTTTGTACCGCCGGCGGGGCAGAGGTTTCCCCATCCCTCAAAAAATACCCCATGCGCTGGATATCGCTTGCAACCCTTTCCCCGTCGTCAAAAGTCAACGTCACTCCAAAATCAAAATAAACCGTGTCGCCTTTTTTAATCTGGGTACTGCTTGGATTCGCATGCCCGCCTTTAGTCAAATTATCCCCAACCAACACAATAGGACACCCCGCCTTGTCCCACGCAAAGTCAATTTTTGCACCTTCAACCGTCCTGCCCTCGGCAAGGCTGTGAACAATCCCCGCAATTTGAATTTCCGTCTGTCCTTCCCGAATTTCCGAAAACGCCGAAATCAAAATCTCGTTCGCTATACCCGCCGCAATTTTCATTCGTTCAATAGTTTTCTCACCCTTGCTGTCAAAAAGCCCAATTATCAAAAACTCGGCGGAATCGAACCGCACATTCTTTCCGACCTCTCTATATATAGAAGCAATTCGTTTGGTCAACCTTTTGTACAGACCAAATCCGACTATATCGGTCTTTGCCATTCCGATTTTGGAATAATTAAGCGCAACCACCGCCGGATGCCCAATCTTCTCAAAAACAAACTTAAGACGCCCGCCCAAATCTTCCTTTCCTTTGTACGACAAAACTTTCCACCCATTAAGCCCCTTCACATTATCAAAATCCAACTCATGAACAATCAAAAACCCCGCCTCCGGCGTCACCACCGCCCACGCACCCGCTGTCGCCCCCGCCGACACAAACCGCTTGAAAACAAAATCGTTATGCTCTTCGCAATACAAAACCCAACACGGCACTTTGTTTTTGGTTAATTGCGCCTTTAGTTTTCCTAGGTTTTCCATGATAATACTCGCTTTATCGCCACTACCTTATCATGCTTGCTCATGGCCTCGTATTCTTTTATTTCATGCTCAAGGCTGAAAACCAGAATACCCAATTCACCATATTGGTAAACTTTTGACTTATCTAAATCAGGAAAAACCGACCACCCTCCGTTTTTTAACCTGTACTGAAAGTTTCCCATAACATCAACTTCTACATCGCCTATTCTGTATTTCCCGTAAAAAGATTTATACTTTTCGGTAGGAGAATACTCTAATTTTTTTACACAATACTGTTCCAACAAAACATCCAATTCCTTTGCCCCAAATTCATCCGATACAATATCTATGTCATTGACCTCGACATCAACACCTTGCAAAGCCAGCGAAGTGCTGCCGCTCAACACCCACTTCACTTTGCTCGGGATGATGGTTTTTATAAAAGATTTAAGAAAAGCCATATTTTGATCCAGCCTATTATTCATCGTGCCTCCATTGGTGCTCAGGGCGGGATTCGAACCCGCACTTGGGGGATTTTAAGTCCCGTGACTCTGCCGTTGGTCTACCTGAGCAAGCAATAATTATTATATCACAACATTCGCCCATTTTCAAGCAGATTGACATTTCATGCGTAATAGATTATAATATAGAATACGGCACCGTAGCCAAGCGTGAAAGAACCCTGCTTCACAGGAACCTTGCCGCTAGCCCACGTTGCCTTGTTGCACTCGGCACCGTAGCCAAGCGGTAAGGCAGAGGTCTGCAAAACCTCCATTCGGCGGTTCAATCCCGCCCGGTGCCTCCATGTGAATTAAGTAAAAAGTCTTCGGACTTTTTCTTAATTCACAATGAAGTGCCTTCGTCATGAAGATATTAAGACGCTCCGCTTATGAAGAGTTAACGGCTCATTAATGAGAAAAGATAATTGGCACTTCACTTCATGTTTTTGAAGAAAACACTTCATACCTTCATACCTTCATACGAGGTCACTCCATAATCCCAATCATTATGAGTAAATGTGCAAAAAACTTCTGAACCTTTGAGTTCCCCCATTTTTTGC
>Ga0123353_10008465_pt1 | contig 14054 bp, 9 predicted proteins | sample TergutLab28metaG_3_FD_92763 | JGI IMG/M metagenome (GOLD analysis project Ga0123353, IMG submission 92763) | Labiotermes labralis P3 segment gut microbial communities from Petit-Saut dam, French Guiana - Lab288 P3 | ecosystem: Host-associated > Arthropoda: Insects > Digestive system > Gut ... | reverse complement strand
TTGCGCTGACCACGTGACACCCCTCTATCCGCAAAAGTTGGCACTAACTTCGCCGACCGGCGACGGCCGCTCTGTCGGTATAGTTCGCGTGCGGACTAAGGCCACGGAGTTTAGTTTTAGTTTGTAGCCTTAGGTGACCAGCATGCAATGAGCAAGAGCCATATAGTCATCTGTGGTCTGCCCCGCTCTACTATATTTTTCCACAACGTCTTATAAGCGGCAAGATTTTCGAGGGGAAAAAATATATTGCTGAACATGAAGTGTGTGTTTTGATACTCTTTACAAATTTTGCCCGAAACATTTCTCATATTCAGAAGAATTCAGCGAGATACCATCACAAATACACATAGGCCTACAAGTAAAGTGTCCATTAATTCAAGTCATATTTTAATAAAACTTGAATTTTCTCGATAGATTTTCGAAAAATACTCAAATATATCATTTCATGACAATCCGCCCTTTGGGAGATAGTTGTTCCATGTCATTCCGTGCCTATTCTCTTGTTATACTGCAGTCATAAGTATTAGGAGTTCCAGATAAAACCACCAGGGAGCAACAATATATATGTTTGGCAGTGACAATAACCTTCTTCCTCCCGTCTTTCCTTCTTTCTGGAGCTCTGTCATTATCCGTTAACTTTGTCTAGGAGCACGGCACACTCTAGCAAGCTGTCTTGTCAGACATTTTCAAAGTTCACAGCTAGCAAACTCAGTGAAAATATGCTTTCGAAGTGTCGCTAAAAAGTTATAACTTACGTAAGCAGCTCATTTGGAGGCTTAACTAAAAAACCCTATACCGAGAGATGGAAACAGTAATTTTTTTCGTGGTAAATCCAACGGGCTTTTGTATCAGTGCCCCAATCGGTATAGAAGCCTCGACCTTTACTGATAAACGTTGCCTTTAGTAGAAAGTGGCTTATTCTATCGAGTCGTTTTTCAATAAATCTTCGTGTACTATTGATTTCAATATTATTAGAGCGCTAAATTTTATAAAATTTGATAAGAGGAAACGTTGTCTGTGGACACCATAACTGCAGAACGTAACAGTACACTTTTTCTTTTGGCGTTGTAATGAACTGAAACTAATACAGGTAAAGTATAAAGACCTTGCGTGAATTTAGTCTCTGCACAAGAATCCCCAAAAATGTGTAATATATCAAATGAAACAGGTCTATAGGCGTGAATTTGCATGCCGTTAACAAATCAGCAACATTCAAAAACGATGCAGGAAAACACCCCTTTGTGTAGCGTCGAATGACAGGACTTTTGAGTCATATGGAAGAAAATAATCACGGGATATTTCAAGGTATGTCTAAAAACGCGAAACTGGCCTGCAGAACCTGCTCATATCCATCCAACATCGAAGAGAATATTGAACTCTGATACCTTATTAATAATACGTAGTAGAACAGCACTTCACAGCCATTGTGCATAATTAAGACAATGGTTGTAACTCGGAACACGGGCCACAGTGTCAACTGGTAGGTAAAGGTAGAGGAATCCCATTACAGACCCGGAAAAGCCCTGAGGGTTCCAAGAGGTTGATCATCCCAGATTTCAAGACATTCGGCACATGAAGGTGGTAAGGTTGTCACCCCTACGCATCGACCGCCTTTACCCCCCAGGAAATGTTCCTGGTACTCATTTTTGTTAGAGGGTGAGACGACCGCTGGACCATAGTGCGGCCGGAAGGAGTATGTAGATGAAAAATTCCAATGACACCATCGGGAATCGAACCCGCGACCTCAACAAACTGCGCCACCGCGTACCCGTCAGCTGGTAGGATGAAGTGGAATAGATGAGAAGCGAAGCGATCTTGGCCCAGTTTAAGTTACTGTCTCAGCATTCGTGACAAAAACGAGGACCACAAAAAAGCGAGACTCGAACAGGGACCCCTCCAACAGACGTCAGAACCCGTAACTTTCTCGGTTTGACCATGACGTTCTGTCTAAATAAGTACAAGGTAATTGAATAGGATAAGAAAGCAAGTGTAAAGTGAGAAACAAAGCCGATGATGTAATGTGAGCAGTTCCCACGCTTAAAACACCTATGTCACAAACGAAAATACAATCTTTTGCCTTACATAAAGTGGTTTTAACATGAGTGGGACGATAACCGTTCGTTGTCCTTGACTGCCCAGTGCAAGTGGTCCAACCTGTTCCGATACGGAGCCATGTTACAATTGCCTGTGCACCTGCACCACCAAGCCATCACGTCACGAAACACAGCACCCACGTACAAAATACAGCTTGGTTTCACGTCCTTTGTAAGGCGATACAGTGAATACAAGTCCGTCTAGCTAGATGCACACACAAATAAATAATGAGTCACTGAATGTGTTTGTACCTCGTGAGCGATACATCACGACGAACAATTACGGTATAAGCAGCCATGCTTTGAGAGAAACCGCACACAGTTCGGACATTACATGTATATCAGGTTCCAGCCACACCTGAAGGAAAATTGCATTTATAAAGTCTCATTCTTCTTATCTTCGTTTATTTGTTTTTTTTTTTGCTGTTTAGAGAGAAATGTTGCCTACATATTCCATCTGTTACAACGTTAAAATAAGTAATGTGTCCCCACACCGTAGGACCTGCAATAAGTTTTGTAATATTCCGCCTGCTGGTACCTCGTTACAATGTCAGCGAACTATTCTTCAGTCGATTGAAGAGACTTTCTCATAAACACAGGTGAAAGAGACTTCAGAAAGTGAAAGAAAATATTATTCACGGCACTCTTAATTACTGTGGTTAAACAGCGTCGTTCAAACTACAATGAAATAGGGGACTGGCAATGACAAGTGAAAGCCGAATCACTCGAAACAAAATTCTGTGCCACAGCCGCTTTGTCCGTCAAAAATCCCACAAGTACAGCCCTGGGATCGAAACCATGAATCCGCGTTCAGGATCTAGCGACTAAGACAACATGCAGCCTGGTGGATAAACACTGCCGTTTCGGACAGACCAGTTGCCTCTATACTCAAGTTTTAAAATGAAGACCACATAGATTCCACCACAAGGTCAGTAATTACGTTCTAGACTACACTACTCTGGAACACATTAGGTTCAATGTTGTCTTCGGAGCCGTCTGCACCGCAAATGTAGATTATTAAATAAATATGGGTGGCAGGGTCCTTCTTGAACAGCTAACTGGTTTGCAGCTAGAGGAGGGGATTATGACTTTTTCTGTGGGAAAGGAAATGAAAATCATCAATTGGGAACAGGTTTTTTTGCACACCGTAGAATAGTATCAGCAGTGAAGAGAGTAGAGTTTGTTAGCTATAGGTTATCATATATAGTGCTGAGAGGTCGCTGGCATAATATCATTGTTGTAAATGTGCTTGCACCAAGTGAGGAAAAAAGTAATGAGTCAAAAGATAGTTTTTGTGAGGATTTGAGCAGGTGTTCGATCACTTCCCGAAATATCATATGAAAATGTTACGAGGAGACTTTAATCCAAAAGTGGGGAGAGAGAATAAGAGGCATTAATAACACTAACAACTCTAAATATAGGTGTCCAAGGGCTTCCCAGGACATTTATTACAAAACGGGCTGCTTAAATCAAAATAGTTTTCCAGAACCACAAAACCAATCGCGTTTACAAGAATTTCCTTTCATCAATCATGAAACTTCACAGCCGTTTTCACAAAACCCTGTTACGTGATCCTTATTCCAATCAGATAAATTCAGTCGACATCTTTACACTTTAATATTATCCATTCTGCCTTGGCTATCTCAGTTGGTCTGTTTCGTTCAGATTTTCTGAACAAAAATCTGAAATATGCACTTTTTTTGTATCTGATCCTGCTTTACACTACTCTTCCATATTCAGTTCCTGTTTGAATTTGGTTTTCCTAAACGTATCTGGACATCTGAATGGGCAACTACAAGCCAGCAACATCATGGTTCCCACCGGATTTTAAATCCAGTCATTTATCGACTCAAAACAGGTGATCCGCACTAAAGCAGCAGTAGCTGGTTTGTTCGAGAGGGATTCAGCGTCCTATTTATTCGCAGTAAGTACCAATTCACTCCATTTACAATTCCCTGCTATGGGGCCATATTGTCCCATCTCGATAATCTTCTGGATTTTATTCGAACTGATAGACTTTTTGAACCTTCTGCATTGCAGGTACTGAAGTACAGTGTGCTGCTTTTTTACACTCATTTAGAGAACCAACAAATGCAGGGACGGTCGAAACGTGTAGGCGATTGACAATACATTTTAAAACAAATTTTACTAGGGTGCATTTGTTGGTTCACTACTTAAGGGTAAATATTCCTTTCATGCACGCGCTGATATGGAACATGTAGCCCACTGCGTTTCGGGGACAGGATCGTTTATCGTCTTCAGGCTTGCTTCTTCCGAAACGCCTGTCAGTAGCTGATAATTATTTACGCCGTAACTAAAACCGGCTTAACGTCAAAATAGTAAATACAACAATATTCCAGCTATATTTTGGAAAACATGATTATGCAGACTATTATTGGAATATAGGCTTATTACATTTACTATTATGACGTTAATCCGGGTTTAATTAGGGCGCAAACAATTATCAGGTAGTGGGAGGCATTTTGGAAGAAATTAACCTGTAGAAGAGGACAGAGTACGAGAGTAAGATAACACAAAATATGTTTGTTAATCGTAAGTGCATTTACTTGGAATTATATGAATAATACGTTTAATTAGTGGAATCTTAACACTACAAAGGAAGCAAAGGGCAAGCTTACGTGTACCTTACACGCGCGCAAAGTTTCTTCTTAACACATAGTAATCCAACGAAGTGTGTCATATGAAAACCTACACACAAAATAACGACATATGTCTTGTCTAAACGTCGCCTTGTGCTGCCAGCTGGGACCAGAAACGCTGCTGGAGACTGCAATACAAAATCCCATCGACTGGGTCGCCACCGTTGATGAAGTGTGCCCATTTGTTTGCTTGGAAAACTCCACTGGTGGTGGCTACATTTATTTATATTGCTTTGGAAACCAATATCATGAAAACTGCGCGCACATAAACAAAGATGCCAATAAAACATGAGCTTCTGTGTTCACACTACACAGCGAACTATCTACCCTGGACATACAAGGTGTGATACGAAAGTGAGAGTTCCGGAAAAAAAAATGATTCCGAAGCATCAGCATATGAGCCTTTCTTCTCTGTGCACACATTTCACAGTCGATAATGTATTATTGTCATTAGTGGAGTAGCTTGGGTTTTTGGCGCCGGTTGAGAGTAACCACAATGCCCCCCCCCCTTCCCTCTTAACGGGAATTATGAGATTCAAAACAATCAAAATCATTACTGAATTTAAATTTCTCAATAATTTAAAATATGTTAAGCCTCGAAGATAAAAAATTTTCATTTAAAATATTTATTTTGTTGCACATTAGACCCTGCCGCCAGGGGCGGCAGCACCACTGGCCCCTCTCCTCCTCCTCCCCCCCCCCGTTATGCCTATGATTTTTATCTTCTAACTGTAAGTTGGCTCAACAGTAGAACTTTCGTTCGGAAAGTACCCGGTTCTAACCTCAGCCGAGACACCGACTATTCCGACAGTTTCTTTGTTGCCTACCTCAGTCCCTCCAGGCATGTGACCTCCCAGTATCTCAACTTCAACCACTAAGCTTACTTCCTAATTTTTACCTGTTAATTTTTCACTATCATTAAACCATTCGATTCTACATAATTAAACGCACTGAATCATTAAAAGCAGTACGCAATAAATTAATGCGTTATTAAATAAATAAAATGTATTGGAACATTAATTTCGCGAAATTCTGTGTCATGAGCGTATGTAATCTGGTAAGCAAATACCAAATCTTACCCTGACAATGGTTGGTATCCACGTACAAGGAAAAAAACAACAATACAGGCCATGTACGAATAACGTAACATTGAGGGGCGTTCGCGTAACAATTGTTGTCGTGGAAAATCAATAAGTATTAGATATTATGAATGTGTGCATGTATTCTTTCCTTAATTATCCGGAGTGCAAAGCGCATGCGCCATATTATACTGTCATCTGTGGCCTCTCCGGCTCTACAGAATTTTTCCACATTATCTCACAAACGATAAGATTTTAGGGGTAAAAAAATTACTGAACATAAAATGTGTGTTTTGACTGCCTCTAAACATTTGTCTGACACATTTCTCATTCAAAGAAGACTTCGGCTAGATCCTATCACAAATGTACATTGGTATTCATGTGAAGTACCTGTTACTCTTGTAATATTTTGAAGGAATCTTTAGTGATCTAGACAGACTTTCAAAAAATACTCAAATATAAAATTTCATAAAAATCCTTCTAGTGGGAACCATGCTGTCAGACAGACATACGAACGGATAGACATGACGAAGCTAACGGTGGCTTTTCGCAATTTTGTGAAAGCGCCTAAAGACTACATCAAAACCCAAAACAACACAGTACAACACATTATGAAATTGTTAATACCACGAAAACGTCCTGCCTAATGCAGTAGAGTGCGAGTCCCGTGACATTTTTTTCGCACCTCATAGGCTGTTTTCTCCACTGACACACCCTGTAGTCTCCACACTGACACACCTTGTAGTCTCCACACTGACACACCCTATAGTCTCCACACTGACACACCTGTAGTCTCCACACTGACACACCCTGTATTATACACACTGACACACCCTGTAGTCTCCACACCGACACACTCTGTAGCCTCCACACTGAGACACCCTGTAGTGTCCACACTGACACAACCTGTAGCCTCCACACTGACACACCCTGTAGTCTCCACACTGACACACTGTAGCCTCCATACTGATACACCCTGTAGTCTCCACACTGACACACCCTGTAGCCTCCACACTGACACACCCTGTAGTGTCCACACTAACACACCCTGTAGCCTCCACACTGACACACCCTGTAGTCTCCACACTGACACAACCTGTAGCCTCCACACTGACACACCCTGTAGTCTCCACACTGACACATCCTGTAGTCTCCACACTGACACACCCTGTAGCCTCCACACTGACACACCTGTAGTCTCCACACTGACAAACCCTATAGTCTCCACTCTGACACACCCTGAACTGTAGCTTTAATTGTTGCAGTTTATATTAGTGATGTGGTAACAAATGAAACTCACATGTCATTTTAGTGTCTGAGCAAGGAAGTTCTCACATTTGTCAACAAATTTTAATATGAAACTAAAGTGTTCTAACACGGCACTGTCCATGTAGTTAGGCACGAGTGGATATATATAACAACTGACACAAATGTCACGCAATACACAGTAATTACACAAACCAGAAAGTACGACATACTTCATACAGTGTTTTGACATTATAGCATTTCAGATACAAGCTTCTGCTTATGAAATGAGTGCGCTATCAGATAAGGCACTCATTGTCAGAAAAATGCAGGCTCTTTACTGCATAATTCCCACTAGAGATTTTTTTTCGAATCTCCATACGTTATTTTTCTCGGTACTATTTTCACGTATGATACAATAACTGAGTATACCATTACCATCGACACTACCATTAGACGAACAAACGACTACATAAGCATGACAATCAGGCTTCTGACACATCGATACCGAGACTAGAATAATGAACTTCGACACAGACAATACATCCGAATACCTACCAAAATATATAACATAAGCACAACCAACACTACCACAGTTATCTTGTTTTGCCAGTACAGTTTTTAGTACGTAAATCCGCAATGTGGTCGCAAGCCGCATACACCAAGCAGAATTTGTCAGATGTGACAAGGAACCCAAATGACGCAAACGTCTTTAGGAAAAACAAAATCAAATTAAAGCGCTGCAAATTTAACCTTGAAAACTTTAGGAGATTTTATCATTCGATTATATGGTGTAACTATTTTAAATCCTACTGATAATTAACACTAATTAACACGTGTCTCTATAACTAATAAAGCTGTTTAAATACTCTACTTCAGGTAGTATATTGGATGGGTGACTGCCAGGGAATATCATGTGCTGTTGGCATTATACTTATATGGGCCGGGATAACTCAGTTGGCACAGAGACTGGCTTCGGGCTGGACGGTCCGGGGATCGAATCTGCGAAAATGTATGGTTTGTGGGGGTGGGAGCAATTCTCCTCAACTTGTTACCTTGACAATATTTTCGCTAAACCTTCTTCGTGCTCCAGCCACTTTACGCTTTTAGACGTCAAGAGACCACGTTCAAGTGGCTTGCTGTCGTGTGGAGTTTGTGGCTGCGGAATTTGGAATATGGATATCAATGCTTTCGGAGCAGCCTGCTGCCACCGTCTTCAGGATGTTAAAGCACTAGGGCTACTGCCCCCATCTACGTGATCGACCCTAGAGATGGCGGCAGTAGATTCGTCAGAATTATTGGATATTATCTTTTGCAAGGCCTCGTACCTCGCGAGACCTAGGTAAGATTCTCCAGTCCTTCGAAAAACCCAAATTTAAAAGATAACCGATCTTGCCGTACACCGAACCCAGACATCCCCGTCCTGCAGCCCGTCAGTGTGGGATGCACACCGATTAAATCTCGACAGAACTCTCAGCTATACTGCAGGGAGTGCATGGTGTTTTCTCGTTGTCTATCAAAAAAAATGCAGAAATTTTACACGACTAGCCCTCAAATTGAATTTTCGCGGTCTCCTTATTTGCCCTTCGGATGCAGTTTTAACACCCGCAGTTAAAAGCAAATTTTAAATAGCTTCATCAGTTCCAAATTCAGAATTGTTAGCAATCCTGTCAACTTTGCAGATCGAAAATCTTTGAGGCCGAAAAAGCGACGTCAGAAAACTAAGGATCGATGATCATAAAATACGTTTACGTGACATATATTTAGTAATTGCAGACTGTGGTAACATCCCGCACACGGCTGTCATATGGTGCCGAACGACTGTCATCCGCTTCCAGCGCCGAAGGGAAGTTTTACCTGCCACAAATCTCAAGTTAATAGCGAGGTAGAAACATTTGTAACAAGATGGATGATGACTCAGGACACAAACTTCTGTCATCAGGGGATGGAAAAGCTTCTTTCACGATATGATAACCTAAATGCCTCATAAATTTTGGAGCTAAGTATGTCATTTGACGAAGCTGTTAATCGCTCGAGTTTTGTATTGGGGTGCTGATAAGTCCTTAGCCCGACCAGGATGGAAACAAGCTGCGCCTGTCAAAACTGTGATGGGCAGAAGAATGCATTGATTTGGCTAGGGTAGGGACAGGTGGTGTACTCTTGTGAATGTGGTAATGAACTTCCAAATTCCATAAAATCCTGGGAATGTAGCTTTTTTCCTCCCTGGTCGGGTTAAGGACTTATCAGCACACCTGTAGTGTCGGTGAAGGATGAATGAGCCTGGATACTTAACAGAACGATAGTGTCCGTATGTCCGTATGTCCGTAGGAACGGAGGAAAACCTATCCAGTTCTACTTTGTCTATCACAAATACAGTAACTGGAGACGGGCTGTTTGTAAGAGTAGTGGTTTATTGGTACACTTAAAATAGAAGTGATATTGATTACAGCTACAAATAGTAAACCCCGACACGTGCCTTTGACACTTATTTCGTCACTGACACTCGTGAGACTGAATCTGGAATTCGGCAGTGTGAAACAGCTGTGGATGCACTCTGCATGTCGTTACGTATTGGTGATGAATGAACCCTCGGAGAAAGATGAGGGTAAGAGCTGGAGGAGATAATGATTTGGCTGGAGCCGGGTGTGTGTAATAAATATTGTTTTTTTTTTGTTTGTTTGTTTTGTGTTTTGAATTATCGAGTGATTCTCTCGTGAGTCAGTTGGCTATTGTCCAGCTTTTGAGATTTATAATCACAGCCATTTCCGGTCTGACACAGTTTCCCACATGCTGAGAAAATAATTTACCATATACCATTTTTTTCTACCTATAGTAGCCGCAACGTGTCTAAATGGCTTCCACGTCACACGAGAAATTACGGGGTTAATTCAGATTGCTTGAATATCGGGATAGCGTTTCTACTTTCACTGAGTAAAAGTCGATATTCGCTTATGGACCATCGCTGCCTTTGTTGTCTGGGTATGAAGAATAGTATTAATGTTGGCATTCTCTGCTTATAGTGTCATGGCACCGGGTAATTCTGTATTTATTTGTTGGCAATCTAATCCACCATGCATCTTGCAATAACAATGTAATATTTACGAATAAGTTATTGGTGACACTAAAATAGGAAGAGCCTCTTTACGATCTGTCGATTGTGACGCCGTTTAGTGTGGTAAATGGATATCAGTGTTTTTGCAAAACCTGATGCCAACAACTTCAGAAAAAAAAACAGAGAATTATGAGCCGGAGTTTGAGATAGCATTTTACTCTCAAAAGTTGGTACTATCAACTAAACTCCGAGATGTCAAAGGCTCAAAAGAGAGTGCCCCTAGTACTCACAGTTTTTGGAATATCATTTTCTTAAAAAATAAATTTCTTCTTATGTTCAAATTTGTTTTAATCTTCAAATTTTTTGTGTAAATATTTAAATTTCAAATTTCGACATTATGTAGGGGAAAGCTACCTAGTAGTTAGAGTGTGCATGCTGATCACAATAGCAGTTTTATCAAGTCTCCCATGAAATTTGCAACTATATTACACAAATACAGTAAAGTAAGAATAGTACCACAGCGGCGAAAAAATATTCACTGAGGGGTTTGTTAGATAAAAAATTGTGTGGGTATCTATGCTTCGTCATGGAACAATTACACAGGAAATATTTTAGAATATGGGCAACAATGCTTAGTTGTGTCATTTGTCAGCGTGAAGACATATACTTCTCACGACACTGCTGTCAGACCTTCCAGCTCTACCCGGTGAAGCAACGTGCGATGCAATTCATTACGTTCACAGTCGCAGTGCGGTCCATATGACTCGCATTATTTCCACTCAGCTATTCGTAAAGTCGCGGCACATGGCCTGTAATCAAGCTGAGATTTTCGGAACATGATTTATCAGAGTCATACGTAGAAGGTAATGATACGTCTACGTGATAAATGAATTAAGTATTTAAGTTATTGCAATATTCCTGAAGTTAATATACGGTCTCTTACATCAAATTTGGTGTCACAAAGCGATGAAATACACATTGTAGTTTATGTTTATTTAACCTTATGTACTGGACAAGTAACAGCATACACATATTCTTCACTGCAAAGACCAGTCGAATATGGATGTTGAGGAAAAATGTCTGTGCTTATTCTCAGAATCATACTAAACCAATAAAAACAACATGCCAAAAATGCAGGGTCTTAATTTTTTTTAAAATTAGGCGGTGCGCATAAAGCTATGCGCATATTACCCATCGTGCTCCGAAAGGTCCAACTACAAACATTGTACCTGACACAATTAACAAATAATATACTTATTTAACATTTAAAAGTTAGGAGACATTATGGTGCACATGATTGGAATTTATGTACAACATTACTGAATTTTGAAAGGTAACATACAATGGGCATTCGAAGAGGGTTTCAGTACATTTCCCCAAAAGTAAAACATTTATGTTGCATGTATGGATAAACAAAACTTAAAATCAGAACACGTCATTTGAAGAATAAAGTACACCAGGTAGGCTGTTTACGATTTCCCATTTATTACAGTGCTTATGCTGTATGCCGCAAAGATGGTTTTGGTGTCCTCTGTTGAAGGGAATAATTATATATACGTTAGAAATATGGTCGTGTAATAAGTAGATGAGAAGGCGCTGTACATATTTAAAGTTCCATTTTCATACTTGCCACAAACAAATACTTCAGCGAAATAGGAAGCATTAACCATACCAGCACACCAGCCATCAGTAATTAAAAATCTCTAAGTGAACTCTGTCACTCGAGACGACGGGATCATTTCATATTCCATTCATAATTGGACCATTTTCGAAAAATAATCCTCTCATCAATAATTTCTCCGGAAATGATACGGCCTTCAGCTATTAATGCCAATTTTATTTTCAACAAATTCGTCCAAAAATTATGTGTCAATCGGCTGATCGGGCAGAATTAATGATTCAGCCACGGTATCTGCGGTTTGGTTGCTAGGGTTTGAAGCGTGGCACTTGTGTGTCCAACATTCGATGCAATTCTAACTGAAGCAGGATGTGATTAATTACAATCAATACATCGTCCTTTGCTCTAACATCAGACTCCAGACACACGATAAGCGGGGTACTAGACCGAGAATTTGTAATTACTAATGAGAAACTAAACTTAGCAAATAATTTATTAATCAAAGAAATTCTAGGCACATGTTATGAAAATAAGATAATGCTGTATTAGATGTGAAGGTTCTCGGAGATCTCTCTTCATCATTTACTTCATGACGAAACAGAATAAACGCGTTAATATAAAAAAACCAACTAGATGGAACAATGAGAATTTATTAAAAACTTCAATCAGTTCGACATATTTCGGGCGATAATGTCGCCCATCCTCAGGAGCACTAGACTGTTTTACGGCTTGTGGTATAATGCACCGACGGTGCTGCAGGCCGGCAGCATCGTCGGTGTGTGTGTAATACTTAAGGTAATGCCTAAAACTCTCCAAGCTAATTTTCTTATGTAACGAAAGTTGGCAACTTTGTATTTTAATTTCTCCACGGCAAATTATACTTACTCTCTTTAAAAATTAGTTTATTTTTAGTTTATTAGTTTATTTCTAGGCGTAACATTAGATCTTATCCGTCCACTAAAAAACTGAAAGCAGAACGTAATGGTGCTTCTCCAGACAGACCTCGTTTTTGGCACTGACAAGGACAATATAAAGAATATGTATTTTTTTTATTGTTATTGTTACACCGTGCATGTTGTCGAGTTACTCAATTATTACACCAACCACTACACATATATAAAATGTATAAAATTTACACATTAAAATATTAAAAACGCTCCAACATGCTTCGGTCCTAAGACCATTATCAGGGAGCTATATATTCCTTGCTAAAGTCACACTAGAAATAGTCACAGATTAATTTCGTTGTACGAGTTGTGTGTTGTGGTAGCATGCTGCCACAACACACAACTCGTACAACGACATTAATCTGTGACTATTTCTAGTGTGATTTTAGCAAGGAATATATATATCTCCCTGATAATGGTCTTAGGACCGAAGCATGTCGGAGCATTTTTAATGTTTTCATGTGTAAATGTTATAAATTTTATATATGTGCAGTGGTTGGTGTAATAATTGAGTAACTTGAATAAAGATTATGGTTGGCAGAAATAGACACAGAATGTATGCTACTACTGCTCTTAAAGAAGTGGGATAAGAGGGAAAAGGGGATTTGTATAGAATTCACCAGGCTAAGGTTGTGGTCCATTGACTCCTTGTTAAAACTGAAAAGAACCATACAAAGCACAAATTTCTGGACCACATGTGGGACTATCAGATTCTCAAAAGTCTATTCCACCATTAAGATAGTTGCTACTTATAATATTCACAGATAACTAAGATGTCACTCTCTGTCATTCTTAACCACATGCGTCTGTTATTAGGCCTACATCATATGCTGTGACCACAAAATTCAGACCTAAACGTACTATACTCGTAAAATTATAACTGAAGTTTTCTACCAATATTAACGTCTCAAGATACTTGCGGACTGAAGCACACTGCAGCAACAAGAATTTAACTATGACGAACTCCCATAATGTATATTAATATGTGAAAAATCGTCGCCTTCTCCATTCATGTTTTCACGATTTTCATTAATTTTCGTACGGCGCGTATAGTAATTTATGATTGTGAAATATATGATATACATATGCTTACTACATGTAAAATTTTCATTCAAAATATGCGCTAACAAACATGATTAACGTAACCTACTCTTCAAATAATTACGCTTAAGGCCTGACAGGTCTTATATAAGTGTTGTAATATAATATACTACAGTGGTTAAGGTGCTGTACTACAAATCGGAAAGCCGCTGGTTCATCCCAGTTGGTGTCATTGGAATTTTTCATTGACATTAAATCCTTCCGATCGCACTATGGCCCTGGGGTCGACTCAGCCTCTAACAGAAATGAGTACCAGGAG
>Ga0123353_10008464_pt1 | contig 14054 bp, 5 predicted proteins | sample TergutLab28metaG_3_FD_92763 | JGI IMG/M metagenome (GOLD analysis project Ga0123353, IMG submission 92763) | Labiotermes labralis P3 segment gut microbial communities from Petit-Saut dam, French Guiana - Lab288 P3 | ecosystem: Host-associated > Arthropoda: Insects > Digestive system > Gut ... | reverse complement strand
CAAACCTGTATGACATATACCATTGCTGTGTGTACAGTGAAAAACTCCTGATGATGGACAGAGGAACTGTCCGAAACATGTAGAGTTTTATTCCAAAAATAAATTTAAGAAATTAGTGCAGCTAGTTGTTTTATTATAAGAATAAGAATCGTATCTTACTAAGAGATCGGAGCCACCGATCTGGAGAAAAAGAAAAGTTTTAAAGAGCTGTTTGTGTTTGTGCGGCCATCACAATAGACGCCCTAAAAAAAGTTTCCGATTTTTACCACGTCAACTGCATCAGCGGTAAAAAAAAAACAGCCAATAGCGTAGTGTTAGAAATTAGTGAATCTAGTTGCTTTTATTATAAGAATTAATCAAGATGCACGGTCACCGTTCTTGCTCAAGTTCAACATATTATATTTTTATCACAGCAGCCAGTTTAAATGCGTGCCACTTAATTTCACCGCGCAGCAATTTAAGGTACAAAGCTGGCGTGATACGCGAAATCGCTGGCAATTGTCACTGTTTCGTAGCCATCGATGTTTCCAATAGTCGCTCGAGGTAGAATCGTGAACGAAATGAAACTGTAAAACGCAGCGTCTGTAGAATGATTGTACACGCAACAATTAAAATTTTAAGCGGGAAAACAGAAAACTAGTTTTCGCCACACACGTGAAGTAGGATCCCTGTTGTCTGCAGCCTGCTTGTATGGGTGAAGACAGCCGCCGGTTGCTTCCCTCATACCGAATACGCTCTAATTAATAATGCACACATTTTACCCAAGGTTTCTATTTAGCCCAGTTTCCTTCTTAAAGTGCATAACAGGCTAAACAGATTCCTGAAGAATAAAAACCAACTAGATGCCACTTATTATTTTATTGTACTTCTTATAGGGTCAGCATGTTTCGGGTTCTACTATGCCTATCATCAGTCGTGCTTTAGCCTGCAACCCGGACACTACTCCAGCCTAACCGCACCTAACCTCCAACCTACAGCAAACCAAGAACGAAACGACCAATGTGGTAATCAACATCATATCACGAGCTCCTGATGATAGGCATAGTAGTGTCCGAAACATGTTGAGCCTTTAAGTAGTACAATAAAATAATAAGTGATATCTAGTTGGATTTAATGTTGCACGGTCCAACAAACATTATGTAGATCCCTTCTTTACGTATGTCCCTGTAACCTCCCATTCTAGCCGTCGAAACATCTGACCGATTTTCACGAAACGTGCCAAGAATATTATGCCAAGGGAGGCATCCATACCAAAGTCATTTTTAGGCGCGTTCACAAAGTAGCAAAAAGCGACTATTAGCTTCGTCATGTCTGTCCCTTCGTCCGCATGGAACAACTAGGATTCCATTGGACATATTTCGACGAAATTTGATAGCTGAGCATTTTTCGAAAATCTGTCGAGAAAATTCAAGTTTCATTAAAATCTGACAAGAATAACGTGTGCTGTGTGAGAAAAACTGTGTATTGTACATTTACGATAGTATCTCGCTGAATATTTCCTAGGACGAGAAACATTTCAGACAAACGTGATAGAGAAATTCAAAACATACATTTCATGTTCAATAACTTCTTTTCCAAAAATCGTACATTTTACGAGATATGTGATTTAATATATTACAGCCAGACAGGCTATAGATGACAACATAATACGGCGCACACACCTTGCACACTGGATATCTATGGCTACAGACACACACACACACACACACACAGAATATGTAATACTTCTTGTTTTTCCACGTCAACAATTGTCGCGCGAACGCACCTCAATGTTACGTTTATACGTATTGTTACTTTCCTACAGTCAGTCACAACACAATGGCGGACGCTCAATCATGTGCGGTGGGAGCAATGGCAGCTCCACTTAATTTAAATTCCTGAAATGAAAGATGGCGCATATCAGACACAAGGATATTAAGAAATTCTTGTCAGAGTGATATTTACGTAACATGTAAAATAATAAAACAGAAATTACGCAAAAGCTTCCTTAGTTTTAGGTTTGGTGGTGATAACCATTGTACATCTGGAGCTGGGCACATAACGTAATATGGTAGGGGCATTAGGGCATAAACACATCTATACATTAAATGCGAAACACTACGCTAACAGTTACAAACGAGTACTTAAATAACCAGTCCTTCACAAAAGCAAAATATCTGGACTTCAGAAACAGGAGGGTTTCCAATTCAGGATAATTCCAGCCATATTGAAAACACAAAGACATAAGCGAAGTAGCGCGCAATATGCATAGAAATTTACAGAAGTGTCAGACAGTTTTAGTAAATCTCCCCAATATCGTAACTCATTGAAAGCGATTCTCGGGTTGTCAGACGCGGAGAAAAGAACAAAAGGGACTTTGAGGAATTAACAGGATATTTCCGCAGCCTTCTTTTGCGACGCACCGGCAATAATATTTGAGAGCTACTTTCAACACACATTTGACAGAATACAGCTTTTTGTGTAACGCAAAACAACGACACAGCCTCCTCGGCTTAGAATTTTGGCTCTAATTCCACACAAATAAACAAAAATGCTGAAATTACGTGAATGGCAAAACAGCGTGTGAAGTCTTTCTGTTAAGTTTGAGGCACAAATTTTAAATTCTCTGGGAGGCGTGAGACTTCGTCTCTGCAGAACTGTGGCCTCTAATTGGATCATTGTTCGTCTTCCAGATGATAGACGAATGAACATGCAGCAATGGTGGAATGATAACGACGAATGAGGACGGAATTACTTGGAACAAAAGCTTGTCCCAGGGCCGCTTTGCTCAGCACAAATCTCACATGGACTGCCCTCGGAGTGGATCAAGCCAAATATATCTTTCTTTGCCATCTTAACCTACTCCGACCTGATTATTTGGTGGAAATGACATAGGTACCCTGCAAAAAGATGTCGGCTCTGCAACTGTTTTCCTACAAACCGAACCCCAGAAAACCCAGTAAGGATTTCATAGTCGCAAAGCCGTCAAGCCCCGTGCAAGAAACTTCTGCAGATCAGCACGGTTTTAGAGAGAAACTGAAAGAAAGACACAAAAACTGGTACAGTCGTCATTTTGGAATGTAATGTATGACCAATTTTTGAAAATGTTAAATTTACGTGGCTGGATCATGGACCATTAGCCATCTTAGCCCCATCTAGGAGTATAATACACGCCTTCGTTCCTAAGCTTACCTCGAGCCTGGCGAACAGTGCATGCTGTAATGCTGGAATGTCATCCTCTCCACCTTAGACAATCAGATGACAAAGATGTATGCCAATTAATCTCACATATAAAACTGAACGTCGAAAAACAAAAACAAGAAAAATAATTCAATCATGAGAAAACACAGAAGTCTTTTAATTGATATACACACTTTTATTGAGTTCAGCTTTTCTTGCAATCACCGATTAATGCCGGGTTGTCGTTGTGGTAGACCACACATCAACTGAATTGATATACATACATTAATAAAGCGTGATACAAATAAACTGGCGAAGGGTACTTACGTAAGAGAAACTGCATTCGCGTCGTAATATTTCAACAAAATGTTTCGTCTATCAAATCCCCGTTCATAGCAACTACAGTCTCGCTACACATAGTTGCCTGTGTAATAAACACACTACAGTTCACATGCAAAATATGACAACGAAACGACACTTGGAAGATACGAATATGAGAATTTTCAGGTGCAGAGAATCTACAGATATACTAAAGGATTTTATGCATTAGAACATACTATAAAGTTCTCTAATTATTAATTTGTAAGTCCAGCTAAGCTCTCTACAAAGATGGACATGATTAAAGGAATCAGTAAGCAATCACTCCGAGTATAGCATTTCTTGCTTTTATGTAGAATTTGAGCTCACATTCTGTACATGAGTCTAAGCACTACCAACGCGTTAACACCGGCTACAACAGTGCCGATCTGTTCTATATTATGTACTGCAATTATCCTTACTTAGATAACATTCACCTAACCAATTTTCCCTTATTTATCCAGGAACTTAGTTCTCAATTTGCCTGTGCCTGGAAAGCACAATAATATAAGTTTGATACCCTCCTTACCTAAACACAGCGGGAAAAGCCTTTGCCTGTTTGTCTTATGATTCCCCTCAGTTTCCATGCTCATGACAATAGCCATGCTATTCTGTTCCTTTCCTTTCTAGTTCAATATTCTATGTATGACTCCTTTTATATACTAGTTATATTTCCATCTACTGCGTAAGGGCTAGTTTTTTGAGATCCTAAATGTTTCGGCTAACTATTGTAGACATCATCAGGGAGCTATAAAATAAAGACGCAAGCAGCGTATCATATGCAGCAAATGGGAAACACATATGAATGTACAAAAGCGTTATACAAGAATCAACTGATATCCAGTTTTATGAAAAATTACTCAGATTAAATATATTTATATTATTTTTTTGGGGCTCGACAGTCCTGGTGGGCCTTGGCCTCCTCACTGTCGCGGCTTCACGATCACACCCAGACACACCACAATCGGTAGGACTCCTCTGAACGTGTGATCGTAGAGATCTCTACCAGACAACACAACAACACTCACACGAGACAGACATCCATGTCCCTGGCGGGATTCGAATCCGCACTCCCAGCAAGCGAGCGACCGCAGTCCCACGCCTTAGACCGCGCGGCCAATGGGATCGGCATACGATTTCTTACCCCCACTAAAATCCATTTCTCAATACAAAGCTAATGAACTTTCTTCCGACATTTTAGCAACCGTCTTAATGTATAAGATTCAGGATAGACAGTGTACCCTTTCCGATAAGATCAGATCGTAAATGTAAAGAGTAGCCTTAGAAGCAAACCTGAATTAAAAATTCGCGTTTCTCTCAGATCCTTTATTTCTGTAAAGGATAGAGGGCCGAGCTATCACCAAGTGGGAGGGAGTGGGGTGCCATATCACGTCAAACTAAACTGTGCGTGCAGCGGTTCCAAGCGCAGCCCCATCAGACCGAACAACCCGGCTGCCGGCCTGCTGTAGAGACCTAAACCAAATCAAATTAATTCCGGATATCAGAACCTGCATTATGCTCCCCACCCCAGCGCTGACACATCATATTACAATATCACGTACACACACGTCGTGGCCAACTCTGACACGACCGAAAAAAAACAGTTGCAGTGTACAAGCCATACTTGGAAAAAAGTGAACTGTAAAACGCCAAAACCGCCACAGCGTCCTTCATTTTTAGGTGCCTTCGCCATTGCGGAGAGCGACCACTAGTTTCGACATGTCTGTCCGAAGTCCGTCGAAACGGAACTATACTCCCGCTGCATGGGTCTTCGTAAAATTTTATATTTGGAAATTTGTTGAAATATTCCACTTTTAACTAAAAACATAACAAATAACGGACACTTTACAAGAAGACGGATGCCCCTAACAACGCAAGTCCAAGAAAACTACAGCTGACGTACACCTGTTTCTTCTACTTGGCAACAGATTTGTAATCTTTCTCTTTTAAGCAAGGCATTCCCCTGTGCTGTTACGTTATTTATTTTATTAACAAAATTAATGACAGTGTTTTCCGCAAATGTTATATTTTCAGAAAAAAGGGCTCACATCTCAACGCCATGGAAAGATTTTACATACATAAAGAAGCCACGATAACCAATCAAATGACAAACACACTGTATTTCCCAACATAATCTTTCACACCAAACCTAAAAATGAAAACTTCTAATTACTTTTAATCATCTTCCAAGTAATGCCTTACGTCCTACATTTCCTATCCACCACTTCCTAATCCCCTACCCTCACCGGTCCCAAACTCTACTCTCCCTCCCTTCAGTAGGCTTACAGCGAAGAAGAAGAAGAAGAAGAAGAAGAAGAAGAAGAAGAAGAAGAAGCAGCAGACAATAACAGTGGTTAGCCATGAACAGCTACCTATAATACACAGCACACCGCAGTACAACTTCTCCACATATATAAACTAATAATACACATCACGCAAGCTATACCGAGAAATTTAATGTAACTTATAATACATAACATAATTATGTGTCAAAATCCGAACAGTGGCTAGTGACTACGGAACATACATACGTATATAGCATCAAACCGTGACTACCACCCCTAATGTATACATTATCCCAGTTATAGTAATATTCTTACAAAAAAATTTTAATACTCTTTACAATGTTACAGATTACATCATTTCATGACAATTCAATTGCAGTTAGTAATAATAATTCTGCGGTGACTTATATAAACGCGCTACCCACATCTTTTAAGTCTCTCCATTATTTTATGATATTACACAAATTTTAAAGTTTCAACTTAAAGATTTCACAAATTTTTAAAAACTATTTTGTGTATATGTTTGTTTGTTTTTGGCGCCACAGCCCCCCCCCCCCAGTGGGCCAGGGCCTCCTCATTCACAAGGTTTCTGAATCGCACACAACGACGCAACACAGTCGGTAGGACTCCTCTGGACGAGTGATCAGCTCGTCGCAGAGACCTCTACCTGACAACACACAACACTCACAAACAGACAAACATCCACGCACCCTGTGGGATTCGAACCCACTATTTCAGCAGGCGAGCGGCCGCAGACCTACGCCTTAGACCGTGCGGCCACTGGGATCGGCATTTAATGTATATTACTTCTTATAATATTCCATTATGATGTAAGACAAGATCTCGTCGAAACCAGTGACGGCATTACAGTGTATAGTTCATGTCACAATTGTGTATACAGCTTGAAATGGCTTGCAAAGCCGAAACACGTCGCTCATGATCAATTATTAATATAGACGTGTCTAGACTTTTTAAAATAAATTTTATTAAAAGATTTTTAACCGATTAGTCGATCAATCTCGATTGTAATGCTGATGCTAGACTGCAGACGAAACTTCACATGTGCAAAACGAAAAGTACTGACTGACGGAAAAATGTGCTGTTAAGTATGCGAAGAACCCTTACAGTGTGAGCTGAGTGAAACGTACAAATGTACTGTTTCTACCATATAAGGTTAAGCAAAAGCTGCACATGTTGAAAAACCTACGAGTTCCCTGAAGATGGCCAACACCTAAGGACGAAACCTGTCCAAGCATTAATTAACAAATTACAAAAACTTTGCGCAAAAAGTAGGCGTTAAATTTCGTGTATGTGAAAATAAACATTTGAACTCCTCGTATTTTCAATTTTATCTTGATATTATTTCTGCATATAAGATCTACAGAAACACCACATCGAACGCACCATTAAATGCAACGTTCCGCGAACATTTTCTGTCTTGCCAATTTCAGACATTATGTGTCATTCACAGACTGACCCTCATTATTGGACCAAGGTGTAGGTAGTAGGTAGGTAGGTATGTGGTTAGGTAGGTAGGTACGTAGGTGGTACGTAGGTAGGTTGGTTGTTAGGCAGGTAGGTAGGTGGGTGGGTAGTTAGTAGGTAGGTGGCAGGTAGGTAGGTGGTATGTAGGTAGGTAGGTAGGTAGGTTGGTTGGTTGGTGGGTAGGCTGGTAGGTACGTGGCAGGTAGGTATGTGGTAGGTAGGGAGTATGTAGCTAGGTAGTAGGTAGGTAGGTTGGTTGGTAGGTAAGTAGCAGGTAGGTAGGTAGGTAGATAGGTAGGTAGGTAGGTAGGCAGACAAATAAGTAGGTAAGTAATAAAATACTCGTAAGTAAGTAAACGACATCTTTACTTGTTGGTGTTTTTCTCACAAATACTTGTTTAACGTTTGTGCAGGTTTTCTTGTTCCGTTTTCTCCCCTTTCAGCCTGTTTACTAGGTGCGTTCGCATGGTCGCGAAAAGCGCCTCTCAGGTTCGTCGTGTGTCCGTTCGTCTGTCCATCTATCTGTCTGCATGTATCATCGCCGCTCCCACTGTACGGATTTCAGTGAAATCTGGTAATAAATACTTCCATGACAACCTGTCGAGTAGCTCCCAATTTACCTAAAACTTGACAAAACCAAGGCACTTCACGTTAACATCTAAGTACGTTTCATTGTTGCCGGCCAAATAAATTCACCATAAAAGCATTTTTGCGCAAAACTCAGCATTTCTATACTGTAGACGGTGACACGTACTCAACAGAACACACATACCAAGCTGTTTTCTTCAATGAAACGACACGAACGCGCCACAGTGTTAGGTTACACCTACACTGCCTTCCTAGTTTCACCTCTCAAACACAGTGGTACTGTAAGCAGCTAGCCTTAAAATTAGCTTGCACGTAGTCGTTACAAACAAACAGCTGTTCGCTTGCCTTCAATTTTATTTACCTACTATTTCTCGTGGGGACCGCGGTAGCACAGTGGCTAAGGTGCTGTGCTACAAATCGGAAGGTCGCTGGCTCGATTTCAGATGGTGTCATTGGAATTTTTCATTGACATAATCCTTCCGATCGCACTATGGTCCTCGGGTCGACTCTGCCTCTAACAGAAATGAGTACCAGGAGCATTTCCTGAGGGTAAAGGCGGCCGGTGCGTAGTGCTGACAACCTACCACCATCCTGTGCCGTAGTCACGAAATTTGGGAGCCTTAACTTCCTGGAACCCTCTGGGCCACTCCAGGCCTGCAATGGGACCGCTTTACCTTTACCACTTCTCGTTCTCATAAATTCATCATCATGATAGTCTCACGTTGAAAGTAAGCACTTTAAAGTTACTCATTACGTAATTATCATCTCGTTCTCTTACAGATACAGAAACTAACACAACAATTTGTTACTAAACACTTCCGTTCTGCATTCTTCTTGATATTAAATTGCAATGCAGCTTTCTACAACCACACGTCTGTTCAAACGTAGAACCCAGTAAAGGTAAAGTGCCCCCTTGTACGGGCACTAAGGCTCTGTACAGGCCGTACGGCCCATAGGGGAAGTAGAGGTACAGCTCTACTCTTTCTTGACCACGGCACTAGAAGGGGGTGAGGGGTCAACGTCACGCCTGGCCGCTCTTTACCGCCGGGAAAGATCCGGTACCCATTGTACAGGAGGCAGGGTGGGCCCCAGGGCCGACCTGGACATGTGCGGAAAATCTCGCCCCCATCGGGATTCGATCGACGAACCGTTCAGCCCGTAGCCAGTCGCTATACCGACTGAACTACCCGGCCCACCAAGAACACAGTAGACTGTCTTTATTGGCAGAAAATGTTCATTGGTACAGTTCGCGTTACGTTTCCACAGGACATAGCATATCACTCAAGCCAACGGATTATTTCATAGCGTAAGCCCCTGTGTCCAGTCATAACAGGGAGCTGTGTGGCCCTCATAACTATCTTATATATCCTGAAGTGTAATGTCTTTAGTTCTTACAAGTGATCGGTAATTTTGTAAAACCTAACCAAGCGAACTGCAATTCCTTTCTAACATTCCCGCAGGAGCGTCTTTCAACATGAAACCAATGGCTTGCTCTAATACCGTGAAAGCCAAGATATGAATAACGAATTTTGAGATCGTCAACATCTTTAGATTAAGAATGAAATAATTTTGCGTAACTTTTTCTCCAAAAACTAAAAACATTTTAGTTAATCCAATTACTTCATTAGCTGAGCTAATATCAATAAGAATAATTAAACATGAAGAAAAAAGAAAGCAAACAAGTATACCCTCCAAGTTTTATTCAGAGTAAAATGCTGTTATGCAAGGCACACACATCAAGTGTCGTTTTAAAACACAAATACCATACCATTCAAATAAACGCCACAAGCAACGTTTCTGTATTCGACTATTAATTTCCTTTCCGTTCCGTTACAGGCCTGGAGTGGCCCAGAGGGTTCCAGGAAGTTGAGGTTCCCAGATTTCGTGACAACGGCACAGGATAGTGGTAAGGTTGTCAGCCTTACGCACCGGCCGCCTTTACCCCCAGGAAATGCTCCTGGTACTCATTTCTGTTAGACGCTGAGTCGACCCCAGGGCCATAGTGCGATCGGAAGGATTTTATGTCAATGAAAAATTCCCATGACACCAGCTGGGATCGAACCAGCGACCTTCCGATTTGTAGCACAGCACCTTAACCACTGTGCTACCGTGGTCCCCATTAGGAATTACAGGCTTTTGTTAAATAAAAACTCATACGAAATTTTTGTCCGACAACGTACCGAGAACAGATATGTGGAAGACACACGCGCACAGCGGGAGGTGCTTTTAGTTGGCTGTAAAATGCAAGGTTTCATAATGAAGGCGGGTTTCTTAAATGGCAGAGTCTACTGGCTTGTCACAAGAAAAAAAGTTACGTGGAATTACTTAAGGTTTTGGCTTATATTTATGCCTTATTTAACAACGCTATTAGCAGATCAGACTATAACTACAGCATCGCATTAAGGTATCATGTCTGTATATGTGTGTGTGTGTGTGTGTGTGTGTGTGCGCGCGCCTTTGAACCAACTGACGTATAAACATCATGTCCCTAGAGGCCACTCCACTTTGTACTTTTGAAATCTCTCGTGCCTGCGAGAACACCCGTGGTGGGAATGACAAGTGCCACTTACCACCTCAAGGCCTGAAATAAATTCAGTTCCTGCCTCGAGAAGAACAAACTTCACGTCATTACAAAGATAGGGCGTTTGTTTGGCAAATATTCGCTGCTTATTATAAGACTTACATAAACAGGCTGTGCGGACAAAATGCACATATGCTTAATGTTTAAGCAGGTGGTACATACAGTAACTACCGCAATTTATAAAGCTGATTGAAATTTTGTGCTGAGCAGGTAGTCATTATTAAAGCAGATCTGTTTAGCTTCCAATTAAATCGTTAAAACTAGGGGGGGGGGGGAAGTTTGTACATACAGAGACAAAAACACTTATAATATTTTATGAAATATGTTTTATACATAAACAATAATAAACCAGGTGATGACTTAAGGGTGAGATAGTGTAAGGTGCTGGGAACCTGCACAAACGGCAGTTACGCAAAGAATGGACAATCAGGTTGGGCAATTTAACTTCACAGCTCCCACGAGTGTCATTATGTGGAATTCACAATACGGAGGAAGAGCGTGGCTCATGGCATCTGACTTTATACAGACCACCAAGGTACAACGGCATAAACGTCGAAAGAAGTACCTTGATATTGTATTCTGAACAGGATTGTACTCCATACGAATCCGAACACAAAACCTCCCACCCCTCACCCTCAGAAAGTATCTATGACAGAAACACGCTGAGAGAGAGAAAAAAAAATCTAGGTAGCGACAGAAAGTGACAGTTCGTCCAAGCGGACACGGATATGTAGGGAAGAGAAACCATGCCAAAATTCGGGCGGGGTGCGTTTGTCATTTGTTATTGCGGATGATTTCACATGAGCAGCAAATCCACAGCGCAAGCGCGCACATCTTCGGGATCGGTTCACTTCCTGCCAAGTCATGCAAGTATGTAGAATTATTAAAACGTAACCCCTGTTCCATTCCCTTGCCACTAAAAGCAACCCCCCTCCCCCGTATAACATCGAGGCCCATAGTCAGATATCCCATAAATGAAGAGGCACTTACGATTGATTGTCTGCGGATGCTAAGCTGACGCCACGCTATCTGCAAGTTGAAACGTCAGTGAACACTACGGCCTGGCCCATCCGAGGTTCAACGCCCAATGTTCACACTATGGAGTGCTTTCCTTAGCCTTATGGTTACCCTCTTTAGGCAAAACAAACATGCACAACGTGTTAGCCAACTGTCCACATTTCCCACAGATGAAAGTCGGTACGAATATCAGGCCAATAGAGGCCACCCCAATATGTTCTTCACACCTACGGTAAAATACACCAACATGGCGGCCGCTGGAACTTCTGGGGTGAAAGCGACGGTAGTAACGCTTAATGTAGGGTCTTGAAATTTAGTATGACAGAAGGTCAGAAAATGTGCACCATTTGCAAATGTCAAATTTTGTAATGTTAGGCCGAGTAGACATTTACCGACGTTTCGGAGGAACGTAGTGCATTTATCTTCTATGATAAGAATTCGAAGAAGACTCAACATTTCAACTGCTCTGTCTATAAGCTAAATAACCAACATTCAGGAGCGATGTTATTTCTTGATTCACAACAATCATCCCCTATTTTTTTGGTTCTTTAACAACTCTTTTCCAGCTATGTTATGTAACTTCGAGCAGTAGGATTACCGTAAGCATGATAAATGACATTCATATGAAAGAAAGAGGCCGTTGCCTAGAAAAGTCACTTAGGGTAATCAATCTACATACCGGGATTCGAACCTGGTACCCCTTTCCCAACTCGAATCTCGAAGAAGAAGTGCTAATCCCTCAAACGCAACGCGACTTTCAATACATGTCCACGACTCTTGTTGCCTAGTCTAAATCCTTTTCAATGGGTTTCAGAGTTAAAGGCTGCTGGTTTATGAAAACCGCACAGTAATGAAACTAAACTGAATGGAGCCCTCCATCATGTGCCTTACACGCCATCATGTCGTAATGCTTACGTTCTCCAGCAATAGCCTTTCGTTACTATCACCAACAAACCACATAGCAGCTTCTCTACAAACATCATTGTTAACAGTGCTAATAAAATGATCATGTTTCACCATACAGATCGGGCAAAAACGGCAAACACGAGATTAGTTTGCATGCAAGTACGGAGCGCCAAATTCTCAGGAAGATATTCTGCGTGGCAAACGTACATAAAAAAACACTGCTTTCGGTATCTTTTGGACTATGTTCATATTACAGCAATATTCGAGGACAAAATTCTTTTGCAGACAAACACGAGTACCGACGTTCTCTCAACCAGTTCGCCGGCTGAACCGACGCTCTCCTGACCATGTCACCACTTAACCGCACTGATTATAATATACATATATAATACAGATATTACACAGGTAATTATGCGATGGGCTGGGCATGTGGCGCGTATGGGAGAGGAGAGGGGGGTATATAGGGTCTTGGTGGGGAAACCAGACGGAAAGAGAACATTGGAAAGACCAAGGCGTAGATGGGTGGATAATATTAGGATGGATCTCCAGGAGGTGCGGTGTGGGTATATAGACTGGATTGGGCTGGCCCAGGATAGAGGCAGGTGGCGGACGCTTGTAAGTGCGGTAATGAACCTTCGGTTTCCGTGAAATGCGGGGAATTTCTTGACTAGCTGCAAACCAGTTAGCTGCTCAAGAAGGAATCTGCACCATGGAGTAAGTAAGTAATTGTATATTAATAACGGTAAATATGAGTTCACTATGAATTTGACATTCTGAGGACCATGCATCGTCATATATTCTTATAATAAAACCAGAGAGAAGCACTAATTTCTCAAACTTATTTTTTGGAATAGGACTTCACATGTTTATGACAGTATCTCTGTCCGTCATCAGGAGTCTAGCACTGTACAAACAGCAACAGGTATAGGACATACAGGTTATGCTGACTGCTTGCTAGTTTCTCAAATTTATTTTTGGAATATGACTCCACATGTTTATGACAGTATCTCTGTCCGTCAGCAGGAGTCTAGCACTGTACACACAGCAGTAGGTAACGGTCATACAGGATATGCTGACTACTTGCTAGCAAGCAGTCAGCATATCCTGTATGACATATCTACTGCTGTGTGTACAGTGCTAGACTCCTGCTGACGGACAGAGATACTGTCATAAACATGTGGAGTCCTATTCCAAAAATAAATTTGAGAAATTAGTGCTTCTCGTTGGTTTTATTATAAGAATGATTTCAATAATAACTGTAGTAACTTAGGTGATATTGTTATTAAATATATTTAAAGATTACTATTGTATGGTTGGGTCTGCAGCTGATACATCGTTATTCCTAGTAAATCACAGTGATAACTTTTCACTATACGCCGTATTCTTTCGCTTTCTTATTTATTTGTTGTTTCTCCGAATTCATCAGTTTTCCGATTAACCATGCCAGCTATCGCGTCCCCGTTTATGCTATTTCTGAAGAAACAAAATGATGCAGACTTTTGAAAAAATAAATCACACGAGGCCTCCTGTAAAGAGTTAACAACGATAGGATGTTTTCAGTTTTTCACCGTGCATATTCACATATATTTAAATCATCTTCAGGGAGCTATTAGTTCATGCTAAAGTTACTTGTATCACTTGTTGCTATGATGGCATTGTGGTAGCATGTCGTTCCT
>Ga0123353_10008463_pt1 | contig 14055 bp, 16 predicted proteins | sample TergutLab28metaG_3_FD_92763 | JGI IMG/M metagenome (GOLD analysis project Ga0123353, IMG submission 92763) | Labiotermes labralis P3 segment gut microbial communities from Petit-Saut dam, French Guiana - Lab288 P3 | ecosystem: Host-associated > Arthropoda: Insects > Digestive system > Gut ... | reverse complement strand
GCATTGTCAGCACGGTGCTGGACTTGTCGACGGGCACGACCTTGCTGACGTCTCCGATCCGTAACGCGCGGAAGTAACAGAGCCAGGACGCGCCTGTCGCCAAACCTGACAGAATCAGGAATACCAGGCTTTTCGTGTCAATGCCTGTGATTTGAGATTGGGAACCCGCGACGAACACCATCAGCCACGCGAAAGCAACTACGACAACCGTGCGAAGGGCGGTGGCTAAGTTCGAATCCGTATCCTTGATCCCTATCTTCGCCAGTATTGACATGATGCCCGCAAAGAAAGCCGCGGCAAGGGCGTAGAGCACCCACATAGTATTCCCTCCGTTGTTACTCCACCATTGGCACAAATCTAACAGGAAGGAGGTCTCTAGTAATGAGCCTTCCTTCTTTTTTTACGGCAAGTATAAGCGACTGCACCGAATAGATCCCGCCAACCGGGATCATCATTTTTCCCCCTTCGCTAAGCTGATCGGCCAGTTTCTCAGGAATGCTGACCGGCGCCGCGGTGACAATCACCGCGTCGAAAGGGGCTTCATCCGGCCAGCCGTTATAACCGTTACCATGCCTGACACAGACTTTGCCAAAGCCGAGCGCCGCGAGCGCCTTTTTCGCCCCGGCCGCCAGTTCCTCAATAAGTTCTATCGAATAGACCTCACAGCCGAGATAGGCGAGGACTGCGGCCTGATAACCCGAACCCGTCCCGATTTCCAGGATCTTCATCCCCGGAACAACATCGAGCTGTTCAGTCATATATGCAACGATATACGGCTGCGAAATCGTTTGGCCCCACCCGATGGGCATGGGCGAATCATCATAAGCGTAGTCCCGCATGTTTTCCGGAACAAAGAGATGCCTCGGTACATGGCGCATGGCGTCCAAGACCGCTTCCGACCTGACATTTCTGAATATGAGCTGCTCCTGGACCATTCTGCCGCGTTCCGTCTTGAAATCGTCGTTCATAATAGCACCTCTCTTCCCTGGTGTGACACCCATCATGTTTTTCATTCTACCACGTTCGTTCATTAAATAATAGTGTACCAATTATCCGCTTGACAATGAGAATAATGTTTGATATGTTCACAGCGCAAGGAGCAAATCAGGTAAGCATCGCGCGCGAAGAGTACGAAAAATGGTAATGGAGGGGTTACAGATGGGATATGACTTTGGTGAAACTCAAATGTTAATCGTTTTCTTGGTTATTTTCGGATTATTTTACGGCCTTATTGGTCTGTTCGGATTGGCGACTTATATTATCCAAGGCTTAGGCATACTAAGGATCAGTGAAAGCCACGGCAAGCCCAACGGCTGGCTCGGGTTTATCCCGATCGGAATGTATTATCAACTTGGCGCCGTTTCCGGCGAACTGGAGCTTGGTAATCGCAGGATGAAAAAGCCGGGGCTTTGGCTGATGCTTATTCCTGTGATAACATACGGGGCGTTTTTTCTCGTTTATATTGGAATGATGGTCTTTTTCGTACTGGCTGCCGCAAGCTCGAGTATGCTCGGCGACGCGAGTGTTGCGGCAATATTTGTGATGTTCATCGTAATGCTTGTAGTCATACTTCTTATGTCGGCAGGTACGACGCTGTATACAATACTTTTAATGATGACATATCATAAAATCTTCTCGGCGCATTATACAGGTACGCGCCCTGTTTTCTATATGGTGTTAAGCGCGTTCGTGCCGCTTGCCTCAGGCATATTGTTGATGAAAGCCGCCAGGACGCCGATAATAAACCCGCCGGAGTATATGGTTATGACTCCTATGTATAATACGCCCTATGCTCCTTATTCTCCTTATTCTCCTTATTCTCCTTATTCTCCTTATTCTCCCTATACGCCCTATGCTCCCTATGCTACGTATGCTACCTATACGCCAAACACTACCGATGTCTCATCGCAGGAAACAGGAGGTGCTGAAAATGATCAAGGACAGGAACAGCCGTAACGAAGGGGTTTGGGAGGACATCGACCGAAACCGCAATTACATGAAATGCCCAGACTTCAGCGTGGTGATGATGGAGACCGATCAGCAGAAGGAACTGCCCCAGCCGCCGCTTTGTCTTGAAGCAAAAGGGGGGATAATCGAGATATCCTCCGATTTTGATGATGTGGTGACCAACACGTCTTATACGGAGCTTCTCGATATACGCCGGAGCGAGCGCGTCTACAACGGCAAAAAGCGCCTGTCGCAGAACCAGCTTGCCTTTCTGCTTTGGAGTACGCAGGGGATCCAGGATATCCGCGGCGCGAATTACGCGGCGCTACGGCCCGTACCGAGCGGAGGCGCAAGGCACCCATTTGAGACATATTTCGCCGTCCGCGACGTCGAGGGGCTGGCGCCCGGCATATATCATTATTTGCCGCTCGAGCACGTCGGCGATAAAAAGGTGGCGGTCGAGTTTATCTGCGACGTTCCCGAACACAAGAAAACCGTCACGGAAATGCTCGCCATGCAAAAATGGGCCTCCGCAGCGCCCGTCGTGTTTTTCTTCTCATGCGTCGCCTATCGTGCGGAGTGGCGGTACAACACGGCGGCGCACCGGGTCGTCTTGATCGATGTGGGCCATGTCGGGCAGAATTTAATGCTGTCCGCGTCGGCCATGGGCCTGGGCAGCTGCTGCATTGCAGCGTATAATCAAACGCTCTGTGATAAGGTCCTCGGCCTTGACGGAGATGAGGAGTACACCGTCTACGCCTGCACTGTCGGCGAAACCCGAACGCCGCGCAAGTAGCGGCTGATCACGGCGCCGGGTTCGGGTCGACCAGGATTAATCGAGGATTCAAAGGGTGAAACTCTCCGCCGGCGTTATGGCTCTGAAAATAAACGTTATAAATGACTGGGTATACATACAAGGCGACGGGTTTCCTATGTTCAAAATAAGGACAGACGGAAGCGGGTTTCAGGAAGTGTGAGTTTGACACAGCAAGTGGGTTTGTGATACATTATAAGCAGAGTTGATGTCCCTTATTCAGTAGAGGTGATATTTTGACAATACTTAACTCAGCACGAAAACATGGAATATCTGATACGGATATGCTGTCAGTCATAGCAGATCCTTATGTTGTAGCTGAGTTAAGATCTGAGCCGGAAAAGAACCTTTTTCTGGGTTTTGACTCAAAGGCTAACGCTATAGAGGTCATAACCGATACCGGCGCTGATGGAGAGTTATTCGTTATACACGCTGACAAAATAACCAAGCAATATGAAAAACTCCTTGAGGAGGTAGTGTAATGAATGAAGAAGTGGACGTAATCTGGCGCAGGGGCGATGGTGAAATGCCTGATAAAGTCAAACGCGTTGTAAATGCTGCGCAGGATGAGTTATTACTCAGGTCATTACAGTTGCCTTTCGATATCGCGAACACAATTCGATACAACGCAAGCAAAAACTCACAAACAGTAAACGACTACATCGCTGCAATTGTACTCGGGCACATACAAGCCGCAGTGTAGTCAGTTCCGCATATTTCCCCGAACTACCGAATGTTTGGATATCATTTGCCAAAAGGCAGTGAAGCACTTCTGAGCAAGCTTTATATAAAATCCTCAGCGACTATGGCAGCATTCTTTGCGGCGCTCTGTAGACCATCCCTGCCAAACTGTTGTCGCTACCGCGCATGACTACCGTGATATAGCCTGTTTCATGTTCAAGGTCACCTTTAATTGCCACACGCACGGCTTGACCTTCTTCTATTTGAAAACCGCGAATCAGCTCCCATTCGAAAGTATGTTCTCCAAGGTCAAACCTATATACATCGGTAAATACCTTGAAACTCTCCGGTATGAGTTCACAGTCCTCCAGTGGTATCGACAAAAGACCTTCAGCTTGCTGCCCTCTGTTCTCAAATTGCTGTTTCAAGTTGCCAAGGGCGTCTATCAGACCCTTGAGAGCTTCTTCTTGCAGCATGCTTCCATCAAAGGCTTCCGGAGGTAACGATTCGTTGCGTTGATCAATGTAAGAAGGTTCAAACAGCCATTCAGAAGCGCTCTGGTCATCCGGCAGGCGTACCGTAACCAGCATATCAGTAGTGGAGTTATCGCTAAAGGACGCTGTAACACGGAAATCCACTTCTCTTGGCATATTGTCCAAAGCAACATTATCCATGATCCAGTACATCATTACAGAGTAACCGGTATACGAACCGTCGAGGGTCACCTCGCTCCCCACGATTTCATAAGAGTCCGGATCCATCAATAGTTCGCTAAAGTCCCGCATTGTGCCGGGAGCAAATCCATCAACAACTGTTCTCTTTAGTTTCGCAAAGCTTCCTGTATCGGCAGATAACTCAAAACTCGTGATGTTCTCGCCTTCGATAGTAAAGCTGATGGGAGCAATGTACAATCCCCGCTCGGCACAAAATAAAGCGCTGAACATCGGCGACAAGTCTGCCAAATAAAACTCAAACTCGTTTACTCCAACCCAGCCGACATCCGGCTGATTCGCTAAGAACGCAACAAAAGTAAGACTGTTGACAGACTGCGCTTGTGTGCCTGGCATTTCAAACGGCGCTTGTGTGCCCGGCAGTTCAGGCGGCGTATGTTTGACTGTATCTGAGGGGCTTACTGCAGGTGGCGCAGATATGACTTCGTTGTGTTGTTGAGCCGGAGTAATGAATACATAACCAAGCACAGCCAGGCATACCAGCGCTGCTGTCGCCGCAGGCCACACCACTATTGGCGGTAAAGTTCTTTTTGTGCTTCGACGTGAGTTCAGTTTTGCACGTACACGATCTCTGGCGTCAGTATCCGGAAGAACCGAGTCATACGCTATTTTGATTTTAGTACTCTTCATCTTCAATAGCCCCTTTCAATATCCCTCTTGCTTCATGCAAGTGGTTACGTATTGTTGATTTCGGTTTTCTCAACATTTTCGCTATTTCAACCGTCGAATACCCCTCATAGTAGTAAAGGAAAACAACATCTTTATAGCGGTCAGGCAGTTCCAGAATGAGCTTCATCAACTCATTTCCCTTATATAGGTCTGCTGCCTCAAGGTTTTCATAATCATCGATATTTGCGCGCATTCGCCACCAGTGCTTTAAAATGTCCTTGCAGTGGTTGATTGCTGTTCGAAGAAGCCACGCTTTTTCATGCTCTGCGTTTTTTAATGAAAACCCATGTTTAATCAGCTTCTCAAATACATCTGCAACCGCATCCTCAGCGTCCGCCGCGTTCTTCAAATATGAGAAGCATACCTGATAAACCATATTAAAATACCGTTCGTAACTTTCTTCGAAAGTGGCAGAGAGGTCGTCTTCACCGCTCGGCAGAAAAGGTTTATGCATTTATTACTCCTCACATCAGTAATACGATTGAGATATAAGAAACGTCGGATTAAAATTGCTCACTGGGACACAGTCTGACGGTTCTGTTGTGTTCGGCTTTAGCCGAACACAACAGAACCGTCAGACTGTGTCCCCCCTGTGTCCCCCTCTTTTTATCCCGGGCTGACGCTCAGATCGAAGCTTCCGCTTGAATCGTCAGCCAGTCCGGCTACGATGATATATGTTATGCCCATATCCAGTTCTATAGATATGAAGGCGTTAAGGCCGTCGCCGCTGTCATCGTCGTACCACACGATTTCCTGGAACTCATTGAGTATGCAGAGTATAGGGTCGCAATCCGCGTTGTTTGACGTGCGGAACTCCCAAACGCCGCTGTGCTCGGGGCTAAATGTATATACTTCCAGATTTACTATACGTACTACTCCTCCGCCGCTATCGATCTCCGGCGAGGGTGTAACGTGCAAAGTGCATGAATCGCCCCAGCCGAAGCCAACCTTGATAGTGTACGTCTCACCCGCACGGAGAAGTTCCGCAAGAGATGCGTCGTACCCTTCGCCGCCGTCGTCGTCATATGCTATCAAACTCCCATTGGCGTCAAAAATCTCCAGATTCGGGTCTCCGAAGCTGCTGTCCGTCGTCGAGAAAAACCAAAGCGAGGTTATTGCCGGTGTAAATGAGACTTCTGTCTCGCCACTTACTCTGATCGTGCCACCCTCCGGAGGCATGACTGCCTGATTGATCGGCGGAGGAGGCGGCTCATTCGCTTCGTCATACTCGCGGACGATCAGCGTGCAAGTCTCCAACTCGTTTTGTTGGTAGAAAAACGCGACAGTGATGACATAGGTCGTTCCCTCGTAGAGGGGCGCAACTATCCGGGCGTCGCTGCCTCCATAACCGCTGTATCCTGAATCGATCCAGTAGCCGTCCAAGTCATGTAAATCAATGAACGGATCGCTTCCGCCGGCTTCAGTAGTGAGAATCTCCCACATTCCTGTTGACGCAGGCGAAAAAGTATATTCTGTTTCACGAGTGACTCTGACTTCGCCGCCTATGCCTGCTATCTCGTTATCCTGGAGCTGCACGGCAGGAGTAACTTCAGGAGCGGGATTTGGCGTAGGCGCGAGTGTTGGCGCGGGTGTTGGCGCAGGATCGGTCGTGTCCTCATCGCCGCGCGAGGATATCGTTGAGGTTTTTTCCGACGGCTCGGAATCGTTCCCTTTTGAAGCGGAACTGAAAACATCAGTAAAGAGAAACACTCCGCCTAACGTTGCCAGCAGAACGACTCCCGCCGCGGCCGGAATAACGATCTTTAATATGTTTGTTTTGCCTTTTTGCTTTTCCGGTTGCTGGGGTATTGCCTGTTGTTGGGGTATTGCCTGTTGCTGGGGTTGTACAATCGACCCGCACCCGTTGCAGAAGTTAACGCCTGTATCAAGGTTTTTGCCACATTCATTGCAGAACATTTTTGTTTCCTCCTTTGCGGGACGCCGAGGGCGGCGTCCCCTACATTCGGGACTCCGAGGGCGGCGTCCCCTACATTCGGGCGGCAGGTTGCCGCCCCTACATTTGTTATGGTTCGACGGTGATCCATATTACTCCCAGCCAGTAGAAACCGTAAAGCTCGTTTGTGTTAAGCATTTCCGCTACTTGGCTGGCGATTTTGTAGAACGCTGCGTCGTCCAGGTTGTAGTCGGTGCGCAGCGTCGCGCTGCCCGTTTCTCTTATCATCCGGACAAGCTCCGCGGCGATTTCATCACGGTCATAGTACCGGTCATTGATGTAGTAATACTCGCTGTTGTTGTCAGTGGACGTGTATCTGTACAGGAAAGCGTCCATCATGAAAGAGCTGTCTTCGACCAAAACTCTTCTCACCGCTTCGTCAGGCAGGTGCAAAATCACGTTGCTGAGAAACTCGTTGTCATTGTTCGTGACGTCGACGGTGTGCCAGTGTCCGTCAATGTTGACTCGGTTCCACGCATGCGGCAAGAATCCTTCAAGGTAACCGGTCACAACGATGGCGTCCAGCCCGGCGGCGTCGGCCAGCAGTTTGTATGCTGCCGCATAACCCGCGCAAACGCCGACCTTGTTGATGAGGATGCCGTATGCGTTAAATGAATCGTTGAATCTGGCGTCGACAAACTGGAAATTGTTCTCTTCGGCGTTTTCCAGCGCAGCCATATCATACTCAGCAGTATCGACAAGATACTGGTTGATCGCCAGGCTCTTTTCGAGGTCGCTCATTCCGGGGGTGATGATCTTCGCGATTATCTCGGGTATTATATTGCGTATCTCATCCTGCTGCCTGACGATCGTTCCTAGCGGCTCGTCATACTGCACTATCAGAAGGTTTGACCCGGGAATGGTGCCGGCGCTCCTGAAATGCAGGATCAGCGGATTTTGATACAGAGCCTCGAAAAGCGCGTCCACCAGATATTCCCAGTCTGCGCTCTCGGGAAACGCGGACAAGTCGATCATATCGTTACCAGCCAGCATGTTCAGAGCGAGAAACGCGCTCAGGGCGGAGTTCGCGAATATGATATCTCCCGATCTGTCCAGTATATCCTCCGGCGCGTCTTCTACCGACGGGCCGTCTTTTGTTTTTGAATGGCTGACAACATCTACCTCAGTGCTGCCTCCGCCGCGGGGCGCGGACTCCTCCTGCTGACGACGGAGCGCGTCCAGTTCTTCCCGGTATGTGTCCGGGTCGATACCCTCGGCAACAAAGTAACCCTCAAAAACGGTGCCGTCGATCTGAAAGCTAATATACAAGTTCGTGGAGTAGACAACTTCAAAATCCTGCATTTCACCGTCGTCGTCCTCTTCCCACTGGTAGTACCAGTCCTCTTTTACCTCGACGCTGCTGAAATCGTAGGTTATCCTGCGATAGACAGTGACGCCGTTGTTCATCGTTATCGCCTGCTGTACCGGAAGAAGGCTGATAGAGGGATAATATTTCGATGTACCGCCTGCTTCAGAGGCGTCATTACTGTTGGTATAATAAGCGTCGGAATGAGGGATGCGCGCTGCGATGTTCTCTCCCCTGTGGATCGTTCCCACCGGGGAATACGTATCGGCGTTTACCGCGATGACCGTATAGTTTTTGAACTTGGCCGGCCGCGGTTCTTCGCCGTCATACCAGCGGCTGTTCATATAGTCTTCCGTATCCATCGACCAGTCATAGAACGCGGCGTTCATATAGTCGCCCGTCGGGTCCGCCGGGTGTACCCATTCGGTTCCGGTCACTTTTGCGATCGGATAGAGAATGGTATCACGGACCGAGTCCGCATCCATCTCGATTATCAGATAGTAATCCGCGCCTTGCACAGCGTTCCAGCTAAAAGCCGCGAACCCGTCTTCAGTGACATGGAACTTCGAATGAGGCGCCTCCAACTGGTTTTCCAGCGTAAAAATGGTCACAAGGGGCTTCTCAAGAGGCTCCGAAGTCTTGACGTCTACAAACTGCACCAGGAAGTAGTGTTTTAAAAATCCCCATGTATCTCCGATCTGGTTTTCATGCAGATAGTAGTCGTAGCGGCCGCCGATGGTGATTTCCTCATCGGTTACGATATCCCAGTATTTGTTCCAGACCCGGCCTGAGGTGTATCTGCTATGGGGGCGCAGAGTCAGGCGGCAGTGCCCCTCGGGGATAGACGGATCGTCTTTCTGATAAGTGACCTTATTCTCGCTCCATACCAAATCAGTCAGCTCCGCATCCGCGTATATGGCAAATACCTCTGTGATTTCCGTGTACTCGGTGTCTTCAATAAGGTCAAATTCGAAATCGATAGAGAACTGGTGATTCTTCGGCACAGCCCAGAGGGTTTCCTGATACTTTACGGTTTCGCTGTCGTTAAACTGTTCCCGCAGGTCGTCGATCAATGAACTCACAGAAATGAACTCTCCCTCGATCGGCGTCTGCCCGTTCACTTCAGGCTTGGGTGTGATACTTGTGCCGGTCTCGATTACCGGCAGCTCTTCATCAGGGGGAAGTTCGTTCTTGCACGCTACTACGCCCGCCAGCATGATGCAGGCAAGGACCAGCGATATAATGCGGTTCTTCCGGTTTTTCATGGTCATCATTTTCCTTTCACGAAATATCTCATTAAGTCTATGAATGCCGTTTGGGGTATGTTTTCAGTTGTAACCAAGTAGGTAAAGCCATCTTTTTGAAATGCGCCGAGGTATTTTTCTTCAGCTTCCAGGAACCCAAGCCCCACGGTCACGCTTTCTATTATTGAGCCGCCGATCTCAATGGGCAGGTACAGCAGAGTTGGGTCGCTGACGAAAACTACATTAAATGAGCCTCCGTTTGCCTCAGGATAAAGAGCTCTTCCCGTAATTGCGTCGGGCACGTCCGACGGTGAGGAGTAGTATGCCGTGATGCTGCCCGCCGGGTGCGATAACCCGTCCGGGACGCCGGCGGGAAGCGGATCGTGCGTTCCCCCAAGTGGATAATTTCTTCGCAGCGGATATGACGGCGAGAGCCTGACCGGCGGCGTTAGGTCTTCCGGCGTGAGCAGGACGAAGAGTATAACATCCTCATCTTCAGGGTGCGAGACGACGGCCCCGTTGACTCTGTTGTCCGAGTCCGGCCTCGTCAGGTACCCTCCCGTTTCCATCCAAATGAAAAGCCCGACGATGATTACAAGTGCTGCGGCGATCGCTCCGACGCCCCGGATGACCAAGATCGTTCTGCGCCGGGTAAGCCCGGTGCGCAGCATGCGGCGCGTATCTTCCACGAGTTCGGGCGGAGCGGTTATCCGGTCCATCGCTTTTTTGTATTTGTTACTCTCCAATTGGATCGTCCTCCTCGCTCCAGACTGACTTCAGTTCGATGCGCGCACGCCGCAGCCGCGATTTTATTGTGCTTTCGCTTGTTTCCAGCAAGTCGGCTATTTCCTTACACGAATAACCCTCGTAGTAGTACAGGTGTATCGCGTCCCGGTGGTCCGGGCTCAGAGCCCGCACGGCGTCAAGCAGCTCAATGTGCTCATAACCGGGATCATAAGGGATGGTGCACTCCTCCAGGCCAACGGTCCTCCTCTGCCAGGCGCTCTGGTAAAAACTGTTGCAGCGGTTGATCGTACAGCGGATAAGCCATGCCTTTGCGTGCTCGGAGCTTCTCAGTTTTTTGTGATGCTTCACAAGCCGCATAAAGACTTCCTGAAAAACATCTTCGGCGTCGGCCGGATGGCTCATCCTCACATACGCGATCCTGTAGACCATGTCGGAGTACTCTTCGAACAGCTTCTCCACGTCTGGCTCGAAGTGGTGTTCGGGTTGTACGATGCTTATTAAAATACCAATTATGGAAGTAATCATCGTTTTAACGCGGCGTCACTGATAACACCTTACATCTCCTGTAAAAGTTGCATGAGGGTGCAAAATATTTTTTTTGCACGTAAATAACCTTGAACAAGCATAATAAACCCTCAAGCAACTTGAAGGTCAATACCTGTTTTATGATGTGATTATGGTGTCAGGGGGACGGTTCTCTTGACACCTTTTACGCTAAAAAAGGTGTCAAGAGAACCGTCCCCCTGACACCTTTGACACCATCCGTCACTACACTAACTCAATAATTCCCATCTCCGCGGCGTCGCCGCGGCGCGGTCCGGTTCTGGTAATTCGCGTGTAGCCGCCGTTGCGCTCCGAGTATCCGGGCGCTGTTTCCGAGAACAATTTCGTCACAACGTCCTCGCGGGTCATATACGCGAGGGCTTGACGGCGCGAGGCAAGTGTGTTTTTCTTACCGAGCGTTATCATTTTTTCCGCCAGCGGCGCGATTTCCTTGCAGCGCGTCACTGTCGTTTCCATTTTACCTTTATCGAGAAAGTCGGTGACCAACTGCCGCAGCATCGCTTTGCGCTGCGCGGTCGGTTTTCCAAGCTTACGTGTTCCGGGCATATGATGTTCCTCCATTTCTATTTACGGGCGGGCGACCGGGACGCGATCCGCGCGGCGTGGAGTCGCCCCTACAGGGTTGTGGTAAATCAATTATCCTCATTTAGTAAAGTCAGGCCCATCATCGCAAGTTTGTGGATGACTTCTTCGAGCGATTTGCGCCCGAGATTCCTGACCTTTATCATCTCGTCTTCCGTCTTTGAGATCAGGTCTTCCACCGTGTTGATGTTTGCGCGCTTGAGGCAGTTGAAGCTGCGCACGGATAGGTCGAGCTCCTCGATCGTCATCTCAAGGACCTTGTCTCTTTGTGTCTCCGCTTTCTCCACGACGGTCGACCTGCTTCCGATGGTGTCGGACAGGTCCGTAAACAGCGTGAAGTGGTCGCAAAGGATTTTCGCGCCGAGCGAAACGGCATCCCTGGCAGTGATGGTCTTATCAGTCCACACTTCTATCGTCAGCTTATCAAAGTCGGTGACGTTGCCGACGCGCGTGTTTTCGACAGTGTAATTGACCTTGTGTACGGGAGTATAGATCGAGTCGATCGGGATCACTCCGATGACCGGCTGCTGGAGCTTGTTTCTTTCAGCCGACATGTACCCGCGCCCGTGATCGATCGTGAGTTCCATGCTGAGCGAAGCGTCGGCGCTGAGCGTGGCGATATGCAGTTCCGGATTGAGTATCTCAACTTCGCCGTCGGCTTTGATGTCGCCGGCCGTCACTACACATTCTCCGAAAGCTTCGATATAAACCGTCTTTGTTCTCTGCGCGTGTAATCTCGCAACAATCCCCTTTATATTCAGGATGATTTCAGTTACATCTTCCTTGACGCCCGGTATCGTTGAAAATTCGTGCTGTATCCCGGCAATTTTGACCGTTGTGATGGCTGTTCCCGGAAGGGATGACAGTAATATTCTGCGCAGTGAGTTGCCAAGCGTCGTTCCGTATCCGCGCTCAAGCGGCTCGACCACGTATTTGCCGTATGAATCGTCTTCAGGCGTTTCGATGCATTCGATGCGAGGCCTTTCAATTTCTATCATGAAATACCCTCCTTCATTAACGGTGCGCAAACGCGCCCAATGTTGTGGAATGCGTGACTATGAGTGTTGAGGGTTGGAAGCTTTATCCCCGTAATCAACTATTTAGAATAGAGCTCGACTATCAGTTGCTCCTCTATCGGGAAGTCTATATCCTCTCTCGTCGGAATGGATGAGACCTTTGCGATCATGGCGTTCGCGTCATATTCCAGCCACCTGGGCGGCTGCCTGGACGCGTTTGCTTCGATGACCGACTTGATTTTGTCGAGACTCCGGCTTTTTTCCTTAAGCGATATTATCATGCCCGGCTTGACGAGGAATGACGGGATGTTGACTTTTCTGCCGTTGACGAGGAAGTGCCCGTGAAGCACCAATTGCCTTGCTTCCGCGCGGCTCATAGCGAAACCAAGCCTGTAGACCGTGTTGTCCAGGCGGGACTCAAGGATTGCGAGCAGATTTTCGCCTGTTTTGCCCTTTCTCTTTATGGCCATATCAAAATAACCGCGGAACTGGCTCTCCAAGATACCGTAGTATCTCCTTGCCTTTTGCTTTTCGCGCAATTGCAGCCCGTACTCGGACGTTTTGGTGCGGCCCTGCCCGTGCTGCCCGGGGGGATACGGTCTGCGGTCGGCCGCGCATTTATCGGTGTAGCATCTGTCGCCCTTTAGGAAGAGCTTCTGTCCTTCCCTGCGGCAAAGGCGGCAAACTGCGTCGGTATATCTTGCCATTTGTGTACCTCCTATTTGTCATACTGCGGAACCGGGCGCGGAATCAGACTCTGCGCCTTTTCGGCGGTCGGCAGCCGTTGTGCGGGATCGGCGTCACGTCTTTGATCATGGTGACTTCAAGGCCCGCCGACTGCAGCGCCCTGATCGCCGCTTCGCGGCCCGAGCCGGGGCCTTTTACAAAGACTTCGACCGTCTTTAAGCCGTGCTCCATCGCGGCTTTAGCCGCTGTCTCCGCCGCAGTCTGCGCGGCAAACGGGGTAGATTTTCTGCTGCCGCGAAAACCCATGCCGCCTGCGGACGCCCATGAAATCGCGTTGCCGTGCACGTCGGTCACAGTCACCATGGTATTGTTGAAGGACGATCTGATGTGGACCGCGCCTCTCTCAATATTTTTTCGTTCTCTGCGTCTGGTTCTGGTTTTTTTGCCTTTGGGTGCTGCCATTTGTGATGCTCCCTCCCTTACTTCTTCTTGTTGGCTATCGTGCGTTTCGGCCCCTTACGGGTACGCGCGTTCGTCTTACTGCGCTGTCCGCGCACAGGGAGGCCGCGTCTGTGGCGCATGCCGCGATAGCTTCCTATCTCAGTCAGCCGCTTGATGTCAAGCGCGACAGTACGGCGCAGGTCGCCCTCGACCGTATAGTTCTTATCGATGCATTCACGAAGCGCGGCTTCTTCGGCTTCGGTGAGGTTTTTGACCCTTGTGTCGGGATTGATCCCGGTAGCCGCAAGAATCTTTTTCGCGCTTGTCCTGCCTATTCCGAATACATAGGTCAGCCCTATTTCGATTCGCTTGTCTTTAGGCAAATCAACGCCGGCAATACGTGCCATGTTATGCAATCATCCTTCCTTTTCGCGGCTTTAGCCGTGTTTTATCCTTGTCGTTGTTTGTGTTTAGGGTTGATGCATATCACCATAACCCTGCCCTTGCGTTTAATGACCTTGCATTTCTCACACATGGGCTTAACTGACGGTCTGACTTTCATCGGGTGTTCCTCCTGATATCGTATCATACGGTCGGGCGGATTGCCATCCGCCCCTACGGGGTGCGGTATTGGGTGTGGCGAACACTGTTCGCCGCTACGGGTGCGGTATT
>Ga0123353_10008461_pt1 | contig 14056 bp, 8 predicted proteins | sample TergutLab28metaG_3_FD_92763 | JGI IMG/M metagenome (GOLD analysis project Ga0123353, IMG submission 92763) | Labiotermes labralis P3 segment gut microbial communities from Petit-Saut dam, French Guiana - Lab288 P3 | ecosystem: Host-associated > Arthropoda: Insects > Digestive system > Gut ... | reverse complement strand
TGTTGTGTGATAATGTCAGTGCATACACAATTGTGGCAGTGCTCTGTTGTGTGGTACTGTGAGAGCTTGTAACAATGTGGAAGTGCTCTGTTGTGTGATAGTATCAATACCTCTAACAAAGTGGCACTGCTTTATTGTGTGGTAGAGTGTGTGCCTCTACTAATGTGGCAGTGCTGTGCTGGGTAATCCTGCCTTTTCGTGTACGAATGTGACATTTCTCTGTTGTGTGATACTCAAAATGCCTTTTCTAATATCGCAGTGATCTGATATAAAATACTGTCAGTGGCTGCACTAAAGTGGCAAAGCTCTGTTTTGTGTAATTCTGAATAACTGTACCAATGTAGCAGTGCTCTGTTGTGCGATGCTGTGAGTTCCTCTGCCCATGTGGCAGTGCTCTTATTTATGATAATGTGAGTGCCTGGACCACTGCGGAAATGCTCTGTTTGTGATACTGCGAGTGCCTGTTTAAATGTGCAGTGCTCTGTTATGTGTTACTGAGGGAGCCTGTACAAATGAGGCAGTGTTGTTTTGTGATATAATTTCTTTGCCTCTACCAATGTGGCCGTGCTCCTTTGTGTGATTCTGTCATGCCTGTACAAATGTGGCAGTGCTGTGTTGTGTGATAGGGTGGGTGCTTGAACCAATGTGTCATTGCAATGTAGTGTGATATTGTCAGAGCTTATAGCAATGTGGCAGTGCACTGTTTTGTGATTCCGTGAATGCCTGTACAAATATGGCAGTGTTATGTTGTTTGATATTGTGAGTGTCTGTACCAAATTGCAGTTTTTTCTTGTGTGATACTGTGAGTGCCTGTAACCATGTGGCAAAACTCCGCTGTGTGATAGTATCAATGAATTCCTAATGTGGCAGTTCGCTGTTGAGTGATAATGTGAGTGCCTGTACAAATTTGACAGAGGTTTTTGTGTGCTACTGTGAATTCTTGTACCAATGTTGCAGTATTTTGTTTTGCGATACTGTGAGTGCCTGTACCAAAGTGGCAGTGCTCTGTTGTCTCATATTGTCAGTGCGTGTACTAATGAGTCAAAGCTTTGTTTTGTGTTACTGTGTGTGCCTTTACCAATGTGGCAGTGGTCTGTTGAGTTATAATTTTTTTGCGTGTACAAATTTGTCACTATTCTGTTGGGTGATATTCCCAGTGCCCGTAGTAACTTCGCAGTGCCCCGTGTCGTGATACTGTCAGTGCCTGCACTAAAGTGGCTGCGCCGTGTTTGTGTCATTCTGAGAACCTGTACCAATGTGGCAACGCTCTGTTGTGTGATGCTGTGAGTGCCTCTACCAATGTGGCAGTGCTCTGTTGTTTGATATTGCGAGTGCATGTACCAACGTACAGTGGTCTCTTTTGTGTTACTAAGGGAGCCTGTGACAATGAGGCAGGATTCTGTTGCGTGATAATATGAGTAGGTGTACCAGTGTGAGAGTGCTCTATTGTGTGATAATGTTAGTGACTGTACCAATGTGGTAGTGCTCTGTTGTGTGATTCTACGCGTGCCTGTACAAAAGGTGCAGTATTGTTTTGTTTGTAACTGTCACTGCCTGTACCAATGTGGCAGTGCTGTGTTGTGTAATACTGTGATTGCTTGCACCAACGTTGCAGTGCTCTGTTTTGTGACAGTAGAGATGCCTGAACCTATGTGGCAGTGCTATGTTCTGTGTTATTCTAATTTCGTGTAACAAAGTGGCATTGCTCTGTTATGTGACACTGTCAGGGCCTGTAGGTTTGTGGCACAGCCCTGTTGCGTGATACTATGAATGCTAGTACAAATGTGACAGTGCCCTGTTGTGTGATACTGGGAGTGCCAGTAGCAATGTGGTATTGCTCTTTGTTGTGCTACTGTGAATGCCCCTACAAACATGGCAGTGCCCTCTTGTGTGTTAATATGAGTGCCTGTACCAAGCAGGAATTCCTCTCTTGTGTTATAATTGAAATTTCGCTACAGATGTGACTTTGTTTTTTTTATACTCTTAGTGACTCTACCGATGTGGCAGTGCTGAGTTGTGTGATACTGTGGGTGCCTGTACAAATTATGCAGTGTTCTGTTTCTTATACTGTGTATGCTTATACCAATGTGGCAGAGCTCTGTTGTGTGGTACTGTTAGTGCTAATACAAACGTGGCAGTGCTATGTTTTGTGATGCTATGAGTGCCTGAACCAAAGTTGCTCTGCTCTGTTGTGTGATAATCTTATTGCCTGAACCAATGTGGCAGTGCGCTGTTGTGTGATATAGTCAGGGCCTCTAACAAAGTGGGATTCCTCTGTTGTGTGATAATGTTAATGCCTGTACCAATGTGGAATTCATCTCTTATGTGATGCTGTGAATCCCGGTACCAATGTGTCAGTGCTCTGTTTTTTGACACTGTTAGTGCCTGTACCAATGTACTATTACTCTGTTGTGTGATACTCGGAATACCGGTACAAATGTGGCAATTTTTTTGAAACTGTCAGTGTCTGTACCAATGTGTCAGTCCTGTGTTATGTGATGCTGTGGTTTCGTGTACCATTATGTCAGTTCTCTTTTGTGTAACACTGTCAGTACCTGCACAAAAGTGGCATTGATCTTTTGTGTGATGCCTTGAGTTCGCCTTCCAATGTGGCACTGGTCTGTAGTGTGATAATTTGAGTACATATACCTATGTTTCTTTGATGTGTTTTGTGATACTGTGATTGTCTGTATCATTGTTGGACTGGTCTTTTGTTTGATACTGTGAATGCCTGTACGAATGTGGCAGTGTTCTGTTTTGAGATGTCAGTGTCTGTACCAAAGTGACAGTGCCCAGAATTTTGTCACTCTGTGTACGTGCACCAATATGGCAGAGCTCTGTTGTGTGATACTGTGAGTCCGTGTACCAATTTGGCACTACTCCTGTTGTGTGTTACTGTGAGTGCTGTGGCACTGCTCTCTTTTGTGATACTGTGAGTGTTTTACAAATTTGCAGTGCTCTATTTTGTATTACTGATTTTACCTGTAGCATTGTAACAATGCTCCTTTATTTGATATTGTGAATTCCTGTATCTATGTGGTTGTGTTTTGTTGTAAGATATTGTGAGTACTTATACCAATGTGGCAGTGCGTATAGCCTATACTTTACATTTACTCTCCTCATTATTTCTAATCTACATGTACAGCCTACTCTCCGCATTATCTTTCTTCTCCATGCATTACCTATGTATCGTCATTACTCTTTACATTACTCCCTTGTTACAAAGCCATCCTAAATTACATTAACCCTCCGCCTTAACTACGTTCTATTTACACATTTTATTCGTTTGTGTGTCAAGCTAGTTAATTACCATACACAACCTACTTTCAACATAATCTCTATTCTACTTGCACAACCCAAACTTCATCATTACTGTTTGCATTACAGCTTTGCTGAATGGACTTCCCACGTTACATTTACCATCAACATTTCCTTCGTTCTTCATGGACGACCTACTTTCCACATTATCTCCATTCTACATACAGAACCTACTATGCTCACACATCCGTTTAAACATGGATAGCGTATGCTCCTATATTTACTCTTCTCATTACCGCTCTGTCGTATAAACTTGCTACAACACATTTACCTTCCGCATTAAAAGCATTCTACACGGTTAGCCTATTCTCCGTTCCTCATTCACAAACTTTACTTCATCATTTCCCTTTACATTACTTCCTTGTTACATAACATCCTACATTACATTTACCCTCAACATTACGTTCCTTCTGGTTGGACTGCTTACTTTGCACATTATCTTCTTCTACATACACGAAATACTCCCAGGATTATCTCTATTCTAGATGCACAACCCGTACTTCAACATTACTCTTTGCATTACAGCTTTGTTGACTGCACATCCTACATTACATTTAACTTCAATACCAACTCCGATCGGCATAGACGAACTACTTTTAAAATTTTCTTCATTCTGCATGCACAACCTACTCTACGAATTATCTACATGTCTACATTAATAGCCTGTACTTCACATTTACTCTCCGCATCACCTCCATGCTGCATAAACACCCTAGGTACATATACCGTCCGCCTTAACTCCATTCTACATACACAGCATACTCTCCTCATTATCTCCGTTCTACGTGCATTACCTATACTTCGTCATTAATCTTTACATTAGTACCCTGTTATATGACCGTCCTACATTAGTTTTACCTTCAATACCATCTTCGTCCTGCATGGACTTCCTACTTTGACATGATCGTCATTCTGCATGCACAACCTGTTCTACGCATTATCTCAATTTCTACATCGATAGCCTATACTTCACATTTACTCTCCGCATTACCGCCGTGCTGTATAAACACCTTACATTACATTTGCCGTCCACCTTAGCTATATGTTACATGACAAACCTAATAGCTACAGTATCAAAACACATTTAATATAAAACGTAGTAGCGTCGTTAGTTAATACTAGTAGGTCAGAATTCAATTCCCGATGTGTAATAGGAAATTTTTATTTATATAAAATCCTTCTTGCCGCGTTATGGCCTAAGGTTCAGTCAGTAATATATACCAGACGTATATAATATGTGGTAAATGCGAACAGGGCGTAGGGTTAACAACAGTACCGGTATCCTGTCATAATATCTTGAAATCTAAGATTCGAGGTATTTAATTGTTTGAGATTTTATTAACCTAATGGTATTCTAATGGATTTGGCCTCGGGGATAAACAAACAAACAAATCTAAACGCTAATGGAACTGGTCTGGTATTAAGAGACTGAGTCTGCAAATTTCAACTTGTAACACATCTACGGGAAGGAATTCTATCAGTTGCTAAGCTGCTGTCGAACCGTGTGCGTAGTCCTTAACTCCACTGTATTTTTTTTGTTTGTCATTGTGCATGTTCTTACCGGCACTCCATCAGGTATAAAGTGCTGTGTGGTTCATTTATTTTGTAGCTGAAATCTTAAATTGAGTAAAGGATATTCATTTCCCTCTGTTGTTTAGTGAAAAATGTATCACCAGAAATAAGCGCAATTTCAAATTTTTTACAATGCACTAGCTTAATCTAACGTTTGGTAGTGAAACAGTTAAATATAGTTTAATATAAGACTATATCCAAAACTATCATCCGAACTAATGTTTGAAGAAAATACGGTTATCCTCTCAAGTACGCGGTATTTTGTGCATCAACAAACTTGTGACAAACCAAGTATTAACGTCAAAGCATAAGTGTACGTTTGTTTTGTATTTAGGTAGGCCTAAGCGCTTAGCTAACTGCTAATTGTATATTGGTTTCTGTTCCCTACTTGTTCCAAAACACTTATTTGGCAATAAAATACCGTTCTGTAGTAAAACGTCCCGCTGCATGTATTCGGACCCTCAGTGCCGTTGTAAATTGTGCGTAATATCACAATGTCTTAACAAAATAGGTGAATTTACTTTTTAGCTGAATCCCTAAGAAAAAGAATTTTTTGCAATTGTAAAAACAAAACATATATTTCAAAATTTACCCCTTTTTTTATCACACCGCAAGCAACCTTCTGTCGGGAACGACTGCTAATTAATTAATTAATTAATTAATTAATGTAAGTGTAAAAAGGAAATAAAAACGGATTATCTTGCATTGTATATAATTGCAAATTGAAATTTATCCTCATTACGGCATACCAGGGATAGGATCCTTTAAAAAGTGATGGTTAAAGCAGCAGAATTCGATCATAATATCTTGCCGCTTCAGCCTACATTTTCAAATTTACAAAGTCTCATAAATTAAAGGTTGTTTTCAAAAAATTAATTTTTAAAGTTAGCGCGCTGGCAGCCATATTGTAAGATGGCAGACTTTTGTTTTAGTTTAAAAATACTGCGGAAGTAGCCATATCGTAAAATGGCGGAAAAAGATCATTCAAATTTAAAGTTAGGTTTCAATTTTAAAATATCACGTCGGTCGCCATAATTAAAATGGTGGCAGGCGCTCATTTAAAATAATTAAGTCAAAATCATTAACCTCGCCCGCCCTTTTCAAAATTTCCAGAATTCGAAATATCAATATTTAAAAATAACGCGCTAGTAGCCATATTGTGAAATGGCAGAAAGCGCTAATTCAAATATTTGAAGTAAGGTTAGCACAAATTTAGAATTGCCGCGCTGTCATACATACCGTAAAATAGCGGACTTTTAAGTAAGGTTAGCAAAAAATGAAAGAGCGGGCTATTAGCCGTACTAAAAACGGCGGACGGCGGTAATTCAAACTTATAGTTATGTTATCACAAATTTAAAAATAGCACGCTATTATTCATATTCAAAAGAGCTATGACAGTAATTAAAATTTAAATTGACGGTTGCACAAATTTAAACTGTGCGTTGGCAGCCGTATTGTAAAATTGCAGCAAAGGGCAATTCAAATTTAAAGTTATGTTAGCACAATTTTTAAAAATACAACCCTCGTAGCCACATTGTAAAATGGCTGGAATTCAGAAATAATAATATTTAAAATTGAGTTTTAATTAAAAATGCTTCGCCTGTATCAATATTCAAAATTGTTGCAAGGGCTCATTCAAAATAATTAAGTCAAAGTCATTAACATCACTCACCATGTTTCTTCACATCAACCCAATTAAAATGGCGGTAGGTGCCAAGCAGTCTGGCCTGTATATTATAACATATGTTGAAGTTAGGTTAGCTCAAATTTAAAACTAGCGCGTCGCCAGACATATTGTAAAATGGTGGCAGGTTTTAATTAAAAAATACTAACAAAATTTTAAAATTTAAAAATACCACGCCAATAGCTATATTGTAAAAGGACGGAAAGCTTCAACTCAAAATTAAGGGTTGGTTAAAACATTTTTAAATAACGCACTGGTAGCAAATTCAAAATGGTGAAATTCAAAACAATACTAAATTTGTCTACATCACGTGGTCGTCTGGGGAAGGGTTAGCCGCTATAATGTTTTACACATTACGTCATTGGTTTACATTATGCGACCTTCACAAGGTTTGTTTGTATATCAATAGCAAAGTTATTTTAAGGGGCCAAACTGATCCAAGACGGCACCACACTGTCTGGCATAATTAGTTCATCCGCCACATTTCTTTTCATACTAGGTCATTTGTTTACATTACGTGACAACCGCCATATTTGTTTACATATCAAAATTTAAAGTTAAGTTAAGGCGCCATACTGTCTGTTATATTAAGTTAATTTGCCATATTCTTTTACATACTGCGTTATTTATTTACATCACATGAACGTAGCCTTATTTTTATATATCAAAATTTATAGTTAGGTTAAGGCGCCAAACTGTCTGGCATAATTAGGCCATTGCCATATTTCTTTACATGTGACGTCATTTCTTTATTTCAAGTGACCGCTAGAGACATGTTCGTCCGCCATAATTGTTTGCATACTACGTCATTTGTTTACTAATCAGAGGTTAAAGTTAGGTTAAGACGCCACACTGTCTGGAATAAACAGTTCATCCGCAATATTCTTTCTATGTTACGTCATACGTCATTTGTTATATCGCGTGATAGACGGAGACAAAGTCGTCCGCCATTTTAGTTTACATGTGACGTCACCTCCGGTCCACATGTAAGCGACCTCGCCCACACGTTTGTTTACATCATGCGATCGTGACGCCACTTCCGGTTTCCCAGCTGGAATGCTGACTATTCTGCAGACTCTGATCTGTGCTATTAATGTGCACTTATATCGTATTATTCATTTAATGGAAGACGATTAAATGTCCGGACGGCGGTAATCAGCTGCTGTTTGTCCTGAAGACGCATTTTATTCTTGCAGTAGAATGTGGCTGTTATGCAGCATTTATATATCATTTTGTTTTAGATATATTACATATATTTTGGTGTGTGATACATTGTTTGATTGCTTCTGGTGCTGTTGGAACCTTCATGTCATGACAGTGCCCTAACAACTTACTAAGGTCTCGCACGTCCTCAGAATGTTTGATCCAAGCATGGAATATCAGAAAACACCCAGATTACCTAAGTCAATACGTCACAGTCACTCAGTGTGTTACATTGTGTGTATCGAAACAGTAAAGCTTTTATTGATGTGTGTTTGTGGTCCGCTGTTTGTGGCGTGTTTTATGGAGGTGTGGTCACAATAGATAACGTGTCAACCAATCAACCCGAAGATATATGAAGCGAAACTAGATCCTCTGTTCAGACATACTAACAAATAAATTTTTAACCAATTTCCGTCTTGCATTACTTTGTTCGAAGCATCCATCTGTACAGCTGACTGTTGGACGCTGACAGACATATTGTCTGGTATTTTCCAACAACCACAGAATTGTCTGAAAGCTTCCGAGTTTAATACAAAAGGAAAAATGAAATCTGTATATTCTTAACACCGGTAGATTTTTTCCCTGTTTGGTGTCCAGTTCTGGTGTCACAGAATGTAACTGACGTAAAAATTGAATTGAATTCCAAATATTCTATTACGAACAGCACGGAACATCAGTTCTATAGGACCCTGCTTGGGAATTTCAACTACACCAAAGTTGGCCAATGAAAGCAGTCCGTCAATTGGCAGTTCTTAATCGGCTAACCAACAGTTTTGTTCATGAAAGTTGGTATAGGAAAAATCTTTTGAATACTATATTTGACCCTATTATTCCAAGCTTAAATTAGTCACACAAATACCATTCGCCAAGTTAGGAAATGTAAGAAAATGTGACAAAGGTGTTAAAGCACTTTGTAAACATCACGATTGATTGAATTGAATCGAATAGTTTCCTCAAGAGTTTTTTGAAATGCATAATATTGAAATATTTCTAGTTCTTCGGAAACAATGTCACACTATCCTTTGCTTGTTTCGCTAACACGAAGTTCACATTACTTTGTTATTAATACAGGCTAAACAAGGGAGCGTCTTTATGAGTTTGCATGTTCAGTGCGACCTGCAATTCTCGACATTTCCCAATTCCATAGCTGTACATGAGAATGGAGTTGTGAGATAGAAATAATTTTGAAATGGATTGGTATCCGTCGGAGAGACGACACAGACACGAGGATAACTCTGTTCTTGTGGTAAGCGGACCTGGTGGACTAGACATACTGAAATAATTTCGATTCGACAGCGTATTGTATAACTAGATGGAGTCCTAAACTTGTTCTTCCTATTCCTTATTTTGCATGAAATATTTCAGAAACCTCCAGTTTATGCCTCTGAGTATGTGTTCAAGACTCCTTTATATTTTGAAAGAATTTCTTTAGGTTCATGAAACTGAGGACATCATTTCGCCCTTTGATGTATCACAAAATCATTAAATGTTCAAATTTCGGTTAGAGGAAATTGAGTTTTCGCAACATCAATGAAAATACAGGAATTATTTATACCAATTGATATTAAATAAAAATCAATATTTTCTTTGCTATTGGCTAGGAGAATATGAAAAATCATTAGGCAGAATAACGTGTGTACTTATTTATAATCATCTGGGATATGAAATTTTGAACACATACAGATCCTGACACACGAATATGTACAGTGTGTTGTTTGTAGGGTGAATATAAAATCGTCCCCATTCACACCATGAAAGCTTATGGTGGAATCAGAATTCGTACAGAGGAAATGAAACCGCGACAGTGGATGCCAGAGGCAACCAACGTAAAACTTTGATCAGGAGAGTGAGTGTGCTTGAGGGTATGGAGAATAAACACAGGTGGACAAATCCTTGATTTACTGCCTTCAAACTTTCAGGGCAGAAAATTGGTGTAGCTGCTAAGAATAGGACGACATTATTGTGTGATACTGTGGGTGTCTGTACCAATATGGCAGTAACCTGTTGTGTGATAATATGGTGTTTTTACCAGTGTGGCAGGTTTCCGTTGTGTGATACTGTCAGTGCATGTACCAATACAGAGTGCTCTTTTGTGTGATAATCTCAGTGCGTGCACGAATATGACAGGACTCTGTTTTGTGATTCAGTACCTGAAACAATGTGGCAGTGCTCTGTTCTGTGATGCCGTGAATTTCTGCTGCAATGTAGCACTGTTCTGTTTTGTGATACTGTGAGGGCCTGTAAGAATGTTGCAGTGCTCTGTTGCGTGATACTGTGTATGCGTGTACCAATATGACAGTGTTCAGTTGTGTGACACTGTCTGTGCCTGTACCAATATGGCTGTTGTCTGTTGTGTGTTTCAGTTGCTGTAACAACGGGGCGATGCTCTTTTGTGTGATACCGTGAGTGCCTGCAGCAATGTGGCAGTGCTCTGTTGTATGATACTGTCAGTGCTTGTACCAATGTGGCAACGCTCTGTTGTGTGATACTGTCAGTGCCTGTACTAATGTGGCACTGCTTTGTTGTGTGATACCGTGAGTGCCTGTACCAATGTGGCTGTGCTCTGTTGTGTGATGCTGTTAGATCCTTTACCAATGTCGCTCTTCTCTCTTGTGTGATACTGTCAGTTCCTATATCAATATGTCTGTGCTATGTTGTGTGATACTGTCATTGCCTGTACCAATGTAGTAGTGCTCTGTTATGTGAAAAATGTCAGTGCTTGTACCAGTGTGGCAGTGGTCTGTTATTTGATATCGTCATCGCGTGTTGCAATGTGGTAGTGTTTTTTTTACGGTACGAGCTGTTACTGATTTCGGGGATATCACTTGACAGGCCGTTTGCTGATAAGGAAAAATATAATTTTTTCCCGCATATCATGTGTATGTATGTTTGAAAACTTTAACAGGAAAATAAATAATCAGGCCAAATAAACGTATACAACGAAAATATGTAAGATATCGATTCTTTCCTCTAGGAGAGGTTGACTGCAAACAATATGATTCAGGATGCTATAAACGCTTCCTGCGAGACCTCGAAAATTCGAGAGATGTGAAACTGTTTCACACTTCTGTGTCGGAGAATTAGGCTAGAATGTCAGAGAAATATAATTTATGTACATGTGGAGCTGCTGGGTTGGTGGATGTTTTATTTGTATATGTAGTTTTTTTAAAGTGTCGAATGTAATGAACATGCTGTAAGTTACTGTTGTAGCACAGGTGGGAGAGATAAAAGTGCTTAAACTAAATCCTGATTTATTGTTATAACTTTTTTGAATACGAATATCACTGTCTTATGGAATGTTTATACATATAGTTATGCTGAACGAGAGGGCTATTTTGGAAGGAACAGCTATCTGCATTTCAGATTAACATTATGGAGAATGAATATTCCTAAGAACAAATCCCATTTATTGTGGAATAAATGTCAGACCAGCTCATATGGTGAGGTAATAATGAATTGGGGCTTCAGGATGCAGAGCGTGTGCTGGATTGGTTCCTTCACTTGTTCTATATACAGAAACGTCGGCGGTCTGCTAAAAGCATTATAAAGAAACTTCATTTTCCATAACATGTGTGAAAATACTGGAATGAACAAGTCGATGTGAGTTTCTGCAGAGGGTCTGCTCCATTCAAATGCTAACTGAATGTACATAACTGCTGGTAACAACTGTCGTACAGCAGGAAGCCTGTCACAGCTACTGAGTAGTTTGCTTCTGTTTATGGTAGTAATAATTTTCAACCTTCACAAAATAATTAGATTGAAATCTCAGCCATTTTAATCCAGTTCATATCTTTAACATAATACACTACAATAAATCTGAACATGTCTGCTAACTCTACCAGTTCCAGCACACAGAGTGTCACAACTGTGGCACTGTAATCGCAGTGCAAGTGCTGGTAAATGTGAAGACATCGCTCTGGTACTGATGATGTACCGAAATATACAGGGTATTCGAACTGGCAGTGGGACAGCAAATAGCAATTGAGGGTGTCGTGAGAAGTTCATAGGTACTTAACAAACGGTAATAAATGCTTGTTGGTGGCAATATGCACTGCAGAAGGAGTAATATGTGGTTATATAAGCCATCAGGCTTTCGCAATTCGTTAGGCTGCTTATCTTATTCATTCTGATGGCTTACGTCTGCCATATTTCTTTTCGGTTCATTGGAATACCTTATGATGACCCCGATGGCCCTCCTTGTAGCAAAACAGCACTGTCATTTATCTAACCAGCACAGTACACATCCAGTGTGTGTAAGAAACTGCACATATTAAAAGCATCACTGTGCTATTTTCCGTTTGAATCTGATTGGTTTAGAGAACGCGAAATTTTACCCGTAATGTGTACCAGGTATGTGTATTTCACCTTCGATTTTTAAATCTCCTAATTTCTGTCCGTATTTTCCATAAGACTAGTCGAAGCGGAATTACTTAATCTATGCAATGAAGGCGTGTGCGATAGAATTACGTGAGTGAAGATACACAGTAGACGCAATTTGTTGTGAAAAATGTACTGGGCGCTGTGCTCAGTGTACTGCGCACTGTGAACAGTGTACTGTGTACTGTGTTCAGTGTACCGTGCACTGTGAACAGTGTACTGTGCGCTGTGCTCAGTGTACTGTGAACTGTGTTCAGTGTACTGTTCACTATGAACAGTGTACTGTGCAATGTGTTCAGTGTACTGTGCCCTGTTCATAGTATACTGTGCATTGTGAGCAGTGTAAAGTGCACTGTGAACAGTGTACTGTGCACTGTGTTCAGTGTACTGTGCGCTGTGTTCAGTGTACTGTGCAATGTGAACAGTGTTCTGTGCACTGTTGTCAGTGTAATGTGCACTGTGTTCAGCGTAATGTGCACTGTGTTCAGTGTCTTGTGCGCTGTGTTCAGTGTACTGTGCACTGTGAACAGTGTTCTGTGCACTGTGAAGAGTTTATTGTGCACTGTGAACAATCTACTGTGCACTGTGAACAGTGTACTGCGCACTGTGTTCAGTGTACTGTGCACTGTGAACAGTGTATTGTTTACTGTGAACAGTGTACTGTATTCAGTGAACTGTGCACTGTGTTCAGTGTACTGTGCGCTGTGTTCAGTATACTGTGCACTGTGAACAGTTTACTGTGCACTGTGTTCAGTCTCAACCGGGAAATAATTTTTGCCCTCCACTAGCTGTTGCAATTGAATAAAGATTATGCAGCACAGAAATAACTATTTACATTCTTAGAAGGGAAATGCGGAAATATCTGAGTACAGCTGCGGCCCCTAAATCTTATATTTCTCCGCTTATCGACTTATCGTGGCAGGCAGAAACGGAACAGCTAACAGGGGTACACCGTGCCGGTGTTGCGTTGTTAACTGGGATTTCCAGTGGACACTTCGGAGACTCAACATGGAGCTACAAGAAGAAGAGCATGGCAATGATCACTTGACCTATTGCGTGGCATTGATGGTGTTTTTGGTCGATGATTGATTCATTGATCGAATGTGTGAATGAGTGAATTATTTTGTTGTTTCTTCGTTTGATTGTTTCGTAGGAAATAAGGGATACACATATATTGCTTCAAACAATATAAAACGGACAGTGCATGTAAAAAATTCTTTTAGTACTTTTACATTTCTGCTTCTGTCTATACGCATTGATCTGTTTTTGTTTGAGACAATTCTGATATTGCATATTTTAATAATATGACACCGGACAGCCTACAACCAATGTACAGGTACAATATACCAGCTCTGAACTCTGCACTCACATGAAACTTGCTGCAAAAGTATCTTTCAAATGTCAGTAATTATATAACAGACTGCACGGCGTCGCACGTCCAACTAACCGCCTGTCTGTTCACAGAGCAACACCAATGTTTCGCGTTACTTTCATGCTGCATCTGCTGCTTTTGGTTTTGCTACTAAAGCAGTCAGAAGGAGTTAATGAGTAGTGCAGAGAATTGCAGGCCGAAATATCTGGTTTGGAGACAGATATAACAAGGATAACAGAGCAGGAATACATGTATGTACAATTCTTCGATAAATGCAAGGTGAGTACACAAATGTATATATATATATATATATATATATACATATACACCAAGCCATGCAGGTTCGAACAACAAATAGTAATAGTAGCAGACCTGAAATACAAGACCGAACTTCTTTTCCGATAATAATATGTCAGTGTTTATTACATTATTCATGTGTCGTCACTCAGATACAGTTATATGTAGCGTAATGTTATGTGAGTGGTTATTGTATTGTCCATGTATCGTCACTGTGATACAGTTATATGTAG
>Ga0123353_10008460_pt1 | contig 14057 bp, 12 predicted proteins | sample TergutLab28metaG_3_FD_92763 | JGI IMG/M metagenome (GOLD analysis project Ga0123353, IMG submission 92763) | Labiotermes labralis P3 segment gut microbial communities from Petit-Saut dam, French Guiana - Lab288 P3 | ecosystem: Host-associated > Arthropoda: Insects > Digestive system > Gut ... | reverse complement strand
CCGGCGGCGGAGATTCTCGCGGAGATCCGTGCGATGGAGGAGGAGATACTGGCCGGGCTGGAGAGGCTGGAGGGGATGATTTGAGCCGGTGGGAGCGGGTGCGGCTGGGGGATGTGTGCGAGAAAGGGTCGTCCGGCATCGCGCAAAAGGATTTGGACGGCAACGAAGGCCCATACCCTATCTATGGCGCGGGCGGGCTCATCAAGCATGTGGATTTCTACCAGCAGGATAGGCCTTGCATTGCCGTTGTGAAAGATGGGGCCGGCGTTGGGCGGGTTACGCTGTTGCCGGGGCGGGCCTCCGTCATCGGAACAATGCAATACATATTGCCGCGGGATCATGTTGAATTGGCTTACCTCTATTATGGGTTAACCAAACTGAAGCTTGGCCGCTTCCACACGGGCGCTACCATTCCGCATATCTATTTCAAGGATTACCAGGAAGAACAGATTCCCCTCCCGCCGCTCCCCGTCCAGCGCGCCATCGCCGCCGCGCTGGGCCAAGCCGCCGCGCTGATTGCGCTGCGCAAGCGACAGCTCGAAAAATTGGACCTTCTTGTGAAGGCAAGGTTTGCGGAGTTGTTCGGGGACCCGGTGCGCAACGAGATGGGGTGGGCTTGCGAGCCTTTGGAAAAACACGCGGACGTGCTTACCGGCCATCCCTTTGACAGCGGCAAGTACACGGAAACCGGCATAAAAATCTGCGGAGGGCTCATTGTCATGCCGGACCGGATCGCCTGGGAAAGCGCGAAGCACTGGGAAAGCGCGCAGGGGCTTGAACGGTATTTGCTGGAGGAAAACGACATCGTGCTCGCGATGGACCGCCCGTGGATTTCCGGCGGGTTCAAGATAGCGAAAATCGCGCGCCGCGAACTGCCGGCGCTGTTGATACAGCGAACGGCACGCGTACGGGGAACGGGTATCGGCCAGGCATTCCTTTTTTGGATGCTTAACAACGAGCGTTTTAGGCTGCACTGCAAGGTAACGGAAACCACGGTCCCGCATATATCCATCGGCGACATAAAAAAATATGAAATTTTCCTCCCGCCCCTCCCCCTCCGGCAGGCCTTCGCGCGATTCGTGGAACAGACGCAAGCCCAAAAGCAGGCCCTCATGCGCGCGCAGAAAAAACTGCAACTGCAATACGACGCCCTGATGCAGAAATATTTTATGTAGGGGCGGCGTGCCAGCCGCCCGAATACCAATTACGAGGTGACGCCATGCCGGGCAACTTCGCGTTTTTGGAAAGAGAAGAACAGTTCGCGGTCTTCGCGGGGCTTGCCGTCGCGGCGGAGCATTGCTATGCCATCAGCGCGGCCGGCTGCGCCGCCAACTGCCGCAACGCCATGGAGGCCGCCGTGAAGTGGTTGTACAGCGCAGACGGCAGCCTGAAACCGCCCTACGACGACAATCTGGCCAGCCTGGTGAACGCCGCGTGCTTTCAGGAGCTGATGGACGACACGAACATGCGGCGGCGGCTGGAGTTCCTGCGCATGCTGGGCAACGCCGCGGCGCACAACCCGAAGAGCGTAACGCGGGACAAGGCGCTGCTCGCGCTGCAAAACCTGCATGTGTTCCTGGACTGGATCGCCTATTGCTACGGCGGCGATTATGAGGAGAGCGTGTTTGACGCGGCGCGCATTCCCGCCGGTCCGCGGGCGCCCGCGCCGGCCGCGCAGCAGGCGCGCCTGGAGAGCCTGATGGCCGAGAACGCCAGGCTGAAGAAGGAGCTGACAAACAGGCGCGCGCTGCGCGAGGTTACCTATACCCCCAAGCCCGTGGACATGAGCGAGGCCGCCACCCGCAAGGCCTACATCGACGTGATGCTCGGCGACGCGGGCTGGGCGCGGGGCCGCGGCTGGGTGGATGAATACAGGATAGACGAAATGCCCAACCACAGCGGCGTGGGCTACGCCGACTATGTCCTCTTCGGCGACGACGGCAGGCCCCTGGCGGTGGTCGAAGCCAAGCGCACCTGCAAGGACGTGGCCGCGGGGCGGCAGCAGGCGGTGCTCTACGCCGATTTCCTGGAGAAGAAGTTCGCCCGCAGGCCGGTGATCTTCCTCACCAACGGCTTTGACACAAAAATCTGGGACGACAGGCACTACCCGGAGCGGCGGGTTTCGGGCATCTACTCCAAGCGGGACCTGGAAAAGCTCTTCAACATCCGCGCCGGGCGCAGGAACCTGGAGCGGATACAGGTCAGCGACGCGATTTCCAACCGGTATTACCAAAAGGAGGCCGTCAAGGCCGTCTGCGAAGCGTTTGATGAGAAAAACCGCCGCCGCGCCCTGCTTGTGATGGCCACGGGCAGCGGCAAAACCCGCACGGTCATCTCCCTGGCCGATGTGCTCATCCGGCGCGGCTGGGTGAAGAACCTGCTCTTCCTGGCGGACAGGACGGCCCTGGTGAGGCAGGCGAAGCGGCATTTCGTCAACCTGCTGCCGGACCTGTCCACCGTCAACCTGGTGGAGGAAAAGGAAAACGCGGCGGCCCGCGCGGTGTTCAGCACCTACCAGACCATGATGGGCTGCATCGACGAAACCCGGGACGAGGCGCAGCTGCGCCTGTTCACCCCCGGGCACTTCGACCTGATCGTCGTGGACGAGGCCCACCGTTCGATCTATAACAAATACAAAGATATCTTCACATACTTCGACGCGCTGCTGGTGGGCCTGACCGCCACCCCCAAGGACGAGATCGACAAAAACACCTACGGCATCTTCGCGCTGGAGCCCGGCGTGCCCACCTATGGCTATGAATTGAAGCAGGCCGTGGAGGACGGCTACCTCGTGGATTTTTCGTCCATCGAAACGAAGCTGAAATTCATGCACGAGGGCATCGCCTATGACAGCCTGAGAGAGGAGGAGCGGGAGGAATACGAGGCGAAATTCACCGACGAGGACGGCGAGCTGCCCGAGAGCATCGGCGGCGCGGCCCTCAACGCCTGGATTTTCAACGCCGACACAATCAAACAGGTCCTGCGCATTTTGATGGAGCGGGGCCTGAAGGTGGACTATGGAAACAAGCTCGGCAAGACGATCATCTTTGCCCGCAACCACGACCACGCCGAGAAGATCCGCGAGGTGTGGGGGAGGGAATACCCCCACTATCCCAGCCACTTTTGCCGGGTGATCGATAACTACACAAGCTACGCCCAGAGCCTGGTCGACGACTTCTCCGAGAAGGACAAACTGCCCCAGGTCGCCGTTTCGGTGGACATGCTGGATACGGGCATAGACGTGCCGGAAATCCTGAACCTGGTGTTCTTCAAAAAGGTGATGAGCAAGGCGAAGTTCTGGCAGATGATCGGGCGGGGCACGCGGCTCTGCCCCGGCCTGCTGGACGGCGAGGACAAGCGGGAGTTCTATATCTTCGACTTCTGCGGCAACTTCGAATTCTTCCGCCTGCACGCGAAGGGCCGGGAAGCCCCCGCCGCGGTGAGTCTATCCCAGCGGCTGTTCAATCTCAAAACGGAGCTGGCCTACCAGCTGCAAAAGCTGCCGGACATGGCTGAGGTGCGCGCCGGCCTTGTCGATGAGCTGGCGGCGGCCGTCAAAAACTTGGACAGGAACAGCTTCGCCGTCAAGCAGCATATGCGCTATGCCGAGGCCTATGGCAGGCCCGAGGGCTGGGCGGCGCTCACCTACGAGAACACATTGCGGCTGGCGGAGCACCTCGCGCCCCTGATGGAGGCCGTGGGCGGCGACCCCGCCGCCCTGCGCTTCGACGCGCTGCTGTACCAGCTGGAGCTGGCCATTGCCTGCGGCGCGAACCGCAAACGGGCCCAGGTTGACCTGCAAAGGCGCGCCGCCGCGCTGGCCGGGCTCTACAGCATCCCGGAGGTGAAGGCGCGGGAGCCCGTGATTCAGGCGATCCTGCTCGACGGCCTGGAGGACGCGCATATCCCGGACTATGAGCGCATCCGGCGGGCGCTGCGGGGCCTGATGAAGTACATCCCCCCCAATGAGATGGTGAAATACGACACGGATTTTCGCGATACCATCCTGGAAAGCGGCGTGAAGCCCTCCAGCCTGGACAGCGACGACCTGGAGAACTACCGCAAGAAGGTCAATTATTATATTCGTACGAACGATTTTCACCCGGCGATCGCCAAGCTCAAGGGCAATGTGCCGCTGACCCCCACGGATCTGCGGCAGCTGGAGGATATCCTCTGGGGGGAACTCGGTACCAGGCAGCAATACGAAAGGGAGTACGGGCAAACCCCGCTGGGCGTGCTCGTCCGCTCCGTCGTGGGCCTGGATATCTCCGCCGCCAACGAGGCTTTTTCTCGGTACCTGGACCACGAAACCCTGGATTCCAGGCAGGTGTACTTCGTCAAGCAGGTCGTCAATTACGTTGTGAAGAACGGCGTGATGGCGGACCTGAGTGTGCTGCAAAGGAGCCCGTTCAACGACCAGGGCAGTTTGGCGAGGGTGTTTGATGACAACCCGGCCGCGTGGCGGGGGATCAGGGCCGTGATTGAACGGATCAACAAGAATGCGCAGGCGGCGTAGCAAAGGGGGCGAGGGCGTGGGCCGGTGGGAACATGTTAGGTTGGGGGATGTGTGCAGGGTCCAAAATGGGTTTGCGTTTGATTCCGGCAAGTTTTCCAACCGCGGAACGCCCGTTATCCGCATTCGGGACGTCGTGCGGGGGTATACGGATACATATACGACAGAGCCCTTTCGGCCCGGGTATATGGTGAGCGGCGGTGATTTGCTCATTGGAATGGACGGGGAATTCAACATTGCGAAATGGCGCGGCGGCGACTCCCTGCTCAACCAACGGGTTTGCCGTCTCACGGAGAATGCGCAAGAGGTGCTTAAGGGTTACCTGCTCTATTGCTTGCCGGGTAAACTCAAGGCGATTGAAGCGGCCACCCCTTTTGCGACCGTCAAGCATCTCTCGTCCAAAACCATCAATGAAATCCGCATCCCGCTTCCGCCCCTACCCACCCAGCGCGCCATTGCCGCCACGCTTGACCAGGCCGCCGCGCTGATTGCCCTGCGCCGCCGGCAGGCCGAAAAACTGGACCTGCTGGTGAGGGCAAGGTTTGCGGAGATGTTTGGGGATATAGGTGAGGAAATTGAAATCAGGCACTACGTCAACGCGTTGATTGCCGGAAAAAGCCTCGCGGGCGAAATGGAATGCGGAAACAAAGTCCTAAAAACCAGCAGCGTGAGGTTTGACGCGTTTGACGCCGCCCAAACAAAGGATTTGCCTGCTGCATATGAACCGCTTGCACTGCATGCGGTAAACCGGGGCGATGTATTGATAAGCAGGATGAATACCTTGGAGCTGGTCGGGGCGGCGGCCTATGTGTGGAAGGGCTTGGATCACACCTATCTGCCGGACCGACTGTGGAAAGCGGTCTGCACAGACCAGGCTAACCCTATATTTTTGTGGCAGGCGTTGATTCAGCCGAAAACAAAAGAGGGTATTCGCTCTATCGCCGGAGGGACAAGCGGCAGCATGAAGAACATCTCAAAAGCAGGATTTTTAGGCATACGCGTTCCCAAAGCGCCCCTTCCCCTCCAGCGGGCCTTCGCGCAATTCGTCTCGCAGGCCGAATCCCAAAAGCAAGCCCTGAAACAAGCGCAGGCCAAATTGCAGCTGCAATACGACGCCCTCATGCAGGATTACTTCGGCTAAACACAAGGAGCACCCATGAAATTCATCCACCTGTCCGACCTGCACCTGGGCCGCCGGGTCAACGAGTTCTCCATGCTGGAGGACCAGCGGCACATCCTGGGGGAGATCCTGCGCGTCGCCCGGGAACAGGCCCCCGGCGCCCTGCTGGTCTCCGGCGACATCTACGACAAGGCCGTCCCCTGCGTGGAGGCCGTGCAGCTGCTGGAGGAATTCCTCGTGCGGCTGCACGCCCTGGGCATTGCCGTGCTGATGATCGCGGGCAACCACGACTCGGCGCAGCGCGTGGCCTTCGCCGCGCCCCTGCTGGGGCAAAGCGGAGTGCACATCGCCCGGGCGTTCGACGGGACGTTCGCGCCGGTCCGCCTGCAAGGCATAGACTTCTGGCTGCTGCCCTACCTCAAGCCCGCGCAGCTGCGGCGCTTTTATCCGGAAACTGAGATTAACAGTTATAATGACGCGCTGAGTGCTGTGTTTGCCTGCATAGAGCTAGATATATCCTGCCGCAACGTGCTGCTGTGCCACCAATTCGTCACGGGGGCGCAGCCCAGCGAATCGGAGGAACTCTCCATCGGCGGCGCGGAAAACGTGGACGCCGCGCTCTTCGGCGCCTTCGATTATGTCGCCCTGGGGCACCTGCACCGCCCGCAGCATGTCACCCGGGAGACCCTGCGCTACTGCGGCACGCCGCTGAAATACTCCTTTTCCGAGGCCGGGCACAAAAAGACGCTCACCCTGGTGGAGATCGCCGACGAAATCTCTGTCACTGAAATCCCTTTGGTCCCCAAACGGGATATGCGCGTCGTCAAGGGCAGCTATGAAGAGATCGTCAAGCGCGAAAATTATATTGATACAAACACGGACGACTACATGCATATCACGCTCACGGACGAGGAAGCTGTGCCGGACGCCTTTGCAAAGCTGCGGGTGATCTACCCAAACCTGATGAAGCTGGACTATGACAACCGGCGCACCCGCGCACGGCACGTAATCGGCGGCGCCGGGCACAGCGAGCGCAAGCCGCCCCTGGAGCTGTTCGGCGAATTGTACGCGCTGCAAAACGGGCAGGCCATGAGCGATACGCAGACGCGCTACGCGCGGGACCTGTTTACGGAGATATGGGAGAATGAAGCATGAGGCCGTTGCATTTGACGATGTCCGCCTTCGGCCCCTACGCCGACGCCTGCGCCCTGGATTTTACCCTGCTGGGGGAACAGGGGCTGTATCTCATCACCGGCGACACGGGCGCGGGCAAAACCACGATTTTCGACGCCATCGCCTTCGCCCTTTACGGCGAGGCCAGCGGCGACAACCGCAAGCCCGACATGCTGAGGAGCAAGTACGCCGCGCCGGCCCGCGAAACCTTCGTGGAGCTGCGCTTCGCCTACCATGGGAAAGAGTACAACGTGCGGCGCAATCCGGAATACGACCGGCCCAAGCTGCGCGGCAAGGGCTTCACCTCCCAGAAAGCCGAAGCCGTTTTATCATATCCCGATGGGCGTGTGCTCGTGGGGTGGAGGGATGTCACGGAGGCCATCGAGAAAGACATCATAGGCATCACCCGGGCGCAGTTCGTGCAGGTCGCCATGATCGCCCAGGGGGATTTCCTGCGCCTGCTGCTGGCCAAAACGGAGGAACGGCAGGGTATCTTCAGGAAGATTTTCGACACCGGCCTGTACGAGAAATTTCAGGACAGGCTCAAAAACGAAAAGCAGCGCATCGAAAAAAGAAAAGATGAACTCAAGCGGGACATCGAGCAAGCAATCAGAAACATAGTGTACGATGAGGAGAAACCCCTGGCGCCCCTGCCGTTGGAGGAGACCCTGCAGCTGCTGGCCGGGATGAACGCCCGGGATGCAAAGCTATTGCGGGAGAACAGCGCCGCGCTGGCGAAAACAGCGCAGGAGCTGGAGGCGCTCAACCAGGCCATTGGCAAGGCGGAGAAGGACCAAGCGGTCAGGGCCGCGCTGGCGGGCGCCGAAAACTCCCTGCCGGAACAGCTGCGGCAGCAGAGGGAAGCGCAGGCGCTGCTGGAAAAAGAAATCGCCCGGCAGCCGGAACGCGACGGCCTGCAAACGCAAATCGCGGCGCTGGAGGCCTCCCTGCCGGCATATGAGCAGCTGCAAAAGCTCATGGAAGCGATTGCCGGGCTGGAGCGGGATTTGCGGGGCATGCAGCGGCGGAACGCGGAAAGGGAAGCACAGCAAAGCATCATGGCGCGCAGCCTGGAGGACGACCAAAGAGAGCTGTCCGCCCTGGGCGGGGCTGGCGCGGCCCTGGAGCGGCTGCGGGGCGAGCATAAACAGCTCGCGGACCTGCGAAGCGCGTTCGCCGCGTTCGCGCTGTTGCAAACAGAGCTGGGAAACGCCCAGAGCGAATACAAACAAAAATCAGAAATAGCGGTCAAGGCCCGGGCTGCCTATGAAAGGCTGCACAAGGCGTACCTGGACGAGCAGGCGGGCGTTCTGGCGCGAAAACTGACGCCCGGCATGCCCTGCCCGGTGTGCGGCGCGCCGGAGCACCCCTGCCCGGCGGCGCTCTCCCACCACGCGCCCACCAAGGCCGCATTGGACAAAGCAAAGGTGACCGCCGGGCAGGCGGAGCTGGAGGCGCAAACGGCCAGCGGCAGCGCGGCATCCCTGCTGGGGCAGGTGAAAGCGAACGAAGCGGCGCTGGCGGGGCAATCCCCGGCGCGGACCCAGGAGCAGCTGCGGGGCGTCGCGGCGCGGCTCGAGGCCCAGGAGGCCCAGGTGCGGCGCAGGGCGGCGCTGGAGAAAAGTGTTCCGGCCCTTGGAGACGAGCTGGCGGCCCTCGCGGGCGTCATCGCCACGGAAAGGGAACGTGCGGTAAAAACCGCGGCGCAGGTCGCTTCCGGCCTGGAGCGCAAAAAAGAGCGGGAGGCCGCCCTGCCGCTGCAGAGCAAGTCCCAGGCGCAGGCGAGGATCCGGGAGCTGAGGCTGCAACGGGAAGCGTTCGAAAAAGCGCTGAAAGGCGCACAGGCCGCGCTGGACAAAAGCAACGCGGCGGTCACGGGTTCGCGGTCGCGGATCGCGACCCTGCAAAAGCAACTGGAAAACACACCGCCCGTGGACTTGAATACCTTGCAGGAAAAGAAAGCGGCCTGCCAGGGCGCGCAGGCGCTGCTGAACAGGCAGAACGAGAATATCGCGGTCCGCCAGCGCGGCAACGCTTCCATACATAAAAAAATCCACGCGGGCGCGTCAACGCTTGCCGGCGTGGAAGAGCATCTCAAGTGGATGAAGGCCCTTTCGGACACGGCGAACGGGGATATCGCGGGCAAGGAGAAACTCAAGCTGGAGACCTATATCCAGGCGGCCTATTTCGACAGGATCATCGCCAGGGCCAACACGCGCCTGATGGTGATGACAAATGCGCAGTTTGAGCTGGGGCGCCGAATTGGCGACAATATTCAAAGTAAAAGCGGCCTGGACCTGGATGTGATCGACCACTACAACGGCACCCGGCGCGACGTAAAAACCCTGTCCGGCGGCGAGTCGTTCATGGCGTCGCTCTCCCTGGCGCTGGGCCTTTCGGATGAGATCCAGTCCCACGCCGGGGGCATACGCCTGGATGCCATGTTCATCGACGAGGGCTTCGGCTCCCTGGACGAAACGACGCTGGGCCAGGCCATGCGGGCGTTGCTGGGGGTGGCCGAAAGCCGCCGCCTGGTGGGGGTCATCTCCCATGTGGGCGAAATGAAGGAGAAAATCGACAGGCAGATTGTTGTGACGAAGGAGCGCGCGGGGGGCAGCCGGGCGCGGATCGTGGTATAATCGGAAGTTCCCCGGTTCCCAAAAACAACGTCAGTTCACTCATGGAGACATCCTGGGCGGTTTTTTTCTGGTTGCGAAAGCACATGAGGATTTCATTAACGGCCACCTCCGCTTGGCTTCAACGGACTCAAAAGAGGGAAAACAGGCTCCCTTTTCGGACAAATGGCGTTTGCATGAGCGGGTCAGCGCCACCATGGTCATCTATGTCCGGCAGACGGAACATGGGCCGCAATACGCCCCTGTGTTCATCCACAGCTTCAAGTTTTACAAAAGCACGGTCATTTCTCCAACCTCCACAGCGGACAAGCTCAGGTTCTATCGCCAAAAGAAGTCGCTCTTGCAAAGAGATGTCGCGGATTACGTTGGCATAGACCGCAGCACCTATATCAACTATGAAAGCAACAGCCAGCAGGGCTATAGTTTCAATCACCTCAGCAAAATAGCTTTGTTGCTCGATGTCACGCTTGATGATTTATTGGACGAGTATAATAGGTTCGTCTATGCGCAAGGGCAAAACCTCAAAGCAATGCGCAAGCGTCAGGGAATGACGCAAGCGGTATTTGCGGGATTGATGGGCGTGAGTATCGCGGCGGTGAAAAAGTGGGAGCAGGAAACGGTAAGCATGAGCAGGAATAAGTGGCATAGGCTGTTGCAAATCGGGGGATAGGGTGGTATAATGGGGAAAGGGAATACAGGAGGGAGCAACAGAATATGCCAACACGAGATGATAGCAAGGTGGTTGAGTTTCTCAGGACAAAAGATTATATCGTTATCAATGATAATCTCGGCTCTGGCTCTTTTGCGAGAACAAAGCTAATTCAAGACCCTTTCATTGATGAACTCTTTGTGGTAAAGAAGCATGAGCCCGAAGACCCAGCGGATAAGGTTCCTTTTTTCAAATCCTTTTTACAGGAAATTAAAATTCTTTACAAACTGAACCATCGCAATATTGTTCGGATATATAATTACTATGCTTATGAAGCCGCTTACACGGGATACATCATAATGGAATTTGTTGACGGCCAAAAAATTGATGAGTACTTAGACATGTATTTCATTATGGGCGGCCCAAGCCTTGAAGATTTATTCGCTCAATTGATTGATGGATTCAAATATCTTGAGGAAAACGGAGTCTTGCATCGTGATATTAGAGAAGGCAACATATTAGTTGACAAAACAGGCATCGTCAAGATAATTGATTTTGGCTTGGGGAAAATTATCAAGCCCAATGAGCGAACAAATGACAGCATGCACAGCGTCATTAATCGAACTGGATTGCTAGCCCTTCCTGACGAATACTTTGATGGCACCTATACCTCTTTAACCGATATGTTCTACTTGTCAGAGTTATTTAAGAGACTTCTGGTGAATAATGATGAATACAAAAGCTTCATGCATCAAGCGATTCTTGCGAAAATGATGAATCCTAATCCAAACAATAGATTTTCATCGTTTTCGGAAATTCAGCAAATGATTAGCGCAAGGAGTTTTGATTCTCTGATTACTGACAGCGGTGCAAAATTAATCTATCAAACGTTTTCGAATTCGCTAATAAAATGTATTGCTGGCTTTAGAGGAGAAAAGCGATTTCAGGATGTTGTCAGTTTTCAACGGGGCTTACAAGAAACAATTCAAAAAAACTGTTTGGAGCACGTTGTGCAAGATAATGCAGCCTTGATAAAAACTCTGATTCTAAGCGGGTTTAGCTACCGTCGCTCAGAAGAACATATGCGCGTTGAAACTCTTCGTGACTTCGAGGCATGGTTTTCTAAACTATCTGAATCGCTTCAAGAATTAGTCCTGTCGAACTTAATTGCAAAATTGTCCAGTAAAATACCTGAAGAAATTGCAGATGATGATTTGCCTTTTTAGCATCTACTTCTTCCCCTGCACCACCGTCACATCGCAGCCATCCATAAAGTCTTTCGCCTCACCTAACTGGTCGTAAGCCTTTTGCAGTAGGGTTTTTAGCTTGTCGGGGACGTTCGGGTAGGCAAAAAGTATTTGCATGATATGAGCCTTAGCAAGCCCGATTTCCTTATAAAAGTAATCACCGGGGCGAAACCCTTCAGCGAGTCGCACCATTTGAACCACCGCTTTACTCTCATTTTTGCGCTCCCCGATATTGTCGCCAGAGCTGTAGCACCCGATATCTTCGGCGTTGCTTTTCACAAATTCAGGAGCAAAGCGCTTGCACTAAATTTGGTTAAGAAGCCAGGAATTCAGGACAAAAACCAAGGGCAGGAAATAACCCTTCGGCTAGACCTGCCCCAAGCATCAGTGTTGTGGATTAGCCGGGCATATAACTCTGTAGAAAAGCCAATGCAAGATGCCGGCAATTTCTTCTGTTCCGATGTTGTCAGCCTTGTTGGCAATATTGCTAAAGTATTGCAGCTCGTCCAGAAAATCTGCATAATCATCAGCCGGACGTCTGTGCGCAATATACTCTTCCGTGGTCTTCATAATATCACATCTTTCTGTCTTTATAGGTTTGCCTCGGGGCTTGGTTCCTGTAGCACCGCATCACACACAGCGTCTATGATGTTGCGCTTGACTTCAAGGGGACAGGTCAGCCGGTTCACTTGATTAAATGCCAACTCTGCATGGGTACTCGCCAATTCTCTTTGTAACGACGCCATATCCTGCGGCAAAAAAACTTGGATGGTCACGACCTGTCCCCCTTTCGTTTTAATCGTTAATCATGGTTATGAGGCACTGCTTGGCCGGTATTCATAGAGCGTTTTTCATGCTCCATTAACCATTTCCACAAATCCTTCTTCAATGTGACAGCGTATCTCTTCCGGCATTTCACCCTGTCGTACGGCCTGAGTGATAAACAGAAGGGTAAGCGCCCATTCACCCTCCAAATCGGAAATTGCGGTCTTTTGTCTTTTAAGCTCTTTCTTCTGATGTTTTCCTATATCCAGTTGCTCAAGCAGTTTTTCAATCCGGCGGAATCTGCCGCAAACTTCACCGCCATTTAAGTTGTACACCGTATCGTTTATAACAAGGCGTAACTTCATTTCTTTTCCTTCTTCTATTTCCCTTTTGATTTGAAAGAATACGCTGTCAAAGGGTATATCTTCAAGCTTTTCATCCGTTGCAATATACGGCATATACCCGCGCCGCAAACAGCACTTCTGGTATGCCATGATATAGGCCACATTTTTTTCAAAGAAAGCTCTGTCACAAAAAACATTCAATCTATCTGCAATTTCATTCGCTGGGATACGGCGCATGTGTTTCTCCAGAAACGCATCGACGAGAATTGTCAGCTCACCAACTCTTTTCCTATCCTTCGGGCTCAGCTGCCGTTCAATCCCAAGCAGCTCTTTGTATTGCTCCTGTGCAAATTTTTGTGTTGCTGTATTAGACATACATAAAACTCTCTTTCTATTAGTTTTGGTAAAACCATTGCTGAACGCTATTCAGATTGCGGTAGGCCAACTTTAGCTGTTTTAACTCCTCTGCTGGTAATTGTTCACGGTAGGCTTCCAGTGTTCGCACGATTGCGTTCTTGGCAAAGCCCAGTTCTTCGATGGGACTGATGTCATGCTCGCTCATAGTAGGGCATCTCCTTTCTTGCTTGTGGTGGTTAGTTGGCAACGTGGATTAGCCTAACCCGGTCGCCACTGTTCATATGTGATCGTGTTAGCTGTCCTCTGCCTCCCTTCTTCATCTTCCAACATGACGTGAATCGTCTTGGAATAGGACAGTTTATGGTCGGTCACATACTCTTTGGTTGCGTGATAGGGCATCTTCAAAGGCTCCACCCTTTGAATCCCACGGGAACAATTGAAGATGCGGCTATGCGCCGGGTAGTAGACAAAGAGGTCTTGCTTAGCGGGTTTTGCAAAATAGCTTCCATTCAGCACAGCAGGCTTAGGACGCGATACCTTAACGAAGCCATTTCCCCAAAGGGTTTTTATCTCATCATTTGAAGCAGTCAACGGCGTTCCGTCGTTATGCTTGGCAAGGATATGATAGTGCCAGCATCCATCCTTGTGCGGCTCAATGATTTTGATATACTGGATATTGGGGTAATAATAACGCAATCGACCCATGAAGTTTTTCCCTTCAACGATAGCCTTGCTATAGTCGAATAAGGGAGGTCCGAATGTCAATGTGATAAATAGCTCGGAAGGACCGCCAGAGAAATTTCCTTTGATTAACCGTTGTACATGACGCAGGCTCTTGCGCAGGCTTTCAGGATTTTCGGAACGGCATTGCGATTGACGGGAAGCTACCACCTCGCCAGTATTTTTATTGAGGTGCATCCCGCCGGAAAGCTTCTGATAGCTGGCGAGGGTCTGAGAGCATCTTGCCAGTGTTTGGATTTCCACCTCCCCATTTGGGTAAAGATATACCTTGCTGGGTGACTCTCCATCAGGCGGGACACCCGAAGTGTGTAGGAGCAATTTTCTGTTGTCAAGGAGCTGATTTTCCATCCGTTTTCCTCCCGTCGCAGTGTCGATATGGCTACAATAACGCTCTATCTCTTCAGAAAACGGGAGATTCCCAAAAAGTTCAGATGGTTGCACAATTTTGATGGTTTGTTTTTATGCAACATAGCTAAATTTTGAGAAAGCATATTTTCTATTGCTCAATTATT
>Ga0123353_10008458_pt1 | contig 14058 bp, 14 predicted proteins | sample TergutLab28metaG_3_FD_92763 | JGI IMG/M metagenome (GOLD analysis project Ga0123353, IMG submission 92763) | Labiotermes labralis P3 segment gut microbial communities from Petit-Saut dam, French Guiana - Lab288 P3 | ecosystem: Host-associated > Arthropoda: Insects > Digestive system > Gut ... | reverse complement strand
GGATTGCGAACTTGTTTTCTCCGATGATGCCATTAAAGAGGTTGCGGATTTAGCGGAAAAGATGAATGCCGAGATGGAAAATATAGGCGCGCGCAGATTACACACGATGATGGAGCTGCTCCTCGAGGAGATAAGTTTCTCGGCTCCGGAATCCAATGAGAGAAAAATAGAGATAGACGAACATTTTGTTCGTGGAAAACTTAGTCATTTTATTGAAAACAGGGATTTAAGAAGATACTTACTATAGAATAGCAGCTTTATTCTGTTATGATAAATCGGCAGTACAATATTAAATAATGTAAGGAGGGACCTTATTTTGGTTAATAGAATTAAAGAACATGACCCAGTATTGGTCGAAATATTGGAGAATGTGCGTCAATTTGGGAGGATCGTTCAAAGCAGAGGCGAAGGACATCCTTTGGATTATAGTAAATTAGCAAAGTTACTATGTGATTTTACTAATTCTAATGTTTACATATTTGGCCCAGATGCTAAAAAATTAGGTTATTCATGGGTTCTTGGCTATTCTTCCAAGCGTTTGGAAGAATTTTTTTCGAAGAGTGGAGTAATGCCTGAGGAATTCACTGAAAAGCTTCAAAGTATAAAAGAGACAGAAATATGTGATGAGGATGCGTGTCTTTTTGACGATGACGACTCAAAAGTAATTTGCGATAAACATTTATTGTACGTTCCCATACACGGAGCGGGGCTTGAACGTCTTGGTACAATTATGCTCGTTCGTGTAGCGGAAAATTTTGTAATTAAGGATATTCTATTGGCTGAATACCTGGCAACTCTTGTAGGAATAGAAATTCTTCATGACAGGAGCCGCGAAATAGAGGAAAGATCACGTCACAGAGTTTCCGTTCAAATGGCCATGAGGGCGCTTTCATATTCTGAGTCAGAAGCTATGAAGCATATAATAGCAAGAATAAAAGGCGATGATGGTGTAGTTATCGCAAGTAAAATAGCGGATAGGGCGAAAGTTACCCGCAGCGTCATAGTCAGCGCGTTAAGAAAATTGGAGAGCGCCGGTCTTATAAAAAGCCGCAGCCTGGGAATGAAAGGTACTTATATAAGAGTGTTGAGTCCGCTGATTGTTGAGGAACTGGGATTGCCGGAAAATTTCGAGGAAGAGGATGAAGTTTAGTTTTAAAGTTTATACTCCTTCCATCCGAAAATTAACCCGGAGGGATTAAAATCATGATGGATTTCACATGGAATGTTATCGAAAAGGACTTGCAGGGTTTAGCAGCGCGGTTTTCTGCCACATCCCGTAATATTGCACATGCTAATACTCCAGGTTATGCCAAGCGTAACGTATCGTTTGAGGATCAGCTTCGTGATGTTATCGAATCAGGAAGAAAACTCAAGATGACTCGTACGAATAAAGGGCATATTCCTACGTCTCCTCATTCCGTTGCGGCGGTTCAACCTGCGGAAATCAGAGTTACCGATGAAAAATATCGCCTTGATGGAAATAATGTTGATCCCGAAAGAGAAATGTCCATACTTACCGAAACCAGAATGATGTATACTGCGATGAGCCGTTTTGCTGCAAAAAAATTAGGCGGGCTGCGCACCGCGATAGCTGGAAGGTGAACTTTATGAGAGTATTTCAAAGCATGGATGTGGCAGGAAGTGGACTGACAGCACATCGCCTTTGGCTTGACGCTTTATCTTCAAACCTTGCTAATGTCAATACTACGCGTACTGCTGAAGGCGGTCCTTATAAACGTAAGGTTCCGATATTTGCTGAAATGTATGATAAGGCTATCGGGGGATATGAAGATATCGGCGGAGTAAGAGTTACTGAAATAGCAACAGACCAAACTCCCCCAAGGCTTGTTTATCAACCGGATCACCCTGACGCCAATAATGCGGGGTATGTAGCTTTTCCCAATGTAAATGTTGTCAGGGAAATGACGGATTTACTTGTGGCCAGCCGCGGGTATGAGGCAAATCTCGCGATCGCGGATTCGCTGAAAACCATGTGGAATGGCGCACTTGATATAATACGCTCATAATAATTAAAAAAAAATTCAAAAAAACAGGGGGGCAGATTTGCCCCTCTATTATTTTAGTGATATACTGAATATAATGCGGAGGAAAAAAATGGGTGACTTTAGAATTGATCTTTCCAAATATGCATTAAAAAGCAACCAGTCAGATAAAACAAGAAAAACAATTGATTATAATTCCATTGATGGAATGAAATCTTTTGAGAGTTTGTTATCGGAATCAATCAAGGGAGTAAACGATTTACAGAAAGAGTCGGATAAGCTGATACAGCGATTAGCGACAGGAGATGTAGACGATATTTCTGAGGTGGTTCTTGCATCATCACGGGCTGAGGTAGCGATGAGGATGCTCATGGAGGTGCGTAATAAGCTGGTGGAAGCTTATCAGCAAATTTCAAGAATGCAGGGTTGATTTGTAGATGGATAAAATCAGACAATCTATTGCTAAATTACTAATGTTGTGGGCCACTCTTAAAGGGTGGCAAAAGTTGTCCATAATTTTTTCAGCAAGCGGAGTAATTGTTCTGCTTGCTTTGATTATCTTTTTTGGGAGCGCTCCATCCTATGAACCTCTGTTCTCGGGTTTGGACGTTAATGACCAAGGAGCTATAGTAGCGTATCTAAAAGAAAACAGGATCAATTATAGATTGGAATCCGGTGCTAATGCCATATTTGTTCCAAGCGACCAGGTATATGAGACCAGGCTTGCGCTTGCTCAAGCCGGCTTACCGAAGGGCGGAAGCATCGGATATGAAATTTTCGATAATTCGAAGATGGGGATGAGCGAGTTTCAGCAAAAGGTAGCCTATGGACGGGCTCTTGAAGGAGAGTTGTCCAGAACGATAAAGCTTATTGATGCTGTAGAACATGCAAAGGTAAATATTGTTCTTCCCGAACAGCGTTTATTCCTTGAACAGCAGGCGCCTTCAAGCGCGACAGTTGTGTTGAAGCTTCGATCCGGTTTTCAGATGAGGCCTGAGCAAGTGAAAGCTATAGTTCACTTGGTATCCGGGAGCGTGCAGGGATTGTTGCCAGAAAACGTCACTGTTGTCGATACGCTTGGTAATATGCTTTCAGATATGATAGACAGCGAATTATTTATTTATGGCGGCGCGGACGGTCGTGCTATATCTTCCATACAAAGAGAGCTTGAGCGTCAACAGGAGAAAGAGCTTGAGGCAAAAGCTCGAATTATGCTTGAGCGCGTTTATGGGCATGGTAAAGTTGTTGTGAGAGTTAAGGTTGACCTTGATTTCGATAAACGAACGAACATGTTAAAAGAATTTATTCCCGGCGATACAGGGAGAGGGGTTCTCCGCAGCCAGCAAAACATGGAAGAAACTTATACGGGAACAGGAGCGGCTCCCGGAGGAGCTCCCGGCACTACGACGAATATCCCGGGGTACGCAATATCAACTCAGAATGTAAACAGCGATTACAGCAAGACTGAAGGAACAAATAATTATGAGATAACGACACGTGAGAGAAATGAAATCCTCACGCCCGGAGGTGTAAGACGTCTGACTGCTTCCGTTATTATTGACGGGGAATTGGAAGAGCAGCGCATAAATGAGGTAAAAGCGTTAGTTTCATCTGCAATTGGATATAACGAGTTGCGGGGCGATAATTTAGTTGTTCAGTCAATGAGGTTTTCAACAACCCTTGCGGATGCTTTAGCGGAACAAATGAGGCAGGACAGGCTTGTTTCTTTAGTTATGATAAGTATAATCGGCTTTGTTTTGTTCCTGTTGGGCGCCATTTTATTCTCCATTTGGTGGAAGAGAAGAAAAACCATGCTTGCATTGAGCAGATCATCCCAGGAGTCAAGACATATTCCTACTATACAGGAAATGCTTACTTCACCTGATATGATAGCGGCACAGGGTGAAATATCCGTACTTGAAGAGCAGTTAAAAGCTTATGCGCGCAGTAATCCCAAAGAAGTTGCTAACTTAATAAATGAATGGCTATCTGAGGATTAGTAGGTGATGCATTATGCCAAATAAAAAATCAAACCTTCTCGGTAGAGAAAAAGTTGCCGTCCTTATGGTAACCTTGGGAAATGAAATAGCTTCAGAGATTTATAAGTTGTTGGACGACACTTCTATAGAAATAGTTACGCTTGAAATTGCCAATCTTAGAAAAGTTCCGCCTGAGCTAAAATTGGATGTAATGAAAGAAGCTCAGGAAATTCTGATGGCACGTGAGTTTATGGCACGCGGAGGAGTCGAATACGCGAGGGATATCCTTGAAAGAGCATTGGGGCCCGAACGCGCGCAAAACTTATTGAGCCGTGTCACTGCCAGTCTTCAAGTTCGCCCGTTTGATTTCATGCGTCATACGGATCCGCAGCAGGTATTGGGATTCATTCAAGGGGAACACCCGCAAACGATTGCTCTCATTATGTCTTATTTAGACCCCGCTCAAGCAGCTTTGATAATAAGCGGCTTGCCGGCTGTAATGCAGGCTGAAGTGGCGAAAAGAATCGCTAAAATGGACCGCATAACGCCTGAGATACTGAGAGAGGTGGAAAGGGTACTCGAACGTAAGCTTAGTACGGTTATGGGACAAGATTTCACACTTGCTGGCGGTGTTGATGCTGTAGTCGCGATAATAAACAGCGCGGACAGAACTACGGAACGAAATATAATGGAATACCTGGAGGAAAATGATCCTGAACTGGCTGAAGAAATAAAGAAAAGACTCTTCGTGTTTGAAGATATATTACGCCTTGATGACCGTTCGCTTCAAAGAGTCCTCAGGGAGGTTGAGCTTAAGGAACTTGGCCTTGCTCTTAAAGGCGCCACGGAAGATCTTCGTGAAAAGTTCTTCAGGAATATGTCAAAACGCGCAGCGGAAATGCTTAAAGAGGATATGGACTTTATGGGACCTGTCCGTGTAAAGGATGTTGAAGAATCACAACAGAAAATAGTCAATGTTGTGCGTTCGCTTGAAGAGGCTGGTGAAATTGTGATCGCTTCCGGCGGAGGGGAGAGCGAGCTGGTTGTATAGTAACATTCGCCGAAATGTCATCCGTGCAGTCAAGGTTCTTCCTGAGGCTGTACGCATAGGATCGATAGAAATCGATCCTTTGGAAAATGAAGGCTTGCAAGAAGAGAGTAAACATGAAAATGAGCTTGATTTAGCTCAAGACAAAATAAGCCGCCTGGAGTCTCAGATACAGCTTTTTGCAAACAGATTGGAAGAGGCGGCAAAAAATTACGATAAACTTTCATCACGATGCGGGAAATTGGAACATGAACTCGAGAATCGTGAAGCTGAACTTCAGGCTGAAATGCAGCGCAAATTTGAATCTGAGCGCTCAAATGTAGTAGACAAGGCTAAAATTGAAGCGTCTACTATTCTTAAGGAAGCTGAGAGAATTCGTTCGGAAGCATCTGAGAAAGGTCAGTCTGAAGGGTTTGCCAAGGGGCAAAAAGAGGGACTTGAAAAAACGAAAGCTGAATTAGAAACGGAATACAGCACACGTTTTTCAGGTCTTATTTCTATTTTTGAAAAAATACATTCGGAAGTAGAAAGCAATTTCAAAGATATCGTTCAATTGAATGAAGCAAGGTTGCTTCGTTTATGGAAAGAAACTCTCCGATCAATGTTATACCGCGAAGTTGAGTTAAATCCGCAAACTGCCCGTATTGTTCTTGAAGGTATATTGGAACGCGTAAGCGATAAGAATCGCATTTTGATATATCTTTCACCTCGTGATGTTGAAATTATCCGATCTCAGACGGATCAAATGACTGAGTCTTTGCGAGGAATAAAGCATCTTGAATTTTTGGCGGATTCCCGGGTTGGTCACGGCAGTTGCATTGTCGAGACCAATCTTGGCATATATGACGCGAGATGGCGTATACAGATGGAACAAATTGAAATGCAGATAGCGGATCTATATCGTGAAATTTCGAAAGAATCAGCGGTTGAACTGGTCAAAGATAAGGATAAGAACAGAAGAAAGAAAAAAGATGCTGAAAAGGATGCTCTTGAAGAATGAGCCTGCCGCTTCTTGAAGTTTTTGAGTCTCGTCTTGTGAATTTACCGCTTGTCAAAGTCAATGGGAGAATAGTTCAAGTAGTTGGCTTGGTCGCGGAATCTCAGGGGCCTGATGTTAAAGTCGGAGATTTTTGCAAAATATGTTTTCGTGATGAGAATTCCCAGGCTCTTGATGCTGAAGTTGTTGGATTCAGAGAGAATCGCGTACTCCTTATGCCCCTTGGTAATCTCAGGGAAGTTGGGCCAGGGTGCGAAGTTATTTCTACCGATAGACCGCTGGGCATAGGAGTTGGCCAGTCTTTACTTGGCAGAGTTCTCGACGGAATGGGAGAACCCCTTGATGGCAAGGGACCGGTTGTGTTTTCGGATTTTTATCCTCTTCATGCCATTCCCCCTCACCCTCTCAGGAGGCAGATGATAGAATCTCCGCTTTCTGTTGGTGTAAGGGTGTTGGATGGCCTTCTCACCATTGGTACCGGACAGAGAATTGGAATTTTCTCCGGGTCGGGAGTCGGAAAAAGCACTTTGCTTGGAATGATGGCGCGCTATACAACAGCGGATATCAATGTTATAGGCCTTGTTGGTGAACGCGGCAGGGAAGTCCGCGAATTTCTGCAAAGGGATCTTGGAGAAGAAGGGTTGAAACGTTCCGTGGTAGTTATAGCCACATCTGACAAGCCGGCTCTTATTAGGCTTAACGCTGCCCTTACAGCTACTACGATAGCGGAATACTTTAGAGATTGCGGCAACAATGTTCTTCTTATGATGGATTCCGTTACAAGAGTTGCGCGCGCTCAAAGAGAAATCGGTTTGGCAATAGGAGAGCCACCGACAACAAGAGGGTACACGCCTTCAGTTTTTGAATTTTTACCTGCTATGCTTGAGAGGGCAGGAGCTGCGGAATATGGAAGCATAACAGGGGTCTATACGGTTTTGGTTGAAGGGGACGATATGAACGAACCTGTCGCGGATACTGTGCGGGGAGTTCTTGATGGTCATATAGTGTTATCGCGGAAAATTGCCTCAAAGAATTTTTATCCCGCAGTCAGTTCACTCGAAAGCGTAAGCAGAGTTATGCCCAATATCGTTTCCGATGAACATAACGCGGCTGCCGGACGCGTTCGTGAAGTGCTGGCTACATATGCCGAAGCGGAAGACCTCATTAATATTGGCGCGTATAAGATAGGTTCCAACCCTAAAATAGACTGGGCTATAAAGAATCTGGAGCCTATCAGGAATTTTTTAATGCAGCAGGTAAACGAAAAATCAAACTTTGACGAAACAGTGAAATGGTTACTGAAATTAGCGCCAAACGAGTGAGTATGGGCAAGGCATTGCCCCATTTGCAAAGGGGGTGCCTGAAGGGTGGGTGGGGTGCTTTTTCCGCCCGAAATATAGGAGGCAAGCAATAAATGTTTCACAAAATAAACCGGTTTAACCGCATTCTAAAGACAAGGTTAAAATTTCGGGAAGAAGAACAGATTCGACTTCGTGATGAGAGAAATGAAGAAGAAGGAATAGTGGAAAAACTATCATTTTTAAATACAGAGAAGAAAACAGCTTACGATAACTTTTCAACTGTAAGCGATGGAGCTGTTATGTCTACTCAGGAGATATGGTTCCATCGCCAGGTTGTGGACGTTATAGAAAAGGATATAAAAAAAGAATCCATTTCTTTGAACGCAGTACGTAACAAGATAACTGAAACTGAAATCAGACTATTGGAAAAACACAAGGATGTAAAGATAATGGATAAACACATTGATAATTTGGTTAATTCATGGAATACGGAAACTTTACATATGGAACAACAGGAAATTGATGACGTGGCATCAATACGTTTTACTCATAAATTACAAAATGGAGGGGCGCAATGAAACCGAGTTTAATAAACATGAGTTTAGTCCTTGGGCGTATTGAAGAAATAGAGCGGAAGGGGCGTTCATTTTCTGGAATTGAGAATAGCTCAGACCTAAACAAGGTAAAAAAGGAGCGTTTTGTTGATTTATTCGAAGAAGAAGTAAAAAAGGTCAACAGGAGTAATGATTTACCTTTCTTGAGTATTGATGATCCAAGCGACGCGAGAATACCCGGCACAAGAAAAACAATGAATAAGACCGATTGGGATAAATATATTTCGCGTTATTCCAAGGAATATGGAGTGAATGAAGACTTAATCCGCGCAGTTATCAAAGTGGAATCGGCAAATAATCCGAACGCTCTATCACGCAAAGGAGCGATGGGCTTAATGCAGCTTATGCCCCAGACTGCCAAAATGCTTGGTGTAAATGATGCTTGGGACCCTGAACAGAATATTCGGGGAGGGGTAAAATATCTATCCCAATTGTCCGATAAATTTAATGGGGACATTGAAAAAATGCTTGCGGGGTATAACGCAGGTCCAGGGAGAGTAGATCAATATAATGGAATTCCTCCTTTTGCAGAAACTCAAAACTATGTAAAGAAAATAATGGCTATGCTATCGGATGAATAGGGGGGAATAGAATGCCGGCAGACGAAGGAAGAAAGAGGAGAAGCGTAACAGAAGAAGATGGCGACGAGTTAGCTTTGCCGGCAGCAGTTGCTTCAACTCCTAAAGAGACGAAAAAAAGGCGCAAACTCAAATATTTTTTATTCTTTACCCTGCTGTTAGCTGGTCTCATCACTGGGCTACATAACAGCGGAATTATTGATGTTCGCCCATTCATTTGGACTGTTGTTCCAAAAATTCCATTTATTGGGGACTATCTTAAGGGTCATCTTGAGATCCCTGAAGTTTATACATTAACTGTAGAAGAACGCCGTAAACTGGAACTAAAACAATGGCAGGAGAGGCTTGACGCGAAGGAAAGAGGATTGCTGGAGAAGGTTACTCAATTGGAATCATCATCAGGCGATATCGCGGCAAAGCAGCAGAGAATAGACAAGAAAGAGGCCGAATTATTGGCAAAAGAAAGCGATATAAAGATCAGAAACGAAGCTACTCCTGAAGAGGAAGCATTGATAAAGGAATTGACCGGTACATATCAAGAAATATCTCCCCGCAGGTCAGCGCAAATAATGGCTCAACTCCCCGATCATTTAGCGGTAGAGCTGATGAAGAATCTACCACATGACGCGCGAGCTTCGATACTATCAAGAATGGACCCCAGAAGAGCAGCAAGATTAACTGAAAACCTTGCTAATCCTCCTCAATAAGAGAGTGATATAAATGATACAGATGGCAAATGATTTATTAGTTGCAAGCAACAACCAGAGTAAGGCAAAGGAATCAAAGAGCCGGGACTCCCAAAGTTCTGACAAAGAATTTGCAAGTTTTTTAATGATGGAGAACGATTCTTTAGCAGCAAAATCTGACTTATCAGAAAATGCAACCCCCCGCCCTACAGATGCTCCGTTTGAAAAGGGGGCTTACAATGAAAAGGTGGTTCCTTCCGCTGAAGATGTATCTCAAAAAGAGAAAACAATTCTTAATAAGAGTGAGGATTTTTTTATCGTTAATTTTCAATCATTAATTGACGTTATCGATAAAAATGAAGGTGAATCTGGTGAAGTTATGACTTCAGATGAGAATGATGATTTGAAGCCTGTAGAAGTTGGTTTGTATGCATTAAACCATAGATTAATAACGGATGTTACCCTGCCGGAAATAAGCGGTAAATCTATGCCAATCACAGAGATTAACCCGGAGCAGCGATCCTTTTACCCTGAAGATGGCGATGAACTTGATAATGCTGACAAATTGCTGTCTGATAATGAGAAAAATGTTAACAGCCACAATAAATTGAACATGGATAAATCTGCTTTTGATTCGAAAATGGATGAAGCTTTAAAAAATCAAAATTTAGCAATGGACTTAAAAACGGAGATAAAAGATGGAATAAAAGATCATAAAGATTTAAAAGCGGCAAATGAATCAAATGCTGCAGATGAAGTTTCGGATGAGAAAGTTGCAGAGTTGCCGGCTAACAAGGCTCAAATAAAAACTGAGATGAAGGAAACCGGAGAACAAGTGGGCAAGTCTGGTTTTGATATAGATAAAGGCGAAGCTCTAAAATCTTCAAATGTGGATAACTTAACTAACCATGATGAGAAACAATCGAATAATAAAGGCTATGATTCAGATCATAAGGCTGCTCATAAAGAAACGGCTGTTCCTGCAAGTGATTTGGAAATAGATTTAGATAAAGATATAACAACAAATCGCCATGAATTCCAGAATTTTATGCATAAAGTCTTGGAAGAGCGTTCTATGATAAGCGATAGTTCTCCTAAACTTCAGCCTCAACAAATGGATCTCGTTAACAGGGGACCTTCAGCTTTTTCCGAAGGCCTTAAAAATGTTGTCAGGTTTATCCATACAGGAGGGCTTACCAAGGCTACCCTTATTATTGATCCTCCTGCGCTTGGAAGAGTAAATATTGAGATCATTTCTACCGATAATGGAATTGAGACTATTCTCAAGGTCAGTAATGAGCAGGTCAAAATGTTGGTTGAGGATCACATAAACCAGCTCAAGCAAAACCTTGAACAGATTGGGGTCAAATTGGCTGAGGTTACAGTGGATATTCAGCAGGATAAAGGCAATTCGCGCGACCAGGCATCTAATAATAAATCCAGAAAAACGCGTTTGGGAGCAGCGGAGGAAGAAGAAAGCGAAGCTGAAAGAATTGAAGCTTTCAGGGTTGATCTGAGAAAAGGGCTGCTTCACTGGATAGCTTAAGCACCGTTGAGAGTGGAGAGTTGAGAGTTATAAAACATTAGCGCAAACATTTCTTTAAGAGCCGCTTTTGTGAAGGAGGAGATTTATAATGGCAGTAACTCGAGTAGATGGTTCTTATTTTATCCCGCAAGTGCAGCGGGAGATTAAGCAGGATTTGGATAAAGATGCTTTTTTAAGGCTGCTCGTAACGCAACTTGCAAATCAGGATCCGACAAATCCTATGGATGATCGCGATTTTATGGCTCAGATGGCGCAATTCAGCTCCCTTGAGCAAATGGTCAACATGACGAAACAGTTGGAGAAAATGGCTGTTACGAACCAAACGCTTGCTGTAAGCTATATAGGCAGGGTGGTTGCGTTTTATCAGGATAGCGGAGACCCATCATTGCCTGGAATAGAGATGGCGGCTTTAGTTCAAGCTGTTTGGTTTGATCCGAAAGAAGGGATTATTCTCGAAACGGACAAGGGAGATATTAGGTTAGAGCAGGTTATTGGAGTGGCATAGCAGTAGAATATACAAATAAGAAATAAAACAGCATACAGTGAAAAGATAATTGCCGGAGCCTATATTCCGGCATTTTTTTATGGTTGTATCTCAAACTCCGCAGTTAAGTATAGCAGGAAAAACATTGTCACTTACGTCTTTGCACGCGCGCCTTTAGCCGCGAGCGCAGCGTGGCGGGAAGCAATCCAGTCCCCATGCACTACGCGCACCACGCAGAATGAACCTTGCCTTCACGTCTTCGCGATAAGCAGGGAGCCAGCGAATAAAGTGAGCTGTGCGAGTCGCTTAGTTTCTCCATCAGCTGCGGCTTCATGCAGCGTGGCGATCCAGTGCTTTAGTTTTTGCTTTTTTTACAAGGTTCACAATAGAAAACCTTTTGCTTCTGTCTTTACAGGTTCACAATAGAAATCTCTTATTCTTACTGTGAAACTGGATTTCTGTGAAACAAAAAATAAAGATAAAAGCAAAAAAGCGCTGGATTGCCGCGCCGTACCCTAAAGGGCACAAGCAAAAAGATGCGGCTCGTAAAGTCAAAAAACTTCCTGTCCTGAGATTGGCTTTATCCATTTTTACAATATCCATATCAACATTAGCGGTATCTATGCAATAACACATAGATACCGCTAAAGTGAGGAAGTAAATGATTGTTATTAGCAAGTATAATTTCCTGCACAGCGGAACTTAATTCTCCGAGCGCCTAATATCCATTAATGTGATTTCATGGTAGATGGGGTCAAAAATGACCAAGTACCTTGAAACTATCAGATTGAAAACACTGATTCTATGAAGTGTACTTTTTGATTATTTTGCACTCTGCCCCGTGTTTCGAGTACGCTGCCTGAAATGAAAACTTTGCGGCTTGCTCGCGTTACAGCACGAGCATGCCGCAAAGATGAAGAACTTTCCTCGCCCCTCCGAGGTTCCCTCTTTCCAAAGTGGGCGGGCAAGCAGCAACTGTTCTTTTATATCCCCCAAATCTTAATCTCAAAATCTCCGCTGCGTTCGGAGCGCTCGTAGATTTTTCCGTCCCAACACTGCCCCGGCCGTTCATCGCATATGATGAGGTGAGCTTCCGCTGCGTTGCTTTGCGCTGCGTAGCGAGCTGTCTGCTCAAGACCTTCGGACAAAACACGGTCAACGGATGATTTTTCTCGGATTGTCTTCAGTTCTAATACAATCCGCTGTTCCTTTTGTTCTCCTCTTGCAGTGTCTCTTGGATATCGCCAGCGGGCCAGAAGGTCTACGCGCCCGAGCCCGAGCGCATATTCACGGTCGATATAACCGCCGCCGTTCACTATACGTTGTAAGAATGCTTGAAGCAGTAACTGAAATCCTGCTTCCTTGTAATCGAATCGTTCCAGCCAGCTTTCCGAGTTTTCACGGAAAAACTGCTGAAATTCACGTAGAAGTTTACTCATGTTGAGCTTTCCGTTCGGCTCAACATACCATGGCTGTGTGGGGCGGGAAGTCATCCCAACTTCCATCACCCAGGAAAGTTCTCTCGGAATAACCTCGCGATAAATGCCATTTGAAATAACGTAGTTTCCATCCTCATTGCGAAGAAGGCCAATATCAATTACATATTGCAGGTCGTCCAGCGCAGGCTTATTAGTCCAGGTTTCTCCGGCAATAACCGCCGCAAGAACGCTATGTACCCGCAGTTCCCTCAATTTATCCGTGAGTTGATCCAAATGCGTTGCCCGGGATATGATAAGCTGATTCGCGGCTTCTTCTATCATGTTAAGGATTATTGGGTTGCTTCGGTCTCGCCCTCCTGGTATTTTAAATGTCGCCTGATATGCCAGAGCGTTAACCAGCCATGGCTGTCCATGCGTCAATTCCCAGACTTTAGGAAAGATGTTCTCCTCAAAAACTTGTCCCGTTGCTTCAGTGTGCTGAAGATAAAGTTCGCGGATATCATCCTGAGAAAAATTTCCTAAACGTAAAGATTCCGCTTTTACGTTAAAACAACTGCCTCCTGTGATGATTTCCCCGTCCGACCTATGGATGCGATAGTCACGGATGTCGCGCACTCCGCAAAGTATGACGGAAATAGGGGCAAGTTGCGGACGTTTGGCGTAACAATCACGTAATTGCCGCAATACGGATACCAGTGTATCGCCAATAAGCGCGTCAATCTCGTCGATGAAAAGCACAAGATGTTTATCAAGGCCTTTGCAGAATTCCTCAAGCATTCCCTTGAATGCTCCATACCCACCGGCTTGGTCAATAAGCGGTAAAATAAGCTCTCTTGGTTTCGTTATCCCCAAAAACTCTTCCGCAGCGCTAGCAAAGGCGAACAGGATTGCTTTCATCCCTGCTTCAACATCATTACGCGCTACTTGCGCGGTTTCTACATTGATATAAGCGCAGTGATATGTGCCTTCCTCGTTTATTTCCTTCACCATCGCCAGTAACGATGTTGTTTTCCCCGTTTGCCTCGGAGCGTGAAGGACAAAGTAACTGCGCTGTTTTATCAGTTGCGAAATTTCCTTATAATTAATACGCCGCAATGGGTCCAGTGTATAGTGTATGTCTGTCTGTGCAGGCCCTGCTGTATTGAAGAATTTATCTATCTTGGGTGCGTACATATTTTTACCTCTCATCTAATATGTCAATTTGTGCGGGTAAAGTCCAGTTGTTATCCATCAGCGGCAGCCGCCCATTTACTTTCAGCATATTAAGATCAATTAACGTTGCGGCTATTTATTCCGTGTTCTCACTCACCAATACTTTTGTGACATTACTGCCCATACTCTGCCAAAGTTTCACAGCGGCATTGATGACAAATATGAGCAGCG
>Ga0123353_10008457_pt1 | contig 14058 bp, 14 predicted proteins | sample TergutLab28metaG_3_FD_92763 | JGI IMG/M metagenome (GOLD analysis project Ga0123353, IMG submission 92763) | Labiotermes labralis P3 segment gut microbial communities from Petit-Saut dam, French Guiana - Lab288 P3 | ecosystem: Host-associated > Arthropoda: Insects > Digestive system > Gut ... | reverse complement strand
GAAAGCGAAGCCGGGGATTGTGAACTACTGCGGGCATTTACAAATATTTTTTACGGAGTACCCTTATATTTAACAAACGATGCAGAGGTTGGTTGGGCAGGGTCTCTTAGTCTTTCACCGGGAGTAAGTGTTGTAGCAGGTACAGGTTCAATAGCTTACGGAAAGGATGATTTCGGCAATACAACAAGGTGCGGCGGATGGAGCGAATTCTTCAGCGATGAGGGTTCATGTTATTGGATCGGCCGTAAAGTATTACAGTTATTTTCCAGACAAGCGGATGGGAGAACCCCGAAGGACGAGCTATATTCGATCGTCCGCAAAGAATTTAACATTAATAATGATTTTGAGATCATCGATTTGGTGCATACTGAGTATATATCTAACCGCGAGAAGGTCGCATCACTTCAACTTATTGCAAAAGAAGCTGCCCTGGTCGGCTCATGCAGCGCAAGAAATCTATATATAGATGCTGCCGGCAGGTTATGTGATATGGTAATAGCTATAAGAGACCAGTTGCAGTTTAAAAAACAACCTTTTCCGGTATCATATTCCGGCGGGCTCTTTAAAGCAGGTGATCTTATTCTTCCGTATTTTAATGAAAATATAACTGCTATCGGCGGGGTCCCGGTAACACCAAAATATGAGCCTGTTCACGGAGCTGTTTTGCTTGCTTTTGAACAAAATTGTCCCGAAGGCTTACCGGGTTTATTAAAAAGGCTTGATGAGCTTTAGCGGTTATTTATATATGATATGAAAATTTTTAGGAGGTAATCGAACATGGCTTTAACATATACGGAAATGTTTGACACTTTTAACGCCCTGGGAAAAACAGCAGAATATTTAGAAGAAAAATGGCCGGATATCGAGAAATTCTTTAAAAGTAGAGATCGTTTTATTTTTGTGGGATGCGGTTCAAGTTACAGCAACGCAAAGTCGTTTGCGATGATATGCAAAATGAGCACCGGAAAATCTGCCACAGCTCTCGCTGCGGGAGATATTTTACTTCATAAGGACAGATACAAAAAATACATCAACGGATCTGCGGTGGTTTTTATTTCCCGCTCAGGACGTACAAGCGAGTTGATAATAGCCTTAGACGTTATAAAGGATCTTGGTTGTGATATCTCCAGCGTTTCCTTTGTCTGTGCCGACAACACCCCGCTTGGTGACAAGACGGATTTGGTACTGTCAACCCCATGGGCATTTGATGAAAGCGTATGCCAAACACGGTGTGTGACAAACGCCTACTTCATGGCAGCTTATATTGCATCAAAATTAACAGGAAACACACAGGTACTAGCAGAATTACTTATGATCATTAAAGAGGGTCCCGGATACATCACAAAAGCCGAAGCGCTTGCAAGGGATTTGGTAAAGCTATCATGGACCCATGTTGTCGTACTTGCCGACGCGGAGCTTGAGGGAGTTGCAGAAGAGGGTGCGTTAGTGTTTAAAGAAGTGTGCCAAATACCTTCAAGCTATCATCATGTCCTTGATGTACGCCACGGTCCGATGGTTTTGGTCGGTGAAAGTACACTCGTAATTGTCGCGTTGGGGACAACAAACGAACTTGAGTTGAATCTTCTTTATGACCTGACGCAAAAAGATGCAACCGTTGTAGCTTTCTCCGATGTTGATATTAATCATTTGAATAAATGTGAGCTTCATTATTTTGACTTTGGCAAGCCATTATCACACATAACCAAGGGTATACCATTTATTCTGTTGTGCCAAATGATCGCATATTATAAATCTAAAGAAACAGGAGCAGACCCGGATAAACCCGCCGGTCTTGATCCCTGGATATCTCTTTAGTAAACAAAACTTTATCTTCCATTTTCAGTAGTTGCTTATTTTTCCAACTCACACTTTAGGGAATCGTCTATATTTAAGTATACACATTCAAGCTCGCAGTCGTCTAGGTCGATAAAAGTTGGATTTTCGTAAGAAACACATGTTCCGCAGGAGGAACTGACTTTACGGGGGACAGGCATCAATTTTGCATCGATGCCTTGTTTCTTTATCCTCTTAAAATATGTCAATGCCCCATAATGGCTGAAAAAGGTAGCTATATACTTTTTGATCTCTATTTGTTCAGGACTGGGTCTTCCATAAGCATCGGACGTGCTCATTTTATTCACCCGCTTTCGCTTTGATAAACGTATTATATACTGCTATCAAAACAACTGCTGCCAGGGCTATAACATAACCAATCTTCCCGTTTGATGTAACACCTTCCGCCGAGGACGCAAGAGAGAAGTTATGTGCAATCGCCGCGCCAGATATCATTCCAAGTATAGTCACAGCAGAGTCGGAATTCCCGCTGCCCGCAAGAACAAGCTGTCTGAACGGACAACCCCCGAGAAGTACAGAGCATAATCCGACTAATAACATACCTAAAAAGTTCCACAAGCCATCAGTATGAGCAACAGGTTGATTTTCAAAGCTGATGTTAAAATTACCGAGGAATATGTTACCTATTATTCCTGCCAAAATAAGAACAGCAAACGCGCTGAACATTATATAATCCTTAAACAGCACCGAGTCACGAATACCCGCTACAAAACATAGTCTTGATATGAAACCTACAGCTCCCATAATGATACCGGCAGCCAAGGCAAAAATAAGAGGGGCATGTTTACTGCCTGAGCCTTCTGTCGAAAATATCAGTATTGATGGAACGATTACTAACAACCCGAGCAGAATAAGGGCAACTACCGGAGTGATATATCCATCTGTTTTGGAAACCTCATATGGGCGTTTTAATGTGAAGCCTTTATTTAAAAAGAAAATACCGCCAAAAATACCTGCTGCGAAACCAAACAGTCCAACGATAGCATTCAAATCCCCGCCTGCGATCCTTAGCGCCATTCTTAACGGGCATCCGAGAAATATCAACGCCCCGACCATAAGGGCAAACCCAAGGATAAATCTTGTTAACGGGGCTGAGCCGCTTTTTGGGGAAAATTCTTTTTTTACAAGAGATATAAAAAACGAGCCTAATAAAATCCCTATGATCTCAGGCCTTACATACTGTACGGTTGCAACGCTGTGTAATCCAACAGCACCGGCGGTATCCCTTAAAAAGCATGCGACACAAAAGCCCATGTTCGGAGGGTTGCCAAGATATACCAGCGTTAGTGATATAACTGCTGTAAGCAAACCAACAAGCGGCAGGCTTATTTTTTTTATAAAACCCATCTGTGAAACTCCTGTACAAATATGATTAACATTAACAGACGCAAATGATTGTTGCAATATTATTTATTTATTTATATAATCGCAACTGTTAAAAAAATATAGATAATGAGGTCTTGATGAAAAAAGTATACTTGGATAATTGTTCGACATCATTTCCAAAAGCACCGGGGGTCTCCGATGTAATAAAGGATTTTCTGGACAATAAAGGGTGTAATGTCAATAGGGGTGGTTATTCGGACTCATATGATGTTGCAATGGAGATTTTGGAAACAAGACAATTGATTTCCGATTTTTTCCACAGTGGTAATGCACAGGAAGTGATTTTCACTCCAAGCGTTACATACTCATTGAACTTGATACTAAAAGGTTATTTAAAAAAAGGCGACCATGTGATCACTACGTCGATGGAACACAATTCGGTTATGCGCCCTTTACATGCTTTAACGAACTCCGGGGTATCTTATGATGTCGCTTTATGCTGCGATGACGGTTTTTTGATGACCGACAGCATCACTCCCCTCCTCAGAAAAGAAACAAAAGCAATCGTTATGCAACACGCATCCAATGTTTGCGGAACTGTTCAACCTGTAGAAAAAGTTGCTGAGATATGCAGGATAAACAAAATCAAATTGATCGTAGACGCTGCGCAGACAGCCGGTGTTTTAGATATAGACGCAAGATTTATCGACGCTTTTGCATTTACCGGGCATAAAGGTCTTTTAGGTCCCCAGGGTATCGGCGGGATCATAATCAAAAAGGATTTTGCTGATGAGATAGAGCCGCTTATTACAGGTGGCACAGGAAGCCGGTCGCATGAATTTGAGCAGCCGGATATACTTCCCGATAAATTTGAATCGGGAACACTAAATATCCCGGCAATTCTTGGATTAAAAAAAGCCGTTGAGTTTATAAGCTCTATTGGTATCAGTAAAATATTTAAAAAAGAAATGGAACTTACAGCCACATTCCTATCGTCGATACAAGAAATCAACGGTGTAAATGCAGTCGGCATTAAGACGGCTAAAAACAGGGTCGCTGTTGTTTCGCTTGATTTCCCGGATAGGGACAATGCAACTATCGCAGCTTCACTTGATGAGCATTATGGGATCATGACCCGGTGCGGCATACATTGCGCTCCGGCGGCGCATAAGACCCTAAAAACATATCCGCACGGAACTGTCAGGTTTTCTTTCGGATATTTTAACACTATAGAAGATGTGGAGTATTCGATACGGGCAATCAGGGAACTTGTCGGGATTTAACTTAACAGTACTTTGACCGCTTCTATGGCTGCTTGGATCCCGGGACTTGTGTCATGAACTACAGGGTTGCTTAAACCTTTTGCTTCACGTTCCTGGTTCCAGACTACATTTAGGACACAACCTGCCCTTACCCTTAATGTTTGAGCTACGATGTACAATGCCGCGCTTTCCATTTCAGATGCAAGGCAGCCGGCTTTGATCCATGTCTGCCATTTTTTTTGGAGGTCCTCGCCGACCGGCATACGTTCGGGAGAATGTTGGCCATAAAACGAATCCTTACATTGCACTACCCCGGCATGCCATGTTACGCCGATATTTTTTGCGCCTTGAACCAGCGCGTTTGTGACCGTTAGATCAGCTATAGCCGGGAACTCGATTGGAACATATTCCCTGCTTGTTCCCTCATGCCGTATCGCCCCTGTTGCAATAACAACATCGCCGCCAATGACATTATCAGCCATACCGCCGCATGTGCCTATACGTATAAATGTGTGCACGCCGGTTTTATGGAGCTCTTCCATCGCAATAACGGCAGACGGGCCGCCAATTCCTGTCGACATGACCAAAATCGTTTCACCCATAAGCTCTCCGAGCCACGTGGTATACTCCCTGTTTTGGTGATAGAAACGCGGATTATCAAGATATCCGGCAATTTTCTCAACGCGACCGGGGTCACCGGGTAAAAGCGCATACTTAGCCCCGTGAGTATCATCAAGTCCTATATGATATAATTTTTCCATTAAATGATTTCCCTTCTACTTATCTTGTCCCTTTATCATAGGGTGTTCCCGCCGCTTTTGGCGCTTGCGATTTTTTTGATGTAAATGCCAGCACTACCAGTGTGGCGATGTATGGCAACATTCTGTAAATCTGCGTCGGTATATCAAGGTTTATAAGGAATGACGGCATACCCGAATGACGTGCGACAAGATTTGAAGTCACCGCCTGTAGCAGCCCGAAGAACGATGCCGCGAGCAGGATCCGCCCGGGACGCCACGACCCGAAAATCAAAACAGCAAGAGCCAGAAATCCGTATCCTGAGACAGTAGCGTTAAAAACCGAGGATGTGGATATTATCAGCACTAACCCGCCCATTCCCGCAAGTATACCTGAAATAATAACTCCAAGGTACCGGATTCTAAACACATTTATTCCTACCGAGTCCGCCGCCTGCGGATGCTCACCGCAAGCTCTTAGCCTTATTCCGAATTTTGTTTTATATAATACAAACGCCGATATTATAAGGATAAGTATCCCAAGGTATGTCGTCATAAATGCTCCCTGGAAAAATAACGGTCCAAGAACAGGGATATTGCCAAGAAGCGGAACGACATCGATATTAAACTCCTGATTGAATACGACCTGTTGCGTTTCCCCGTAAAAACGCGCCACATAAATCGCAAATGCGGGAGCAAACATGTTGATCGCTACACCACTTATTATCTGGTTTGCGTTTAAGGATATCGATGCATATGCGTGAAACAATGCAACGATACCACCGGTCACAGCAGCGATCACTAATGCGACAAGCAAAAGCCACTGCCCGCTAAGCGAGGAATCTGAGTTTTGTACGATGTTAATAAAGAATATCCCGACGAATGCGCCAATCAGCATCTTGCCTTCAAGTGCGATATTTACAATGCCGGAACGCTCTGAGAACATACCTCCAAGTGCTACGATCAGAAGCGGTATCGTAAATAAAAATGATTGCTGAACTATAAAGTAAATTATATCCATAATTAATCACCGCTCCTTTCCGGGTCTTTATCGGCTGAAAGTGTATTTTTGCTTTTTCTCAATCGTTTCAGCAGCATTTTTACTATCAGAACAAACGCACAGAAGTAAATGATCACGGAAGTAACGATTTCAATTATCTCAGGGGCAAACCCGTGGCGCTGTACTAAAAATCCGCTTTGCTGTAGGAAGCCTATCAGTGTTCCGGAAAAAATGATCCCGATAGGGTTACCCAAACCTAGCAGTGCTACAGATATGCCTGTAAACCCTTCCGGCGCTAAAACTGTTGCGACACTTTTTGCTACTCCCGCAGCCGATAGATAATGTAATGATCCACCCAATCCCGCAAAAGCACCTGAAATCATCATCGAATATACAATGCTTCTTTTTTCACTGACCCCGGCATATTTTGCCGCATCCCTGTTAAATCCGCATGCTTTCAGCTCATATCCAAACTTGGTTTTTTCAAGCACTATATATGCGATGATTGCCATTGCGATCGCGATGACTATTCCGATATCAACCGTTGACGGCCTTGACGCGGTTCCCTGGAAAAGTTCACCTAATCCAAATGACGGTATAGTAACATCCAATGGTATAGTTTTTGTTCTGGCTGTTGTAGGGTCGATTATTGTTTTTTGGATCAGATAACTTACAAGGAAAATACCTATCCAGTTTGTCATGATACTGGATATTACCTCATGGACATTCCTGAATGCCTTAAGCAGCCCGGGGATCGCCGCCCAAACAGCGCCTGCCAGCATAGCACAGACCATCGCTGTAACAACACGCAGCGGAGGCGGTATAAACGTTGCGGTAAGAACGATATAAATAGCAGTAAAAGCACCGCAGGAATACTGTCCCGATGCCCCGATGTTAAAAAGACCTGTCTTTAGCGCAAAACCTACCGAGAGTCCTGTAAGTATTATCGGAGTAGCTTTTGAAAGCACTTCGCCGAAGATCCTCAGTGATTGGAAACCAGAGGTCAAAATATCAAGAAATGCCGGAAAAGCACGTGTGTAGTCAGTAAACAGGAGAATTATCAGTCCGATCAATAGTCCGCCGATCACAGCGACGATCGATGAGAGTAAGCTTAACCCCGCTTCACTGTTAGACATTATCAAACCGGGTATTTTCTTGATTTCACCAAGTATTTTCTTCACGCGCTCACCCCCTTTTTTGCTCCTGACATATACAAACCTAACTCCTGATATGTAACTTCATCGGATTTTACATTTGCGACTATTTCGCCTTCATACAGCACTAAAATCCTGTCTGATATGTTCATGACTTCTTCAAGCTCAAAAGAAACAAGAAGGATCGCTTTCCCTTCGTCTCTTTGCTTTAGAAGCTCTGTGTGGATAAATTCGATAGCACCGACATCCAGGCCCCTTGTTGGCTGTACTGCAATTAGCAACTCAGGGTTTCGGTCGATTTCACGACCAACGATCAACTTTTGCTGATTGCCGCCCGACATTGAACGGGTGACAGTACTAAAACCCCTTCCTGCGCGGATGTCAAATTTTTCTATCAGATAATCGGCATATGGTTTGATTTCACTTTTGCGTAAAAAACCATTTTTTTGAAACTTAGGTGTAAAATATCTTTGCAGGATCGCATTATAAGCAAGGGTATAATCAAGGATCAGGCCGTGTTTATGCCTGTCCTCCGGAATATGTGCCATCCCGAAGTTTCCTCTTGCCCTTATTTTTGTCTTTGTAATATCCCTGCCTAACATTGTTATGGTTCCGGAGCTGGCAGGCGCAAGACCTGTAAGCGCATATACAAGGTCGGTCTGCCCGTTTCCGTCAATTCCCGCGATGCATACGATCTCGCCTTTATTTACCTCAAGCGAAACATTTGTCAGCTTATTTTTATATCCTGAAGCTCCTTTCATAGTAAGGTTTTTTACATCCAGGACACACTCCCCGACATCTGCTTCCTTTTTTTCAAGGCTTAAGACGACTTTTCGTCCAACCATCATTTCAGAGAGTTCTTCTTTTGTACTTGCGGCAACATCAACAGTACCTATATACTTCCCTTTTCTGAGAACTGTACACCGGTCGGCGACCTGTTTAATTTCGTCAAGCTTATGGGTTATAAATAAAATTGAACGCCCTTCAGCAACAAGACCTTTCATCGTTTGCATCAAAGATTCTATTTCCTGCGGCGTCAGAACGGCTGTAGGTTCGTCAAAAATCAAAATCTCGTTTTCACGGTACAGCATTTTTAATATTTCCACTCTCTGCTGCATACCAACCGTTATGTCCTGGATTTCTTTGTCCAAATCGATCTCAAGCCCGTACTTCTTTGAGAGGGATGTTATCTTGCTTCTGGCTTTATCAAGTTTTAAAACACCGCCGCTTGTTGTTTCATCCCCGAGGATGATATTTTCCAGGACGGTAAAGTTGTGGACAAGTTTAAAATGCTGATGGACCATTCCGATCCCAAGGCGGGTCGCGTCATTCGGGCCCGATATTTTGATTTCTTCGCCGTTTTTATAAATTTTGCCTTGCTCCGGCTTATAAAGACCAAACAGTATGCTCATAAGAGTGGATTTTCCGGCGCCGTTCTCTCCGAGAAGTGCGTGGATCTCCCCTTTTTTAAGCTGAAGAAAAATATTGTCGTTTGCTGTTACTCCGGGGAATTCTTTAGTGATCCCGCGCATTTCAATGACATACATAGGCGCTGCCCCCTTGATATTTCTTATTGCCGACATACAGATAGTCGTTGAGGTCGAGCGTTACGCATCGACCTCAACTGTTAAGCTTTTAATTGTTATACATCGATCAGGGTTACGATTGATAGATTTAATCCAAGGTGTACATCAGCGCCGATACCTGTTGAAAGATTAACCTGGCCGGCTGCCAGTTTAGCGAAGATCGCGTCATACTGGGCTTGTGTGAAGTTTTGGAATCTTGATGTGTTCATTGGAAGCCCTACACCGTCCATAGCAGCGTTAAAGATCTTGCTTTGGCCTCCCGGGAATTTGTCATTATAGAAGTCTGAAATAATACTGTATACCGAAGCTTTTAAGCCTTTTAATGCCGAGGTGATAACTGTCGGGGATGCGTTTGCCTGGTCGATGTCAACACCGATCACATATGCTCCCGCTGCTTCCGCTGCCGCCATAACGGAGAACCCTGCACCGCCTGCTGCCGCGAAAATCACTTCTACGCCGTCGTTATACCATGCAGCTGATAATGCCTGTGTTTCGGGCGTCGGCCAGAATGTGAATGAGTAATGGTAACGGATCGTTACATCCCCCGGGCTTAAGCCGAGTTCAGCAGCGGCATACTCTGCTCCTTCAACAAAGCCTGTGCCAAAAAGAACAACAGCGGGGACCGGGATACCGCCGACAAAACCAAGCTCTCTGTGTCCTTCCATAACTGCGGCATATCCGGCGAGGAAACCTGATTCCTGTTCGGCATATAAAACCGCAACTGTGTTTTGGGCAATATACTGGACTTCATCCGCTGACTCCGGAATTGAGTCGATAAGAACAAACTTTACATCCGGATGGAGCGCTTGAACTGTGTGGATCGCGTGGCGGAACATAAATCCGGGGGTTACTATAAGGATTGCCCCTCCCTCAATTGCGAGTTCAATTGAGTCGATATAATCTGCGGTCGTTTCGTCAACGGGTTGGATGTACTGGTGGAGAATGTCGTGTTCTGTCGCATAAGCGACGAGGCCTTCCCAAGCGCCCTGGTTAAATGATCCGTCGTCGATGGTGCCATAATCGGTTACAAGTGCCAGTTTGATTCCTGTGTCTTCGTCTGATCCTCCGCCGCCGCATGCGGCAACTGCGAAGAGCATTACAAGTGCTAATACGATTGCCAATAGTTTTTTCATCGCTACCTCCATTAATTTGATTGATATATTTTTTATATAAAGAGCATCCCGCTCATATATATTCTATCTTTTATAAGTTACTATACAGCGGGGTAATCTTAACCCCCGTCATTCTGCGCGTCAGGTAACGTCTGTATATTAACCTTTTTTAATAAGAACCTGCTTTATTTCCAGTTAATATTTTGACAGCGGAGCTTGTTCCAAGGCGTTTGCAGCCTTCTTCAAGGAAATCTATCATGTCTTCTTTTGTGCGGATACCACCCGCCGCTTTCATTTTAACATCCGGTCCGATATTTGCTTTAAACAGCCTGATATCATCAAGAGTTGCCCCCGCTGTGCCAAAACCTGTTGACGTTTTGATGTAGTCGGCTCCTGATTCTGTTACGATTTTACATAAGGTGATTTTTTCTTCTTCTGTTAAATAGCAGGTTTCGATGATCACTTTCAGGATTTTATCGTCGATGATTTGTTTTAGGACTTTTATTTCAGTCAGTATATTAGTGTAATCGCCGTTTTTTACATCAGCGATATTTATTACCATGTCTATCTCATTTGCACCGTTTTGGATTGCCGCTTGTGTTGCAAGCGATTTTGTTGCAAGGATATCATAACCGAGCGGAAACCCGATCGTTGTACAAATCACGATCTCCGGGAAAGCTTCGCGGATGCGCTTGATATAACAGGGTGGTATACAGACTGATGCGGTATTAAATTTGATCGCTTCATTACATAACCTGTCGATCTCATTCCATGTTGCTGTCGGGGTAAGCAAGGTGTGATCGACATGACTTAAGATATAAGAATTATCCATTCTCCACTCCACCGCTCTATATGTTGATATCAATAGATTTACCGATTCAATATATCGTGCGTAGCATATCATAATTTTGCGTGTCTGGCAACTGTATGTTGTAAAAAAAGTTGTATTTCTTATGTTTCTTTTTGATACTATTTTGTGAAGATTTTTAAAGGATTTATGTGTAAAATCAGTATAGGATGAGAATTGCATTGACACTATAGATACAATGTGTTACAGTTCAGTTACAATTATTTAGGAGTCGGAAAACAATGCCTACAGTCGCAAAAGAAAAGAATTTATCCCTGGAGTATAAGGGTTTTCCTCTGAGGAGAAAAGATAACCTTATATATTACGGCAGTATGACTGATAGATATATTATTATGCTGCAGATCACCGAAACCAAAGAGCTTGAAGACCTGAACCTTGCAACAAGGATACATGTTCAGTTGCAGTTTACGGATCCTGATCTCAAGTCACGTGACAGAGTTGTTAAAAAGAGTGATAAAACAAGCTTTTATGAAGCTATGGACGTTGCTGCCGTCTGGTTGGAAAGGGCCCTTGCCGCCGGTTAGGGTCGATCGGACATAAACATTGTGTATGAGAATCTGTCTCAGGGAAGAAAAGGAACAAGGTTTGAAACTCGCGAAGAAACTTATTATAATTCTTTTATTGGTATCCACTTTAACTGCGATACTGCCTTTATCTGTGTCTGCAAGCGGCACTGTTGCACGGGGTGTTGCCGCAATCGATTCCAACGGGGTCCGGATCCATTCGGGGCCGGGTTCTGAGTTTTCCATTCTGACGCTCGCCAACAGAGGCGACTTCGTTGTCGTGCTCGAACGTACAAATAACGATTGGTTTAAAGTCAATTACCATGGAACTGTTGGTTTTATCAGTGCGCCACTTCTTAGGGACAGAAGAGAAATAGCTGACTTTAACGCGAGTGGAATGATTTCCGGAAGGATAGTTAATATTCGGGCAAGGCCTAACATGACAGCCAGTATTCTTACTACTTGCCGTGCCGGTACAGAAATGTTTATTACCGGTATAAACGACGGGTGGTATAAAGTTGAGTTTGGAAGTATCACGGGCTATGTACGCTCCGACGTTATGAGTTTACTTCCCCGCCGCAATCCTAACGTACTGTTGGGTGAAAAGATCATACCCACAGCACCCGCTCCGGATCCAAACCTCCCTTTAGGGAAACAGATCGCGGATTACGGGGTCGAATTTGTCGGCATAAGGTATAAATGGGGCGGCAACTCGCCTTCGACCGGATTTGACTGCTCGGGATTTGTAACATATATTATGAGACAATATAATATAAACCTCACAAGAACAGCTTCGGGACAGTATAAAGATAATGGCACGCACATCCTAAAATCCGATCTTGTGCCGGGTGACCTTGTATTTTTCTCATCTAACGGACGTACCGTAACACATGTCGGTATTTATATCGGCGACGGAAAGTTTGTTCATGCTTCCGGCTCCCTTGTCGGCGTTATAGTAAGCGACCTTGACAGCGTTTATTATACAAGGTCATGGTGGGGTGCGAAACGGGTTGTTGAATAGTATTCCCTCAACCACGGTCCAACCTCCGGATGTCTTAGCCCGAATTCTAATGTTGCTTCCATAAAACCTATCAAGTTACCTGTGTCGTAACGTTTTGCATCAAAGTCAACAGCTACCATTGTAGATTGCTTACACAATGTGCATAAGCCGTCAGTCAACTGGATCTCACCACCATGTCCCGGTGGTGTTTTTTCAAGTATCGGGAATATTTCCGCTGTTAAAACATATCTGCCTAATATCGCATAGTTAGAGAACTTTTTTCCCGGTGGTGGTTTTTCAATAACATCATACATCCTGTAGATTCTATCTTCTAGTTCTTCGATTTTGAGTGAGCAGTATTTTCCCACAGCTTCGTCACTTACCCACTGAGCCCCTACCGCTGACGCGTGGTATTTCTCCGCGGCGTCGATCAATTGCCTGGTAACAGGTTTTTCGCCGTACATTATATCGTCGCCGAGTAATACCGAAAATGGCTCGTCGCCGACAAATTCCTTTGCGCACCAAACTGCGTGCCCAAGGCCTTTTGTTTCTTTTTGCCTAACAAATAAAATATTCGCAAGCTGTGCCGGATGTCTGACACTTTCATAAAACGATGTTTTGTTTGCTTTTAGCAGGCTTTCTTCCAGTTCGGGTGAGTAATCGAAATAGTCCTCGATCGCATGTTTCCCCCGGTTTGTTATGATCAGGATATCCTCAATGCCGGAATCAACTGCTTCCTCAACGATATATTGAATTGCCGGTTTGTCCAATAGGGGCAGCATTTCTTTAGGTATCGATTTTGTCGCCGGAAGCATCCTCGTACCAAGCCCCGCAGCGGGTATTACAGCTTTTCTGACTTTCATTTTTTATCCAATCTGCTCCTATAGGAGCTTCCACATTGCTTAAAACCTGCTTTTAAGCTTTAAGTCTCTCCTCTGTTATAGATCATACTCAACCTGTCAATGATTTTCATTTTTGGGAGTAAAATCATTAACGGGAACCCGATCGCATACATCACTACAAGTTGTCCAAAGCCTACCCACAATCCGCTAAAAAGAAATGCAGTAATAAAACTGTCTGTTTCATTATAGCTTAACATAAAGTAGGCTATCATAGCCCCTATAATAACTGCATTAAAAAATACAGGCGGAAAACACGCGAGCGCTTTTGACAATTTTGCTTCACGCCATCGCTTACCGATCCACATTGTAAATACTGCCGCTATCAGAGAAGCACTTCCGCCTACTATTGCATCGACAAGTCCGAACGGCCCGATGAGATTGGATATAAAAACCCCGATAACTATTCCCGGAATTGCAAACGGGAAGAAAAACGGCAATATCGTCAAGGCCTCCGAAATCCTAAACTGCACAGCCTCGTACGCCAACGGATATGATGCAATTGTTAGCGCGATATACAACGCCGCTACCAATCCTGCAAAAACTATTTTTCTAATGTAATTCCTTGTCATAATGATCCAATCCTTGTTTATATTTAGACTTGAAGCTGTGTTTTTCAGCTTTGGCATCCGCAATAGTTTTGCCTGTATAAATTATACTGTTTTGATAATTCAACAGAGCGTTTATAGCCGTCCTTCTTTTTAAAATCTGCTTCAAGGTATTTGATACCGAACTTGTTTCCAACATTATTGCCAAT
>Ga0123353_10008455_pt1 | contig 14060 bp, 8 predicted proteins | sample TergutLab28metaG_3_FD_92763 | JGI IMG/M metagenome (GOLD analysis project Ga0123353, IMG submission 92763) | Labiotermes labralis P3 segment gut microbial communities from Petit-Saut dam, French Guiana - Lab288 P3 | ecosystem: Host-associated > Arthropoda: Insects > Digestive system > Gut ... | reverse complement strand
TGGGTGCGGGACATTTTCCTCGACTGTCGCCAGCGGCTCCGCCTCCGCGCCACGCCGGGGTTGATCGTTTCGTCGTGCGTCCCCTCGCCCTGCCTGGTTGGCGCCATCAGGCCGCGGGTGCTCATCCCCGAACAGCTCGTCGAACACCGCGACGGTGAGAGCGAGCAACGCGTCCGCCACCTGCTGCTGCACGAACTGACGCACCTCAAGCAGGGCGACATCTGGCTGGCGTGGCTGTGGACGCTCGCGCTGGCCGTCCAGTGGTTCAACCCGATCTTCTGGCTGCTGGAGCGCTGGTTCCGCTTCGACTGCGAATCCGCCTGCGACGACCGCGTGCTCACCACGCTCGCCGAGCACGAACGGGCCGACTATGGCACCAGCCTGCTGCACATCCTGATCGACCTGCAACCGGCCGCCGCGTCAACCGCCAGGCCACGCCGCGTCCCCGGCTCGCTGGGCGTGGTCGAAACCCGCATCAAACTCGAAAGGAGATTAACCATGATGGACGCTCACCGCACACCGTCCTGGACCCGCCGCCTGTCGGCGTGCGTCGTCTTCCTGCTGTTGGCCGCCCTCTGCCTGACCAGCTACGGCCAGTCCAAACCAACCACCACCGCCCCGGCCAAACCGGCCGCGCAGGCCACCAGCCAACCCGCCAGCCGCCCCGCGGCCGCCACGACGCGGCGAGCGGACGGCGAGAGGTCGGCACCGGTGCAACTGGGCATGGGGGCCTCGTCGTCATACGAGCAAGTCATCGCCGCCGCCGACCGCGACGCGTACATCGCGAGGATCGACAAGGCCGTGGCCGGAACGCTCTCCGACGAGCAGAAGCGGAAGATGCGCGAACAGCTCGACGCCATAGGCAAGGACTACGAAGAACTCCGGTCGCGACTGCGGATCGACGAACTCACGCAGGCGATGACCGACGCCAGAGCCAGTGAGGACAAGGTCAAGATCATGGCGGCCCAGGAAACGCTCAGTGAAGCGACCGGGGCGATGTATAACGAGGCCTATAAACGCATTTTTCCGACGTGGTCCCGCATGATGGTCCTGCTCACCCCCGAGCAGCGGGTCGCGTGGCGAACGTCCATGCTGGCCGACAGAGTCAAGCGTATTAGCGCGCCCGTCGTGCTCAGCGACGAGCAGATCAAGAAGTTCCTGGCCATCTATGCCGACCAACTGAAGGATGACGAGTTGGACCCCGGCGTGAATCTGGAGAATGGAGAAGTCACGGAGTATTGGGCATGGACCGAGAATCGGCAGCAGGTCACCTATCAGATCAAACCCGACGATTGGCAGTATGGATTCAAACTCCGCGAAACCATTTGCCGCGTGCTGACGGACGCTCAGAAGGACACGAAACTCACCTGGCAGCTCGCCCAGGCCATGACGCCCGGGGCTCGCGGGGATATCAGCACCGAGCTCTACAGCATGCCCTTCGGTGTGTCGCTGTCAGACGAGCAGTTACAAGCATTAATCGTCGTGTGCGAAGACTCGTGGAAGAACCGGGACCTGTCTCAGGACGACCGGAGGAAACTCTTTGTTCCCTTTGTTGGCACGTTGTCGGCCAAGCAGAAGGATGAGTTGATCCAGACGCCTGGCAAGATTTATGTAAAGCCGCTTCGCGTGGCCAAGGGCTGGACGGCCGCCGAGGAGCCCAAGCCCATCAATTGGGCCGCGGTACAAACGGTCGAGGAGTGGATACAACTCAACCAGCGGCAGGTCAAGCAGAACGCCGAGTTCCGAGGTCAGTCCCTGGTGCACTTCGCCGCCACGTCAGACCGGATGGACGTGCTGGAACACCTGAAGGAGCAGGGCGCGGATTTCAACGTCCGGGACAAGCATGGCAACACGCCGATGCACGAGGCGGCCCGGTACGGTCGTGTGGAGACGATGAAGTGGCTGAAGGAACAAGGCGCGGACCTCAAGATCAAGAACGATGGCGGCAGTTCGCTGATGTACACCGCGGCGGAGGGAGGCAAACTTGCCGCCATGCAGTGGCTGAAAAAGCAAGGACTGGAGGTCAATGTCGAGAACAAGTATGGCGATTCGATCATGTTTGCGGCGGCGCGGGGGGGCAACGTGGAGGTCATGGAGTGGCTGAAGGATCAGGGTGTGGAGGTTCACGTTAAAAAGCCAAATGGCGAGACGCCGATGTTTAACGCGGCCCAGGTTGGACGTGTGGAAGTCATGAAGTGGCTGAAAGATCAAGGCGCCGAGGCCAACGTCACGAATAACAACGGTGAGACGCCGATGTTCCGCGCGGCGGGGTCTGTGTATGCCCAACTCGCCACCATGAAATGGCTGAACGAGCAAGGCGTGGATGTCAACGCCGTGGACAAGGGGGGGCAGACGGCGATGTTCAAGGCGGCCTGGTCAGGCAATATCGAGGCCATGGAGTGGCTGAAGGCCCAAGGCGCGAAGGTCAATGTCAGAGACAAATCCGGCAGGACAATCGCCGACATGGCCCGCGATAACAAAGCAAAGGCCTGGCTGCGCGCCAACGGCGCGGGGAAGGAGGACGATAAGGAGACCTTCGCGACCCGGAGTGAGGCGAGGCTGAACACCATGCCGGACTTCACGCGGGAATTCCTGTTGCGGCATTTTGACGCCGACGGCGACGGGAAGCTCGACGAGAAGGAATGGAAAGCGGTCAGTGACTTCACCACCAAGGAGTTTGTAAAAACCGCCGAAATCATGGAGTCGGAGGTGCTCGGCGGCAGCGACGACCGGCGGGAGGAAATCATGCAACGGGTGTGGCCAGTTCTCGGCAAGGCGTTCCAGGCCGTCAGCAAACGCATCCCGCCCGCGGACGGTGCCCCCGCCTTTTCCGCGCAGAACCTGTCCGCTCTCGGGAACACGCCCAACGACATCTGGGTTCTGTACCTGATGACGTTCGAAAAACAGGCCCTCGCCGACAACGGCGGCAAACCCGGCGAGGCCGTGCGAGCGGCCATGCTCAAGGCCTTCGAGACGGACATGCGCGAACGGATCAAAAAGGCCGGCGCCAAGACCAACGGAAAACTCGGTCCCGACGAAGCCGAAAAACTTCTCACGGAACTCTTCACCGAACTGGGGCTGTTGAAAGAGGAATGAGGATAACCCGTGGCGCGGGCGTCTCGCCCGCGTCTGGCTTGGCGTGGACCTGGCTCTGCCTTTTTGCGTTGTAGAATATTGCGAACTACAAAACGTTTTGTAGTGCACAACGTTCTACAACGCAAAAAGGCAGAGCCATCGCGAAGCGTTTTACGGCTTCGCGAGCAACCGTTCGTACACCGTTTCGATCTGTTCGACCATGCGGTTGTGGTCGAATTGTTCGCGGCAGCGGGATTGGCCTGCGAGGCCCAGTTTGGCGCGGAGTTCCGGGCTGGCGGCGAGGGTTTCGATGGCCAGTTGCAGGCCGGCGGCGTCGCGCGGGGGCAGGAGGATTCCCGTTTCGGCGGTGACGACCTCGGCGGCGCCGTCCACGTCGAAACTGATGACCGGTCGCCCCGCGAGCATCGCCTGCGGGATCGCCCTGGCCAACCCCTCGCGCAGTGACGCGTGCACCACGATGCCGCTGGCGTGCATGATCTCCGGCATGCGCGCCGGCGGCAACAGGCCCGTCAGGTGAAACCGTTTGGCCAGGCCCGGTCCCGCGGCGCGAATCCAGCCTTCGATTTTCGCCCGCCATCGGCCGTCGCCCACGAAACAAAAATGCACGCGCGGGTCCGCGATGCCCCTGGCCGCCTGGATGATGTATTCGTGCCCCTTCAGTTCCGCCAACCGCGAAATCTGCGTCACGAGCACGTCATCGCGCGTCAGCCCCAGCGAGCGGCGGAATTCGTCGGCCTCGCTCGGCCGCGTCAGGTACGGCGACACCTCCATGCCGCTGTAGACGGTGGTGTACTGCTCGGGCCTGCCGACGCCGGCCGCCAGCGCCTGCCGCGTCATCGCGTCGGCGACGCAGAGGATGGCGTCGCTCTGTCGGGCGGCCCTCCGTTCGAGCGTTTTGTACAGGCGATTGGCGAGCAGGCCCTGGAATGGATGAAACGGCAGGCCGTGGATCGTGTGGACGATGTTCATTCCGCCGAGTTTGAAGGCCGCCTGCCGCGCGAGAATGCCCGCCTTGGATGAGTGGCTGTGCATGACGTCGGGCGAGAGCTCGCGCAGCAGGGCGAGCAGGCGACGGTAGCTTCTCCAATCGCGTCCGGGGTGGATTTCGCGCCGCAACTCGTCCATCACGATGAACCGATACCCGCCCGCGCGGGCCCGCGTCTCGAGCTCGCCCTCGGGCCCCAACGCCGGCCCGGTGATGAGCGTCACGTCATGCCCGCGCGCGTGCAGCCCCTCGCAGGTCAGGACGGTATTCTCCTGCGCCCCGCCCAAAATCAGCCGCGTGATGACGTGGATGACGTTCATGTTTCGTGTTACAAAAGCTACACAACAGCTTTTGTAACACGAAACGTGAAGAAAATCATCGTTTCTCTTTCTCCAGCCGGTTCAGCACCTCGTTGGCGGCAGCGCGGACGGGGAAGACCGTCTGGTCCTGCCCAGTGCGAGATACGCCGATTTGCTCGTACGGGTCGGTTTCCGCCAGCCGTTGTAGCAGGGGGTTGTCGTCGTCGGTGGCGAGGTGGTACAGGGCGTTCACCGCGTTCATGCGGAGGAACCCGTCCGGCGAGTCGGTGATCAGTTTCAGCAGTTCCGGGCGAACCGCCGCGACGTTTCGCCGCCCCAGGGCCAGCAACAGCACCTCCCGTTCCTCGCCGACGGCCTCGGTCAGCCGACGCTCCAACTCCTCGGTGGCGCCGGGCATGTCGGACAGCGCTCCGATGTAGCTGGCGCGGGCCATGTCCGTGGGCGTGCAGGTGAGCGGACTCGGCACGCGCTCCGCGTCGTCGATCCCGCCGACCAGCGCGGGGTAATTGTTCAGTAAAATCCGCACTTTCAGGGCGACGTGCGCGTCCGACGGATCGCGGCCAAACGCGTGGGACACGGAGTAATGATCGCTCCAAGACGACGACGGCAGCCGCGAAACCAGGGCGTGGATGGCCTTTTCGCTCAGAGGCAGGCCATGCAGCGCGTACGCCGCCGCGTCGCGAGTGTCCGTGGTGGGCGACTCCAGCAACACCTGGGCGAAGTCGTCGGAATCCTTCGAGCATCGGGCCAGGGCTTTCACCGCCCTCTGTCCCAGGGTGTGGGCCGCGCCGAATTGTTTCTCCTCGTCGAGGCAGGCGATCTCGACCAGCGCCTGCCGTGCCAGCGGCGTGCCCAGGTATCCCAGGGCCCGCAGAATCACGCTGTTTCGGGTGACGTCCATCGTTCGCCCGCTGGCGGGCGCGGCGTATTCCTCCCGGAGGGCGTTGACGAGGTCCGAGTCGTGGTCACGCAGGGCGTCGATGGTCCGGCAGTTCAGGTCCGTGACCTGGTTGTCGGCGTCCGCGTTGGCGATCCGGCGGATCAGGTCTGCCGTCATCTCGGCGCGGTCACGAGGGGTCAGGGCGGGCGACGCGAGCGTGTTGTCGAACTTGTTGATCCAGCCTAGCATAAAGATGCCGACGTCATGTTCGACGCGGTTTTCGCCGGCCGGCCGCCGCGTGCTTTCGTACTCGATAACGATCCCGTCGAGCAGAATCGTTTGGAGGTAGAACGTTTGGCTGCCGCGCGGATCGGGATACGTAAACCTGTACCCTTCGCTCACCGCGCGCGTTTCCACGTTGTCCGACGGGCCGTCAAACATGGGGGCGGTGATCGTGGCGCCGCGGTCGGCGCGCTGGAGCAGCACGATGTGGGTCCTGAGATATTCAATGTGCTCGTTGCGATGCCGGTTGGCGGTGTGGACCGTCGGTGGAGTGTCGGCGGCCGGCGCCGAGGCCGTGGTCGCGGGAATGGCCGCAGGAACGGCGGTTGGCGGTGGATCGGCCATGGGAATGGTGTCCGGTGCCGCGGTGGGAATGGTGACGACTGGCGGGTCGGTGGTTGCAAGTTCCGGCCTGTCGGAGTTTGAGTCACACGCCGGCAGGGTCAGCAAGACCGCCACCATCGCGACCATAATCTTCCAACGCCGTGTTGCGAGTCTATGCATAACAATCTCTTCACGCCCATCCGGGCGGAACGATGACCACCGCGTTAGACGCGATGGTCGCGGAAAAGTTCCCGAAAAAATCGAAGTCGCGAAGCGCAAGGCGATTGTCCCGTGGATTTGACGTGAGTTTTGGGTGACATCCGGTACACTGGGCGCGACATGGATGTCGTGAACAATCAACCGCCCGAGACGGGCCGTCAACCGGGAGAGGGTCCGTCGCGTGACGGTGGGCACACGGAGCGTGAGCACTTTTTCGGTGCGGCCAAGCTGATGGCGGCGCTGACGGTGCTGTCGCGGGTGGCGGGAATGGTGCGGGCGATGGCGATGGCGAATTTCGGCGCCAACGCCCTCACCGACGCCTTCACGTTTGCCTTTCAAATTCCCAATTTTTTCCGCCGCCTCTTCGGCGAGGGGGCGCTGTCGGCCGCGTTTGTTCCCGTGTTCACGCAAACGCTCCAGGGCGAGGACGGTCTGTCCCGGGCGCGGCGGCTGCTGGCCAACGCCATGGGACTGCTCGCGCTGCTGATGGTCGGCCTGCTGGTGCTGGTCCAACTGGGCCTGCTGGCGTGGTGGTGCTGGCCGGAGTGGACGGGCGGCCAACCGCTGTCGGAGAAAAGCCGCCTGCTGATCCCGATGACGGCCGCCATGCTTCCGTTCATGGTGACGATCTGCATGCTGGCGCTGGCGTCGGCGGCGTTGAACTGCCGCGGGCACTTCTGGTATCCAGCCGCGGCGCCGGTACTGCTGAACCTGGTCATCATCGCCGCGACCTATCTGGCGTATTATAGCGGCCCGCGCGATCCGGAACCCCGGCCCTGGCAACTGCTGCTGGTGGCCGCCAGCGTGAGCGTGGCGGGCGTGTTGCAACTGGCGGGCGTGTATTGGCTGCTCAAAAAAACCGGATTCCCGCTGGGCATGACGCTGCGGCCGATGCAGCCGGGCATCGGGCAGATCGCCCGGCTGATGGGTCCGGTGGTGCTGGGGCTTGGGTTTTTCCAGTTGTCCGAACTGTTCGCCAGCGCGCTGGCGTTGTGGTTGTCCGGTCCCGAGGGGTCGACGATTTCGCTGTTTGGGTACACGGTGGCCAAACCGCTGGACGACGGTGTGCTGGTGCGGTTGGCGAACGCCCGTCTGTTGTATCAATTCCCGATGGGCGTTCTGGCGATTTCGCTGGGCGTGGCGGTGTTTCCGCTGCTGTCGCGGTACGCGGCGCGGGACGACATGGAGAATTTCCGCGGCAGCATCAACCGGGCCGTGCGGCTGTCGTTTATGGAGGGGCTTGCTAGTGGCGCGGGGTTGTTTTTGTTGGCCGAGCCGATCACGCGGCTGCTGTTTCGCCAGGGGGGTTACACCACCGAAGACGCGGACGCGACGGCGTTTATTCTGAAGATGTACGCCGTGGGCATGTGGGCGTACTGCACGTACCAGATCGTCGTGCGGGCGTTTTACGCGATGAAGGACACGCGCACGCCGCTGATCCTCTCGTGCGTGTTGCAGGTGGTGCAGTTGGCGCTGGCGTTCGCGCTGGTGTGGGTGGGGTGGCTGGGCGCGAGCGCGTTCGGTGTGGCGACGGCGGTCACGTTTACGGTTAACACCGTGCTGCTGGCGGTGTTTCTGCGAAAGCGGCTTGGCCGGCTCGGCGGGCGGAGCATCGCGGTCAGCGCGGTTCGAAGCGTCGTCGCCACGGCGGCGATGACGGGGGCGCTGTACGGCACATTGTGGCTGCTGGCGGGCTGGGGCGTCACCGGAGCGACGCGGGCTCAGTGCGGCGTCATCGTCGCGACCGCCGTAGTCGTTGGCGCGACGGTGTTTGTTGCGGTGGCCGTGATGTTGCGATCACCGGAGTTAAGCGAACTCGCCGGACCGATCATCCAACGTCTGCGAAAACGGTAAATGTTTCGCAAGGGCTTGCCGGTTTGCGCTGTAAAATGTGGCGTGCGAAAAAGCGTTTCGCTTTGCACCACGTTCTACAGCGCAAACCGGCAAGCCCTTGCGAAACGTTTTTCGAAACACCAACGTCCCCTCTGTGTGTCTCTGTGTCTCTGTGGTAAAAAAGACGTCATGCGGTATCGTGAGAACGCCATTTGCCTTCGGACGACCGACTTCAGCGAGACCTCGCAAGTCGTGCAGTTTCTTACGCGCGGGCAGGGCGTGGTGCGGCTGCTGGCCAAGGGAACCAAGCGGCCCAAGAGCAAGTCCGGCGGGATGATCGACCTGCTGGCCGAGGGCGAGTTGATTTACAGCCACGGCGGGCGCGAGACGCTGGGAACGCTGATGGAGTTCTCCGAGACGGTGGCGCGCGGCGATCTCCGCGCCGACGGACGGCGGTTGAACATGGCCTTGTTCGCGCTGGAGGCGGCCGGCGAAATGCTGGCCGAGGGCGACGCGCACGCGGAGGTGTTCGACCTGCTGCACCACACGCTGATCCGACTGGGGCAGTCCGACGCGCCGCTGGAGGCGGTTCTGGCGTATTTTCAGTGGCGGCTGTTGCGGCATGTCGGGGTGCTGGGCGACCTGTCCGGGTGCGTGGGGTGCGGCCAGGGCGTCGAACCGGCGGACGGCGAGGCGTCCCGAACGGCGGAGGCGGTGTGGATTTTCTCGTCGTCGATGGGCGGCTTGCTGTGCCGCGCATGCGAGGCGACCGCCGTCGAACAATGTCCCGTCCCGCCCGACGCGCTGCGGGGACTGGCGGTCCTTCGGCAGGTCTCGGCCGGACGGCGCCAGCCGTTGACCGTTCCCTGTGCCCGCGCGGTCAATCGCGTGCTGGCGTATCATCTCCAGCACCAGCGGGGCAAGCGGCTTCGCATGGCCAGATACGTGCTGTAAGCCTCGGGCGTCGTTATTTCGCCGGAGCGGTGGTCGGTGTCGGCGCGGGCGGAGCGTCCTCGTCGGACGGGTCTTCGCCCTTGCCAAGATGCAGCCGGAAGCGGTTGCCGTTGGGGAGCTCCATGTCCACGGAGAATTTTCCGATAGAGATGATTTTTGCGTCCTCGATTTCGTCCCCGACGTACCGCAGTTTTCCGTTGATGCTGGCGGCGAGTCCCTTGGGCAGGTGTCCAATGGTCACCAGTTTCAAGTGAGGCGGCGGGTCGACCATCACGGGTCCCGCCGGTTTGGTGGTCACGGGAGGGTCCACCGTGGTCTTCGCGGACGTGGCCTTCACGGGTGGAAGGATGGGCTCGGGCGGAAACTCGATGGTGATGTCGCCTTCCAGGAAATTCTTCGGAAGTTTCAATTCGGTGGTCGTCGGTTCCACGTCGTCATTGTCCACAGGTACCGGCTCGACGGGGGTCTGCGGCATGAGCGACGCGTTGCGGCTTTTTCCCTGGGGAGGCGAAGACTGTTTTGACGGTGGCGTGGGCGTCTTGGCGTTGGCCTTTCCCGGAAAGAGCGACGGGACGGACCCGCCGTTGACCCACAACCACAGCCCGTACATGATCGCCAGAAGGACCAGTCCGCCCAGGGCGGGCCAGACCAGTTTCACGATCTGCATCGCCGAAACACCACACTTGAACTGGGCGGGCGCCATCGCGGCCGTCTCCGCGGCCGGTTGCTGCTGTGCGTTCCACGCCTGAATGGCCTGGGCGCGCACCTGGGCGCGAAGATCGACCTGGTTGTTCAGCGGCATGCTGGTCACCAGGGGAGCGGGGTCCGCGGGTTTCGGAGCGGCCTTTGTCGCGGGTTTCTCCGCGACGTTCGAGGTCTCGGTATGGGTCGATGCCGCCGGCAGAGCCCATGGCGACGGGGCCGGTGCGCTCGAGGTCTCGAGTTCGGGCTCGATCGACGCGGCTGGCAGTTCCCACGGTTGCAGGGTCGGCGTGCCCGGAGTCTCGTCGTCAATCGATGCGGCTGGCAATTCCCACGGTTGCAGATCGGGCGTCGTGTCGGTGCCGTCGTCCGGGGCCGCGGGCAAATCCCACGGCGCGGGACAAGGAACCTCCATCTGGATGGTCGTGCGCGGGGCCGCGTCGCGTGTGTCCTCGCGGAGCACCGCGCCGAGCGTATTGCGCGTCGGTTGCGGGGGCATCATGTCCGCGGGCGGAAGTTCCGTGTGCGGAAGTTCCACGGGGGAAAGTTCCGCGATCGGCAGTTCCACGGGGGGCAGTTCGGCGATCGGCAGTTCGGGGGGCACGTCCGCGTGCGGCAGCGTGTCCACCGCGTCGTCGGTGGGCTGTTCGGGCGTCGGCTGTTCGGGCGCGGCCAGTCCCAGACGCGTTTTTTCGTAGGTGCTTTTTCCCGAAGCCGCCAAGGGGTGGCTCAATCGACCCGCTACCAGGTTGGGTTTGGCTTTTTTCATGATTATTTCGGCCCGACCACTTTACGGAACAGCGATCGCAGGCCACCTCCTCCTCCTCCCCCACCGCTGTTCCCACCGGATTTTCTCGGTTCGCTGGTGGTTTGCGGTGTGCCTTTGGCGGGCAATTTTCCGTCCTTCTGCATCTGCTTGAGGTAGGCGCGAAGGGCGGGGAAATTGTCCCCGTTTTCACCGGAACCCGCGGCGGGTTTTCCGGCCGGCTGCGGCATGACGGCGGAGATCTCCGCGACCGGCGCGGATGCGGCCTCCGTCGTGTCCCGCGGAGCGGTCGTCGGGTTGGACGAGGCTGGCGTGTCTGGAACGGGCGCCAGATCGGGCAAGGCGGTTCCCATGGCCGGGGACACTTTCGGCGCCGGCGTGGGGGCAGTCATTCCCGCCAGAATTTCCATCATGCTCAACTCGGCGGGCGATTCCGATTTCGGTGTCGCCCCCGTGATGACGGTCTTGGGGGTCGCGTCCGCCATGGTGTCATCGTCCGGGGCCGCCGACCCGCTCAGAATCGCGGCCATGTTGGGTACCGTGTGGATGAGCACGGGCGCGATGGTCGGTTCGGGGGGTGTCAAAATGGCCGCCACAGCCGCCACGGCCGCCGGGTTCGGGGGCGGAACCGGCGCGCGATGTACCGGTTCGGGGACCATGTTCGGAATCGTGGTATCGGCCACGGTCGCCGCCTTGGCTTCGGGAATCGCCACCGCCGGCGTGTGATGCGACGCGGACTCGGGCGGTGCAATGTGGGCGGGCCGGGACTCGACCACCGCCACCGGCTCCATCACCGGCGGAGGGGCCACCACCGGCGGAGGGGGCACCGGAATGTGGGCCACGCGCGACGCGATGGCCGCCACCGACTCGTCGGCGGGCAGGTCCACGTCGTCGGACTCCTGCGACTTGATCCGCTTCTCCGCCGAGGCGAGTTGATCCAGCCATTTCGCCAGCGCGTCGGTATTGTTGGCGGCGTGTTGGTGCGACAACACCGGTTCGTCCACCGGGGCGGACGCCGCCGGCGCGACGGTCACCGCGGGCCTGACCGGAAGCGGGTCTGCCGCGGCGACGGGATCAAACGCCGGAGCGGACGGTTCATTTCCGTCGGTCGATATTTCGATGGCGGAAGGATGCTCCGCCTCCAGGCAGACCGCCGGTTCCGGTGTCCGCGCCGGTTCGGGGATCGGTTCGGGTTCCTGAACGAAGCTCGGTTCCTGAACGGGGACCGGTTCCCGCACGGGGGCCGGCTCCTGAACGGGGCTCGGTTCCTGAACCTGAACTGTATTCACTTCCTGGACCGGGACCTCTTCCCGCACGGGGACCTGTTCGTGCCGCGATTCGAGTTCGTTGTCGGCGACTTCCTGGGCGAACGGGGCCGCCCGCCGCTGCCCGTCGAGCAATTTGTCGGAGGTATTGCTTCGGAGATTCTCGACGCTGTTCTGCCCGGTGGCGAGTTCGGCGCTCTGCCGCCACGCCTGCGGGGGCGCGAGCAGTTCAGCCGCCAGGGCGCGGTAGTCCGCGGCGGCGGTACTGTCGGGCGCGAAGGTGAGAATGGACTGTCCGCTGGCGGGGCACTCGCGCATGCGGACGTTTTCGCGGATGACGGTGTTGAAGACCTTTCCCGGAAGCGCGCGGCGGAGTTCTTCGAGCACCAGGCGGCTCAGACGCGTGCGATAGTCGTACCGGCAGGCGAGCACGCCCGCGAGCACCAGGTTATGACCGAACCCTTCACGAATGTCCTCGAGCGTGGTGAGCAGAATTTTCAAACCGTCCAACGCCAGAATCGACGTCTCCACCGGAACGATCACATGGGTGGCCGCGAGCATGCCGTTGGCGATGAGCCGGTTTCCCAGGCTCGGAGGGCAGTCGATGAGAATGTAATCGAAATCGTCGGCGAGTTCGTTGAGGATTTTCCGCATCTGCCCGCCCTGCGTCGGGCGCAGATCGTGCGCGATACTGTCCAACCGCCCGCTGGCGGGAACCAGGGAGACGTTGGGCAGAACGTTGGGAATGGGCTTGAGCTTGATGCCTTTCGTCATGGCGTCGGCGAGGCGGTTGTCTTCCTCCACACCCACCCATCGCGACGAGGCCGCCTGACCGTCAAGGTCCACCAGCAAAATGCGTTGCCCCATTTCGCCCAGAGCCGCCGACAAGTTCACCGACGTGGTGCTCTTGGCGGTTCCGCCCTTTTCGTTAATGACTGCAATACACGTTCGTATGGCCATCGAATACACCTATGCCCTATGCCGCTGCGTGGCGGTGTCCCTCTCCGCCTCTACGTACGGCCAATTCTTTTTTCGGCAGTCCGAGGCGGGTGCTTCAGCAGCCCACAAAAGAAAAATACGAAGGAATTGTCCCCCGGACCAATCGAAATGCGATGAATTTGGACCGGACCGGGAACGGGAACGTCCCGATTTTGACATGTTTTACACGGGAACCCGATCAATCCGAAGCACGAAATCCGAAATCCTAAACAAATCCCAAACTCGGCTACTCGGGCGGCAGACCTTCCAGTTGCTGCCGGATGTGGCCGGCCAGATGGGTGTCGCGGCGGATTTCCGCCAGGTGCAGGCCTTGCGTGAACAGGTCGCGCGCCTCGGCCAGCAGACCAGCGGACCGCAGGCACTTTCCCGCCTCCACGTAGGCAGGCAGGTAGTTCGCGTCCAGTTCCAGCACATGCAGAAACTGCTTCGCCGCCCGCTCCAGGTCGCCCGCCGACGCGAACTCCATCCCCAGGCTGTAATGCAAAAACGGATCCGCCGGTGACGCGAGCAACATCGTCTCGATACGCGCGATACGATCGGACATGGAAGTTTCCTTGCTGTTGTAGACTATTCGACTGTCAGACTGATAGACTGTCAGTTGCGACCTGGGTATACGAACGATATTTTCACCGGCTTGCCATTGCGCTGTAGAATGATGTGAACAAACAAACGTTCTGTCGCACACAACGTTCTACATCGCAAAGAGACAAGCCAATGGAGCAATTTCTCGACTACGCCCGTCGCGCCTGACAGTCTAACAGCCTGACAGTCTAACAGCCAAGGAATGTTATGAGTCTCTACACAAAGATCGGCGATCAGGGATCGACGCGGTTTCCCGACGGGCGGCTGGGACGCAAGAGCGAGCCCGTCGTGTCCGCCCTGGGCAGTCTGGACGAACTCAACAGCCACATCGGCCTGTGCCTGTGCGAAGCCCGCGCGCGGGGGTTCGCGGAAATCGTCGACGCCCTCACGCCGCTCCAGGGCCACATCATAACGCTCAGCGCCACGCTGGTGCAGGCGGCCGGCAAAACGGCCATGGTGAAACTCGACGACAACACCATCGGCGAGATGGAAACACTCATCGACGAAATCACCGCCGCCCTGGGTCCGCTACGAAGCCTGATCGTGCCCGGCGGAAGCGAATTGGCCTGTCGGCTTCACGTCGCCCGCACCGTCTGCCGACGCGCCGAACGCGACCTGGTCGCCGTCAACGACCACCAGCACCTCCTCGAACCCGCCACGCTGCCGTTCATCAACCGTCTCAGCGATCTCCTGTTCAACCTCGCCCGACTGGCGAACCACCAGGTAGGCTGCTAGTAGGCTGGCACAATTGATTTTATGAGTTTAATTGTTATGCTGTTCTCTGTAACGGCGCATGGATGCGCCGGTGACGGGTATGGAGAGTGGCATGAACAAGAAGTATGTGGTTCGATTG
>Ga0123353_10008452_pt1 | contig 14062 bp, 5 predicted proteins | sample TergutLab28metaG_3_FD_92763 | JGI IMG/M metagenome (GOLD analysis project Ga0123353, IMG submission 92763) | Labiotermes labralis P3 segment gut microbial communities from Petit-Saut dam, French Guiana - Lab288 P3 | ecosystem: Host-associated > Arthropoda: Insects > Digestive system > Gut ... | reverse complement strand
TTTTGACCTCCTGATGATGAGCACATGTGCTCGAAACATGTAGAGGCATGAAATAAAACTTATTGTGAAACAAATTTTGTGCATCAAGTTGGTTAAATACTGAGATAAATACACTGAGATGCAAGGTCAGCAAAACGTCAAAAAATGTAGAGTGTCATTCCAAAATAAAATAAATTTCATACATTGGTGCATCTAGTTGGTTTTACTATAGAAATAATTTTACGATGCACGGCCCTATGAACGTCGAAAGAACATTTCATGCTGTATTTGGTGGAAACCAAAAATTGTTGACTTCTTAATTATAAGCCTAGTACTTCTGGTCACCACCACCTTGTCGTTGTTACGGTACTTATTCAGTTCGTTACGTCCACACCATCCGACATTTTGTTGGCAGTTCTTTGTATTTAGTTCACGAGACGTTACCACAGCAGTTAAATCTATGGTACACATTTATATTATTTTAGTAGCCAAACATTACCATAGCAATTAAGAGCATTTACAAGAAAAGGAGAAATTAATTGATTCTTATGAATAATAGGTGGCCTCATTAATGTACGAATATAAAAGTCAACCGCTCCGTCTCCCTTCCGCCCCATACAATATTTCGGATAGCAGATTCTTTTATGCACATTTATACCAGGGCATTGTTATAGTGTGCCTTGTTGTTGGCGGAAGGAGTACCAAGAAATTTTCTCACCCCTTAACTTTGTCGTCTTGCTATTTATTGTGTATTTGTGGTACGGGGATTCCTGAAGTGCATGTTTAATTTATTAGTCATTTCAGCCAATTGCTTATGTTGGTCCGCCTGTCTGCCGTCTGAGTAAAACACGACTGTTCAGTGCAGGTCACAGATTTTAATAAACATACACAAGGATAAACAGCAACTTTTTTACACCTAATCGTATTATAGATGACGCTGAATGAAGCAGTTTTTTGTATATTTCTTTATTCATATAATTTGTGTTTAAACTCAGAGTTTGGGATGTCGATTCCTTCTAAATTATGCGATGTTTGAATTTGTACATGTGTGGGTCGGGTAGCTCAGTCGGTATAGCGACTGACTACAGGCTGGATGGTCCGGGATCGAATCCCGGTGAGAATGAGATTTTCCGCCCTTCCAGACCGGTCCTGGGCCCACCCAGCCTCCTGTAAAATGAGTACTGCGTCTTTCTCAGGGGTAAAGTGCGCCCGGGGCGTGCTGTTGACCACTCACCCCCTTCTAGTGCCGCGGTCATGGAAAAGTAGAGCTATACCTCTACCCACCCTCTGGGCCACACCTGGCCTGTAACGGGATCATTTTACCTTTTTTTTATGAATTAGTACTTGATGAGCCATTTTCAAGAAAACCGATGGAGTTTCCTTTATAAATAAAAGATTCATTTAGAATAATTCATAGGAATTCCTGTACGAATAAATTTTGCCAGGCTGGTGGTATACTTCAATATCAGATTAAAATAAATTCTTCCGACATGTTCGGAAAGGACATGTATTAGCCTGTCATGTACTTGCTAATTTTTCATGTTTTGTGAAAATTATGCATATTTATTGAAACGGGAATGATGAAAAATTAAGTCTCAGGAGCTTTGGTAACCTACTAAGCTACAGTTGCTATTGTTCAACCATAGATTTAAAATTGTGCTACATAGCGTTTGTATCACGTTCGATTAGATGAAAGCATAATTTTGGTTGGGAACCTCAAAGCAAGACAAAGCCATATATGGGAGGATAATACTGATACAGGGTTCAAGAGAATAGGTTGTGGTTATTTGAACTGGATTGAATTATTGATTCCGGATAAAGTACCGTTCCCTCTGTTATGGGCATGGTAATTAATCTTTGGCTTCATTAAAGGGAGTGACTTTCTTTACCGTCTGAATGGCTGTCAACTAACATCGGCGATGTACTGACCAGCACTGTGTATGCGATTAAGTGCCTGGAGCAAACCTACGCTCTTCGCGAGGATTACCCTCTTAAAAAGCCCCGCGAACGGTGAAACTGTGATATGTAGACGCTGCCAGCATGGTAAAACTGAATTTCCCATCCTCGATTCTAAATAGGCCTGTACTTTTCTGTTCCCACACATAAACAAAGGAGAATAAATAAGACAATGTGCATGTAACGTAACATCGTGGCGCGTTCGCCTAACCATTGTTGCAATGGAGACGCAACAGTGCGTTATGTATATTGTTTGAGTTACATTTCACTGTCATAGATATAACAATATTGAGAGTTGCATAAAAATACTGTTATAGCGAATTTATTTCGTCGGCAGCAATACAACCTAGTTAGGTCATTATGTAAAGTTCCTGACATTTTCGTCCGATTTTCATTAAATTTGGAGCTTCCAGGATCAAATTTAATGTAAATCCATCAAGTGGGATCCGCGCTGCTATATGCGGACAGACGGACGTGGCAAACATAACAGTCACTGTTCGCAACTATGCTAAATCGCCTAAAAACATTAACGCGAACCCCGCAACTCAAACATGAGCCTTGTTCAGAATAAGTTACTACAAGGAACTATTTACGTTATTAACACTAGTTTAAAGGGATGTTTAATTTGGTTAATTCTTCAGTGACCTGTCGATCTCAAAAAAGGAAACAAGTTAGAGAGAACCTTCTAAATGGAAGTTACAGTATTAATCAGCCAAAGTGTTTTAGTAATGCTGTGTGGTTTTATAATTAAATTACGCATGAAACGGTGGTTGTAGTGTTGGCCCTATCAAAGGAGGAAACTGTGATTTTAGAAGTGTACAACTACAAACATTGAAGTTGTTTCTTCCTCTAGAAGTCGGAAATTTTTAAGACCAAACATCTTCTGAACACGAAGCTGAGGCTGCGCTGATATTAACGTTGTGCTTGCGTAGGAAATATGTGTTTTCACTGGCAGCGAGTCCATTGCAGAAGATCCTGAAGGGCTGCTTATTGTACTTCTGTGACCGCATACAATAACGCCTCGTTCTTTGAATGAAACTTAATAAAGGCAGGAAAACTACGCTTTTGTTTCCCAATATGATGCGATAGGACATCGTAATAAAGACGAGAATAGCTGCTAGACAGTGGCGAGTCCTAAGCCGGAGGTCAGGTCTGACGGAAACGTACACAATACAGTACTGGTCCGTTTCGTTAGACCCGATCCCCGCCACTGCCAATAGACCATTTCTGAACGTAGCAGAATTCAGATGCCTGGGAGTAAAAATGATGACTATCGTGGTAGGATTAACGGCATAATAAACTAGTTTCACAATTATACATTTTTATATCTCTTATCTACAGATGTTAGGATATGCAACTCAAAACCCTAATTTTACCACTTCGCTTGCATTGTTACGGAAGTTCTATGTCTCGTGGTAAGAGAAGAACCTACACTGGCTGAAACATAGGTCGGAGTATTTGAGAGAGAACCATGTTCTCAGGACAGTATTTCGGACAAAGAATGGTAAAGAAATGAAGGAACAAGACAACGTATGGGTCAGCAGTTTATATTTGTACCCTGAGGTCAGTTAAAATATGAAAAGAGCAAATAAAATTATAAAATATTTAAATGTGCTCCAACATGTTTCGGATCACAGAGGATCAATCATCAGGAAGCATTGTACAGTGCTTGGCTAAAAATTACAAGAATGATTTTATCGTGTCTCTTGAATGCCTCCTTATACAGTGAACTACACACACACACACACATTGGGTTACACCGACCTTGTCCATGTCAACGGACACGATAGAACCATTCTTGTAATTTTTAGCCAAGCACTGTACAAGGCTCCCTGATGATGGATCCTCTGTGATCCGAAACATGTTGGAACACTTTTAAATATATTATAATTTTAATTGTATCTACATATTGTATATTGTGCATTAGTCGGATAATAAAATGTTTATCATTAATACACGGTGCAAGCATGAAGATTATGAAAAGAGCGTTTATCAGTTCACAACGTTCATCTAGGCTTAGGTCTTCAAAGGCGACTATTCTCTTATAATCTTAGTTAAGTGACAGCGGGTGAACAGAAACTAGTATCTTTTATCTTTTAATGTACCATGGAGAAAATATATTATGATAATTTGCACAAGTAAACGAAGTTAATGTCAACGCGAAAGAAAACAAGCCTTTAAATTGGTTCTGCTGCTCTGAGTCATATTTTGTATCGCCTGTCAACTTTCATGAAGGCTGTACTCCTTTTAGCGAATGCTGGCAGGATTACAGAGTAAGAGGTGTGTATCACGCAGAGTTGTGGATTGTAGTGTGTTGTTAGTGGATACATTTTATTTTCATTCAAATTACGCCATTATTTCACAGTGTGTAGTAAGTGCTAAGTGCTAAATGGGCTGAGTTCATGTGTGGTGCAACAAATTAAAATAGAGGAAACAAAGAACTAGACGTGTTACAACATTTGGTTTGCAATTTTGGGATCATCGTACCTGATTTATTCTGCTTTTACCCATGTTGTGGGTTGGGGGGGGGGACGTGAAAATCCCCTGTTATTAGTTATTGTTTAAATGTCTGTTCCGTCACACGCAGTTGTTTGGGGTGAGTTGGGATGAGTCAAATGTTTTGACGCGATATAGGCACCATTGGGCTTCGTATTGAGGTGGTGCGATGAATGTTCATGCCAGCCCGCCGATAAAAGTGCTCGTTTACTGTGTCCAGAAAAATGCCCACAAATAGTTCCTAAACTCTACCTGATCGAGAGAACAACTGCACTAATTTGACAACTCCTGCGCATTTATATGCGTCGGCTTTTCGTAAACTTTTTCAGGAACACGATTACATATTCTCTGTGCCCTTCATGGAAACAAGAAAGACAGAAAAAGAGCTACTACAGTAACGTCTTCCGACGTAACGTAACATAATAATTTTTATTATCACCATGCTGTATGCAATGGTTATACTGGTGTGTTTCGGTTCTATATAAATATAGTAGTAGTAGTAGCAATGTTTGCTGGCCAGGTGTAGATTTACTGCTTGTACTAACAGACGTCTCCTTGCATTTGGCAGTAGCACTTGCTGCACACCGTGGCACGCGGTGGCGCAGGTGGTTGAGGCACTGCGCTACAGGCCGGAAGGTCGTGGGTTTGATTCCCGATGGTGTCATTGGAATTTTTTATTGACATAATCCTTCCGGCCACACTATGGCCCTCGGATCGACTCAACCTCTAAGAGAAATGAGTACCAGGAATATTTCCTGGGGGTTAAAGGCGTCCGGTACTTAGGGCTTACCACCTTCATGTGCCAACTGTCTTGAAATATAGGAGACTCAATCTCCAGGAACTCTCAGGGCCTGTCCAGGCTTGTAATGGGATTTCTTTACCTTTACTTGCTTCACACCAGGTGCAGTTCTTATAGTAACAGGCACCTCTTTGCATTTGATAGTATCAGTTTGTTGGCAGCATACCCACACGACCGATGTAGTTGTTACAGTGCCACACATCTCTCCTTGTATTCCGTCGTGGCACTTGTTACACACCACATGTATTGATTATCCTGCCCGACGTTTTCGATTTAAATCGAATGGTGGCATTCTATGCACGAGATATCATTATCATTGTGCCACGTTTCCTCTTCTTTCATTTAGCGCCAGTGGCATTTCATCTACATTAAATGTAATGTTTGTACCGCCATTACAGACGCCGTATGATCTTGGCAGCCGACATCGTAGTTAAATGACAAACTTATGCCAACATGGCACTTCATTTTTTACATTACCTGGTTGTATACCCCTTGCAGTAGGTATAATTGTCGTAACTGCTTGACGCTGTTTTTAGATGTACAGACTGGTGTTCTTTTATCTACCTCATATGCAATGATTAAACCGCTGTTAATTATTTCTAAACTTTGGATAGTGGAATTTTCTCAACAATAGATTCAATATAACTTATGTATTGTAAACTTACAATATGTCTTCCGTCAACACAAAAACATTAGAATTAATGTATTATTGCAACACGTTTCGACTCAGGAGAGTGTGAAACCATCCACCCCGGCACGAAGGAGGGTACACTACAAAAGGGACAGGAGCCCAGCCCGACTCACCGCCGCTCCGAGGGACCATACCACAACCTCGAGAAATCTAGAAGAAACAATATAGAACTGCACCAATGCTTAATAAACCGAGGACAAGCAGGAACGCAGAAGAATAGACAGAAAAGAGGAACCCCCCCCGGCCGAGAAGTACGGGTTGGACGAACAACGGCAGCTATAACCACACCCACAGCTGTGCATAGTATACTCTTCTCTAAATAAGTATTAAAAAAACAGGTTTTCTACTCACGCTATGTAATGCATATGGGATCCCTAATGCAAAAGTTGTATGTATAATACTGTAAAGGGTAAAATGTATTAACGGTTCTTAAATAATCAGCCTGACGATGACTCTCCTGAGTCGAAACATGTTGCAATAATATATTAATTCTAATGTTGTTGTGTTGACGGAAGACATGTTGTAAGATTACAGTAAACAAGTTATATTCTTAATAACACAACGGGATGACCTCTTTTAGAATAGATTCAATGTTTTGGTCATCTGAATTTAGTGTTTATTACTTTTCGATTGTGTAGCTTGAGCGTACGGGTGGCATTAAACTAGGAATGGATTTGTATGACGTCTTAAGTAGTACTCTAGTAAACACTAAATGGAAACTGTTGTCACAGTGTTGATGAAGACCTCAGTGTTTTGTCTGTACTTGGAGCAAAACTTGCTGTTTCAAATCAAGTTATCTTAACGTTAAGGCAGACGTTCTGCGACCCTGTAAGAGAAACCGTCTGCGGCTATTTACAAGAATTCCCTTATTTATATTTTCCATTGGGCGGAGAATATGTGTAACCATGACAACAGGCACACATAAGTGGAAAAGAGAAAGGAATGAGAGATAATATTGTGTACATTGCTTTGTCATATTTATTACTTTATTTTTTTCCTCTTTCGTCTTATGTTCAGGGGAGAGAAAAAGAAAATTCCTTTGTTAAAGTACAGAAATGGTTTATATCTTACCGTGCGACCAGCCACAAATTTTTAACGAGTTTCCTTTTACAAGAGAAGAAATTTCTTTACAACACACTGAAGGTCATAGCATGGTTAAGAAATTCTTTCAGGTCATTATCCTGCGAGGAAAACTTTGTTTTGTTTATTTGACAAGAGAAAAGAGACGCCGCAGGGAATTGGCCTAGTCGTCTTTTGTACAAGTTATGTATTTTTGTCTTGGTAATGGTATTAGGATTTGTAATTATATATTTTCGTCTAGGTATGATATTAGGAATCGTAATTAAACAGGCGAAACCTTATTATATTTGGAATTCCTTTCTGAAGTTGCGTGCATCCATATTTAATCCCTTATGACAGTGTTTCAGGAAGCAAGAAGACTAAAACAAGCAGAGAAACTGTGCAAATTATTACAGAAACTGCAAGCCTGTATAAGCAGAGGCAAGGATTTGCGAGCAGAACTTTAAAACCTGCAGTCCTGTTGCATAGACTTCTAATTCCTATAGAAGTATTACTATTATTATAGCTCTATCTTATCTTATTTTTACAAAGCAATTGTTATATGATTGCATTCTGTATCAAGATTCTTGTTGTGGATTTTGACGTAATTCTTCCAGCTTCTTCACAATCAGTATTATAACGTTTATGTATTGTATTGTGTATCATATAACCTATTTATTTGAAATTTGTAGCCACATATTTCAAACGATGAGGCAAGTATCAAGCTGTATGTTGGATGCCACAAATTGAATATTGTACAATGCAATTACGGAATGAATTATTCGGAGTTTATCGTATATATTAACCGCAATAAAGCTTCCGATTATAATTTTTTGTTACGTTATTTTTTAAATTAAAATAATCCCTTTTTGAATTTCTTGCTTAATATTATAAAATTTTGTATCAGTGAAGTAGCGCCGCCAGTACACAAAGAGACAGGCTGTGTGCACTGCTGCAAGTAGTACTAGTAGTGGCACTAGTAAACCTAATAAAAAGAGTAATGGAAGCGTTTGCAAAAAATAAATATCTCCCAACTGATAGTTGAAGAATAAAAGACCAACTTGATGTCACTTCTTATTTTATTTCTCTTCTTATGTGCTCAACATGTTTCGGACATAATATGTCCATCATCAACAGCTTGCGACTATGCTGCTGAATTACCACATTGGTCGTTATGTTCTTGGTTCGTTGTGTTGGAGATTCGGTGTGGTTGGGTTGGAGTGGTATCCGTGTTGCAGGCTTCCGCTTCAGGATGTAGCCTGCAACACGGATACCACTCCAACCCAACCACACCAAATCTCCAACACAACGAACCAAGAACATAACGACCAATGTGGTAATTCAGCAGCATAGTCGCAAGCTCCTGATGATGGATGTATTAATGTCCGAAACATGTTGAGCACATAAGAAGAGAAATAAAATAAGAAGTGACATCAATTTGGTCTTTTATTCTTCAAATATCACAATAATGCACGGTCCAATAAACATAAGATCTCCCAACTGAACATTGGTGTGGCCAGCAGCACATAGGGTATGTACAGTGGATGAACGAAGTACGAAAATACAAACAACAAGACAGCCACACATTAATAAACACTAAAAATAAAATGAAAAACATAAAAAAATCCGTTTATAGCGCATATTAGAATGGCTTCTTTGTACATAACAGCAATAAAGAGATGCGTATGTTATAAAAAAACTTCTAGACTTGTACGTCAAATGTTTGTAGTCACGTGATGCACAAAATCGCAATTGGTACAAACGGAAGACGCCTATAATTTTAACTGATGAATTCTAAGTATACTACTACATCTTTTTGTACAATTTATACAAAACTTTTACAGTACCGACCAACTAAATTAAACATTATTTCAATTCTTATAATAAGACAAACTAGATGCACTCATTTCTCAAATTTATTTTTGAAATAAAACTCTACATGTTTCGGACGGTTTATCTGTTCATCATCAGGAGTTTTTCACTGTGAACACAGCATTGGTATATGACATACATGTTTGTTGACAGCTGTCAACAAACATGTATGACAAATACCATTACTGTGTGTACAGTGGAAAACTCCTGATGATGAACGGAGGAACTGTCCGAAACATGTAGAGTTTTATTCCATACGGAAATTGTAGAAATTAATGCATCTAGTTGGTTTTATTATAAGAATTTATCACGATATACGGTCACCTGAGCATCAAGTTCATCATTTCAATGTCAACATTAATAAATAACCAAACAAATACAAAGTGAACTCTGCTGCCGTTAATGTATGATACTTTCTGAATCTCGCATTTCATAAGTGTAACTTAAAGTATTTAATTTGTAGGATCGTATATTACGTACAGCGCGATGAGGACATCATAAGTTTAAATGTAAAACTGGGAAGAATAAATTGAATGGCAATTATAATATTTATGATGCTGAGGAAAACAGGTGTGTTGTAACGCTAGTTGTGAAGACGGTCCAAGAAAAGATGTAGATTACAGTACTTACTTACTCCATGGTGCAGAGTCCTTCTTGAGAAGCTAACTTGTTTGCAGCTAGTCAAGAATATTCCCCGCATTTTATGGAACCCGAAGGTTCATTACCGCACTCACAAGCCTCCGTCACCCGTCCCTATCCTGGGCCAGCCCAATCCAGTCCATATACCCACATCCCACCTCCTGGAGGTAGATTACAGTACGTCTGTCGGAAATAAATTTGTAAATATTCACGTCATTAGGCCTACAAGTGGTAATATTGAATTGTGTGTGGGGAGGGGAAGTTAGTAAAATCAGGGAAATCAATAAAATTTTTGCAGTATCAACAGCGAAACACCAACCTAGGAGATCTGCCTTTCCGCTAGATGCAGACAACCGTCTTCGTGTTGCGTTTGTGTTCCACGTATTTTTTCTTGGTGTTATTGAATTATGACTTTGGTGTGTATTGAAACCTGTTATTAAATAACGTCCTTGGTGTTACTGATTTGTATTCATAATCGGCGATAAGCCTGTATTTCCAGATGGGTACGAGAGGCTTCCGTGGTAGAAGAAATATTTCTCTTCCTACGTGGTCTCTTACGAAAATTTCACTGTTGGGCGTAATCTACTAAGCTTCCAAGGGGATGGCTTACTCTAGTGTTTAATTTGGGGCGGGAGGCTGACTACACCTCTTGCCTTTAGGCTCCGCCAAGTATTATTCGTATCGTAGCAACGTATAAACAGTATTTCATATACGATGTTTGTGTATGTTAATTATGTCGCCATATTCAATTACACAGCCAGATCTCGGTAATTGATGAGTTACGTCAATTAACCGAAGTTCGAACAACATTTTCGATGGGTAGTCACGTTTTATTTTACTATGTAGAAAAACATATTTTAAGAAATATCCATGCTCTGTATAAAGTAGCTCTTACGACCTCATATATCATGTTAGATCTGTAAATGAAATGCCGCTTGTACAAATGTAACGTGCATCCCCCCACGCTTGTAATTACTGTTGGCAGGAAATTGAGTGTTTGACTTGCTGGTACCCTCTGACATCAGTGATAGAGTAAATCAGTCAGTCGGTTCGTAAGTTGACTGGAGGGGCAGACACGCGCACCGCCACACAGAGCCAAATGATCTCACAAGATGTTTTTGTAGGTGAAAGACTTTAGCAAAGAAGTTCCAGACTACTACTTGATGATTATTTGACGAATTTGTAGAATTGAAAATGAAGAGCAAAATATTACCTACAGTTACCGTACTTGTAATGTCGATTTTAGTCGTTAATCTGTGAAGCAGGTTGCTGTGTTTCAAAACCTTCTTAAGATATTCGTTTCGTTATAGTGCTCAAAAGGTCCAGATATTGGTTCCTGTCTGAGCTAAACGTATAGTTGACATATTACCCAGCACTGCTTTTGTAACGTCTATTGTAAGATTGTCCTTTCATCGAACGGCAGGTCTACCAAATAGTCTCTTCCCTTAACCTTTAAAGGCCGATTTAAATACCATCTGTCGTTTGCTGACATTACTAGGAGCTCACCATATTCTCCACGTTAGCAGGGTAAGGGTTAAAGATCTTCCGACAAAACTGATGTATGCATTTCTAATCTGTCCCGTATTTCTACACGTCCGGCCTATCTCATCCTCCTCGGTTTCATCACTAACAGTTTTAGGAGAGAATAGTAGGACAAGGTAAGGTTCAGAACAAGCCATGAAGGCACACAGTGATAGAGATAGAGAGTGAGAGAGAGAAAGAGAGTAGATGTATGGATCTATTCTTTCTTTAACCTCGGCCCTAGATAAGTTGGGTGATCAACGCCACGACCCGGCCGCTGTACCCCTGTGAAAAAGAACCGGTGTCCACTTTACAGATGACTAAGTACAGATTACTTAACATTAAGCTTCTAATGTACGGTGTTGTTCTTTCTGTCACTCGGTGCGCTATAGGTCCCAGGACTTCCTTCATCCCCATGTCCTCAGTCACTTTCTGTCAGTGTTGGACCTGAGGTTATCACAGTGGTTGCCACGAAGAATAGTGTCTTCTGGAATGTGACGCTGTGCAGTCTGGTATAAATGTTCCGGCATTTCGACGGAACGTTCTATACCTACTCTCAGGTTAGAAGATGGAGGCTTCACTCTCCTCCGAAACTTCTGTGAATTTATACCGGTCTACACGGCGTCACTTTTCAGAAGACAATATTTTTCAGTCTCTGTGGCTTCCTCAATGCACGAGACAGCGTTTCGCTCCCATACACAGTGTGTCCACACTTTAAGTCGAATATTCAAATATGAGCTCTCAAGCTGCGAACATTGACAGTATGACATGGCAGTGATCAGTGAAACACTGTAAAATGAGTGTGTGTGTGTGTGTGTGTGTATTATCTTCAGGGTTTAAATTATAATTCGGTCAAGGTAAATGTTTTCGTCTGAAACTTCCGATTGTTTTATCTGCGAATGTATTTTTCAGGAACACTATAGATGTTATACACACACATACACACACACACACATATATATATATATCAGTTATTATTATATAAATATAATGATTAGTCACTGATAAGGATTTGAAAGGAACGCGTCCTGGGTATTTAAAGTTTATTTCCAGCACTTGGAGAGCTTGAAATAAGGCCCTAACGGCAAGTAGACTAGCAGAGACTCAAATTATTTACATATTTCTATATGGAATATTTCTAGACCTTATGCCTAGAACTTACTCCAGTACAAGGTAGGGAAGCGCGACGAATCGTTTCATCACATGCACAACATTTTAACGATAAGAGAGTAGGTTTTGTTACATGTTCAGTGGTATTTGTTATATGAGCAAGTACAGACGACAAGTGCAGTTGAAACTTTCACAGTGAGGTTAAGTGAATGCAAAATTCTCAGAAGTAAAACTGGACTTAGCAGGAAGAAAGCACGTAATGAATTCTGTGCTTTCATAAGTTAAACACTGTAAAATAAGATCATCTTATGCGCAACTCCTGTCTGATTTCTCCCTTCTCTATGCTCCCTTTTGCATATTTGTACTGAATTTTTTTACCAGCCTATGCCATCGTTTCCCGATTTACTGTCAAAGTGATCCACAATCAGGCTTGATTTACGTAAGGTTAGGATAAGGTTAGGACGTGACTCTTCCATTCATTCTGTGAACCTTTGACTGAATGCGGTGAAATTTACTGTGGGAGACCACCGAATGCTGGATAATTCCGACTTTGTTACAAATATATATAGCCATGTAGAGATAAACGGACCTTTTGGTGTACTCCGTCAGCTGTTACACAAACTTTGTTGATGTTCTGTGTAGAAAACACCACACCAAAATTTGTAGGGTGGCTTGGATGTTCGGGAATGTTGTTATAAAATAAGGCCTGTTTACATGGAGCTCGTAGATGGACTCTTGCACGCATCCCACTAACTGTTTCACGTACCTAACTGAAATCAGTTGTAGGAGATTTTCAGCAAAATTTGTAGGTAATTTCCTAATTTTATCCATATTTATTCGTAACAAAGCTAAATTCCATAAGCAAATAAATCAACTTTCCCAATGTGCCCATAAAACGTCCATGGACTTTGTTGCAATTTGACATGAAATAATTTCGCTATTTGCCTTCCATTACTCCTGTTTGACACAAACTTAATTAATCGCAATAGCCGCTGATGGAAATTTTGTGTACTACTTCATGGTGTACGCCTTTTCATTCTTCTAACTTTGGTCAAATATTGATGAAGTATTTAAATTGATTTTATCGTTCAGCGGAACATTTATTAGGCACGAGGAAGATAAGAAATTCTTACAACATTTTAGTCGGGAAACCTTAGAGAAAGCGGCAAACTGAGACTTAGGAATTGATGGGAACATACTATTAAAATCGGTAGAAAGGAGCAAACTGAGAGACTCAGTCATAGATGTGAACATAAAATTGGTAAAAGGAACATGTGTTACAACACTTAGGACTAGTTATACTCGAAACATATAGCTGTAGTCGGGTTTGTAATAAACATTGTTGAACGACAATACAACCGCTGTGTTATTCTGTTTACACAGGGTATTTAAGAAGGAATAGTAAATATTTTAGGTGGTAGTATGGACTATTCTGAGTAAATAAGTTTATATAAACATGTGTCCAGTTTTCAATGGGTGTGGAGATAAAGCTGTTTGAATGTTACACATAAAAAGCCTTACAAAAGGTATGAAGGAAAGACAAATGACGTATTGATTGCATTTATTAGTTATGTAAATGATCTCAATAAATTGCAGCAGTTCAAAGTAAGTGTTCAAAAATCCCACCATTGACTTCAGTGCACTTTTTAGCCCTCTTGACAATAGTAGGTGTAGCTCTCCTGAGGTCGTCTTGGCGTTCTTGCTTTATGAGGGCAGCACTATTCATAATGCGAACGACCAATTCGTCTCTTGTGTTTACTTTTTCTTTGTAGACTTCGCTTTTCGTCCATCCTCACGGACAAAAGTCTAATCTGTACCCGCCAACTTCAAACAGCTGTATCTTTACATCTATTGAAAATTGGACGCATGTTTATGTGAACTTATTTATTCGGAATAGTCCATACTACCACCTCCTAAAATATTTACTATTCCTCCTGAAA
>Ga0123353_10008451_pt1 | contig 14062 bp, 11 predicted proteins | sample TergutLab28metaG_3_FD_92763 | JGI IMG/M metagenome (GOLD analysis project Ga0123353, IMG submission 92763) | Labiotermes labralis P3 segment gut microbial communities from Petit-Saut dam, French Guiana - Lab288 P3 | ecosystem: Host-associated > Arthropoda: Insects > Digestive system > Gut ... | reverse complement strand
CGCAAACTTTTGGAGAACTAGAAGTGGTGGGTGTTATTGAATGGCTGTATCAAGTTGGAATTGAGTCTGCTGAAGTATTACCTTTACTATTGTTTATTGGAATTGGTGCGATGATTGACTTTGGTCCTTTATTATCGAATCCTAAAATGTTATTTTTTGGAGCTGCAGCACAAGTTGGTATAGTAATTACTATTGTACTAGCATCATTGATGGGATTTGGAATAGCAGATGCTGCTAGTGTTGGTATGATTGGAGCTGCTGATGGACCAACTGCTATCTTAGTTGCTCAAGTATTAAAAAGTCAATACACTGGAGCTATAATAGTTGCAGCATATTCATATATGGCTTTAGTACCAATTATTCAACCTGTTGCTATAAGAATATCTACTACTAAAAAAGAAAGATTAATTAGAATGGATTACAATCCTAAAAGTGTTTCTAAAAGAACTAAAATATTGTTTCCTATAATTGTAACTATTATTGCAGGATTAGTAGCACCAGCTTCTGTAGCTTTAGTAGGATTTCTAATGTTTGGTAATTTAATTAGAGAGTGTACTGTATTAGATACAATGAGTGAAACTGCTAGTAATATATTAACTAATTTAGTTACATTATTATTAGGTATTATTGTTTCATTTAATATGAGAGCAGAGTACTTCATTCAATGGGAAACATTAATGATAATGGGTTTAGGTTTATTTGCATTTGTATTTGATACTGTTGGAGGTGTTATGTTTGCAAAATTTATAAATATATTTTCTAAAAAGAAAATTAATCCTATGGTGGGAGCAGCAGGAATATCAGCATTTCCAATGTCTGCAAGGGTTGTTCAAAGAATGGGTATTAAAGAAGATCCAGAAAATCATTTATTAATGCATGCTATTGGAGCTAATGTTGCAGGACAAATTGGTTCTGTTATTGCAGGGGGAGTAATTCTTTCTCTTGTCTTAGGGATGATAGCTTAGGGAGGTGACTATATGTATAAATTTATAATAATTATGGCTATTGATTGGGATATTGTTTTAGATAGTTTAAATGTTGCTTGGAAGGGGATGTTAGGTTTATTTGTTGCGATGGGATTTATTTTTTTATCAATGATTTTACTAAATAAATTAAAATTAGATAGTAAGAAGAAAAGTGATGAAGATAATGGATAAAAAATAGACTCATATGAGTCTATTTTTATTTGAATTTATATAATTTATATTGTAAAAGAATAATAATGAATTGAAAATATTATATAATCATGATACAATAAATAGATAGGAGCTATTATGCAAAAGAATAAGATTAAATTCATGGAAACTGTACTGAGAGATGCTCAACAGTCTTTAATTGCTACTAGAATGCCATATGAAGATTTTAAGGATATTCTAGGAAAAATTGATGATGCTGGTTTTGCTGCACTGGAATGTTGGGGGGGAGCTACCTTTGACACTTGTTTAAGATTTTTGAATGAAGATCCATGGGAAAGGTTAAAATTAATTAAAAAATATGTTAAAAAAACACCTCTTCAAATGTTGTTTCGAGGTCAAAACATACTAGGATATAAGCATTATCCAGATGATGTTGTTAGACTATTTGTAGATAAAGCAGCTGAATGCGGGATGGATATATTTAGAATTTTTGATGCATTAAATGATTTTAGAAATATAAGAGTTGCTGTAGAGGAAGTTATTAAAATAAAGAAACATGCTCAAGGTTGTATTTGTTATACTACTAGTCCAATTCATAATTTAGATATGTATGCTAAAATGGGAAAAGAATTAGAAAATATGGGAGTTCATTCAATTTGTATTAAAGATATGGCGGGAATAATGGGACCTAATGAAGCATATGAATTGATTAAAAAGTTAAAAGAGACTGTTAAAGTTCCAATTCATTTACATACACATAGTACTACTGGTTTTGGTCCAATTACATATTTAAAAGCAGTTGAAGCTGGGGTTGATTGTATTGATACAGCCATTTCATCCATGAGTGGAGGAACTAGTCAACCTGCTACTGAAACTATGTATTTTGCTTTACAACAATTAGGATATGAAAGTGATTTAAAACCAATTGTTTTAAAAGAAATTAATGATTTCTTTAAACCAATGAGAGATAAATATATAAAGAGTGGTTTATTAAGTCCTTTAGTAATGGGGACTGAAGCTGATGCTTTAGTATATCAAGTTCCAGGAGGAATGCTATCTAATTTAATATCTCAATTAACAGAACAAAAAGCTTTAGACAAATTAAATGCTGTTTTAGAAGAAACTCCTAAGGTTAGAAAAGATTTAGGTTATCCGCCTTTAGTTACTCCTATGAGTCAAATGGTTGGTGTCCAAGCAGTATACAATGTATTATTAGGTGAAAGATATAAAAACGTTTCAAAAGAAATTAAATCATACTTAGCTGGAGAGTATGGCACTGCTCCTGGGGTTGTTGATAAAGACTTAGTTCATAAAGTATTAGGAGATATAAAACCTTATACTGGTAGGTTCGCTGATACTCTTAATCCTATATTTAAACAAGTAAAAGAAGAGACTAAAGACTTTGCTTTTAGTGACACTGATGTTTTAAGTTATATAGCTTTCCCACAAATTGCTGAAAAGTTTTTAAAAGATAGAAATGCTAAATTAGCTAAACAGTTTACATATTCTATTAGAAAAGTTGAGGAATAATATATGTTAATTTTTTTGGCTAAAGCAGATGAAACTATAGGTTTTGGTGAAGCTATACTAGATGCACTATTTATTATGGTGGTAGTATTCGCTATATTGATTGTACTGATGTTTATTATTAAGGGAGTTTCTTTATATTTAGATCGTAATATTAATAAAAAAGAGAATAAAGAACCTGTTATAGAAGTAAAACAATCTATTAAAGAAAATGTGTTAAACCTAATAGAGGTGAGTGAAGAAGAAGCTGCGTTGATAATGGCTATTGTAAGTGATCAAACTGAAATCCCTTTAGAGGAATTAGTGTTCAAATCAATAAAATTAATAAGGAGTGAAAATAAATGAAATATATAGTTAAACTAAATAATAAAGAATATGAAGTTGAAGTTGAAAAGGGAGTTGCTAGTATTGTTCAAAAGGAAGTGCTTAGTAAACCTGAGGTAATTAGAGAACAAGTTGTAGAAAAAGTTGCTCCTAAAACTGAAGCGATAAAAACTAATGAAAGTATTGATGGTAATGCTGTTGTAGCACCAATGCCAGGAGTAGTTAGAAAAATATTAGTAAATGTTGGGGCTAATGTAAAAAAAGGTACTGCATTATTAGTATTTGAAGCGATGAAAATGGAGAATGAGTTAGTATCACCTTTTACTGGGGTGATTAGCGCTATTAATGTTGATGTGGGTACACAAATTAGTACAGGCGATAAAGTAGTAATCGTAAGGAATTAAAATGTTTTTTGACATATTAAAAGACATATGGAATAATAGTGGTTTCGGAAATCTCGCTTGGCAAAACCTTGTAATGATGGCTATTTCTTTAGTTTTGATTTATCTAGCTATAGGAAGACGTTTTGAACCTTTACTATTACTTCCTATATCATTTGGGATACTTTTAGCTAATTTTCCGTTAGCAGGAATGAGTTCTAATGAAGAAGTTGCACCGAATATAATTCGTTATTTATACATGGGGATTCAATATAATATATTTCCTTGTTTGATATTCTTAAGTATTGGTTGTATGACGGATTTTGGACCATTATTGTCTAGACCTTCTAGTTTATTATTGGGGAGTGCTGCTCAAATTGGTATCGTAGTAGCATTCATGTTAGCTATCTTAATTGGTTTTAATGCTGGAGAAGCAGCAGCTATTGGTATTATTGGTAGTGCTGATGGTCCTACTACTATATATGTTACTCAAAAATTAGCTCCAGAACGCTTAGCTACTGTTAGTATAGCAGCATATTCTTATATGGCCTTGATACCATTAATTCAACCCCCTATTATGAGATTGTTGACAACTAAAAAAGAGAGAGAAGTTAAAATGGAGCAAGGTCGAGATGTTTCTAAAATTGAAAAGATTTGTTTCCCTATTATAGTAGCTATTTTGTGTATTCTATTATTACCAGTTGTAGCACCTTTAATTGGTATGTTCATGTTAGGTAATTTATTTAGAGAAAGCGGAGTTGTTGATAGATTATCTCATACAGCTCAAAATTCTTTGATTGATATTGTTACAATATTCTTAGGTTTAGCTATTGGAGCTACTGCTGTTGGTGAAGTATTTCTGCATTGGGAAACTTTAGCTATTATTGGTTTAGGTTTAGTATCATTTGCTATATCTACTGCTGGTGGAGTATTATTTGGTAAATTAATGTGTTTTATGAGTAAAGGAAAGGTCAATCCTTTGATTGGTTCAGCAGCTGTTAGTGCTATGCCAATGGCTGCTAGAGTTAGTCAAGTTGAAGGTAAAAAAGCTAATCCTTCAAATCATTTATTAATGCATGCTATGGGACCTAATGTTGCAGGTGTTATAGCTAGTGCTGTTGCTGCAGGTATATTTATTTCATTATTTGGATAATACTAAAGTATGGTATATGTTTAGATTTCAATAGAGATTATTCTATAAAAAATCATTAATTATACTGTTTTGAACCTTATAAAGTAGAGTATGAATAAAAAAGAAATCTTCTTTATTAAATTCACTAAGTTCCTAAGTAACTAGATTGGTTAGGAACTTTTTTCTTACATCATATAACATGCTTTGTGTTTTAATTGAATTCTATAACAATTATAATAAATAAAATTATTACATAATTGTTTTACTTGTTTATTGTATTTATAATTAATCTATTATTTGGAAAAGTTGAATAATTCTATGCTAAAACAAATCTGTTATAGATATTTTATTACTTGTATGAATAGTTTCCTTCTGATGTAGATATTACTATTTATACCTGTAACCCATTTTTTATCTATACTCGTAGTTATAAAATCTTGACTTAATATTTTATTATAAGTCTTACTTACTAATCTAGGTGATATATATTGTTTTTTACGACGAATTATACTTAGTAAGTTATAGTTACTCACAATTTTTAAAGTGCACTTATGGTTATAATGATGCTCTAGTTCGTTTAATCTATTTGTATTTTTCTATATCCATATCTATTCTTATTGTTTTGTTGAGGTTCTTTAATTTATTTATATTTAATAAAGTTTTTATCATTTTTAACTCTTTTCACTACAATGTAATATCTAGATTCACTTACTTCTAATGACTTACACATTGAAGAAATATTAAACGAACTACTATACAAACTTTATTATTTCAAACATTATTTATTTTTCTTTCATCTTTTAGCAAAACTATAGGTTTACTTTTCTTTATCCTAGTCATTTGTTTTAAGATTCAATGTTGTTCTGTTTATAATATCCATTTTCTAATTTGAGTTTAATTAGCTGAATAATATTTCGCTATTTCTAACAGTGTTCTTTTAGAATTTTTATATTCATTTATTACTTTTCTATAATCAATAGAATAATTATTCGTTATATCATAGAATTTTTTTTATAATAGACTTCACTTTATAAGGTTTAAAACAGGTTTGGCATAACTTTTTTATATATCTTTGATATAATTAATATGAGGTAAGAAAGAAGAGGTTAATAATGAGAGCGGTATTTAAGAGCTTTAAATTTAAAATAATAGTTCCCACTGTTACGATTTTAATTATTTTGGTGATTTGTTTAAGTATATTTTTAACAGTTAGATTCTCAAGATTTAGTAGTTCGTTGATAGAAGAAAGGTTAAACAATAATATAAATAGTTTTGAAGTGCTTAGACAAGATAGTCTTACAAAGACCACTAGTGCAGCACATTCAATGGTTAATAGAGGGGATATAAAAGATGCGGTTAGCAATAAGAACACAGATAAAATAGTCGAATTACTAAGCGCAGAAGTTAGTTTTTATGGGATAGATTTTTTTACTGTATGTGATGATGAGGGAGTAATTATTGGAAGAACTCATTCTGATTTAATTGGTGACTCAATTAGTCATCAACAAAATGTTATAAAAGCACTAGCGGGAATACATAATTCATGTTTTGAAGAGGGAAATATTGCTAAAGTTTCTAGTCGAAGTTCTTATCCTGTTTATGATAATTTGGATTCAAATAAAATTGTAGGGGTTATTATAGCAGGAATTAATTATAGTACTAATGAAGTTGTTGAGAACTTAAAATTATTATATGCATGTGAAATTACTGTATATTTAAAAGGGAAAGATGAATCATATAAAGTAATTGCTTCTACAATTAAGTATAATGGGGAGGATATTTTAGGTAGATTTCTAGATGATGATACAAATATTTTAGAAGTAATTGATGGATATGATCATTCGAAAGAACATGAAATGTTTGGTGAAAAGTATGTTACCTACTACAAACCAATTCTAAATGATTTAAATCAAATGTTTGCAATAATAGCACTTAGTGCTAATGTTTCAGATTTGGTTAAAATGACTAATAATTCTATTAGGGATGGTATTATATTTGGTTTATGTGGATTAATTGTTTCTGGTTTATTGTTATATATTGTTATATCTTTGATTAGTAAACCTATTACAAAGCTATCTGATGATATGCAACATATAGCTAATGGTATTTTAGACGTTAATATCAATACAAAAGGAGAAGATGAGATTGGACATTTAGGGAAATCTCTTCAAAAGATAGCTGATATATTGAATAAGTTACTAGATGACATTAACACTATGATAGCTGAACAAGAAAAGGGTAACACTGATCATCATTTTGATCCAAAGGAATTTTTAGGAGATTACAAAATATTGGCTGAAAATATATTGGAATTAACTACATATAGTACTAAAGACCAATTAACTAATATTCCTAATAGAAGAAGTTTTGATAATAGATTAGATATGGAATGGAAAAAAGCTATAAGAGAGGGTAAACCTATTAGTATATTAATGATTGATATAGATAAGTTCAAAGTGTATAATGATACTTTTGGTCATCATCAAGGAGATGTTGCTTTGCAAAGTGTAGCGTTAACGATAAAAAATTCTTTAAACCGAGTTTTTGATTTCGCTGCTAGATGGGGTGGAGAAGAGTTTGTAGTATTACTACCAAGCACTGAGTTAGAGGGAACACTCCATATTGGAGAAAAAATTAGAGCTGAAGTAGAAAATATGGTTATTCCATGTGAAAATCCAATAGGAAACAAAGTAACTATTAGTGTTGGAGCAAATATAGTATATCCGCATTTACATGATTCTAAAGAAAAGTTTGTTGAAGTAGCTGATGAAGCTTTATATAAAGCTAAAGAAGCAGGTAGAAATAGAGTTGTGCATTTAAAAGAGTAATATTAATTATACTTTATTTATCGTTTTGGTATAAAAAAATCTTGTAGTAATTGTTTTATATCATTTTCTAAAAATCCAAAATCATATTCAATATTTGATTTGTTTGTATTAAATTTATTTGAAACAATACTTCCAGTTTTTGGTTCCAAAACTCCAAAAACTATGCGTTTAATTTTAGCATTTAAAATAGCTCCTAAACACATTAAACATGGTTCGACAGTTATGTATAATGTAGCACTATGTAATCTGTAACTATCTAATTTTTTAAAAGCTTTTGTTAAAGCTAGTAACTCAGCATGATATAAAACATTGTTTTTACATTTTACTAAATTATAAGCTCTACTAATTATTTTATTATCTATTACTAAAATGGCTCCAATAGGAACTTCATTTTTCGAATAAGCTATTTTTGCTTGCTCATATGCTTTTTTTATATAATATAAGTCATTCATGATAAATTTTACCATAATAAATAATAAAAATATGTTATTTTTTGGTATAATGAAATAACCTATATTCAATAAAGAGTGGTGAACCAGGTCAGATAGTGAAATAAGCAGCCTTAAGCCATACTGTTTATGTGAATATAGGCCAGTATATTTGGAGGTAGAATGAAAAAATTTATTGTATTGATAATCATAGGTGTTATATCATTTGTTGTATCATGTGAAAAAGTTAATCAGGTAGCTGTTAATGCAGTTAGAAATCAAATAGATACTTTACCAGAAATTGTAGAGTATAAAGACAAAGATTTAGTTGAAATTATTAAATTGAAGTATGATGACCTAAATAGTGCGGAAAAAAAGTTAATTACTAATCACCAAAAACTTGTTGATGCAGTTGACAGAATTGCTTTTTTAGAAACCCTAAGTGTTGATGAAGAGTTGGTGAATGAAGTAAAAGATCTCATAGATAAAATTCCAAACAATATATCTTTGAGTGACAAGATATATATTTACAATACTAAGATTAAGTATGATATTCTAAATGATAGAGAAAAAGAACTAGTGGATGTTGGAAAATTAGAAGAAGCTATTAAAAAAATTGAATACTTGGAAAGTCTTACTGTTGATGAAATTCAAGTTATGATTGTTATAGCATATATTGATAGTTTACCAAGTGTTATAACATTGGCTAATAAAGATGTAGTTATGTTGGTATTATCATTTTTCAATCAATTGAACGAATTAGAAAAAAGTTTAGTTACTAACTCGCAAAAACTTTTTGAAGCAGTTGATAGAATTGATTTATTAGAAAACACTCCTATCGACCAAATTAAGGTTAATGAAGTTATTGGGTTGATAAATAGTTTGCCTAACATAATTAATTTAAATTTTGAAACGGATTTAAAAAATATTGAAAATAAGTATTCTGCATTAAATGTTTTAGAAAAGCCTTTAGTTATAAATTATAATGTATATAATGCTGCTATGAGTATAATCGAACAATTAAAAGATCCAAATATTAATATTGATTTAGTATTAGAAGTTGTTGATAAAGTTAATAATTTACCTGAAAGTAGTGAAGTTAAATTAACTGACCAAAATAAAATTAATGATGCATATGATTCATATCTTATCTTGGAAGAGAAAGAAAAATTTTATTTTGATTACCAATATAATGTATTATCTGCGAAATTAATAGCTGTAAGAAATGCTTTAAACACTTTAATCAATGATACACAAAAAGCTAAGGAAGTTAATGATTTATTAGCTGTTATTAATAATAGTGTAGAATTTGAGGATTTAATTATTCTAAGAGAAATTATTGATAAATATGATAGATTGAGTTCTAATGCTAAACAACTAGTAAATAATACAACTTTAATTGATAATATAAGAGTTAGACTACCACATTTTGAAATCGCTAGAAAAGTTGCTGATGAACTTGATTATATGATTCCAACTACCATTGAAGATCCTACTAGAATTGAAATACCAAGAAGAATATATATTGGTGATGATGAATATAGAGTCGAATATTATGCGAATTCTGCTCTACTACAATTAACATCATTATTGGGTTATGGTTGGGTGTATCCTGGTAGAACTGATAGAATAGATACCTTATATATTAGAATCAATACTATTGGTACTACTATTATTAACTACTCAATAGATATTGAATCTTTTGGAATACCTTTATTACCTCTACCTGATAGACAATTAGTTTTTGCTTATAATTGGACTGGAGCCAATACATTAATCAAAGGATCTCCTGGAGAAGATATAGTTGATGTTATGAATATTGCTTTTGGAACAATTGCTAATGATCCACATAGAGTGGCAACAGTTCCTAGTAATAGTGTTCAATACATGGATGGTGTTGCACTTCGTAATAAAGGAGTAAGAATGGTTTTATCATTTAGTGGTTATGGTGCTGCAGGTGCTGTTTGGAGTAATGCAGCATTTACTGAAGATGGAAGAAAAGAAATTGCTGCATCTTTAGTGAAATGCATTATTGATTATGAATTTGATGGGGTTGATATAGATTGGGAATATCCAGGATACGAAACAGGAAGACCTACTAGTGTTGATAGTCCTAATTATACTTTATTAATGCAAGAAATTTATACACAGGTAAAAGCAGCTAATCCAAATTATATTGTATCAGCTGCTGTTCCTGGTGGTCCTTATACTCCACCTAGATATGAAATCGATAAAGTTAACAATTATCTTGATTTTTTTCACTTAATGACTTATGATTTAGATTCAGCTGATAGAGGTTCTCATCATACTGCATTATATGGAAGAAGTAATGCGACTGCTAGTGGTTGTTCAGTTCATGAAACAGTTAATTATTACTTGTCTAGAGGTGCATCTAAATCTAAGTTGATAGTTGGAGCAGCTTTTTATGGTAGATACACTGTTGTAAGTAGTGTTACTAATGATGGTTTTTGGCAATCAATAACAGCTGGTTCTCGAAGAAGTGCTCAATATAATGAAATTAAAACTTTAGTAGATAAAGCTAATGGTACAACTCAAAGAGAATTATGGGATGATGTTTGTAAAGCACCATATTATTTAGATACAATAAATAGAATATTTATTACATATGATAATCCAACTTCAATTGGATTGAAATGTGATTATGTTATTGCTAATCAATTAGGAGGTATTATGATGTGGGCTTATGGGCAAGATGCTTCAGGTACCTTAATTAGTGCGATGGGTGGAAAGTTTAAGTGATATATAAGTATCCTTTATGTAAATATGAGGGACTTGAAGACTTTGAAGATCGATTAACTCATGTAGTAATACATTCTGGGTTTATTCTTTCTTCAAAGTTTTTAAATTTGAAAGACATGTTTAAATTTTTTCCTGTTGGTGCATTATCAACTTTTTGTAGATATATATATAGATATTTATTTATGAAAATAGATAATATATATATAGAAAATTTGTTGCAACTTCAATTATTATTAAGTTGTGAATATTTAAGTAAGGATATTAATGATTTAGGATCAGAATTTTTTTTAAGCAATCTAGTCAAAGGAAGTTTTGACTTGAAAGAGAATCTTAAGAATAGAGTTAATAAGTTAGTTGATAATTTTAACTTTGAATATGATGAATTTTCATCTTTTAAATTATATGAAGACTTTGTAATTGAACTATTAAATAATAATAGTGATGAAACTTTATTAGGTGTTTTATTAATAATCAGTATACATTTATTTTATTTGAATCTTCTAAAAATAGATTGTCCATTTGATTTTTTAACTAACTTAATAAATAAATATAAATATAGTTTATTAAAAATAAATGTAGTAGATTCACTAGAAAAATTGGTTGAACAAGTATTAAGTTTTTCTAGTTTGGAAACTAATATTGATAAATTGAAATTAAAAATTATTAAATAGTGTTTCTTTTATGAAATTATGGTATAATATATTATCACTTAATAGATTATAAGTAGAAAACTTATCAGAGAGCAAGTTATGTTGGTGAGAAACTTGTTAGGCGAACTACTTTATGTGGGTTATTTATGGTAATTGTTAATGTTACTGGGTGATATTAATGAGGGTAGTAAAAAATTATTACTGAAACAAGGTGGCACCACGAAGATATTCGTCCTTGAGAAAGATTGTATGAACAATTTTTCTAAGGATATTTTTTTTAGAAAGGAGACAAAAATGAAAAATAATATTCCAACACGTATTTACTTAAATGAAGAAGAGTTGCCAACATATTTTTATAATATGAAAGCAGACATGAAAGAAAAACATGATCCAATTTTACATCCTGGTACATTGCAAACAATGAAAGCAGAAGAGTTAGAGAGTGTTTTTTGTAAGGAGCTTGTAAGACAAGAACTAGATGACACAAATAGATTGATAAGAATTCCAGAAGGATTAATGAATTTTTATAAATCTACAAGACCTTCACCACTAATTAGAGCGAAGTATTTAGAAGATTATCTAAAGACGCCTGCGAAAATTTATTACAAGTTCGAGGGTAATAATACTTCTGGTTCGCATAAATTAAATTCCGCTGCAGCACAAGTTTATTATGCGAAAGAAGAAGGATTAACTAGTTTAACAACTGAAACTGGTGCAGGCCAATGGGGAAGTGCACTAGCTATGGCAGCTAAATTTTATAATATTGATCTAACAGTGTTTATGGTTAAAATATCAAGTATTCAAAAACCATATAGAAGATTTTTAATTGAAACATATGGTGCTAAATTAATCCCATCTCCTTCTGAGACTACTAATATTGGTAAAAAACTTTTAGAGTTAGATCCTAATACTAATGGTAGCTTAGGACATGCTATTAGTGAAGCTATTGAATTAGCTGTAAAAACTCCAAAATGTAGATATGTTTTAGGGAGTGTGTTGGATCATGTTGTTATACATCAATCTATTATTGGACAAGAAACTAAAATAGCTCTTGATAAATATAACATTAAGCCTGATATTATCATCGGATGTGCTGGTGGTGGTAGTAATCTAGGTGGATTAATAGCTCCTTTCATGGGAGAAAAACTAAGAGGAGAAAAGGATTATGAAATTATTGCTGTAGAACCAGCTTCTTGTCCATCTTTAACTAGAGGTAAATATGCTTATGATTTTGGTGATGTTGGAAAAACAACACCATTAATTAAGATGTATACTTTGGGATGCGGATTTACTCCTAGTCCTAATCATGCTGGTGGGTTAAGATACCATGGAATGAGTCCGATTATCTCAAAGTTATATCATGATAAATATATTAAAGCTATTAGTTATACACAAAGCGAAGTATTTGAATCTGCTGTTAAGTTTGCTCAAATAGAAGGAATATTACCAGCTCCTGAGTCTTCACATGCTATTAAAGCTGCTATGGATGAAGCTATTAAATGCAAAGAGAAGAATACAGAGAAAGTTATATTGTTTGGTCTATCAGGAACTGGATATTTTGATTTAGCTGCATATAAATCGTTTAATGAAAAAACCATGACTGACTTTATTCCATCAGAAGAAGACTTAAAGAAAGGTTTTTTAACTTTACCTAAAGTATAATTCATTTTTATTTATATATTGAGTTTCTTTAAAATGTTATATGCACCAAGTGCATCTTTAGCATAATAATCAGCATTTATTTGTTTTGCAATATTGTTTGTTAATACTGCTCCTCCTACTATTATTGGAGGACAGTTTTTTAATTGTTTAAGTTCACTTATTGTATCTTTCATATTAAATATTGTAGTAGTCATTAATGCTGATAATAGAATTGCCTTTGGTTTATACTCACTTATATTTTTTATTATAGTATTTGAACTAACATCTTTACCTAAATCTATCAAATTATAACCAAATGATTCTAGAATTGTTTTAATGATATTTTTTCCAATGTCATGTATATCGCCTTTTACTGTTGCAATCAATAAGTATCCTTCATGTAAAATTTTTGTTTTTTCTATTTTAGTATTTAGATAATCAATTGCAAATTTAGCATTTTGTGCTGCAGTCATTAATTGTGGTAAAAATATGATATTTTTTTCGAATAATTCACCTAATTTTATTAATTGCGGAATGATAATATTGTTTATTATTGTTAGAGCATCTTGACTGTTTAATAATTCGTTTATTGTATCTAAGAGTTTACTTTTTAATCCTTTTGCTATTTGAGTCTCTATTGATAAATCATCATATACAATATTTTGGGCTTGATTTGAATATATTGATATAAAGTTTTCACATTTATTATCTATATTATATAATACTTTATATGAATTGATAGTATCAATAATATCACTACTTAAGGGATTTACTATAGGATAATTTAATCCTTTTGATAAACTAATGATTAGAAAGTTTTTATTTAAAAGATTTCTATTAGGTAGTCCATGTGAAACATTACTAATTCCTAATGTAGTATGAAGCTTTTGTTTTTTTAACATTTCTAATGATAATAATGTTTGATTTATATACTCTTGTTGAGTGCTTGCAGTTAAAACTAGTGGATCGAAAATTAATTTACCTTTAGGAATATTATATATTTTTGCTGTAGAAATAATTTTATTGGCGATTTTAATTCGTTGTTTGGCAGTTTTAGGTATTCCGTTTTCATCTAAAAGTAAACAAATAAGAAAACAACCATATTTTTTTGCGATAGGGAAAATCTTGCTCATGGAATCTAGTGTTCCACTAACACTATTCAATACCGTAATACCAGTATAATATTTAGCACCTTGTTCTAATGTTTCATAGTTTGAAGAGTCAATTTGTAAAGGAATAGTACTAACTGTTTCTAT
>Ga0123353_10008446_pt1 | contig 14064 bp, 11 predicted proteins | sample TergutLab28metaG_3_FD_92763 | JGI IMG/M metagenome (GOLD analysis project Ga0123353, IMG submission 92763) | Labiotermes labralis P3 segment gut microbial communities from Petit-Saut dam, French Guiana - Lab288 P3 | ecosystem: Host-associated > Arthropoda: Insects > Digestive system > Gut ... | reverse complement strand
TGCGGCTGATTGACGCGGCCGGCGTTGAAGTGTCCGGCAACCTTGCTGCCGCGAGCACTACGTTGACCCCGGGCAATGTGGGCCCCCTCACGCTTGAGGATACGCCCGGCACCGCCCACAGCACAGGCTCCTCGGGCAGCATATGGACGAACGACGGCAGCCTGATTGCGCCCGGCACGCAGGGCAAGGCGTCCGTCAGGTTCAGGAACCTGTCGCAAGTCCGGATCAGGATTACAATGGACACCACCGGAAGCCCAGCGACCATCCCGACCGACTCGGGTATCCAGTTCAGCCATACGGGGACAGGCAACTGGACAACCTTTGGGGCTGCCGTAACGGCCGCGATCGGTAGTTCTTCATTCGAGCTTGCCCCTTCGAATGGCACAGCGGGAGTGGATCAAGCCGCCATCGCTAACATCTATTGGAAGTGGCCGTTTGGCTCTCCTGGCTTCCCCATAAGCGGCAACGATGCCAATGACACTGCCCTTGGTGTAGCAGCCAATGAAGAGTTGATCATCCCCTTGGCCGCCAATATAGAACAGGTGGACTAATTTGCCCCGAAAATACAATCCTTTAGAAGGGGGGCGTATGATTTGAAGAAAACACGGCATGGGGTGCTGTTTACGGCGCTCACATTGGTGCTTAGTTTCGCTGTGCTTACTACGACCTTCGCCGCGCCAAGGCTGCGGCTGGTTGAGTATACCGCCACGGAACAGGTATCGAAGCAGGCGGCGGCAGCGGCACTGCAGTCACCGGCCAGCATCGTGGTTCAAGCTCCGTCGCTCAATCCGGCGACCGACCAGCCACTGTTCATAGACGTGTGGGAGCACGAAAAGGACAGTGCCAACGTTCCTGGGGCAACGCCAGGTCCGCTGAAATGGTCGCAGACCTCGAAACTCGATGTGTTCAGTGCGGTGAATGACGGAAGCATGCATTTCGGGTCAAATGATCTGATGATCGTGCCGGGCAGCTATGGCAGTTACCGTTTTACCATTAAAAGCGAGGAAGCCTTCCCATGCAGGTACGAGCTTTCGATGGAACTCGGCGACGGTGCCACTGATGACCATCCCGATTTCCCCATTAAGTACCGCTTATTCGAGTTGACAAGCAGCGCCACCGCCCCGGTCAGGCCGGTGGGTGGCGAGGGCGGAGCGGTTTGGACCGGTGACGATCTTGCCACGCTTGCACCGCCGGTGACCAACCCTGTTTCCGGGAGCTTGCCCGCAGGGGGGATTCGCGAATACCAGCTGGACTGGAAATGGGATTTCTTTACTTCCGATGTGCGAGATTCGGATGACACGATCATCGGCAAGCAGGTACAGGCATCGAATCCGAAGGAGATCCCGCTTTACCAGATAAAGCTAAATCTCATCCTGTGGACAGAAGACCCGGATGAACCCGAGATTATGATTGCCCTTGACCCGCAGGGTGGTACCGTCAGTCCCACAAGCATCGCGTACCACAGAGGCGAGCCATACAACGAGTACGGCGATCTGCCCACCCCAACGATGGACGGCTACAGATTTGTCGGCTGGTCGGAGACACCGGGGCAGGACGGCGAAATCCTCGACGAGGACAAGATCATCCCGCCGAAGGGCGGCACAGTGTATGCACAGTGGATCATAGAGACCGATTTCCCGGTTATCACGGTTATCTTCGATCCGAACTACACCGGTGCTGTTACCACCAACAAGGTATACCAAACAGGCGATCTGTTCGGAACCCTGCCGATCCCCACAAGGGCTGGCTACAAGTTTGTCAAGTGGACCTATGGTCCGGGAAGCGACACGCAAGAGGTCAAGGAGACAGACACCGTCCCGGCGCAGGGCTGTACGGTCTATGCACAATGGGAGAGGACTGGCCTCCCGCCGTGGGTCTGGCTCTTGCCGCCAGTAATCGCCGCGCCACTGATTCCGCTGATTGCGGCCGCCACCCTGTTGCCGCCGGTCCTGTTGGGCGGGCTTGGCTTGCTCGGATTGGGCGGAATAGGCCTAGCGAAGCTGCCAGGCCTAGCGAAACTGCCGCCCGAGAAATTGCCACCCGGTAAGCAACAGCCCGAGAAGCCGCCGAAGACCGGTGACTCAACGGCAATGGCGTGGGGCGCTCTGACGATGCTGACGCTTTCAGCAGGAGCCGCTCTGTTCCTGAACCGGAAACGCCGGGAAGAAGATGACGAGTAAGATTTTTGCAATCCGCTGTCCCTTGTGCAGGTGCATGAGGGACAGCGGGGCCTCACAAAACGCGCATTTTTTTAAGCAAACAAATCCGCAAAGGCATGGAAATGCGGACCATGAGGAGGATGCAGATGAAGCGAAATATATTCGCTCGGCGCGGCCAGAAACCACCTGTTATAGCGGCGATAGCGTTGCTGATTACGTTGGGCGTGGTGATCACTACGCCGCTGGCTTTTGCCAAGTATTACACACAAAAAACGTTTTCCAACAGTGGTTCGGTTGCGCTGTGGAATATCACAAAAACCGCGGTTGATCCTGCAAATAGCGTCATTGTATACGTGAACGGAGCGCATTCGGTATACGGTTCGACGAACACGACGGAAACCAAGACATTTACGATTACCAGCACAAGTAGGGTCAGGGCGAAGCTCACGATGAAGATGCGCTATGTGAAGACCGATTCGGCACCGGCCTTGACAAGTGGTGTTGCGACGGAGGGTAGCCAGGGCTTCTTAAGCCTTGGCGTCACCGGTGGCCCATCAGGCGGCTTCCCCACGTATTACTACAACCCAACGAATGCGTCCATTGTCGGCACATACACCTTTACTTCATATTGCCTTGGCGGTATGGACACAGATCAGGCAACGTGCCTGGACAACCGCATCCGCGTATTCAAAACATGGTACGATGCCGAACAGGTAGATTAGGAGGGGGCAACTATGATAAAGAAAAAAAGCGTTATCTGGCGCGTGGCATTGTTGTTGCTGGCGCTGACCGTTGCCACCACCTCGTTCACGCTAACCAGGGCAAAGTATTACTATGTGGATCAAGAAATCAGCGGTGAAATTAAGGTCTTTCAGATCATTTCCATCAGAAGCAGTTCCGATTTCGCTCCGGCCGGCCGTTATGCCTATTATGCCAGGGGGCAGACAGGGGCCAATAGCGGCGGCCTTCCCGGCGAGATGATGGGCATCTTTGTCAAAGATGCCGATGGCTCCTTCGTAATTGGCACCGCTGCCGGAGGCGCTGGCGACAAAGCTGGCGGCAATGGCGGCGACGCGCGCTATATCTTTGACGCCGAGAAAAAAGCCTCCATTGGCACCGCGGATTCCAATAAGACCGGCATTGTGGTCGTTGCCGCAGGGGGCGGTGCCTGCCACACAGATGACAATCACCGAAGCCTGAAAGGTGGCGATGGCGGCGGTGCCGGCAGTGCCACTCATAACAACGGGACTAATGGCGTCATTAACGGTTGGAGGGGCGAATGCCATTCAGGCGCTGATGCCACTAGCGACCACAATAGGCACTGTACAAGTAGCCAAAATACAACAAACTGCGGCAGACGTGGCGGCGGCGGCGGAAGCGAGACGACAGGCGGCGCAATCGGTGGTAATGGCGGCGGGATATCTACAGGATGGACGCCGTCAATTGGCGGTTGGTTTTCCGGAGGCCAAGCCCAAGGCGGCACGACTTGTAACATTGCTGCTTGCGGCGGCGGCGCGGGCCTGTATGGTGGCGGCCCTGGCGGGATTGCTCAGGCCTTAGATAGCGAAAGCGGAATGGGTGGCGGCGGCTCTTCCTATGCGGGAGCCTGCGCAGGCGCGGCCGGGGCAGGCAGCACAGCCGCTGGCGCCTCTTATGAGGATCACGCACTGGCGTATTTCCAGACCCTGGTGAAGGGTGTCGATCTGGAGTATGCGTTGGTATGGCTGGGGCCGTGATAACGATTCAAACGGCAACAAAGCGCCCCTTGCTGCTGAGTGCGGCGGGGGGCGAGTTTGTGAGTATGGGGGAGGACACGCAATGGGGCGCCAGATGACGGAAATAGGGTTTTTGCTCCTGTTTTGCTTGCTGTCTCTTTTTTTCATGTATTCAAAGAGAATGAACGCCCGGCTGGAGCCGGGTTCGATCGCGCAGCGGCTGCTTGCTCTGGCGCAGGCCCCTCTGGACGAAGACGCCTCCGCAGCGCAAAAGCTGTTGGCCAGGCTGCCGCAAAAGGCCCGCCGGTTGCTGGACACCAGGCTGAGCCCTTTATTGCTGCTCTTTACATCCTGGCTGACAGTACGCATGACAAATTTCTTGAATCATGGGGCGCTGATATGGAAGTATGGGCAGAAAAGGAGTGTTCCCGTGGAGCAGGTCCTGCAGGCGCGGCCGGAGGCTTGGAAGTACTTTTTTCTCGTGCTTCTTGTAGGGATTATGGGGCTGCTGCCATTTTTTCTGGTGCGGAAGAATCGGGAATTCTATTTTGATACGCTGGCCCTATTCCTGCTGCTGTATTTTTCCATTTACAAGTGGATAGCCTGTTGGCGCGGCGGATGTTGCTTTGGCATACCCTGGTCGTGGGGGCGTTACCATCCAGTGCTGGAGATAACCTTGTTCCCTGTGCAGCTCTTCGAATTTGGCGTAGGGCTGCTGTGCAGCATTCTTTGCCTGTTTTATATGCTCTACGGAAAGACTTACAAGCCTGGGCGTGCCTGCTCGGTTTGCCTGATTTCCTATTCTGCTCCGCGGTTTGTTTGGGATTACTTTCGTTATTTTGAAGGGAATTTCCGCCAAGTAGAAATGAACGGGCTGTTTGGGCTGACAATGGTCCAGGTTGTTTGCATTGTTGCGGTTGCTTTGGCAGTCATTTGGCTGTTCCTGCTCCCGCTGGAAAAAAAGCTGATGGATCGGCTTTGGAAACACCATACCAGCGCAAGCGTGCAGCCTCGCTGAAATGCGATTTTGGCTTGCATTTTGCGCTTGCGCTCACATGCGGGATGTGGTATAATGGTATGGAAAGGGGCGTTATATGAAGCTGAAAATCGTAAAAGGGGCTGCCGACGCAGTAAAGCACTTGTTTTGGCAAACGCAGATTAGTATATTACGCGCATGTCCACCGCTCTGCGGCGTTGTGTCAGAGCGTAGCATGGGTGCGTCAAATTCTTTTCGGGTTTGGTTGAAAACCCTGTTACGGCTAGCAGAGGAAACGCCGCACGCTATTGCGCAGCACATGCGTGATAAGCGTGAAAACCGTGTGGTCCTGGCCCGTGTTATTCTTATTGTAACAACGCGCTGCACCTTGAATTGCGATAAGTGCATGGCATGCATCCCCGACCTAAAAGCGCATGAGGATGTTCCTTTGTGCGATTTACTGGAAGATTTGCGATCGTTATTTTCCTGTGTCGATTATATATATTCGCTTATTATTTCCGGCGGCGAGGTGTTTCTACATCCGCAATTGGATGAAATTATCAGGGCTTGCTCCGATGTGAGAAAAGTTGGCAGCATAACATTGGATACCAACGGTACTGTCATTCCGGGCAGAGAAGTGCTTTTGTCGCTCCGCGAGGCGAAGACTTTGGTACAAATCAGTAGGTATCCGTCTGCGCTTCAACCCGAGGTTGAGCGGCTGAAATCTGTCTTCAGTGCAAATAATATCCCGTATACGCACGAAAGTGCCGCTTTTTGGCGCGATACAGGCGTATTGGGGCAACAGCAGGAAGGTTCGAAGCAGAACAACAAGTTCAGCGCGTGCTATCTCCAGCTGTGTATGCCATTTTATCGCGGAAAGCTCCATCTGTGCAGCAAAACGCCTGCCCTGATGGAGATAGGCGCACTGACTGGCTGTGAGGAAGATTACATTGATTTGCGAAGAACCAGCCCGGAACGGATCGGCGGGGAATTGACGCAGCTGCGGAAAAAGCGTGCAGTTGCCGCCTGTGCCTACTGTCAGGGGATATACAACGCGCCGAGGGTTCCGGTGGCTAAGCAACGCGAACAATGAGATACCAAGGGGTTGCTTGAATAGCAGACAAAGGAGGAGGGCCGCATGGAGAGTGTGCTGGATTTTTTCTATCAATACGCCGAAGGCATCACGTTTGTTTTGTTAAGCCTGTTGTCGATATTTCTTTTGATTTCCCGCAGGATAAAAGCGCGGCTTGAAGTGGCTGCACCTGCGCCACGGCTGTTGCCACAGCTTGCGCAGGCTGCTTCCGTTGGCAAGCCCAACAAAGCGAGAGAAACTTCAGTCCGGTTGCTGAAAAAGGCTGATTGGGTGCTCTATGACAAACTGAAGCTTTTTCCCGATGTGAACACCGAACACCGATTGAGCCTCCTTTGGATGCTCTTTGCGGCATGGTTAGTGGTGAGCTTTTGGAAGGTGCTTATCAAAAACGAATTTGTGATGTCCTTCTGGGGCAAACGCGCTGCCAGAATGGAACTAGCGCAACAGGCGCGGCCAGGATTGTGGATAGGCTTCCTGCTTGTAATCCTATGCTCTTTTCTTACAATGCTGCCATTTTTTCTTACCAGAAGGAATCGGGAATTCTATTTTGATGTGTTGGCCTTGTTTGCTCTGTTTGAATTCGCTATGCATAGAATGTTTGTCTGCCGGGTAGATGAATGCTGTTTTGGCATCCCCTGGCCGTGGGGCTTCCATAACAGGACTCTGAATACAACCGTATTCCCGGTGGAGCCGTTTGAGGCCGGGCTTCAGTTTTTATTTTTCATACTTTGCATCCTTTATATGCTTTATGCAAAGACGTACCGACCGGGGCGTGCTTGCTCATTTTGCCTGTTCTCATATGCGGCGCCGCGCTTTTTCTGGGACTATCTGCGCTATCGAGGCGAGTGGCATCGCTATACGGAAATAAATGGGCTTTTTGGGTTAACTATGGTGCAGACGCTATGCATCGGTTTGGTTTTGTTGTCGGTTGCTTGGTTGTTTTTGCTCCCCTTAGAAAAAAAGTTAATGGATAAGCTTCTGCTTTTTGCCACAATTGCCTTGCAGAAGCTAGCTGTCAAGATATATTTCCATCCTTGGTTCCATCCTTTGTTATCAAAGCACCTGGCTTGGTGCCAGAATGTCGTTGCTATGGAGGAAATGCGTAGCGTATGAAAAGCCCTAGAACCGTCTATTTCGTGCAGGCTGGGAACCTGTTTGGAGTCAATGCGCATCTCCCCTATGCCGCAGGCTGCGTTGCAGCATATGCGTGGAATAATCCCCTCATCCGAGAGAACTATCGGTTGGGGCATTTTACGTTTTTGCGCACGCCGATCGACCAGGTGATCGAGTTTTTCGATCAACCGTACATGGTCGCTTTTTCAAACTATTTGTGGAATTTCGAATATCACAAGGCGCTTGCAAGGACCGTGAAAGAGCGCTGGCCGGATTGCCTGATTCTCTTCGGTGGACATCAAATATATAATAACAGTTCCAGACAGCTCGATGAATATCCATTTGTGGATTATCTGGTTCATAAGGCGGGAGAAGTCCCTTTTGAGAAGCTGTTGCTGGCCCTGCTTCAGGATACGGACCTCAGCGGGGTTCCATCGATTTCTTATCGCGATGTGCAGGGGGACCTCCAGCGCACAAAGGAAGCGCCCTGCAAAAGTTGCGATTACCCCTCCCCGTATTTAACCGGCATCTTTGATAGCCTGTTTGTACAATACCCCTCGATCCTCTTTTCGATGACACTGGAAACCAATCGCGGTTGTCCTCACAGCTGCACCTATTGTGATTGGGGCGTCACCCGGCAAACATTCCTTTGCGTATCGATGGAACGCATCACAGCGGAAATTAAGTGGGCGGCGTTGCACAAAATCGAATTTATCATCTGTGCCGATGCGAACTTTGGCATCCTGGAACGCGACGAAGCTATCGTTGATTACTTGGTCGAAAGCAAGCTGCGTTCCGGGTACCCAATGAAATTCAATGCCCAGTTTACGAAAAACAGCAGTGAAACCGTGCTCCGACTCAATCAAAAGCTCAGCAGGCACGGAATGAGCAATGGTGCCACCTTCTCACTTCAATCCCTCTCGCCTGTGGTGCTGAAAAACATAGGCCGTATCAACCTTGGATATGGACGGCTGCACGAGTTGATTTCGCTCAACAACAAGGCCGGCATACCGGTATATACCGAGCTGATCATGGCCCTGCCGGGTGAGACGCTGGATTCCTTTGCGCGCGGGATCGGAACATTGTTGGCCGCGGGCATGCACGGCGTGATTGAGGTGTACCCTTGCGAGCTGTTGCCAAACGCGGAAATGTCCACGCCTGCCTACATTGAAAAGCATGGGATTGAAGGGATACGCGTCCGGCAGACACAGCGGCACGGCTCGCCGAAAAACAATGATGAAATTCCCGAATACTCCAACTTCGTATGTAAAACCAACACAATGCCCGTGAAGGATTGGATAACTGCATACCTGTTTACCACAGTTGTCCAGGGCTGCCACGCTTTTGGCTTGCTGTCCTGTTTTGCGGTTTACCTCTATTTTGACCGGCAGGTTCCCTATGAACGCTTTTATTTCGACCTGATTGAAATTGCCAAGGCAAAGCCTACCTCTTTAGTTGGAGAATTATTGTCGTTCATTGAGAAGCAATACGAGGCTTTGGCGCAGGGGAATGGCGAATGCCTCGTGTGCTATGACCCACGGTTCGGCGAATTGACCTGGCCGCTTGGCGCAATACTATTCTTGCGTGCAGCCTTTGAATCAGAGCGTTTCTTTCAAGAGCTTCCCTCCTTCCTGCTTCGTTATGGCATAGAGGAAGAACTGCTCGCGCAATTGATCCGCTACCAGCGCACCACGCTGCTGCTGCCTGAAGCTCCGCCTGCGCGGGCGGTGTTTGAATATGATTTTCCTAAGTTTTTTGCCGCTGCCTTTGCGGGGCAGCCGCTGCCGTTGGAAAAAAAGCGTGCGTCACTGCTGTTCCCGGAGCAGACGAAGGTAATGGGCTGGGTGGAATATGCCCGCGATTACGTATGGTATGGCAGGCGCAAAGGAATGGCTAGGAAGGGATATGAAGTCGTCTATGAGTGATTCTCCCGAAAAAAAGAACGTCTATTTTGTGCAAGCCGGGAATTTGTATGGGGCCAATGTGCATCTCCCGTATGCGGCTGGCTGTATTGCGTCCTATGCATGGAACAACCCCGCTATCTGGGGAAATTATCAACTGGGGCATTTCACTTTTCTTCGCGCGCCGCTGGACCGGGCGGTTGCCGCTTTTGAGAACCCGTTCCTGGTCGCTTTCTCCAATTATGTCTGGAATATCGAATATCACAAGGCGCTCGCCATGGCCGTGAAGAAACGCTGGCCCGCCTGCCTGATTGTCTTTGGCGGTCACCAAGTGTTCAATGATAGCTCCAGGCAGCTGAGCGAATATCACTTTGTGGATTTCCTGATCCACAAAGCGGGAGAAATCCCGTTTGAGGCGCTGCTTCTTGCCTTGCTTCAAAGCACAGATCTCAGCGAAGTTCCATCGCTCTCTTATCGGGGTGCCGATGGGAATCCCCTGCGCACGGCAGACGCGCCCTGCAGCAGTTGCGACTTCCCTTCCCCCTATCTTGCCGGCATTTTTGACGCTCTGTTTGAGGAATATCCCGCGTTCCAGTTCTCCATGACGTTTGAAACCAACCGCGGCTGTCCCTATGGCTGCGCCTTTTGCGATTGGGGCGCTGTGGGGCATGCGTTCCTCCTTATGCCGATGGAACGCGTCAAGGCGGAAATCGACTGGGCCGCACGGCACCGGATTGAGCTGTTCCTTTGCGCCGATGGGAATTTTGGCATTTTGGAGCGCGATGAAGCGATTGTGAATATGCTGATCGACAGCAAGCTGCGCACGGGTTACCCCAAAAAAATCAAATTCGGGTTCGCTAAAAACAGTGATGAAACCGTGCTTCGACTCAACAAAAAGCTTAGCGCCCACGGACTGAACGCCGGCGCGACCCTTTCGTGCCAATCCCTCTCGCCTGTTGTGCTGAAAAATATCGGCCGTCAAAATATTGCCTATGAGCACTTCCGTGAACTTGTATCGCTCTACAATCAGGCCGGCGTGCCGGTGTATACCGAGTTGATCATTGGCCTGCCCGGGGAAACGCTCGACAGCTTCGCGCGCGGGATAGGGGCGCTGTTGGCTGCCGGTATGCACGGTGCGGTCGAGGTTTTCCCCTGCGAGGTGCTGCCAAACGCCGAACTTTCTAAGCCGGCCTACCGGGAAGAGCATGGTATAGAATGCATACGGGTCCGGCAGGTCCAGCGGCACGGTTCGCCGGAAAACCGGGACGAGATCAATGAATACTCGGAGTTTGTGTGCAAAACCAATGCAATGCCCACGGAAGATTGGGTGACGGCGTTTTTGTTTGCCACAGTCGTGCAAGGGTTCAATGGCATGGGATTGTTGCCCTTTGTTGCGATCTATCTGTACTTTGAGCAGGGGCTTCCCTATGAACGCTTCTATTTCGATCTGATGGATTACGCAAAGGCAAACCCTTGCACCTTAGTGGGGGAGTGGCTTTCTTTCTATCGGGCGCGGTACCGGGAGCTTGCGGGAGGAACGGGCGAAAGCTTGGTGCATTCCGTGCCGGAATGCGGCGAAGTGACATGGCCGCTTGCGGAAGCGCTGTTTTTGCGCGTCGCACTTGCGTCCGAGCGATTTTTTAGTGAGTTGCCCGCCTTTTTGCGGCGGTATCAGATCGATAAACAAGTGGAGGAGGAGCTGCTCCGCTACCAGCGCGCCATGGTGCAGCTGCCTATTCCTCCGCCCCCGTCGCAGGCCTTCGAATACGATTTCCCCGGGTATTTTTCCGCTGCATTCACAGGGCGGCACACGGCCCTTCAAAGAACGCGCACCACGCTGTTCTTTCCTGAGCAGGGGCAGGTGAGCGGTTGGGAGGAATATGCGCGCGATTACGTGTGGTATGGCAGAAGGAAGGGCCTGCTGACAAGGAAGGGGTTCGAGGTTGTCTATGAGTGATGGCGCAGCGTTCCGCAAGGCTGTCATAGTCGTTCTGACGCGCAACGAAGTTGTTTCGCTGCGCGAGACGGTGCTGGGAATAGAAAATGCCTGCTGTCCCGCCGATGTTGCGCGTATTCTCCTTTTCATGGCGCCTGATGCAACGGAGGCCTGCCGCAGTGAAGCTGCTCGGCTCGCCGCCGGTTCGGAACCCATCCCTATACTAGCCGTGCGGGAAAAGGGGGGCGCCCTCGGAAAAGAGCTCCAACAGCTGCTGCGCAGGCAGGCGGATGCCTCCCATGTCATCATCTGGACGGCGGACCAGGATGCGCCGCCGGAGGCCGTTGCCCCGCTTCTGAAAAAAGCAAAGGAAAACCCGGCCGCGGTTGTCAAATTCGCGCGTTTCCTGCCCGGCGGCAGCCCTCCCATAAGCAAAGGCGCGTTCATCAATCAACGGGACAAAGCCTTTGCCCTCCTGGTATGCGGGCTTTACGGCAGTGAACAGACAGATCCGAATTGCGGGCCGCTCTCCTTTCCGTTGCGTGATTACGTCAGGCTCAACCTCAGGGAGGCTTTCCTGGGAACCTTTTTCGAGAGCGTATTGTGCTTCGAGCGCTTAGGTACGCCATTTATTGAAATTCCGCTGCAGCAGCAAAAAAGAACGGAGGGGAAGGCAAACCTCTCCGTATTTGGTAAACTACGCTTTTTCGTTCCTGTCGTCCGTCTGCGTTTACTGCCCAAGCATAAAATCTTAAGGGAGGGCGCAGATGAGCAAACGTAACGTTTATCTTGTGCAGGTGGATATCCTGCGCAAAACACCAAGGTTCTGCACGGCTTATCTGCCCTACGCCGCGGGGCAGCTGTGGGCATATGCCCGGCAGGCGCCGGCTGTTGCCGATGCCTATGCGCTGCGGGAGATTTTCTTTTTGCGTCATCCCGTTCATAGCGTGGCCGCCCACATGGAGGATCCGTTCCTTGTCGGCTTTTCGTGCAGTTGCTGGAACACGGAATATAACAAAGCCCTTGCCCGCCTGGTCAGGCAGACGTATCCGGATTGCCTTATACTTTTTGGCGGGCACGACGTACCGCCCGGCGGCGCGATGCTGGAGGAGCTGCCATATGTGGATTTTTTGATCCATGGAGAAGGTGAAATTCCGTTTCAGGCATTGCTGGCGCAGCTGACCAAAGAGACGCCAGACTTTTCGGCGGTGCCCGGGCTCTCTTACAGAACTGGCTCAGCCTTGCTGAATAACCCCGAGGTCGTGCCGGCGTCCATCGAACCGTACCCTTCGCCCTACCTTGGCGGCGTTTTCAGCCGCATCATCGCGGCGCACCCCGAAATCCAGTGGAGCCTCGTCTGGGAAACCAACCGGGGGTGCCCCAACCAGTGCGCCTACTGCGACTGGGGCCGCCACAAAGCAAAGGAGCCGGTGCGCCAATTCTCGATGGAACGGCTCACGGCCGAAATTGAATGGATATCCGCGAACGAAATTGAATTTATTTTCTCTGCCGATGCGAATTTTGGCATTCTACCGCGGGACGAAGAAATCCTGGATATGCTGGCCTCGGCGCGGGCCCGCTCGGGATACCCGCATGTGTTTTTCACGCAGACAGCGACAGAGATCAATGAACGCGTGTTCCGCATCACCGAAAAGCTGAACAGCAGCGGCTTAGACAAGCTGGGCCCCTCTCTATCGGTGCAGAGCCTGTCGCCGGCGGTGCTGCGCAACATAGGACGGAAGAACCCGGATGACAAAACGCTGTCCGAATGGCTGCGCCGTTATCGGCGGGCGGGATATAGGACCCATACCGACCTGATTCTGGGCCTGCCGGGCGAAACGCTGCAAAGCTTCTGTTCCGGTGTTGAAAGGCTGTTCGAGTTGGGGCAGCATGAGGGTATCGTCTACTACCCGTGCTATCTCCTGCCCAACACGCCCATGGCCGGCGCTGCGTACCGCGAAAAGCACGGGATCCGCACCACGCGCAAGATTTTTAAGCAGGTGATGGAGGATGCGCCGGAAACAGAGCTGATTCATGAGTATCTCGACATGGTGGAAGAAACCACGGCCATGCCCCGCGCGGACTGGCTGACAGCCAACCATTTCATGCTTTTGGCGCAGGGGGCGCATGGCTATGGCCTGCTGCGTCTTTTTGCGATGGTACTGCACACGGAAAAAATCGTTTCCTATGCTTCATTTTATCTGCGCCTGCTTGATTTTTGCCGTGACAACCCGGATACCCTCCTTGGCTGCATCATGGCGCGCCTGGAAAAGAATTTTTCTGATGTCGCCCACGGCGAAGAACCGGAACCTCTGCAGGTTCCGGGTTTGGGTTATGGGCGTATGTATGAGGACCAGTATTTCTTCAGCCGTGCCGCTCTGGAGCCAGACCGGTTCTATGCCGGCGCGGCAGTGTTCTTAAGGCAATTCGGTCTTGCGTCCGGTTTGTATGAGCAGCTGCTGCGCTACCAGCGGGAGAGCATCCTGCTACCGGGCGCGGCCGAAAAAGTGTGCAATTTCAGCTATGACTTCCCGGCGTATTTCAATGCGATTTACGACGGCGATCCGGTTTCGCTCCAGATGAAATCGGTGAAGCTGCGCTTTGCCTGTGCCTGCGACCTTTCGTCCGTGGAGAAATATTACAACAATGTCGTGTTGCTCAGCCGCTTTTCAAGCAACGCGCTTTATAAAGTTGATTACGCAGCGTGATCGTCCCAATCCGTGCGGCCGAAATTCTTGGCGTAAAGGTCATATTTTTTGCGGATGGAGGGGTAGGCGTGGGCATACCACGCCACGGTGCAGAACAGCTTTGCGGACTCCCAAAACCCGCGTGCGAGGCCGCGCAGGCCTGCGATGCGCAGATAGACGAGCAAATTGGAAACCCCAACTAGGAAAACAGAGGTCTTCTTTGAGCCGTCGCCCCGCTGTTTCTTCCCAAACACCAGCTGCCAGTGGAAAAACTCATTAATCACTCGCAGATCCCTATCGGGAATGCGGGTGAAGTTTTGGCTCAGCCTAGACCGTACCGAGCTCGTGAGCTCCGCGGCATCCAATGTCTCCGGAGGATGCAGCCTTCCGGCCACCGTCAGCTCCCGGTATAACTGCGAGCCGGGAACCGGCTGGAAATAACCTATGCTGGCTATGTCCAGCTGCGTGTGGAAAATCATGCGTA
>Ga0123353_10008445_pt1 | contig 14065 bp, 9 predicted proteins | sample TergutLab28metaG_3_FD_92763 | JGI IMG/M metagenome (GOLD analysis project Ga0123353, IMG submission 92763) | Labiotermes labralis P3 segment gut microbial communities from Petit-Saut dam, French Guiana - Lab288 P3 | ecosystem: Host-associated > Arthropoda: Insects > Digestive system > Gut ... | reverse complement strand
CTTTTCTGGTATGTTATGTGGCTTAGGTTGGTACTTGGTTACCAAACTTTTGAGACTTCTTGCTGGTCGCATCTGCCAGGGTCAGGCATTGAAGATGGTACCAACATGCTGTCCTGAAACATTAGTAACCAACTGCCAATCTATACTGAGTAACACTCCAGAAGAGTGAAGACCTCACCTACATTGTAGTGGAAGCATGAAATCTTACAGAATAACAGGTTATTATAATATTTATGCTTGTAGGTAGCTACTAGAAAAATTATGATGTGAGTGGTAGCAATCACTCCTTAGGGTAGTAGTTTTGAAAATAAAATTCTAAATTACAGGTGAGTGCTGGAATGGTTATAGTATTATTGTTAGAATTTCTGTATACTTAAGGGTAGTTTTCTAAAGAATTTTTAAAAGGCAGTCTGTAAAAGTATTTATTCCTTGCATCTCACTGAGATCTAGATATTATTTGTGGCAGTGCTCCTGGTTACTCTGTACCATACTGCATCCACTATGATTATAGTTATTTTGATGTTACCCACTATTCATGAAGTTCCATGTGACATTATTTTCTGCAGCTTTTTTTAGATTCTGTTATTTTTCTGGTAATGTATGTTAGATGTACGAGCAGCCTCCAACTTTTGTACATAATTTGTTCCTGAATGTGTGTATGAAACTTGGAATGTATGGATGTCAAGCACTAGACTTGTATGGTATAAGGTGGGTTCCATTCCCATTGCTTGAGCATGTATAAAAATCCCTTTTAATGGCAAACAACAAAACAGTTGTACCATCAATTACAGTACATTCATGCATGCGTTCAAACAAACGCAGTTTTTAGCGTTCCTGCCATCACACAAGTGCATATCCTGCACACTTCTGATGGCTTTATAAGGGATAGCCATTGAAACACATGTTTTGTAAGCTGTTGTTAACCTTGACAGTGTTGTTTAAAAGCTTTTTCATACGTATGCTTTACAGTAAAATAACCAGCTCGTTACACATATAAAATACATATTGCCACCATCATGATGTGTGTCAACTTTCTTCCACCAGTTTTTATTACCTGATTAAGTGGCCAGAATAGTCAACAACAGAGTATGTATGACCTCACCAAAATTAGCCAACATGAACACTCAATCACTGCCACCAACATAAAAGTTGTTGGTTGCATTACAAAATATAAACAATACCTGTATGTTTGCTAAAGTTATTTCTTGCCCCAAATTCTAGTTATCTCACTTACCTTTACTTTCTTTTTCTTCCTTTCTTTCTGTCTTTTATTTATTTTTATTTTTTATTTTTTATTTTTTTGTATTTATTATTTATTATTTTTTATATGGCGCAACAGCACCTAGTGGGTCAGGGTCTCCTGATTGTCGAGGCTTCACAATCACACTCAGACGCACCACACTTGGTAGGATTTCTCTGGGCAAGTGATGGGCCTGTTACAGAGATCTCTACCTGGCAACACATAACACTGACAGGAGACAGACCCATGCCTTAGGCCGCATGGCCACTGGGATTGTCACTTTTGTGTTATTTAGTAGACACAAAATACAGTTTGAGGCTCAGTTTTACAGCACCACTGTTGTGATAGCTCAGAAAGTTTGCTTGTCAGCTGTGTACAAAAGACTGAATTCAGCATACAAAGATGGATTAGAGGTGAGAATTTATAATGTACAAAAGTGTGGGTTGTACAAAAGTCTAATGTCTGAAAGTCCAGGACCACCATTATTAGTGGATACTGAAATAATGGGATGCATTTTGGTGGTACATTTTTTTGAACGAAGTTTTTCATAATAAGAACTTTGGTTTAATAACTAGTATTCTTATCAGTACAATAAATGTATTTATGTGGAGCCATCCACGTTCGTGTCTGTCTCGTCTCGTTTCAAACACTGTAACATGTATATGAAGTGTATTTCACAGCATGTATGTGTTGATACATTTGCCTTACATGTAGATATGTAAATACATGCTTCTCTTTTTTCTCTTCATTGATCTGCATGATTGAATTGTGTGTAGATATACTTTCCTGCACTGATTAATGTCTTTTTTTTAAGAATCCCTTGCTTCATTAGCTGAATGCTTTGTTCTGCATTGGTGTTTGGAATTGTCAGTGTGCTCAAATAAGAATCTTATGAATTCACTTTCAGGGAATCAGATAAGTAGTCGACTGCTGAGTTTTTCATCTGCCAACAGTCTTTTGATTCTTCCTGGCCGAACTAAACAGTTAGAGGTGTTGCCTGCAGGGACGCAAGTGGATGCTTTGATTATAGGACGTGTGTGAGAGAAGTAAAGGGGAGAGCAGAAGGAGGCTGGTGAATAAATGTGCAATGCAGTATGAAAACAAAGAGGCTGGAACATTATTCACAATATCACAAATGAGCCTATGTAAAAGGATAGAAAATAAAGGAAAAGAAACTAAAAGATTGAGAGGAAAAAACCTACTCTGATATTATCAAATCAGGGAATAAGATCAGCATTCTCTAGTATGAAATAAAGCATACTTGGAAAAACAGGAAGTAAAGGAACATAAAAGACAACTGTATGGAAAAGTGTACAATAAAACTATTGGAGTTGTGAAAGTATGTCATTTTTATCATACTTGAGAATGTCATGAAATGAAGTATACGAAAAAGGGTGATGAAAGTGGAATGATAGAAGTATGATAAAATCATGGGAATTATGAAAAATCGGTGGCAGAGCATTCTCCAGAATGTCACAGAAAAGATGAACTGCTTCATGTTTTGTCCAGATTTGTGCTTCATGTTGAACAGACCTTGCATGGCAGAACATGAAGAGGTCATCACATTTTTTCAGAGAAATAATAAACATACACATATATTCTCTTTAGTATTGACATATTGTTTGTAAATAAACTGTTAAAAATATTCCTGTTTCTAATATTATTTATTTCTTGCAGACAGTATCCAAAGTCACAAAGAAGTGGATAAGGCGATTTGGGTTGTGTTAACATTCCAAGGCTTAGAAATTAGGCATAATATCATAAAATGTAGAATATTTGGATAATCTTTGAGGCTCTTTATTGTCCAAAAATTATCATTTATAGGACAGTGTTCATAGAAGGAGATAAAATATGAGTGAACCCTGCAGCAAATCGTAAAATATTTCAACATACATACAGCTCACTTGAAAAACATGAAAATGTGTCACCAGCCAGACTTTTAGGAAATTTACTTTGTATCATTTGTAAATCCAGATTTTTTACTTTTAAAGTGCACTGGATTTTGTATATTCAAATTCTGATTTATGCAAAGTGTGATCAATTTGTTGCAGCTATGCAACATATATCAGACGAAAATAAATGTTATCAACAAAGAAATGTATTTTTACGGATCGGGAATAGAAACTATTGCTTTTACATATCAAAAACGGAACTTATATATTACAGTGTAACTCCACTTACCCAGATTAATTGGGATGGTGAGCTATTCAGATATGTAGAAAATCTGGATAATTGGATTTTTCTTTGAAACTAGGGTGTACATTGGCTATTTGAAGTTCGGTTGTTACTATTTACAATATGTACCTGCATCTAAACTTTTCTACCATGCCTGATTTGAAGTTCTAGAAGCCCTAACTCTATTGTCCCTGATCCATTCACCAGTAATTTCAAGGCAAGTTAGTTTTGTAGAATTCTTTACAAATTTACCTGAAGGGCCAAGCCGGTCCGGATAACCAACATATGGATAAGTGGAGTTCTGCAGTACTTCACAGTAGAGAAGAGGGCATTCAGAGGCATTTATCTAATGTCTTCTGATGGGGGCAGTTCTTTGTAGGATGGAGTTGCTTGGTAAATACATACATTTCTATAGGAGATACATAAGTGGTACATAAATCTACACAACTCACTTTATTGAAGACCTCGGTGTCATATATATAGATAGAGAGAGAGAGAGTTTGGAATTATTTGTCTGCACAAGTTACTGTCTAGGGAGGCAGTGAAACATAACTTCACTAGAGATGGTAGGTTTTTCACATTTTCCATTCCATGCATTACAGTTCAATTACTAGACTAATTACTATAATTTAGACCAAAAAAGGCACACAGTTGTATTAGATTTAAAATAATATTAGAAAAACCACTAACTCCTACATGTTTTGGACCTAGTGATCCATCATCAGGGAGTATGATAATTGTATGAAACGACTGCTTAATACGTTTGTCTGTTGCATGTAGAAGAATTACTGAAAATTCTGTGGTGTAGAATATGTTGACAGTAAGCTGCAGCAGCTGTTACGTTGGAGGTGTTCATGGTACTACTGTGAACATCTGCCCATACGTGTCTGGTGTGAGTCAAAATAGCATAGTCAGTTCAGAGACTAGGCTGCAGGCAAGATGTTCCCAGGGCTCAAATGTTCGCGGGGGTAAGAGATTTGTCCATTTTCCAAAATGTCCAGACGAGCTACAGGGCCCACCCATCCTACTAGTCAGTCAGTACTGGAGGCTTTTGCTCGGGTATAAAGTGGCTGAAGTTAAGACTGAGTAGAGATATGTCTGTGCTTCTCCATATGCCTTCATGACATGTATAGGTTTTTTTTTAATACTTCTATCTGTATAGTTATCTGGTGCATGAAGTGAAACTGTAATATTTGGATGTTTTTGATAGGTTAATATCTGATACAAATTTCTATCTTGTGCATTACTTTGTTTCATGTGTGCATTTATTGTTGAAAAGTCGCAGTAAGTCCTATTCAGAAACTTTAGAAAAATAAAAAAATGGTATTCCCACAAGATCTGATTATGGGACAGATTGGTCAAAAGTGATAGTTTTGTGATATCATGATTTTATTAAGTGGAAGTTAAAACTTTATACAAAGTGAGGTCCAATAAAACCAATATAGTTGGTTACATAACATTTGAACATTCAAAATTTATAGACTTGTTAATTCACCATCAACGTTTCCACTGTTTGCCTTATTGAAACCTGTTATGGACAATACACAAAGAATGTTTCAGTCTCAGATGTCTTCCTTCAATTTTTCAGTTCCTTTTGGTTGACATTTTAAAGTTAATTTACGTGCCCCTAAATATATACTTCAAATCCATAAAGTATTTCTGCTGCGGATAATACGTTTCAGTATAAAATGTGAATCGGTGCTAAATGCAAGTTTATTGAAAATAATTAAAATTTCATATAAATTATGGCATTATTTTAATTCATGTGGTGTGATTAATGAGGAAAACATTATGACTTGTTTCTTGGCCAGCTGTAATGGTATGAAGATGCCTTAAGTGGGAAAACTTCCTCTTCATTCTTTCTTGTCTCCCTGCATTGAACCTTTACATCTCTTGGTTATGAAATATGACAGAGACCAGGAAACCGAATTTAGAAAATAATAAAGGGTAAGCAGATTATGTCTTCCGGTACAGGTTTGAATATTACCTGTAATGCAGCTGATTTTCTGATTAGACACAAATGTTCACCCCAATAACGGGGATAATAGTCATATCAAATGATGAATGACGTGTGCACGGAGGATACTGATTTCTAGTTTAGCTTCCATTATGGTTACCCAGAAATAAGTAAATGTGACAGTAAGTAGAATGGTTGTATAAAGTGGCCTCAAAACATGTGTAAAGACATTGCATGAATATTGTGGATTCAGGCAACATCGTAACACACTGTAACATGCTGATCTTTTATGAAGAGGGGATGTTGTGTGATCATGGAGTTGCTTAGTCATTGATTCGCAGTTGTGTTCGATGTCTGGGGCTCACTGTCTTCACCCTAATCCTGTGGATAGGACACTGAGAACATAACATGAAAGGTGATCGGTGATTTAAATTTGAAGTATCAGCTTCTCAGGCATCCTACTGCATTGACTACGAAACATATCACGGAGAAAATTTACTCTTTTTATGAATGGGTTAGCGAAATTTGTGCTAATATTGAATGTCTGAATTGTTTACATTAGCGAATAAATTGCTAAATATTGTAAAGTGAATGATGCTTTCAGAATGGGCAATACCAAGGGGTATGTGTGTAGTGGGGTATGATTTTCAGCGTGGCCAATAGTGATATAAAGTAACTATACGTATTTGGCGACTAACATTAATTATGAATATTATGTACTTCGAATTACTAACCATTACTGTTTCCAATGAATGCGGCTTTATATATCTTCCCGTAAATCTAAGGAGGCTAGGGGTAAATGCATTTTTAGTATGTAGCAGGTGGTAATATTGTGCGGCGTATATTGGCCACCTTGACAGTATTGAGGAAATTACGAAAATAAGTGTGGAAATAAATGTATGTGTCAAACGGCGGAAATTAGTGCTTTTGTTAGTGTAAATGGTATATACGTAATAAGTTCGGTGCACAGGTTAAACACTTCATTTGCGGCCATTAGGTTACAGTTTAAAATAGCACATTTCTAACTTTGTGGGGAATGGAAATTGTGCTCTTGTTAATGTAGACGTCATGTGTAAGTAATTCGGTGCAGAGGCTAACAAGTACACTTTTCCGTAACAATGCTTTATTTCATTTACGTTGATGAGATTAGTACAAATTAAAATAGCACATATTCGAATCTTGTGTGGAGGTTAGTAAATTCTACATTATTTTGAAGGCAAAATATAAGGTGTAATAAAGTCAACAAAAGTAAGTTTTGACTGGTGGTGGTGGTGGTTGTTTTGGAACACGGAAGATAATATCTGCCACAAGAAATGATGATGTAGTGAATTGGTTTTGTGGTAAGTTTTTATATGTGTCTTTGTAGCAAGTAATTGTGATTGTGAGACATCTTCACCAACCATCAAAGTTTTATGCCATTTGTGTAGGTTTAATTTGTGCAGATATTATTTTTTTCTTCATAGTCGCCAGCGTATTATTTAAAGAATTGAATCTGCTCTGTGGCAGGATTTGATAGCTTTGTTTAGGCGATTTAGAGAGTAAAGCTTTTTCAAGTATTCTCATTGCTGGTGAAGGTAAGACTGATGGATTGTAGTCCAGATATGCGTTTGCTGGATTTTGAATCACCAAAGTAGTCTGATCTTCAGGTTTTTCAGGCACGCTGAAATAGAAATGAAAGGAATTGTTACTATGTGTATAGCCATTCCACTTTGCCATGTTTTAGTCATACTAATGTGGATTGCCATCATAGATGATTACTCAGGTTTGGGTTAAGGTTAGATTGTGTATATTAACACATGCTAGGTTTTGCAGTTAAAAATATCAGTTTAAAATTACCACTAAACCATCAGTTTATTTCTCAAAGCAACTAAATAATATTAAATGTTCAGTACGTAAAGTGGGTCAAGTTCATGCATTAAGAGAGTGAGCTGTCCTTATTTCCAGCAATTGTTGAAAGAATTACAGTGTATAATTTACACTGTGTTTTTGTTGTTTTTATTTTAAAATGCTTTAATCCTTGACAGAAATTCAGAAGACTGTGACAGAAATAAGGATATATGTTTAGTTCACAGTCATGTATACAGTTTGTTCCTTGTTTTATTTGAAACTGGTGAGATATTCTGATCCACAAAGCAACTTTGGTTTTTCATAAATTGTAGGTGAGTACACAAGTGTGTTTTTTGAAGGTCTCATCTATGACAGCAGGAGAATAATACAAAAGAGATAAGTGTATAGAATGGTATTGGAAATGTGTTTCAGGATTATTCAGTAAAATGAATTCTTACAGGTGTTTTATGCTAGATACCAGTATTTCACTATACAGTTGCAAAGACATGGTGGTAGGTTAGTGTAGTTCCCTAGATTAAAGACTTGGACACAAAGGAACAAAGTACTTTGCTGTGATTTGTTATCTTTGTTAAACAGTTTATTTATATTGATTTTGAGTAATCAAATCTATTCTTCATAAAACATTCATATACATTTGTCTGAGCACAATGGTAAGCCTAATTTTTACTGTCTAGAAAAGTTTTTCCTCTTATACAAGTGTTATGAGAATGAAGAGCATTACAGTATGGAATGAAATTGATGATTAATAGTCAGCCAAAGAATCGCATTTGACTGCAACATTATTAATAGCTTTCAAATAACAAATAATATTCTTTGTGAATGTAATATTTTTCATGTGATGTGGCAGTATATTTTTCCCCACCAAACTGCAAAATGAGGCTTCTATTGAGCATGTAATATGTGGAATATAAACCTGGCCCACAGCAGAAGGGTTGTATATTTTGTCATCATTTATTGTTTTAGACTTCTCAATCTGGCACATGCACAAAGCTCACAACTTACATTACACATGTACCTCTTCATTTAAACTATGGATATCTCATTAGGTGTCTGTCTTTGTTAATTTAAATTTACAGGGTGACCCATTGGTATGGATAAATTTAACTCATTGTGAATACAAACTGTTAAATATTGTTTGCTTAATTTTGGGGTGCATAGCATACAAAGGTATGAGATTTATGCCTCAATGTGAACCCCTTTGCAGAAATGGCAGAGTTTGTAGCATGAGGCCATTTCTTCCTCTTTGACATTCAGCACAACTAATGTGATTTGCATGAAGGCATGGTGATTTCTGTCTTGAGGTCATCAGTTCCTGTTATGCATTGACCCTACAAATTTTGTTGTTTGTGGACCCACATACATGGATATTTATGAGCATTCTTTCTGGTAAATTTGGAGGCCAACAAGTGGGTTTACTGTGATCTTACCACTTGTCACTGGCACACTCTGTTTACATGCAGAGCAAAAGGCAACTGGAGGGTCAAATAGATAGAATATGCTAAACTGCTGACTGTTTTTTACGGGTACATATATATATATATTTCTGTACACAAACAGTATTCCATATCCTTTTTTTATGTAGTTGTTTTCCATATGCTTGTTTCTTGATTACTTTAAATGTTGTTGTTTGACTGAGGCTGTCAACAGTTGATAATGATTAGGTGTGATTACTCATAAAATTCATTGTATGAAATGAGTACCTGGTGCTTTCAGTATTTTCTGTGTCATAGTCTTACTGTGGTAATTGGTCTTTTCTTTCACGAAACATATACAAATCTTGTGTGCAAGTTTTTATTTACTGGTGTTTATTTATTTTGACATTTCTTTCTAAAGGAACAACAGATTTGGATTCCTTGCCTTTTTAGATTAGTTGCCTTTAATTCCCTCTATTTATTGTAACTATACCATAACATTGTGAAGTTCGAAGTTGTCACAGTGGCAGATACAAAGATTTTGTTCTTGTGGAATTTGATGGACGAAAAGAGTTATAGCAGGTTCCTTAAGAATATCGGTACCTGCACTGAATTACAAGGTATGGCACCTACTGGCGAATTTTTCGCTGTTTTGAATAGTATTTCGGTTTGTTTATTATTTTGTTCATTGGGCTCAAGTTGCCCCATAAGGTTCCTTAATTGCTTGGTAATGTAACATGTGTATTACTTACTCAATTCTTGGTGCTGCAAATACATTTTCTAATGCCATTCCATTTGGCTGCAGAGTTATAACATGAATGCCATGTGGTGCCATCTCATGACGTAAGGCCTTACTTGCTCCTTCAACTGCATACCGTACTGCAGTGTAGGCAACCAATCCACTTCCTGGATTGTTGGAGTCAGTGTTTGCCCCCATGTTGATAAGCCGGCCTATTTAAACAGTCACATTCTCACGATTTATGGAATACATTCCAGTTGTAACTGAAGACTAACAGAGGTCTCAGTTAGCTTAGGAAAGACCTGTGCACCTTAGATTGCCGTCTTCTTGTTAGTGATACTGTATTGTCTTATATTTGATTACGTCCAAAAATTGTTTCTCCTTCAATGTCGAATTGAAGGTGGAGGCAGCAGGTTGGTCAGAAACCGCCTACAGGCTATTCAGCACCGTTACCCAGAGAACCATCCTAGATGCCTCCGATCTCATACATCCACGCTTGGTGGTTTTATAATGAAGTTTAAATACACAAACCCCAGTGTTGTGTGTAGTTATTTATTTTGTTTTTGAAGTCTTGTTGAGAAGAGGTGACATTAACATCTGTTGCACATATTATATAAGGGTCTTAACTGCAGGGCTACTGAAATGAAATGCAGAAATTTGTCACCCTTATGGAGTTTTACCCTTGTGAATTTATACGCTTGAAAATACGTTTGATATATATGTATTTGGTTCCGTGCATTTGAAAATACACATCGGATGTGAGTAAATTCTTTACATACTGGAAAATTAGCTGTTAAATGACAGGTAGTCAAGATTAATTATATTAAATTTAACTTGTATTGTTATCATTATTTTCGCTATGATGACGCTTGTAGTGCATACAGTAAATTCTCCACAAAACATCAGCGTGTAATTAAAGATTTGAAGTCTACGGACATGTTTACATGTAGTATGAAGATTAGAGAAAATGTATCTCTCCTTAAACCTGAAATTTCTTTCTGTTGGTATTGTCTTTCACTGTGGAATGTGTTCCTGTCATTGACATAAAAATTAACGAAAGCCGGGTGTCACATAATCATTGTATTTGGCATTAAAGATATTGGCGGTTTAATAAATGTAAACTTATTCAATTTACTTGCATTTGATCGTTATCTTAAATCTGTTCCTAACTATTATATAACCTCTTTATTTAATACAGTGCTGCTAACAAGACATAGATTGAAGTACCACATGGAATGTTACGGTCGGTTGAATGTCATAGATGTTGTTAACCGAGTGTGTCAGAAAGGAGGTCACAGGATCAGTGACCTCTTCCCCATCGTTAGAACCAAGATGAATGACAATGAATAAATTCTGAAGTCTGGGTCTGAAGTAGGTGTGTCATTCATACTTAACTGAGAGTGTATAGACTTACCTCTCTTATTTTTGAGAAGAGGACTTACCTCTCTTATTTTTGAGAAGAGGCAGAAATGTTCGTGCAGTTCTCAGTGTTCCCACCACGTTGTATTTAAGCATTGCATCCCAGTGCGAATTCTCTTGATATTCGAGTCGTCCTTTGAAGCACAGGCCTGCTGTATTCAGCACAGCCCACAGACCTGATGATATATGGAAATTAACAGTTGTGTAAAATCGGTCTACATTATGTGGGAAGAAGGTGGAGCTGTCTTCGGGCACGCTGTGAAGACATGTGGGGGAATGGAGGTATGGCTCCGCACGTTCTTAACTTCGGTACTGCTTGGAGGTGATTTGTCAGATTTACGCCCCGGACGCTTTACTGTCGAGTTAGGAGCCCCCGGTACCTATTGAATAGAAGGCTGGGTGGGCCCCGGAACTGGTCTGAACGGTTTGGGGAAAAGAAAACTTGTTGGCCTTGCTGGAAGTCGAACCTCGATTTCTCTCAATCGTCCAGCGTGTGGCCTAGTCACTATTACTGACAGTGGTCGTACGGCTTCCTTATGTGGTATCCACGTAATTAGTAATTATGTTATTATTATTATTATTATTATTAATATTGTATTTTCACGTCTACAGCTGCAAGATGTTACGTCCGTAAGCGTGGGACAAACTTGCCCTTAGAGGACTCATCGCATAATAATAGCTTTATGGAAAGTACGTATATTTGAAATTACGTGTAGCGCTATATTAGTAGCTTCTTAAAAAATGTGCCGTTTCCAGAATTGCCATCTGCTCAATTTTGCGCAGGGGTGTTCAACACTAATGTCTTACGAATGCTTCTGAAATGATTTTCGTAGGTTTCCCGTAGTTGGTATAGCGACTAGCTACGGGCTGTACTGTTCGAAATTCGAATCCCGGAAGAGGAAAGGGATTAAAGCCGTCCAGACTGGCCCTGCCCCCCCCCTCCCCTTCCTGTGCATTGTGTACCTTGGTCCTTTCCTGCAGACAAAGCAGCCGGGCCGTGCAGTTGACCACTCGTCACCATAAAGTGCCAAGGTTAATAATGAGTTCCCCTCTACACTTTCATGTCGTGGACAGGGACTACCTTTTTTTTTGGGGGGGGGGGGGTCTCTTGGTAGGCATAACCTAGATTATTGCGCCACCTTCATTTTGATGTTTGTTATTTACTGCGTTTCATTCAGTAGGTCCTTGCATTGCGGTGTTTTCTGCAGGACATTTTTATCAGATTGTATAGAAATTCCAATCAGCAATCATGTTCCTTTTCTATGCGATCTTGGGGCTTACGCAGCGGTGTAGCTGGGGGTTCCGTTCTTCTGGGAAATGACGCTACAAGGGTCGATAGGTCCTTTCAAGAACCCCTGAAGATGAGTACGCGACGTTGGCTCGAAACATCGGTGCCGGTTATACATTGACGCAGCTTCTTTGTCTATCCCAGAAGAACGGAATACTCATGTTCCTTTCCCATAATGAGGTATGATGTCAGGCTTGTTGCTTTTTTTTGTGTGTGTATTTTACGACGATGCCAGTATCTGCGTCTATATACCGTAACTTAGTGAATGATGAATTGAAAAAATTTGTCAGGAAGATATCTTGGGAACTGCGCTATTCTGGGCTGTTACGCAGCGCGTAGTGGTAGTTCGTTAACGACATTTCGGGACAACCTATCGGTACCGACACGTCGGTAAGGAATTACCACTACACGCTTCGTAATAGCCCAGAAGAGCGCGTTTCTCACCTACTTCGCGGCGGAAGCATGAAATCTCACAAGATATTTTGGCTTTATCGAAGTAATATCTCAGCAGTTGACTGGATGGAATGAGGAAACATGAAGAAACCTACGAAAAACCTTCCTGAATCGGTGTAGCTGTCAATATTCGAATGGGGCACCTCCCAAATGCAGGTGTAGGACGTTACCACTACACGTGTCTGGTCGGTTTATTGCATGGTACGGTAGTGTTTTATAAGTTCATGGCACCGGGTTACAAGGACTTGATAAGTGACTGTCGTCACCAGCACATTCATCAGGCTTATTATTACATACACTCACCGTATTGCGCAGTTTTCACACTTACGCAAGTTTTGAAGAAACAGGAAAACATTTAAATACCATTTTTTAACGCGCAGAATTATTCCTTGCGGGAATGAAATGCCAAGTCAGACGAAGGTGACGGAAGAATACCGCTATGCGGTAGCATGGCGGGGCGGTTATGCTGTGGTGTGTCAGGTTCCATTGCGTTCGAGTTTGGATTTCAACTGCACTTTCGTAAAATTGGACTTGGGCCGGACCTTCTAGAACGTAACTACTGCGTAAGTAGGGTAGTGTCTGAACTATCATCATCATCATCATCATCACCACCATTATAATCATCAGTTGCCTTAAAACCTGAAGGAAGAAACCCTTTGCAATGCATATGCATAGGTGCGCAGTAATATTATGAGGATCAAAGAGGATGAGGATTTGGACTGGCTTCAGCTGGCTTAGGCTGCGGTGCAATGGTTGTCCTTGTGAAGACGGAAATGAATCTTCGGAGTGTGTGAATTGCAGGCAATTGTTTGCCACTGGATTAAGTCCCTGGCTTTATTGTGCGAAGTTACTGCGTGATACGTATGAATAATTTTGAGGTGTGTTGTCGAAAATCTGTAGAGTTAACCTTTTAAAGACTAAACGTAATCTGCTTTATATAAGGAACCAGTCCTTACCGCGCAGTAAACACCTTCCACCACGGGTATAAAAACCAATCAGCTAATGATCTATAAAGCAAAAGTCGCTGTCCGTTCTGAGATCTGTACAAAGCACTCAACGCAAAGCGAGCACCATGTAGAATTTTTGTATGTTAAACCTGGTGGTACGTAAAGAAACCGCTAGGCCTTAAAATGTTAAACTCCTTTAGAACAGCATTATAAAGACGTCGACGGACTGTGTCGTTTAAAATGGGTGTTCCAAATCGCACAACAGAACGTAGTATTTATGTTAATATTTGAATAGAATCGAGTTCTGTGCGATGCCACAGCTGGGTTGTCTCGTAATTGATTTAAGTTTTAGTAATATAACATTTTGTCGCAAGCCTGGTTATTTCATGTAGCAGGTTTATTTTGAGGGTAGCCCAAATTAATATTCGTTCGATCATCTCCTGTTGTTTTTCCCTACCAGTCGGAGCACAGTGGCGGTTTGTTATTCACTGTTCCAGATGCAGTGTTCGTAATTGTCCAGTTACAGTGCATGTGTGCGGTCTGGACGACTGAGTTTCGATTCCTGTCAGCGACAGGATTTTTTTTTT
>Ga0123353_10008444_pt1 | contig 14065 bp, 8 predicted proteins | sample TergutLab28metaG_3_FD_92763 | JGI IMG/M metagenome (GOLD analysis project Ga0123353, IMG submission 92763) | Labiotermes labralis P3 segment gut microbial communities from Petit-Saut dam, French Guiana - Lab288 P3 | ecosystem: Host-associated > Arthropoda: Insects > Digestive system > Gut ... | reverse complement strand
TCTTTGCAGTTGAACTCCACGAGAATTCACTCGAAGAAGCCGCAGCCTATACGCAAGAACTGTCATACTCCCAAGTACAGATTCACAAGGACCTAACAGAGCGCAACCGCTTCCTCACCGCAATAAAAACCTCAAGGAGGAGAGAAGAGTGAAGAGTGGTACAGGAGGGACGGGGTTAGTGTACCAATTTGGCCCAAGTGGTACAGGAGGGACGGGGTTAGTGTACCAATTTGGCACTTGGGCCAAATTGGTACACTAACCCCGTCCCTCCTGTACCACCTCCTGTACCACAGAAACGAGAGACAGCATGAGCGCACCAACACTCAGAATAAACCCAGTATCACCTGAGCCAGAACTCATCAAGCAAGCGGCTGAGGCGCTAACCCTCGGCCAGATTGTGGTGATACCAACAGACACGGTGTACGGCATCGCACAGTTAGCGAGCCCCACGGCAGACCCCGAGGAGCTCAAGAAAATCAAGGAAAGGCCAGGCGAGAAAAACATCCCCCTACTGGTAGCAAGTCTCGCCGACCTGGAGCACTACAGCACCGAGCTACCCGCCTACGCCAAGGAGCTGGCAGCCCAGCACTGGCCGGGAGGATTAACCCTGGTGGTGCGCGCCAGCAAGGCCATGCCGCCGCAATTCATCGGAGAAGACGGCAGCGTTGCCCTGCGTATGCCGGCCTGCAACATCGCACTCGCCTTAATGGAGGCCGCCGAGGCCCCGCTGGCCTGCAGCAGCGCCAATATTTCCGGCAAACCCCCGGCTACAGCTTTTGCGGAGCTAGACCCCCTGCTTGCCGAGCGCGTCTCACTTATCGTGGACGGAGGAGGCCTTTCAGGAGGCGTGCCCTCAACCGTGATATGCTGTCTGAACAAACAACCAAAACTCCTACGCCCAGGAGCGGTAAGAGTTAAGAGTTAAGAGTTAAGAGTTAAGAGTTAAGAGAGAAGAGAGAAGAGAGAAGAGAGAAGAGTTAATAAACACCTGTCATTCTGAGCGTAGCGAAGAATCTAGGCATTGAATGAATCTAGCACGCAAGACGTGGTCAAAATAAAGAAGAAATAAAAACTAAAGGATGTGCTGGTTTTCAATAGGTAAGGGTGAGGTTTTATGTTTGAGAAGATTAAAAAGGCAGTTTCCGTAAAGAGTGTTCCTTCCGAAATCGCACAATTCTTTAAGGAACTGAGAAAGGAAAACAGCGCTCTTGCTGACATCCTGGCCACCTACGTTGCTTATGGCAAGGATCCTATGGAATTAATGAACTTGAGTCCAGGGATGCAAGGCGATTTTAACTTTTTTGCTGGAAACACATGGGGATATTGGTTTGCAGCACTTCAGCCACTCGCAAATAAACCTGGCAAGCTCACGCTTGAACAGTGGCTGCGACTGGGGCAGGTGTTTATGCTAAAGCCTGTCTTTGCTGACAACAAGAAGCAAAAAGTCAGCACTGCACCGCCTTGGTTTGTAGAATTACAGGGACGACGCCAGCTTACCTGTGAAGACTCCGCGCTCTATCGGTCTGTGTGGAATCTCTCCTCTCTCCACCCCCTTCTTGTCGCTGCCGGGATAGAAAATAACCATGTGCCACGCGTAATCGTCGAGGCTTTTTTACTGAACCTTAATGGTAGACACTACGATTGGGATAAGCCCATTCGTGTCTTTACCAAAATCGAAGAGGTTCATGCCAGGCCATTGGTGGCCCTCATAAACAGAGAGAGCTCAATTATTCCTGAGATCATGGCTTTAGCTGATGCCCCAACCAAGGTTGGGGTTTCAACGTGGCTTACCCTGTTTCCTGAGTTGCTCCCGCCTTTATCTCCCATGATTAGCGATTGGGCTTGCGACTCAGCAAAGACTGTGCGAAAAGCGGCAATAGGGCTGATAGGTCTTATGAGAAATGAGCAACGAGATTTTGCGCTGAAAACAGCTCTAGAAAAGGGGAGTGCCTCCAGGCTCGACAACGTAATCAGTTACGCTGGCCTCTTAGGGTCAGAAGGACGCACTCTCTTAGAAGAGGTTCTCGCCCGAGGCGAGGGCGGCAAACGTGACGAGATGATTAGTGTTGCCCTCCGGCAAAGTGAGGCAGTGGCAGAAATGCCACAGGCAGAGTTGAGTGTCTTGCCTGCCCCGCCCCTAAACACCACCCCGCTCGATGAAACCTACGTAACCCAGCTGGAAGAAGTGGCAGCAAAGTGGACCGCTAGTCTTGCAAAAAACGAGGACAAGTGGGCAAAGAATTCCCTTAGGGCTGTGAGCCAATTGAGCCGTACAGACTATAGAGCAGTAGTAGACTGGCTCAATGGCACGCGCTCCAAGCCAGCAGCGGTAAAAGCGCTTCATCATCTTCTCTTATCTAACACTAAACTTCCTCTGTTGCCCGCGCTCAGAGTGGCTGTTGAATTGACATCCCATAGAAATAAGTCTGGTGTACAAGAGTTGAATTTTTATTACCTCGATAATATCCTCGGCAGAGACTACGATCTGCGCAGCTTGCTTCAAGCAGCCCAGCTGCTTGGGGTGGGCGATGCCGTCAACCAGATAGCACAATCGGCATTTAGATGGCAGGGGCTTGCTGGACGCAACCCAGAGCATATCTGGCCATTTTTTGTTGAACACCCCGTACGTCTTGATGAGGCGCTTGGGCTGAGGCAAAAAACTAAGCAGCAAAACTATTACTGGGGCCCCGACGAGCTTGGGGTTGCCATAGCCATCCTTGAGATGTATCCGGTTCTTCCTACTCAATACATTCCGCTACTCGCGCAAATGGCAACGTCTGAGCGCAAGTCAAACCGTAAACAGGCTCAAGAGCTCTTAGAGGCGCGGCAGAGTGTTTTGCCAATAGCCACCCAGGCGCTCTCGGATTCAAAGTCAGAAATCCGCGCAACTGCCGCCGCCTGGATTGGTCGCATTGCAAACACAGACGGCATAGAACCTTTGCAAAAAGCTCTGGCAAAAGAAAAGCAAGAGAAGGCACAAGCTGCGATGCTTAACGCCCTGCATCGATTGGGTGACGATATTTCGGCCTACCTGACCCCAGAGGTACTGCAAGCTGCCGCAACCAAGGGATTGAGCGCTAAGATACCGGCGGCTATGGATTGGGTTCCACTTGAAGCCCTGCCAGGCTGCCGTTTTGCTGATGGGAGCCAAGTTGATCCGAGCATCTTACGCTGGTGGGCAATCCTGGCGGTGAAGCTCAAGGATCCCCAGGGTGCCGGCCTTATCCCTCTGTACGTCTCTTTGCTGGACAAAGACAGCAGGGAGACCTTGGGACGGTTCATTTTGGATTTATGGATAGCCTACGACACTACGGGCCCAACTGATGAGGAGTGCCGGGCGCATGCTTCAGTAAATGTAGACGCACGCCACAAGCAGTATCAACACTGGCGCAAAAAGTTTCCTGAAATCTATCCGGCATTGGCAGCGATGACAAGAGAGCAGGTATACGAAGAGCTCAGGCGTGAGATGAGCAAGGTGTATCTAAAAAGTGCGATTGCCGTCAAAGGACTCCTGGCTTTAAGCACCGGAGCGCCTGGCTACTATGTTGTTTCTGCTACTGAACGTTATATCAAAGATCACGGTTCACGCAGATCCCAAGTTGAAGCTCTGGTAACTGCTGCCGCTGTCAATGATGACCCTGCAGCGATTCAGCTGGTATTGAGTGTTGCGCGAAAGTTCAAGCAAGAGTCTGTTCGCGCCAAGGCAGGAGAGTTGGCAGAGGATATAGCAGACCGCAAAGGCTGGTCTTTGGATGAGTTGGCTGATCGCACCATACCTACAGCAGGCTTTGATGAGGATGGCTTGCTCACGCTGGACTATGGCCAAAGATGCTTTACGGGCAGGATTTCTCGCTCAGAAAAAACAGGCGACTTCAGCATCAGCGTGTTCAACTCTGACGGAAAGGCAATCTCGTCTTTGCCCAAGCCAAACATGGGTGATGACGAAGAGCTTGCAGCTGAAGCGCGCAAGCAACTGACCACCTCAAAGAAGGAGCTCAAGCAAGTTGTTGCTGGGCAAACAGCTAGGCTTTTTGAAGCGATGTGCCTTGAGCGCAGCTGGGAGAAAGATGCCTGGACTGAGTATCTGGCGAGCCACCCCATCATGCGCCACCTCATCAGTACCTTGGTTTGGAAGGCTCAGGATGAAGAGAACGGCTCCTACAGACTCTTTATCCCCACTGCAGACAAGGAACTGCTCAACATCAACGACGATGACACCCAACTGCTTGAGCATGAGCGCATCAGCTTAGCCCATCACGTTGTTATCTGCGGCCAAGAATCTGAAGAATGGCAAAAGCATCTGGCCGACTATCAGATTAAACAGCTCTTTGGGCAATTCGGCACCAACGTGCCAGAGGTCAAAGACAGCGCAACAGAGGTGGATGACCACTTAGGCTGGTTATCGGATACCTTCGCAATCAGAGGCAGGGCACTCAAGCGGGGATTCCAGCGAGGTCAGGCTGAAGACGGCGGCTGGTTCAATCAGTACTTCAAGCTGTTGCCAAGCGCCAACTTGCGCGTGGCAATTGAATTCACCGGTTCGGTCTTGCCCGAGGAGCAGATTCCAGCGACAGTTGAACGCCTGGTTTTTCAGCGAAACTGGAGTAATATCAAACTCTCCGAGGTGCCTCCCGTTCTTCTTGCAGAATCCTATGCAGATTACGTATATATTGCCGAAGCTGGATCCTTCGACCCTGATTGGAGAACTAAAAGTGGCTTTTGATGCTATTCGTTTACCCGCAGAAATCAGATATGCTGAAGAATTAGAGCGCCTTGTTGCCCGTGACCAGGCAACACATGCTGCCATCCCGCCGGGTTGGAAAATCTCACCAAAGGCGGTGCGCTCATTTGTCATTGGCGACCCAAAGATTGAGGTCAGCCGCAAGTTCTACGGAGATGATCCGCTGATTGACCGCTGTATCGTCACGCTTCTCGGGCGACAGGCCTTAATGTTGGTTGGAGAGCCCGGCACGGCAAAGTCAATGCTCTCAGAGCTCTTTGCCGCTGCTATCAGTGGAAACTCAAATCTCACGGTGCAGGCTACCGCCGGCACTACCGAAGATCACATTCGCTATTCCTGGAACTATGCCCTGCTGCTCGCAAGCGGACCTTCCGAGGAGTCGATTGTTCCCTCGCCGGTGTATCGCGCCCTCCAATACGGTCAGCTGGCTCGCATTGAAGAGATTACCAGAGCCGCTCCAGAAATCCAGGACACCCTGGTATCGATCTTGTCTGAAAAGCAGTTGATGGTTCCTGAGCTTGGTGCCGATACGCGGGTTTGGGCGCGCCCCGGCTTTAATATCATTGCAACCGCCAACCTTCGCGACCGTGGAGTTAACGAGATGTCTGCCGCCCTTAAACGTCGCTTCAACTTTGAAACCGTGCGCCCCATTGCTGACCGTAACTTTGAGATTGAGCTTGTGTCTCGCCAACTGGATGATGAACTGGGCAGCGACCGTGAACTCGTGGTAGCAGAGCGTGATGTCATTGAGTTATTGGTAACGGCGTTTAGAGACCTTCGCTCGGGCACTTCTGCAGAGGGCACTCCAATAAAACGACCCGAAACCGTCATGTCTACCGCCGAAGCTGTTAATGTGGCAATTGCAGCGGCTTTGGAGGCTCGATACTTTGGCAATGGTCACATGACCGGTGCTGAGGTTGCCAGGCAGATGATAGGTGTGGCAACAAAAGACAATACCGAAGATGAAGCCCGCATGAGGTTCTACATCGATACGGTGGTAAGAGAGCGGGCACGCAAGGATAAAAGCTGGAAGCTCTTTCAGTCAGCTGCAAAGCAAATCTGGCGATAGACCATGAGCTCTTCTGGAGGCAGGCGATGAACTCCCTCGAGCGACTCAAACGAGCGCAAATCCTGCTGGGTCAGCTCAAGCAACGGGGAATATACTTTGCGCCGATAAGGCATCACAGTCCTGCCTGCTCCCGCGCCTTGATTAGCCTGATGGATGAGGTAGTGCCTGGAGCGGTCTTGATAGAGGGGCCAAGCGAATACAACCGCCTGCTTCCCGCACTTACCGATGCTCGGACCCGGCCCCCCGTAGCGATTCTCTCTTTGAGAGAAATCCAAGGCAACTCCTGCAGCTCGTTCTTTCCGTTTGCTGATTTTTCTCCCGAGTGGGTGGCGCTCCGCGAGGCTCATAAAAGAGGTCTTGCCCTGGCATTCATCGACGAACCCTGGGTGGATAAGCTCAAAGACCAGGCAGTTTGGGAGCTGGCAGGTGAGCGTTACTACGCGTCAAGCCAGGCACTGATGGCATTGGCCGAAGATGAGCATTGTCGTGACCACGATGAGCTTTGGGAGCATCTCTTTGAGCTCCGCTCCACCGATTGGGCTACGCTGTTCAACGAGATCTTTGTCTGGAGTGCCTTGGCACGTCTTGACTATGAGCCAGAGGTATTGCTGGCTGAGGGCTCTACACCGCGCGAGGCTGTCATGGCCCTGCACATTCTTGACTGGAGAAGCAAGAGCGAGGAGCCGCTGCTGGTGATTACCGGCGCCTTCCATACGCTTGCGCTGGTAGAAGCCCTGGCGCACCATCTACTTGAGGAAGAAGTGCCTGAGGCCACGGATCTTTTGCAGCTGATGTCTGACAAGTCAAAAAAAGGGAGCTATAGAGCGCCTCAAGATCCTGAAGCTCCTAGTCAGGGGAGTGCAGCGGGCTCCAAAATCAATGCATGGCTGATTCGCTACGATCTCTCTCGCCTTGACGCTCTCACCGGTTATGGCGCCGGCGTTTGCTCACCTGGTTTCTACCAGCGAAGTTGGGATGCGGCTAAAGGCATTGATGTTGCTGGGGAGATTTTAAGTGAAATCGCAAGCCTTGCAAACGCCACTCACACCTCAGACCAAATCAGCACTGCCACGCTGATAGAGGCCACCTTGCAAGCGCACAGACTTGCCCAGTTGCGCAATCATACCGGCGTCGGCAGAGCCGATTTGCTCGATGCCTGCTTGTCTTGCTTTGCTGAAGGAGAGATGCCGCCGGCCATTCGCGATGCCATAGCAGAAGTATTTGGCGGCTCTACGCTGGGTGTTTTACCTGAAGGAACGCACGCTCCTCCTATCGTTGCTGAAGCTTTTGACAGAGCAAAGAAACTGCGTTTGGTTGTGGGTGATTCCCAAAAACACCGTGTTTCTCTTGATGTTCGCCGGCAAGCCAGCGCCAGAGCACGCAGCCGCTTCTTTTGGATGATGGCATACGTACACTCCGGCTTTGCTACGCGCAGTGCTGGTCCTGACTATCTGGCCGGCCGAGGCTTGGGGCGCATGCGCGAGGAATGGGAATACGCCTGGACTCCGCTGGTAGAGGCACGCTTGATTGAGCTGACCGCTTTGGGCGCTACGCTCAATGAGGTTGCCCTGCGCCTGCTGCGAGAGACACAAAACGAGCTGTCTACCTCCAATGCATCAGGCACGGTTGCCAGCATAGTTGCCCAAGCCACTCTCATCGGCCTGGAAGATGAGGTTTCTCGCCTGCTCACAGAACTTGAGCGCATGATTGAAAAAGATAATAATCTTGACTCCGTTTTGGGCGCCGTCCGTCAGCTGAGGGGATTATGGCGCGCGCGCGATTTGTTGGAGTTCCGTGCACCAGAGCGGCTTCTCGATCTTGCCGATAAGGCGCTTCCACAGCTTGCCTATCTCTTTGAGCAGGCAGCCCACGCAGATGAGGAGCGAGAGCCCGGAGTCATAGCAGCCCTTATTACCGCAACTGAGATTACGAGAGACTCCACCCAGACCGATGACTCTGCAGCCACTCTCATCACTCAGGTTTTGCAGCGTCTGCAAAAAGAGGATGCTTCTCTTGGAATACAAGGCGCAGCCTTGGCTTTAGGCGTTGCTTCTGGCAACGTGCCAGACAAAGACTTGAGTACCCGCGTCAAGGCGGTCTTTGCGCAGGGCGCAGATTCTACCCAGGCCCTTCGCTTCTTTAGGGGAGTGATGCAGGCGGCTCCGGATCTGTTCATACACACGCCAGAGCTATTTGAGGCGATTGAAACTGCGGTGCTAGAGCTTGAGCCTGACATCTTCTTAGAGCAATTGCCCGGGCTCAGGCAAGCATTCCTGCATCTGCGTCCCCTGGAGACCGCCAAGGTTGCAGAAAAGATTGCAGCCAAAGCAGGGGTTTCAGCTGCAATGCTCACCAGATCAAGCCCAGAAGTGAGCGCGAGAGACTTAGACCTGGGAGTTAAGCTTGAACGCAAACTACTTGAGTCACTGGCGCGCGACTGCTTGCCGATTGAGGTGAAGGCATGAGTAGCTCAGAGCTGGCAAGACGGTGGCGGCTGATTCTTGGGCGATATGCTGAAGGCTCATTGGCAGCAAGCGTTCTTGGCGAAGGAGATGCAAACATCGATCAGGTATTGAGCTACCTCTTTGATCGTGACTATGTTGAGCGGGGACATCGACATCAAACCGGTCAAGGTCAAGGGGGCAGCTTGGATCCGTCAGCCTTGACTGCTATTACCTGGCTTGAGCAGACCCGGGATATCTTTCCTCAATCGACCTTTGAGCGCCTGCAGACGCAGGCCATAGAACAGTATGGTATGACCGAGATCTTGGCTGATGCAAAAGCTGCAGAAAGTCTGCAGCCCAGCCCTGAGCTCGGCACGGCGCTGCTGCGCGTACGCGGAAATCTTGACTCAAAGCTCGAAGCGGGGCTGAGAGCGGTGATTGCCAAGGTGGTGGAAGAAATCGTCCGCCTGATAAAACCAAAGTTCACCGCTGCTTTATCCGGGTCGCGCAATCGTTTTAGGCGTTCCTTTCAACCTCGCGCGCAAAACTTTGACTGGCGAAGCACGATTCGCGCTAACCTGGCTAACTGGGACAGCAAAAACCAACGCTTGATTATTGAAGATGTCAGGTTCAACTCCAGACTTCGTCGTAAGCTTCCCTGGGATGTAATCCTTTGCGTGGATCAATCCGGCTCTATGGCATCATCGGTTTTATACAGCGCTATTTGCGCCTCAATCCTGGCGGGGCTGCCCGGCATCAATGTATCCCTCATTTTATTTGACACCTCGGTAGTTGATATGAGCTCCCAGGTGGGTGACCCCGTAGGCGTGTTGATGACCGCGCAGCTTGGCGGTGGCACCAATATCGCCGGAGCCTTAGGCTACTCAGAAACCTTGGTGCGCCACCCAAAGCAAACGGTTCTGGCCTTGATAAGCGACTTTGAGGAGGGCGGCTCAGTTTCTGAGCTTCTCCAGACAGTTTTGCGCCTGAGGGCAGCGGGGGTAACGCTACTGGGAATAGCCGCCCTGGATGAGGAGGCATCTCCACAGTACGACCCTCGAGTTGCGGGTTTGCTGGCAGATAGAGGCATGCAAATTGCCGCTTTGACACCTGAGCACTTTGCTGCATGGCTGGCCGAGGTGATGGCATGAGCAAGGCTCGGGCAGACTGGGAATCAAGCTACGCCGGCTATGACGATGAGGCGCTTGCACTGCTTGCCAACCCCGGCTTGGTGCGGCGAGCCGCCAAGCTGGTGACCGGCGCTACCACCTCAGACGAGGGGGCTCGCGTTGGCGATTTTGAGGTCAAGCTTGATGCTCGTGGCCCTGCTCACGGTCGCTGTTCGTGCGTGAGCTCGGGAATTTGTGCTCATGTGCTCGCTGCGACCATGCTGATTCGAGATGCCGCCTTAACTGCGAGCAAAGAGGTACTCGATGAGAATGCAGAGCATGCAACGGAGGAGCCGGCAGGCAGCGACCAGCCCAACGTCGAGGCAAACACAGACTATAGAGCAGCATTGGCGGCGGTCTTAGAGTTAGATCCTGTGGCTACCAACCGCCGCGCTGGCATAGCAGCAGTGAGAAGTGTTTACGCGCTCGATCTTTCTCTGGGCACTCTTGCACTCTCGGGCAGCACGACACATCTCGATATCAGCTGGGGGTCACTTCCTAAGGTTCGCTTTGTGGTTGGTGCCGGCTGGGATGGAATGGTATCAAGCGCCGAGGGCAAAAAACGCGCCTCCCTTCACCTTGAGGCCCTGGTTCGTGTTTTTACAGCGCACAACACCAGCTGGATTTGGCCAGAAGAAAAGCTTGGTTTAGTCCAAGGCGCCACCAAGGCTGTGGACTTCAAGGACTTTACGTTAGAGGTGCGCCGCCAAGTTGAGCAAGCCGTTAACTGGGGTCTGTCTCACCTGGGCGACGATGTGTCCGAGCGCCTAGGCAACTTGGCGGTAGATGCCAAGACGGCCTCACTCTTTGTACTCAGCAGTCATCTGTTTGCCGCCAGTTCCCAACTCAGCGGCTTGGCTCTGCGCCGCGATGATGTTTCTGAGGCAGAAGCACTCAGCGTTCTTGCGCGCACCTGGGCATTGACTCACGCCTTGGATAATGCCAGCGAACATGAGTTGCCCAGGCTCCTTGGAAGGGCGCGACGCGAATTTACCGCCAGCTCAGATGCGCTGACGCTCATGCCCCTTGGGGCAAGCTGGCGGCAAACAGAATCAGGTGCACGTATCTTGTCCTTGGTCACCTGGGACAAGCAGGCAAAGGAGTTGCTCGTTGCCTCAACTGCGCGCCCCCACGGAGTTGATCCGGGCTTCTTTCGCTCTAGTGGAACAACGGCACTTTGGGACACACACCTGCACCTCTTACTAGCGGGGAGCTTCAACATCATAGAGCCTAGGCTGAGCGTTGACGGAAAACTCTCTGCCACTGCCAAGAAAACAAGCTTTGCTTCTCCGGGATTTGACTCACATCTGCTTGAGGACCTAACAAAAGGCCTGAGTCCAAAAACACAGGCTGTAGGATTTGAAAGTCAAGATGAGGCATTTGCGCTGCTTTGCACCAAGGGCTTTGGATCCATAACCATTGATGAGGCACGTCAAGAACTGCTCTGGACGGTTCCAATTAGTGGTGACGTTGCAGGTGGTGAGACCAAGGTGCTGCGCCAAGAAATCACCCCGGCAACCACTCATAGAATCGATGCCCTGTTGACATGGGAATCAGTGGGGGTCAAGCTGCAGTTCTTGCTGATTCAACGCAGGAGTGATTATGAGTGGGAGCCGGTGGCAGGTTTTATTCGCCAACAAAAGGTATTGCTGCTGGAATGCTTGGATTTTCCTCTTCATGTTCACGCAAAACGCTTGAGCCCCCTGCAAAAGCGCTGGGCGATGCTGAAAAAAAGATGGAAACCTCAGTTGGTCATAGAGCAAAAACCGCTGTCTGCCATAGCCTTACTGTGCAATGACGTGCGCGAGTTCACCGAAAGCCTCTGTGCCACCGGACGCTTTGTGCTCTCGGAAGACCAACAGCGCCGTGGTGCCCAAATAGCTGAACGCTGCGATGTGCTGGCGCTTGCCACCCTGAGCAGCTTGACCCAGAGTTTGCTTAAGCACCCAAGCCCCGCCACGGCTCTATGGCTCCATCACATAGCCGACAGAGCGGCGCTTTTGGAGTTAGGGGATAAGAGTTAAGAGAGAAGAGTTAAGAGAGAAGAGACCCTTGTCATCTTGAGTGAGGTGCGTAGCGTGTAGTTGGAGGGTTCAGCGTTATAATGGCAGAGGGGGATAGAAGTCTGTCCTCTGTGCCAATAGCTGTAGTCAGAAAGAGGAAACATGAAAATTGCTATTGCCTGTGATCATGGAGCTTTTGACCAGAAAGTAATGCTCGTAGACTACCTCAAGGAGTCAGGGCACGAGATAGTGGACTTTGGTCTGGAAGAAAATCGAACCGTTGATTATCCCGACTACGCTCTGCCGGTTGCCGAGGCGGTAAGTGCCGGCACCGTAGACAGAGGCGTTTTGGTCTGCGGTACGGGCCTGGGCATGGCTATGGCAGCCAATAAAGTGCCGGGGATTCGTGCGGCTAATGTGGTCTCCACGGAGTTTGCCAAGCTGGCCCGGGAGCACAACGATGCAAACATCATCACCCTCAGCGGTCGCTTCACAGAGCCGGAGCTCAACCGCGAGCTCGTACGCATCTTCCTTGAGACCGAGTTTGCCGGAGGACATCACATTCCGCGCCTGGAGAAGATAGCAAAGATAGAAGAGCGCTCATCCCAATAATGCATAGAATGTAGAAAAATTGCAGTATATTGCATAAACTAGCACTAATATTTGACACAGTGTGAGATAAGGGCTAGTATAGTAATCCTTTAGCCGACAATTAGTTTCAAAAAGGAGACCTGATACCCGTGTACAACGTTGCCGTAATAGGAGCAGCCGGTTATGTTGGTGCTGAGTTAGTGCGTGTTTTGCTTGCTCACCCTGATTTTAAACTGGCTGCCATCAGTTCAAATAGCGAGGCCGGAAAAACCCTGGCCCAGGTTTACCCCTATTTCACCGAGCGCGCGGATCTGACTTTTGTGGATCATGAAACAGCGCTGGCTGAAACAGACACAAAGCTTGACCTGGTCTTTTTGCCGGTGCCCCATACCGCTGCGATGGATCTGGTTCCCGCCATTTTGGAGAAAGGCATCAGCGTAGTTGACGTCAGCGCAGACTTCAGACTGCACGATGCAGCAAGCTACGAAGCCTGGTACGGCACTCCTCATACGGCTCCGGACTTGCTAGCCAAGGCTGTGTACGGACTACCCGAGGCTTTTCGAAGCGAGCTCAAAGTGCTCGCCGCAAAAAGGGCTTCTCAGCAAGAGCCGGCCCTCGTGGCCGCTCCCGGATGTTATCCAACTGCCTCAACGCTGGCTGCCTTGCCGGTTCTCAAGGCAGGACTCTTCAACTCTAACGATGTGGTGGTTATCAACGCCATCAGCGGTATTTCGGGCGCCGGGAAAATTCCCACTGATACCACGCATTTTTGCTCGGTCAACGAAAACGTCAATGCCTACGGAGTTGCCTTTCACCGGCACACGCCGGAGATTGCCCAGACCTTCAGCCATCTGGCAGAGCGCAACGTAGCGGTACAGTTTACTCCGCACATTGCGCCGCTCAGCAGGGGCATGGTCTCTACGGTCACTCTGCGGCTCAGCAAAAAAGCGGCTGCTGAAGCCACGCCGGAAAACATCCAAAAGCTGTACGAAGATCAATATGCCGAGGAGGCTTTTGTGCACGTGATGCCCCCGGGCACCATGCCGAGGAGCAGCAGCGTCATCTACAGCAACTACGCCCACGTGGGGGTTGCCTACGATGCCTCAACAAACATGGTTGTGGCCTCATGCACCATTGACAACCTCGCCAAAGGAGCAGCAGCCCAGTCAGTGCAGTGCGCCAACATCATCTTCAACTTAAACGAAACTACCGGACTTAAGAAGTGAGAATTAAGAATGGCTAAAACAAACACAAAAGAACTCAAAGGCGGCCTTGGTGCAGTTAAAGGCCTACAAGTGGCAGGCGTTTCAGCTGGGTTTCGCAAGAATCCCGAGAGGCTCGATTTAGCGCTCATCGTGGCTCCGCCTACCAGCACGGCTGCGGGCGTTTTTACGCAGAGTAATTTTGCCGCTGCGCCGGTATCAGTGAGCAGGGAGCATCTCGCCAGCCAGGCCGAGGGCAAGGGGTTCAGGGCTCTCATCATCAACTCGGGCAATGCTAACGCCGCCACCGGCAAAGAGGGTCTGGTCACAGCCAAGCAGGCTTGCTCGCTGGTATCCGAGATAATCAAATGTGATGAAGAAGAGGTTTTGGTGGCCTCCACTGGTGTTATCGGTGCGCAGTTGCCGTATAAGCCCTTTAGCGTAGGGGTTCCTTTGGCGGTGAACCTGCTGGGCGCCGGCAGAGGTGAGAGCATCAGCATGGGTCTTTCCACAGCTGAGGCCATCATGACCACGGACACCTTTCCCAAAACAGCCGCCCGCTCCTTTGTTTTATACGCAGCGGACGGCACAGAAGTCACCTATACCGTTGGAGGCATGGCCAAGGGTTCCGGCATGATTGCGCCCCACATGGCCACGATGATTGCCGTGCTGGCCACCGATGCGCGCATTGAGCAGGCTGCCCTGCAGCAAGCTCTCAAGGAAGCAGTGGATCTTAGCTTTAACAAGGTCACCATTGACTCAGATACCTCAACCAATGACAGCGCCTACCTTATTGCCACGGGAGCAGCCAACCCCAAGGAGGCTCTGCAGCCGGGCAGCGAGGCC
>Ga0123353_10008443_pt1 | contig 14066 bp, 9 predicted proteins | sample TergutLab28metaG_3_FD_92763 | JGI IMG/M metagenome (GOLD analysis project Ga0123353, IMG submission 92763) | Labiotermes labralis P3 segment gut microbial communities from Petit-Saut dam, French Guiana - Lab288 P3 | ecosystem: Host-associated > Arthropoda: Insects > Digestive system > Gut ... | reverse complement strand
GTATCGCCCTGCTTGCGGTAGAACAGGTCGAACACGGCGCGGTGGTTTTGCATGCCGAAGTGCCAGTAGCCGTTCATCATGGTGAGTTCGTACAGGTCGGTCATCATGGTTAGGTTGCGCATGAGGGTACACCTTCTTTTCTTTATTAGTTATGGAAGATAAGACTGTAAGTATTCCAGCTGTTTACGATGTGGCCCACCGAAAACAAGACCGTAGCCGATCCAAGCCAAACCGATTTACCCCATATCGCAACAAAAGCAAATGCCAAAATCGGGAGGATGGCCATGGGGATCGGCACGGAGTTGAACGCGAAAAGCAGTGAAAAATCGCGTCCGGCAACAACATATCTCATCCACAAACCGTAATATGCGGCAACACAGAGCGCCGCCAAAATAAACCATGGGTTTATAGGGCGATTTTGAAAACTGCTTTTTGAAATCGCGAGCAATACCAAACAGCCAACCTGGCCGATCCGTTCCAGCAACGTAAAAAGAATTCCGGCATCCTTCAGTTCGGCAGGGGTATTGATTGGCGGAAAAATGGCCATGAGTAAATTAGGAGCAAATATGCTTAACGCTATCAAAAATCCAATCACCGAAAAACCCATCTATCAACGCTCCTAAATAGTTTTATGCCTTCCGTCTACGCCTTGGAGGGCTGCAGGCGCTTCTTCCTGTTAGATTTGAACCTCTCAAAACAAAACGCGCCCGCGCACACCGCAACTTGCAACATGGCCGGTATCTGCCGCCAAGTGGGGAATATTTGGGTAAAGATTACATTGCCCGCCCTATACTGCGCCTCGTACCCCTGCCCAAAGTACAGCAATACCCCGAAACCAGCCGCCAGCAGCCAGAACGCCGCATTCACAATCCGCACGGGCCGCCGTGTGAACCCACGCAATAGGCATACGATCACATTCACCCCCAGCAGAAGCAACACCGGCAACTGAGCGATGGGGAACAGTTCCGCGCCGTTGCCGTTACGCTCGAACTCGCTCAGGAAAACGGCAGCCAGCCCCAGCGCCAACGAAAAGAGCAGCAGCCCATCGTGGATGGACGCCACGATAGAGCGGGGCGCGTTCCGCCTGCGGGCAAAGAAGGCGATTGCTACTACCACACAGCCTAGCGCGCAGAGGATCTGCGTGATGCGCACATCCTGATTAAACATGGACAGGCTGTCGCTGCGCAGGCCCTCGATCACCGTGCGGCCCACGCCGTACAACAGCACGTACCAGCAGAATACGTCGCCCGGCCGGCTCAGGTGGCGGCGCATGGCCATCAGCGCAGTAAACACCAGCAGGTTCCACATGGATTCGTAAAAGAAGGTGGCCAGGTGCCAGAAGTACACGAACTCTTCTTGCGCCGGGTTCCACCGGGGTATCTCCACGGCCACGGGGAAGAACTGCCACCCCTGCCACAGGGCGCCGTTGATGTTTAGGCCATATGCCTCCATGTTGATGTAGTTGCCCCAGCGCCCGATGGCCTGGGCCAGCGCCACCCCAGCCACCACCATGTCGCATACGCTCAGGAAGGGCATGCGCTTACGCTTCGCCGTGATCCAGGCCGCCAGCAGGCCGCCCAGGATAGCCCCCGGAATGGCCAGGCCCCCTTCCCGCAGATTGAGGATGCTAGCCAAATTGTCCTGATAGCGCGCCCACTCAAAGGCTACGTAGTACAGCCGCGCCCCCAGGATGCCCAGGGGGATAGCCAGCAGCGCAAAATCCAGCGAGGTATCCTTGGGCAGGCCTAGGCGCTGCTCCTCGCGTTTGCTCAAAAACATGGCGGCTACGATGCCAATGAAGATGAGCAAACCGTACCAGGGGATGAGCCCAAAGGCGTTGCGGTCTACCGGCGGGATGCTGTACATCGGCCACTGCCTCCATCTTTTGATGCCTGTCGTTTTGTTTTAGTATACTGCCGGTGATTTGGCGTGTCAACAATCTTGCAATCGTGAGCAGCGCGTTCGCGGAATCCCTCCACCGCTGCGGCGGTTCCCCTCCCTTTGGCCTTGGCTTGACCCACAGATACTTTTTTCGGCAACGGGACGCCTAGGGCGGCGCCCCCTACAGGGGTACGGCCATGCGATCGCTAAAATGGAAAAATCACAGATGCTCTTGTAGGGGCGCGCATTGCGCGTCCGTGTGTGCCGCGCCAAACCGGGTTGCGATGGACGGGGGTAACGACGGACCTGTGCGCCGTTCCCATCGTAGGGGACGCCGCCCTCGGCGTCCCGTTGTTAGAAAAAAGTATCTGTGGGTCAAGTCAAGGCCAAAGGGGGGAGGGCCACCGCAGTGGCGGGGGGATTCTCAAGTGGCGATTCATAGAAAAAGCCTTGCATACGTACGCCCCATTGGCGTATAATGACAAACAACACACATAGGAGCAGGAGGCGGCGTATGGAGAACTACAAAAGGGTTTTAGATCATCCCCTGATTCAGCACAAGGTTTCCCTGATGCGCGACAAGGAGACCGGCACCAAGGACTTTCGTGAGCTGCTGGAGGAAATCTCCACGCTGATGGCCTACGAGGTAACCCGCGACCTGCCCATGAAGGAGATCGAAATCGAGACGCCCATCTGCCGCACCAAGACCCGGGTGATCAGCGGCAAAAAGCTGGCCGTGGTGCCCATACTGCGCGCCGGCCTGGGTATGGTGGACGGTATCACCAAGCTGGTGCCCGCCGCCAAGGTAGGGCATATCGGCCTCTACCGTGATCCGGAGACGCTGGAGCCCGTGGAGTATTATTGCAAGCTGCCGCCGGACGTGGGGGAGCGGGATTTGATCGTGGTGGATCCCATGCTGGCTACGGGCGGATCGGCGTCGGCGGCCATCACCTTCATCAAGCGCCGGGCCTGCAAGAGCATCAAGCTCATGTGCCTGATCGCAGCGCCGGAGGGTATCGAAAAGTTGCATGCCGATCACCCCGACGTGCCCATCTACGTGGCCGTGGTGGACGAGCGCCTCAACGAGCACGGTTACATCGTGCCCGGCCTGGGCGACGCGGGCGACCGCCTGTTTGGCACCAAGTAATACGCTTTTGATCTATTAGGCCGGCGGATACGCCGGTCTTTTTGTATGCCCAAATCCCGGATTTTGTGGCAAAACTGACACAAACCACACCCCATTGTGGTTTCTTAAGCCAAATTTCAGCAAAAAATTGCAAAAACATCTATACAAAAAGAAGAAAAGCGTGTATAATAACGTAATGGATATAATAATGGATATGAATCACGATGAATCCACTGCGAACCCAAGGACCGGATGCGGAGGAATGTATATGCGCAGGAGTATGAGGATGGTTCTTGCAGGGGTGTTGGCGCTCTGTTTGCCGTTGGCCGGCGTCTGCGAAACCGCAACGACGGCGACGCTGCCGCCCATCACCTTCGACGCCGAAAATCACCGGCTGGTATTCGACCGGGCTGCCCTTAACCTGGCCCTGGGCGGGGAGGGAAGCGCCCCGCTGACGGCGGCCATTTCGCCCACCCTGCCCGAGGAGGCCCACATCGTGTTCCATTGGTCTACCGCCGATCCAGAAATCGCTATGGTATCGGATACCGGCGCCACAGCCACCGTGACCGCCCTGCGGGGCGGCGAGACCCTGCTGATCGCCGAAGCGTCCATCCCGGCGTGGGATGTGGAATGGCGCGCGGAATGTGTGGTGCGGGTACACGAGCCGGTGCGCAGCATCAACTTGTCCACCGGCCTGCTGGCGTTGCGCGCAAAGGATGCGGAGCGATCCACCGGCAGGCTGGCCTACGCCATTCTGCCCACCACTTATACCGATGTGATCACCTGGTATGTGGAGCAAGAGGATGGGGAGGAGGCCGTGATCACCTTTGACGCGGACTCCGGCGTGGTGCGGGCCCTGTCCGAGGGTACGGCCTACGTGGTGGCCGAGGCCACCAGCGGCGTGTCTGCACGATGCAAGGTGGTGGTGGAGGCGGCGGGAGACGAAGTTCCCAAACCGCGCTCCGCCGTGGCCGGCGTGTCCGACGGCGACTTGCTGATAGATGAAGACGAAGACGCATATGATGTTGTGGACGACCAAGGCGTGCGCTTTACCGGGCGGGATGCCGCCATCGGCATTCGCCTGGGCGATCACCCCGTGGTATTGCTGGAATCCTTGGCCTATGGAGGCGCCGCGCCTTCCCAGGATCAGCTGGCCTGGCACAGCAGCGATAAGCGGGTCGCCCGGGTGGATGAACAGGGTATCGTGTATCCCGTGAAGGTGGGGAAAGCTATCGTCACCGTACGCACCCCCGAGGGGCACGAGGCGTCCTCCCTGGTGACGGTATATAAACGCGATGCCAGCTCGATTCGGCTCCACACCAAATCGCCCGCCAAGCTTGCGCTGGGCAAAACCCTCAGGCCAGCGGTCACCTTTGTGCCGACCCACAGCTATGCGGAACTGAGGTGGAGCTCCTCCGACTCCGATGTGGCTGCGGTGGATCCCGGCAGCGGCCTCATTACCGCCACGGGCAAAGGCATGGCCCGCATCACAGCCGAGGCCCTCAACGGCTCCCTGCCAAATTTGTCCTTAACCGTAACGGTATCCGCGCCGATTACTTCCTTGCGCATGGACGGCGCCTGGCAGGCCCGTCCCGGAGAGACCTGGGTGATGACGCTGGCAACCGAACCGGCCTGGGATGTCACCAGCGATACCGTAACCTGGACCAGCAGCAACCCCAAGATAGCTTCGGTGGACCGGCATACCGGCGAGGTGACCGCCCACAAGATCGGCGCCGCCGTGATTACAGCCAAAGCCGGCAGCGGCGCCAAAGCGGCCTGCCATGTACGCGTGAACGACATGACCGGCAACGATACGGAATGGATGGAGTGGCCAAGTGCAAGAAACATTTATTGAACTAAAACAGCGGGCGAAGGCCTTGGGATTTGCCGACTTGTGGGTAACTGACGCTTCTCCCTTTGCCGATTGGGAGCGGGCCGTGGGGGCCCGGGGCAGCGCGTATTCATTGCAGGCGGATCCGCGCGCGGTGTTACCCTCGGCGCGGCGGGTGGTGGTGCTGGCTTATCCCTATCATGATGAGGCGGACGTGGCTTTTCCCCAGGTAGGCGTGTCGGCATACTACCTTGCCTCTCACAGGGCCTACAACGCCTTGCCTGCTCTGGCGGATTGGCTGAAAGCACAGGGATGGCAGGCGGTGGCGCGCCCGGGGTTGCCGGTTAAGCCCGCGGCCCTTCGGGCGGGGGCCGGGCGCTATGGGCGGAATGGGCTGCTGATCACCGAAGCTTATGGCGGCAACACCGCATTAGGCCTGCTGCTTACCGACGCGGAACTGCCCCTGAATGCGCCTTCCCAGATGGAAGGAGATGACACCCCTCTCGCGCCGGAATGCCAAAACTGCTCCGCCTGTGTACGGGCCTGCCCCGTGGGCGCCCTGGACGGCACATCTGCGGTGGACACCGCACGTTGCTTGCGGGCCCACATGTTTGGGGACGGACCGGCGCCTGCCCAGTGTCGTGAGACAATGGGCAATCGTTTTCTTGGCTGCGATGATTGCCGGAGGATTTGCCCCTGCAGCATCCGGGCGAAAAAAAATGATGTGCCCGCGCAAAGACTGCACCTTACGCTGGACGCGCTGTTAGGCCCCGATGAAACGCGTCGCGAGGCCCTTGAGCAAATCGAAGAAAAGGTGGGCGGCAACTACGCCCGGCCCAATCGGGCGCTGGCCCAGGCCGCGCTGCTGGCGGGCAACAGCGGCGACGCCCGCTACCTGCCCGCGTTGGTTCCCCTGTGCGAGAGCGATCACGTTCCGTTAAGGGAACATGCCCGCTGGGCGGTGGAGAAATTGCGTGCGGAATCCCTCCACCGCTGCGGCGGTCTCCCTCCCTATAACACTTAACTTGACCCACAGACTTCTTTTCTCCAACAGCGGGACGCCGAGGGCGGCGTCCCCTACGATGCGGACGGGCGCTGCATGGCCGGGATTTTGTAGGGGCGGGGTTTGCCCGCCCGTACAAGGCTTTGTGTGGTTGATTCTTTCAATTGTTTGCGATTGCGTGGCCGTAACCCTGTAGGGGACGCCGCCCTCGGCGTCCCGCTGACGGAGATAACTGCAATTGTTTTACGGAATCCTAGCGCATTTTGCAGAGCAACAAATCGTGCTTTTCGGTCATGTATATGGTATACTGCAAGAAGATGGGGTGTTGGCTTGGTTCACGCCGAGGGGGCTTTTCGGATGGAGGAGAGGGTGAAAATGGCTGCGTTGACCGGCGCTCCGGTGCGTGGACGCCGTGGGGGCTGGCTTACCGAGCTGGTCTGGAAGCGCGTGCAGCAATTCGCCGTTCTCTATCCCCAGGACGTGCTGCTGGATGTTGTCGGCGAAGACGGAGAACTGCTCCGCCGCGTCGCCCAATTACAGCCGGGAGCCGGTCTGGCGGGTATCTGCGCCACGCCCCAGTTGGCGCGTACCGCCCGCTATCGCGTGCCTGAAGCCGACATCATGTACGCCGAACTGGACGATTTTCCCTGGCTTAGCCAGAGTTTTGATGTGGCGATGTGCCTGCTGTCCGTGGCGGCCATGCGGGATTTGCCCACCGTGCTGGCCGAGGTGTTCCGGGTACTCAAGCCCGGCGGGCAGTTTTTGCTTGCCGCGCCCTGGCTGCCCGGGCCGCTTCGCGGGCTGGCCAATCGTTTCTTGGTGGATGAAGCAGAGGAAAGCGCGGCGGTGCGTTCATCTAAGGAGTTGCGGGGCTGCATGGAGAAGGCGGGTTTTGCCCACATCAGCTGCACGCGCCTGGCAGGGCTGCGATGCATTGCCGTGGGATGGAAGCCCTAACATGTGCGATTTTCTGTTGGAAGCACAACGTTGACGAATGTTCTTTGATTTTACGCGGTTTTATGCTTCTATCTAGCGATATTCGGTGTTTGTTTGGTGTTTGAATTTATCAAACTAAATTGAAAGAGACATTACGATTTTTGACGAATTGCACTAAATGAACTGAAGAAAGAATGTTTCTTGATATTGTTTCCTCTTTCTTCTGATTCGTTATGTATTATCATCAACAAAATTAAACTCATCCTGATGCCTTTCTTTGAACAAACCAAAAACGTTTGCTAGTTTGTCTTCGTCATCTACTGAAACATACGATTCTTCATCTTCATTGTCTGTTTCTTCAACTTGCAAAATTACCACTTCTTCACTTGTTGCATCTATCGGCAAAAGTATAACATATTCATCACCTTCAAACTCTATTAAATCAATAAATTCAAATTTTACATCTTCACCATCTTCGTCCGTAAGCACTATTGTCGAGTCAAGTTCTTCACCTTCGTCATCATCCATAGGTTTAGTTTCATTTATAGTTGTATCGTTTTTATTTTCATTTTCGTATTCGTCACTGTCCAACTGCGCACTGTTTTCTGATAAATCCTCGTTTTTGCCAAACAACTCATCGAATTTTTGTTCTAATTGTTTTTGTAAATCTTCATCGAAATCGAATTGTGTTTCTGAAGATTTTCTTTTGCTTTCCATGTCACTCAAATATTTTTCAGCAACACTTTCCGCCCCCGGAGTTAATACACCAGCATCATGTATAATGGACAAATATGCTTTCATCCTACTATACAATTTATCCGAGGCGTCAGCACTAATATATTCTGCGGAATGAAGCTCCTTTGCTTTGCAAATTACAGTTTCTATATCCCACGCGCCGAGCAATACCCCAAACCAAAAACATCCCACTATATTGTATGAAGCAAGGCCACTTTCCATTTGCTCATGCAATAATTCTCGCTGATATGCTGAGAGTGATATGCCGTGAAGATGTAAAATTGTATCTTCAGTTACGGGAAAATTATGAGCCCAGTGCATGCCGATGGGGTATTCATCAATTATTCTCAAAAGTGATTGTAATAGCTTTCCTGAGAAAAATGCATTGTCGCTTTCGTGTAGCGAATATAGCGCAGAAAACGCAGGTAGAGCAAAATCAACGGAGGCGTACAAAAACAAGTCAAGTAAATCATTTTTGATTAATTCAATATCCTCAGGAATAGTCCCCAGCCATTTATCTCCCATCCAAGCAGCGACGTCAAGAAGCCTGACAGCATGGAGATGGTTATTTGTGTGCATGTTCTCTGTGTAATATGCGAAAACAGAAAAATAACGAGATTCGTAAAACTCGATTAACTTCAAAAAGGGTTCGTAGAATTTCAATGTGCGAGAGTTGTCAGAGTGAATCAATGAGATTCGCAATTCAGCTTGATATTTTGAAGAATATACCGATAAAATACCATCAGTTGACTCGCGAAATACCGTAGAAGCAAAACATGCTTTGTAGATCTCTTTTCGAATACTCGGCGTGAGAGGGGCTTCATCAGAAATCATCGACAATAACAAATTGCTGATATAGCTTCTTTTCTTTGGTCTAGAAACATGGCGACTATTAATTATTTCTGTAAGCAAATTTAGTAACATGGTAGCAATGTCCTGTGCTCCCCATTTATCTGCCAGAACTGAAGTCAAAAGAATGACCTCACGTATATCATCATCTTCCCAACGACCTCTAAAACAATCGCAGATATTGCTATTTCGCGTCGCGCCCGGAAAGTATCTGTTAACAATAGCATAGGCGGCTAAGTATTCCTGAAAAGTCAGATGAGGGAATTCGTATTCTGTCTCTAATTGGCTGCCACCTTCGTTAAGACGATGTCCACGTTTCACAAGTAATGCGCTACGATCCTCTACTCGGTTAATAAATTGATAAACTGTTTCAGAACTCGAAGAAAAAAACTCCGGCAATTCATCTCGTGCATGCAACAGAACGTTCACCAATTCGCTTTTCCCGATGGTTTGTCGCGCCCCATCATGAAACATCATATGATGAGCCAAATAGGCAAGTTGGGGAAGGGCTTCGTCTAGATCAATGGGTTTGCGTGCTTCTACACCCCAAGAATCTAAAAGCACCTTAATGGCTTCGTGGTATAGTGCCGCTCGCTTGGTAGGCAAACGACCTATTCGTCGATTAACTAGCAGCAATGTGGTCAATAGAACAGGAGTTTGAGCCAATTTGAATATTTTCTCGTTTTGCACGATTGCATCACTCAGTTTTTCAGCGGTTTCAGTAACCTCTTTTGTATTGCCTAAGACAATCTTGTGCCAGCCAATACAAAGCCGCGCAATATCGTCCTGATTAAATGGCTGAATCCGGCAGTGGATGAAGTCGAGGAACAAATTATTCGTAATCTGTTCATATCCTACACTCCGAGAAGTCATTACAATATTAGCCTTATCGTTCATCGCCGTAAAACTTTTCAGTTTTCCAATAAAAGTAAGACGATTGGATTCCTCGCTAATTTCATCCAATCCGTCAATCAAAAGCAATGCAGTTCCCTCTTGGATGTGCTTGCTAACAATCTGGAAAAATGCTTTTTCTAGGTGTGAATCAAAGGGGAAATTAGCTCGCTCAGGAATTTTATGGATTATCTCCAGCAGAGACAAAGGCGTATCTGCCCCAAACTGGCGACACTTAACCCAAATAGGAAATAAAGTACGTCTCGGTAGATGATCGTCAACAGCATCAATTTTCCCAATGCCATAAGCTGATGCCAACCTTTTCATCAATGTGGTTTTGCCTCCGCCGGGTCCGGCAAAAACCACCCGTCGAAAACTTCCATTGTCGGGAATAATATTATTAGGTATATCACGCCAATTTTTAGAGTCTTCAAAATTCCCACTGTTCTCTCTTCTTAGTTGTTTTTTTGTCAATGTGCGCACTGAAAATCGCAGGGGAACAAATAGTTTTTCGAGTGCAAAAGTCTTATAGCCAACCTCGCTGTCCATGGGTAGCCCATTCAATTGAATTTCGCTACACTCATATTTGAGGAAATCGATATATCTTTGCATTGCTATTTCCAGTATCTTGTCCCTCTGCTGTTCCTCACCATCTGCCTCTCGTTTTGGGAAATAATACCTACCATCGAAAGCTCCGTTTTGTGGAAATGAAAAATCATTGTTCGGCAACCAGTCATTGTTTCGTGGGCTCCATTTATGCGCTTCCACATAGCCACTTTTGGATTCTGTGTTGACTTCTCCAGTAAAAAACCCAATCTCCGCAGGTTCTTCGCCGGGAGCGCTATCCATATTTGTCCCACAAACAAACTCCCACAAGTCTATATCTGGATTTCTTACTTTGATATTTTTACCTCGTGCCCAATGCTTATGCCCGCACAAGAACAACACTGTATTATGGCGTTTTAGTAACAATTCCAATTGTTCCTGTTCACCATCTGCAAGGCAATCAAACGTGTGGTGCGCAAGAGCAATAGCCGGCATATTTGTATCCATTTTTTCCAACGCTCGGCGTAGCGCTAACATGTCAATCACCAGTTTACCATCTTCACCGTCTCTTCCGCATAGGATTGCGGTATCAATATGTATTATATTAATATCACTCAATTGAGTGACGAAATGATGGTCGATTTGATTCTTAGCGCAGATCTTTTCATATAGACCCAAATACTGCTGACGCTCAAGATCGAGATAGGGTTTATGCTCATCAGCGATTGTTCTATTAGGTAAGTATTTCTCCTGAATAGTTTCGATGGTTTTAGTACGCGCAGATGCACGCCCGACATCATGATTACCTGGAACCATAAAGGTTCGGGTGGGATCAATACCAAGGTGCTTTTGTACATTTTGAATGAAAGATACGGTACCATCGGGATAGTCCTGCGGATGATCTTTACCGTAACGCAAATCTCCTGTTATAAATAGATAATCCAATCCCTGATGTTTGTCACATTCTTTCAAAAAACACTCGCGCATTTCCTCTGTGTTATGAGAATCTGGAGAGCCAAAGTGCACATCTGATAATTGCATCCATTTTTTTATACTCATAGCACTCAGAAGCCTCCAAATTTTCATGATGTCACCAACGTATAGTTGCCGCTCATCTACTATTTTCCTACAAAAACCAACAAAAAGCAAGTGTTTTCACATGCATTCGACAAGATTAAAAGAGTTATCATGAAAATGAAATTCTGTTGCAAAGACGTGGAGTGTGGCCTGTTCACGCTCCACGTCTTTCCTCAAGTCTTGCGCTTCTTACGCCATCTGCAACGCCTTGATAGCCTCTCGCTTGACCAGATGGCCATCGACCTGCTCCATGCCCAGGAAGCCGGTTTGCCCGATAGGTGCGTACAGCTCATGGATAGGATCAATCAACGCGCCGCCGCGCTCGATGAGCCAGTAGTAGCTAAAATCACCAAACAGGACGGGTTTGGCTCCCGCCGCCACATCCGGCATAAAGGGGCTTATGTGGACGGGTCTGCCGAAGATGGTATCGTCCGACTGTCGCCAGAGATTATTGCCTGAGTTGTCCTTGAGGGTGCGAAGCGCGTATGCCGTGGCATCGCTCATGAGCCATATGGCATCCCGTCGGTAGTCGCGCGCCAGGGAGAAGTACAGGGCAGCGATGTCGTCGAATGTAAGCGCGTCAGTGCCTACAACCGTTGCGCCGACATTCGCACCCCGCTCTTGGTGGAGCACACCGTAAGGTTCACTGACGCCATCGCCATTAATGCAGCCGTTTTCCTCAACCGTGCCAAACGAGCGCCCGAACTCCTTCATCAGAGCGCCCCGCAGGTCGAACCCAGCGTCCTTCATCAGGTTGTTGGTGACGCGGATGATCTGCGCGATTTTGTGGCTCTCAATCGATATGATCGTGTGGTCGGCGTCACTCTCAGGCACCTTCCCGTTCTCCGGGATAAAGGCCGCGCTGCCGACGGGCACAACAGCCTTGATGGTGCAGGCCATCGAATCTACCTGCACGACCGTGGCGATCTGCCGGAAGATGTTCCGCTTGGCGAGCTCCTCGCGCAGGGTTTCCTCGTCCTCGGAAGGCACGATGCTCCCTCCAAGGTATCCGCGCCGCTCGTCCAGGGCGGCGTGATCGTAGGGGCGGTTCCGCATGGCGTTCCAGAACGTCGTTGTATACCTTGCCGTGGTGGGGATCGCTTTCATGTTGTGGGTCCTCCTTAGAATTGATGTGGATCCACCTTTCTGTAGGTGGCCGGGTAAAATGATCCTCACGCCCAGCCGAATTGTCGGCAGTGGTCGCGGGCTTCGCGGAGTGTGTCGAACAGGATGGTGCTGTTCAGCCGGGCAACCTGCCAGCGCTTCTCAGCGTCCACATCCTTTGACGCCCTGATGTATACAGGGATACCGTTGGGGCGTCTCGCGTTCAGGACAAACATTGTGTCCCAAGCGCCCGTGTCCTGCGCCCTGTGACACTTCAGATCGTTTTTTGCCATGATACTGTCCTCCATAATGTTTGTGTTTGCCGGGGTTGTGCCGGCGATCCTGGTGCTTATGGCCTTCCGGCCCAAGCTGACTGAATACTTATGCGGTCTGATATTTTTGATTTTGATTTCGCGATTTGATTTACGGCGGGCCACGCACGTTGTGATACCAGCTGCTTCCAGAGATCGTATACGCCCCTCCCATTGCCACAGTTTTGTAGCAGCGGAGCAGATGTAGCGAGTGGAAACAAAACTCCCTTAAAGAAAACGGTTCTGGAAAAGTTAATTTTGAGTTGCTACGCTTGCAACAGGTGCTCTCTGACACAGGTGTGTAGCAGAGTAGCAAGCGTAGCGGGTGATTATAAAACTCTCCTAAAGAAATCGGTTCTGGAAAAGTTTGTTTTGGGTTGCTACGCATGCTACAAATACCCCCTTGCGCAGGGTGGTATGTCGCCGGCCAGCCTCGCGCCAACCAGTACCGTGGTCATGGCCACGCCCCGGTGAGGGCGCTTGCGCACGACGTGGAAGGCCGCAGAGAGGGACTGGTTCAGGTTCCGGGCGCTCTCGGGGTAGTAACCGTTCTCCTGGCACCAGGAGCGGTAGCGGTCGTACACGGCGGCTGTGCGCTCCTCAGCGTCGGGCTTGGCCTCCAGGCAGTCATCAATGAACAGGGCCGTTTTGTCTGAGTTGCGCTGGTATGCTGTTGTGGCGTCCCTGACGCACTGGGGCATGTCCAGTCCTTCGGCCTCCATCAGGCGGAACCCCTCGGCGCACCAATTGAAGATGCCGCTTAGGTTCTCGGGCCGGGCGAAGTAGCCCTTGAGGCCGGCGTCGCGCTCGCTCTCCTCGAAGTGGCGCTCGAAGGGGATGATCTTCACCCGGTCGGAGGTGAACAGCGACAGGTCGGTGACTGCGGGGAGATGGTTGCAGTTGATGAACAGCTTGAACTGCGGGATGAAGTCGAAGGAACCCTCGTAAAGGTGCCGCGCGTTCAGGGTATCGTTGCCGACCATGGACTTGACCAGGGCAGCGTTGAGGGTCAATTTTTTGTCAGGCTCGCTGACGTTCACGCACCGCGACCCGGCGAGCCGCGCCACGTCCTCGGATGGTGCGTTGCCATTGTTCTGCGTCTTGGCTCCTATGGTCTCCGGCCTCGCTGTCAGGCCATAGCCGCCCAGGAGCTTGAGCATGGTCTCCATGGTGCAGCCCTTCCCGTTGCGTGTGGTGGGTCCGTAGAGGATGAAGAGGGCCTCGTAACGCGTATCGCCCGACAGGGCATAGCCGAGAGTTTTTTGCAGGTATCTGGCCTTCCCGGCGTCATCGCTCATGACTTCCGGGATGAAGGTCTCCCAGCGCTCGCAGCGGGCGGCGGGATCGTACCAAACGCCTGATAGCTTGGTGAGCATGTCCGACGCCCGGTGCTCCCTGAACAGGCCGGTCCTCAGGTTGTAGGTCCCGTTCAGGGAGTTGAACAGGTATGGGTCCTTGTCGAAAGAACCCATGGTCACGGGATGTACGCCCTGGGCGTCCTTGAGGATGGTTTCCCGGTGGCCCCGGATGGAGTACTTGCTTACGAACTTGATGTAGTCGGTCCGGCGGCGTTCGTCGGCGATCCCGAGGGCATAGCCCATGAGCGCCTCGAACAACCGCTTGCACCGCTCCATGGCGAACAGGGAGCCAGTGTCCGGCTTCCAGACCGAGCCTGTGTAGAAGTACCAGAGCTTGCGCTCAGGCACAAACCGGAGGACGTCCTTGTGAATGTCGGCGAACAGATTCCCGGTTCCGATGTCGTTCCAGGAAAATCGG
>Ga0123353_10008441_pt1 | contig 14066 bp, 13 predicted proteins | sample TergutLab28metaG_3_FD_92763 | JGI IMG/M metagenome (GOLD analysis project Ga0123353, IMG submission 92763) | Labiotermes labralis P3 segment gut microbial communities from Petit-Saut dam, French Guiana - Lab288 P3 | ecosystem: Host-associated > Arthropoda: Insects > Digestive system > Gut ... | reverse complement strand
TAGCAACCGAAACATGTTGGAGACCTATGAATGTTTTTAAAGTGTTTTAACCAAATAAGGTTTTACAATATTTTAAAGACAAGATGCATTTGTAGGTATTTTAAATGAATGTATATTGACTGTATTACATTTCCAGAAATCTCAATTTTACAGAAATTTTTAATACGGAATCCAATAAGAAACAAAGTTCCTCGCCCGAAATGTGTGTTCCTTATTACATCTCAGCATATACTGAGTAGATGAAACATACACAGGAATCATCAATGAAGTTAAGAATTTGTAAGCTGTACTGAAAATTGAGAAAATTGGCATTACGATTCAAACTGCATTCATAAATGTTCCTATATTCGTGGTTATTGTATATATTGTGAAGTGTACGGAGTAATTTTATATCTTTCGGTGCTCTTCACAAGGACAGTGTAACCTCTAATCTTTCTAGATGTAAGGTTACACTTCTCGTTCAAGCTACAAAATTTGGACGTACACCTAACTGCGGTTTGAACGTGTGACAGCCCATGGCACAATTCACGGACATGAAGAAAGCTTAAGTAAGAAAAAATAGTACATTTCTGTTTCTCAATAATTTCAGACATGATTGAACTTCATAGTATGTTTATTTAAGCTCTGCAACTCGATGTCTCGGGACCGCGGTGGCACAGTGGTTAAGGTGCTGTGCTACAAATCGGAAGGTCGCTGGTTCGATCCATTCTGCTTTGAGTCGTGGTGGTGAGTGGTCATAGAGCGCAGAGCGAGCTGAGGTGAACGTGCATTAGTTGTGGTACCAGATGGTGTAACATAAGAGTGAAGTGTGTTGAACAGTGCCGTATTACGGATCACGATGTGGGATAGACGAAACACCATAGTATGCATCTTCGATCCGAAAAGTCCGAGGATTTCAGCTTTCCAGATACACGTATGGAATCATGAGACTTTGCGACTGCAGGGGTCTGACACAAGGATGATCCAGATCGACGGACCACGGTGAAGGGTGGGTATAAAATTCGTACACAATGAGCGCAAGCTTGCAATAATGGAGATGACACGAGGACGACTGGTATATCATCAAGAAACAGGTGAGTTGAAAACAGTAGTAGTGGAAGAGGCAGGAATGAGGGTGGGAGAATCAGAATTGCAAACATCCCACCAGAAATTTCGGACATAACATTACGAGGAGCCTTGTCGAAACATGGAGATGTTAAAAACATTACTGAGTAATTGTGGTCCCGAGCTATAGATACCCGGTTTCGAATGGTATAAGGATCGTGTGTATAGGATTAAAACAGCATATCCCGCCCCATTTAAGTACAGCAGACCACAGAGTCTTGGTTTCTTATTAGAGACAGCCATCGACTTGTTATTGTTGTAACGATAGCCATCACCACTATCATGATTGTCCGCGCAGGAAAACAACTGTCAACCCACCCACACCAGTCAATGTCACATGGACTAATGTTCTGACGCGAGAAGGAGAGAACTCCAGTTCTAGAATGGATACGGGAGAATGTGCCGAAGCACAAAAGATTCCTAATGACGTCATCGCTCCGAAAGCCCGCGAGGTAAACAACGAGAGGAGGGAACCGATACCGATATATACACACCGCTTCAGCACACAACAGAGATCCTGGATCGCTGCGACGGTTGATACAGTGCGATGACGGATGCGTATATGGACGGAGCAGGCATGGATACAGAAGCTACAAAGGTAACACAGAGGACATGATGGCAGGACACACACAGCGCGATACCAGGATGCCCAGGAGGGAAAGAGCAGAAGAACCGGGCAACAATGGCGCAGGACGACATTCCGACGACAACGGAGATAAGGAGGCAGACGACAGAGACCAAATAGCAGACGAGATAGACACACATGAGGAAGATAGACACGTGACACTGACGCAGACAAGGCCAACACGAAAGTAGAAGATCAAAACGAAGCGCGATGACCCCTCAACCAGGGAACGGACGCGTGGCGAAACGTGACTCTAATCGTCAAAGAAACCTAATCAGGCCAGCATATACCACCCCCTACTAGATGGGCTGTACATAGAGAATGGCAATTATAAACATCAACGGGATTGCGTCACGCGCCAGAATTATGATGCTTGGTGAATTTTTGCGTAGACATGACGTGGACTTTGCACTCCTACAAGAAGTGGCGCACACAAACATCAACAATCTTCGGGGTTACCAAGTCTACGATAAGATTGGCACCACAGGGAGAGGGACAGCGATACTCACCAAAGTGGGCCTGAACTTATACGGAATAAAGCGATTACCAACGGAAAGAGGGATATCAGCGTACTATAACAATACTTACATCTTAAACATATATGCGCCGTCCGGTGCAGAAAACCGTGCTGAGAGGGCAATGTTCTATAATACGGACATAATAGACTTGATGCCGCATACCACAAATGAAATTTTAAAGGCTGGTGACTTTAAATTGTGATCTCCACACTGGACTGTACAGGACATCGCAACCGTAGCAGAGCATTACAGTGGCTACTTCCGGGCCTCGGTCTCGTGACGTGTGGGAAGCAACAGACAACAGGCAAATATTCAATCATCACACACCCACTGGAACGGTCACACTGCATAGTTTATATGTTACAGGGAACCTAAGGCGTCCAAAAAGGGGTAGAAATAGTGGCGGCGGCCTTTACCGACCATCTAGCGGTACTGTTGCGAATAGACATGGACGCACCATATATACATATTGGCAAAGGAGTATGGAGAATGAAAACATCATATCTAAACGTGCAGCCTTTTCGAGACAAGATAAAAGGTTCCTGGGAAGAATGGAAGACACACATGAAACACTACCCGGAAACAGTCCACTGGTTGGAACGCTACGTCATACGCATGATAAAACAATTATTTACGTGTGAAGGTACGGAACGAAACAGTGACCGCATCAAGACGAAGAATTTTTACAACGCTGCCATTTATAATGTACTTCTAGGTCCGAATAACCAAACGTCCAAAGCATTCGCGCTGAGGAGACTTAAGGTGAAAATTGTCTGTCTCAACAGCGTCCACCTACAGCGTTTACTAGTGGATACAAATGAACAGGACAGACTCATGGGTGAGGAATTCTTCCTACATAATCTCTTTAAAACACAAAAAACGACAAAAATCGCGACCGATACACCAGATATATGATGGCAATGGGAATCTCCAGACATCGACGGCGACGATCCTGCGGGTCTTCACTGAACAGGTGTGTTTCAAATACAACCACGTGCAGGTACACGGTTGGAGCGTACGGCGCCTAAAAGGAAGCGGATTGAATTCCATTCCACCCTAAGCGAACACGGCGTTTGAAGAACCAATCTCCCTGGAGGAGCTAAGGCACGGAACAAAACAGGGGAAAGCGAATAAAGCACATGGCCAGGATGCGATCTGCTTAGAATTCTTCAGGGCTGCATGTGACCTGATAAAACACGAAATGCTTACGATAATGAACCACATGTATATGGACGGTAGAATTTTGGATAAACAAAAGTAGGGTCTAATTGTCTGCCTACCAAAGACGCAAAACCCACGGTCGTAGACGGATACAGGCCCCTGATACTGCTGAGCACTGATTATAAAATTTTAGCGCGGATACTAGCGGACAGAATGCGTCCCTGGCTCGCTGCAGTACTTCACCTAAACTAGCACTGCTGTGTTCAAGGGAACTCAGTATTCGAAGCAGTAGCTGCGGTAAGAGAGGCCATCGCCCACGCATAAGTTACAAAGAACCCAATATGCAGTGTGTCCATAGACTTCAGTGGGGCGCTCGACAAAATCTCACATACCTATTTGTTAGAGGTGCTAAAAGTGCACGGATTCAGTAAGAGATTCCAACAAAGAATAATGGCGATGTATGAAAAGGCGGCATCGGAGATGCAGATACACGGTTTCGAATCCAGCCCGATTCCGATCAACAGTTCCATAAGACAGGGATCTCCGTTAAGTATACAGTTATTTGCACTGTGCTTAAACACTCTATTGGGGCATTACGGGCATCCAAATTTGGCGGAGACACGCCAAAACGACGGTTATCGCATACGCGGAAAATGTGATTATATACCTGACGAAACCGGGAGGTGTCCGAAGACAGCAGGAAGCTCTACATACCTATGAGGCGGCGACGAGAGCGAAAGTCAACATGCGGAAATCTCGAGCATTGGCATTTGGAGCATGGGATACGAAGACAAGAATAATGGAATTCCATGCCGAACTTACGCAAAAATATTAGGTTTCAGATTCACGAACAAAGTGAACGCATCCGCGCATATGACCTGGACAAGAGTAACCTAGCGAGTATGCGCACTAGCGAAAGACACATACTACAAAGACCTGAGCCTGGACAGACGGATACGCTTTATCCACGACTACCTACTGGATAAATTATGGTATGTGGCTCAGATATACCCACCACCGGCTCACTGTATACGACAGCTGGACACCACGATATCGTTGTTCATATGGCGGGGGACATATTCACAGTTCCCCTGTCCACCCTCCAACGAAGGAAAGAGGATGGGGTAGGAACTGGTACATGTGTTGGCAATTTGTAGAGCACTACTTCTATATCGACTACAGACAGAGGGACGGCAGCAAGGGACACTAACAGCAGGATGGATGAGGAAATGGAATTTGGCAGTGCAGTTGGCGAATCCTCCATTCAGAGACACAATATCAGTGACACTGGAATATATACACTGCTATGTATTAGACTCCGCTTACGTACCATGGCAAGGGGGATGGAGGCACCAAAGGCCTATAAAAAGCGCATTTATGTGACATTCAAAACGATATTCAGTGCGCCGGACATGCGAATAAAAAGGCCGTTGCCGCATTCAGACGGGCAGACATTATGGAAGAACGTAACATCAGCACCAATAACGGACATGGACAGAGCCGTGTGGTGCAGGGCTATACATCACATTCTCCCAACGAATGAGGGGATGCATTAGTTCCGTATGTCCTCCACGGACTGCTGTAAAGACTGCGACGAGGATACTCTCATACATCGCATAACTGGGCGTGTGGAAGGAGAGTTAATGTGGGATTCGACGAGGCACGTAATAGCGACGATGCTATGCACGCTACCGTACAGAAACCCCAAAAATGGCGGTTACGACCACAATTTTCCTTATGGCCTACGACACACCACCACGCATTACTGTGTATGTTGGCTAAATTTGTGATGTTCCGGAACAGTCGACAGCGGGGCCTGACTCTGCACGACTTCCTGGACTTCATGAGACGGTCAAAATGGAAGTTATATCAATTACCGAGCAGGAGCAGGCGCGTAGGGAACTACCTCACACTACTAGACACTACATGACGACAGCATCCACCTGCTGAGCAGCAAGAGGAAGATGTGAACGGACGGACGTTATACGTACAGGGAACAGGCCCGGAAACAGGCAAGAGTGAAAAATAATCGAGGATCAACGATCCCTCCCCGTGCGTACATGACAGGAACAGCCACAGATAACACGGAGAAATATGCCACCACACCGTGCATAAACAATCAAGATATGATGTACGCAAATGTCTCCAAGATAGTAATAGGGAGAGTACATTGCTCTGTATGTCGAGACGGAAACACGTAAAACATGCGAACAATAAAAAGAATCCCAGCTGGTGTCATTGGATTTTTCATTGACATAAAATTCTTCCGTTCGCACTATGGCCCTGGGGTCCACTCAGCCTCTAACAGAAATGAGTACCAGGAGAATTTCATAGAGGTAAAGGCGGCCGGTGCGTAAGGCTGACAACCTACCACCATCCTGTGTCGTCATTTCAGCACATGACGAATTGAGAACAGCCAACAAAATGGTTAATTTGAAAGAGTAACATATTAATTATTAATTAATGATTTAAAAGAAGGATTTCCAAGGAATTTAATTTCTGTAATACACCATTTGTAAGCTCCCACTGTTTTTCCTTCTGCTGGTTACATGCCATCAACTATCTGCTCCACAAAACAACAAAGACACACCAGAAGGCTGACACGCCGTTCGGTGTACCACAGCTGAGGGCTACGACATTTTGCCTGAGGGAAAGCTTTTCATTTGGCTTTGTGGTCAGAGCGCAGATCTGCGCCCTAGGGATGTGTTCCGTGACAGGGTCGCTGCATGTGAGATATGAGCGTGTGGTGGAAACAGCTAACACCAAGCCAAGTACTTCTCTTGCTCTACACGCCCCGACGTTGCTTATTAGTTATCTTTATTGCTGGCAGTAAATCACATAGGCAGTTGAATATTACGTCCAGCCATGTGCGATGAACGTAGGGGTTACGTGGGTATCACTCCAGCTTCTTATTCTAGAGGTCCTGTGTTATAATTGGGCCCCAAGGCTGACTACCAAACCTGCGAATTTTCGTGTTTTCTGATTTTCTACCACGAAAATGCCGACGCAATACCTACAATCTGGTTACTTCACTGCATTCTGTTTTCCCTCCTGATATTCATTAATCATCCTAATACTAAGAGGTTGCAACTGCCGAACCATATGCAACGTCACCCAAGTTAACTTTCGCAAACAAAGAACTATATAAAACAGATCAAGGCGCGTATGTACAGGGGCAAACACATATAGGCATAAATACAATAACGTAACTCCATGGTTTATATACTTTAGTCAAAAGACGAAAAAAGTTCAGCTGTTCAACAAATACCCTGCTCTGTCTGAATCCGCAGGCATTAAATTAATGCTTCAATCGAGATTTTATACAAACATCTGTACATTTCTCTGCTTCACGAGTTATTTTTCTATGATTCAATTTAGGTATTACACCATCATACCATATATGACTACATTTTGCAACTGTTCTCTACGATTCCGATTTCCGGACAAGATTGTTTTGTGTACGCACGTCTCAATTCACGTGGACATGGGAGACACATTTTATGAATATCTCTTGCTTCTTGACCAAAATAATAACCCAGAAATATCATATAAGGGGTGCAGATTATAAGCTCTCTCTTTGTATAATATTCAACAAACGTAGCGACCATCCCCATAGCGATACGGTCGTATAGACCCAAAGTGACGTCGAAGGCCTACGTTTGTCGCACTAGCGATGCCGTATGTGTACTAGTATGTATGTACACTAGGCACTTCAGGAGCAACAGCAGCAGCAGCAGCAGCAAGCAATATCACTGAATGTGTTGACAAATAAGAATTGAATCCGGCCTCATTCATCATCTTAGCTCCATAAATATTTGCCTCTGGAACAGCTGACATGTATCGCTGCCTACCCAGAAGTAAACAGATCGAAGGGAAAATGGTGTCTTACGTTACTCCATCAAAACCCATTAGCGTGCTCAAAGCAGTTTTAGGACAGCAACAATTTTCTTTCATACATCATTCCAAAATTATTTTCTCATATAGAATTACTTCACTGACAATTTCTCGCTACCAGGACGTCATTTTGGCCCCATTCCGTTTAAAAGGGTTTATAGATAAGGCTGCAGTGCCGTAAGAAAATATTTCAGGACAAAAGACCACCACATGTGTATTCAAACAGACCTGCTGACATGCGACACACATTCTACAGGATTTAGTACTTTGATCCTTCGTTTTATGAAGTATCGGCTTCCGCGGGTCACAGAGAGCCTCTTATCCAGTTTATTATCCAACTAAACTGGGCGGACAGTGGTATGACAGATCACACATATATTTGCATTTCAATTAAATCTAGGCCATCCGTTAGTTACAACAGCTTCCTGTTCAGTTCTTATCCGGGTGTATGGCACTAAGCAATCATGTCCACATACATGTATAATCAGTTCTGCTACCACGGGTCATTCCTTAAGGCGAAATGGCTCTAACGCGACTGATGAATAGGTGAACGCTGTTTGTATATCGCACACTTTCGCAAACGCGCTTTGGTCATTACTTTATTTCAGCGATAGGCGTGAAGATATTAAAACAAACCTACTACTACTACTACTACTACTACTATTTATCATCATCATCATCTCCTTTATGCAGGGTATTTATACTTATATTCCTGAGACAAACTATGTCCCTAGGGAATACAGTGTTGCAGGTATTCTTTTGTTACTATTCATGGTGCTTATATCTTTAGTTTAAGTGTTGAATCTATCGTATTTTTACATTAGTACTTTCCGACGTATTTGTGCAGTGCCCAATATGGCTGTTTTCTGGAGTTACTTGACTTCATGTTTTCCTGGTGTGTTGCTCACGTATTTTCTGAATGACTTTGAAATAGTCCCAGTCGTCCCTATTATTACTGGGATCACCTTTGTTTTTACATTCCACATGCGCTGTATTCCTATTGTAAGGTCTTCATATTTTAGAATCTTCTCGGCTTCTTTTTTAATCACATTTCTGTCTCCTGAGATTATTATTATTATTATTATTATACGAGAATTTTCTGTCTCACGAGAAGGCGCCTATCGCGATGCAGTAGAACTGACTGCATTTGTAAGGCTTTTTCAGTACAAAGAGTCGAGCCAGTCGGTCAGACCACCCGCGTGCTACACCCCCTACCGCCCAATACGCACAAGTAACAATGCCTTAATTTGTATATTATACAAGAGTATGAGTTAAACAGTTGTGTTAGAAGTAAAGTTGATTATGTCGCATGCATTGTGCGAATTTTAATAATTGTGTGCAACATTTTCGAGCTATTTTACAAATTGGTAATTGTAAATCGTTCTATGAAGCCATGTTCATACACGTTTAATCAATCTATTCAAGCAATAAAGTTGCTTTTACTTTTTTATTTGGACTTTGCTACTGTATTTTCGTTGTCCGCCATCGCTGTCATTTATCCATAACCGTTTAAAGTTGTCTTTTTTTCTATTGCGCAACGGTCAAACTAGAGCCTAGGTCGCTTCACTGTTCATGTTCCTAAATCACAGACAGATACACAGACAGCCCTTAGTACTCCTATGAACTTGTTAGCTCGTCGCAGATGCTGCTACCTACACAACACACAACAAACACAACAGACGAACATCCATGCCCTCAGCGGGATTCGATCCCGCGCTCCTAGGAATCAATCAGCCGCATACATATGTCTCAGACCGCAAGTCCACCGGGATCGGCTGTGTTATGTTTGTTTCGACAATATACTTCGCAATGCAGTTAAGTTTATGGCGAAGAAGATGGAGGGCCGCGGACACATTCATAGTACTGATCCGTGGGTTGGGTTGTGACATGGGTCAGTGTTAATTGGTATTTTGAGGACCGATAGCACAGCACACTCTTACCGCCGAACATCACAATCCAAACACACATTCATGCGTAAAAGTCAAATCTACCGAGCATAAACTTTACGCGCTCATTTGCAGAATACGAAGCTTGTGTTGAGTTGACAGAAAAGGGGAAGTCACTGTAAATCCAAAGCAACCAAGAAGAACAGAACAGCAAATATTGTGTTCCGTGACAGAGCACACAGATGTTGCTAAGGCGTTGCTTGCGAACGCCCATACAGTTTTACGGCACACGCGTCAATGTCGTTTGATTTACGCCCGTAAAACAAAGCAATGGCTTCCCCACGCCGAGTGCCACGGAGCTTACTCTTAACAACATTCCTCTTACACAGGATTTCACACAAAGCAGAAAATAAACTTGGAAAAGTATGGACAGATATTAACTTACGCCATAAAGATAAGTATCGTTTCACTGCGCCCAATTTCATGAATCACACAAAATCATCCCGTACGTCTTCAGGAACACCCTCCTGCACGTAATTTTATCCGGCACACAAGAGAGCTGTAGAAAATATCGGTAAAATTTCATTGATAAGCTGAAGTAACGTACGTGTTTCACTCGGCTGTCACGGAAATCACAGTTCCTGAGTGGCAGCATCTGGAGATCGTATATAAAGAGCTTCACCCATATCGGTCAAAATCCATGCATCCTGCGATAAGAAGATCAACTGCGTATCTGCGTAAAATACAGCTGTCACTCCGTCTATTTGTCACGAATATTGCGCGTGCCCGACAATTGTTTCGAAGCACTGTAATGCTGATTATCATGACAATCCGATGAACGGTTTATGTGCTGCTACTATGTGACAGGCGGAAAGAGGGATCTGGTCTTCACACAGGCGTTCTTTAATTTGTAAAGAACGTCTATGACTTTCCCACTTTGCCGCTCCGCATACTGAAAAGTTAGATGGTGGGAAACGGAAGATATCTAGTTTGACATTGCCATTTTGTTTATTTGCCAAATACTCAGTACTGTCACAGGCTTCATAACCATACGTCATTTTGGTAATTTTCACAGCTTGATGAAGAACAGATAGGGTTACCTTAATTTGTTCGGTGGGCCCGGGTTTCTTAAGAGTAGAGGTCGCTGGAACTGGAGCTTGGTCGACAAGCGCTACAACTACAACTGCCGCTGCTGTCAAATTGGCTATTAGATGCGGAGACAAATTGTCGACTCCGCTGCGGACTGGAGCGCCGCCACGTCATACGATACCGGAAGGAACCACCACGTCCAGGCGGCGGATTCTGGACAATACGTCCAGTGGCAGCACGCAGACGTTCCTCTCCGACCCCCGCGCTGCTAAACACGATCCTCGGCTTCCAGCTCCACCACTTCTGGAACCAAGCTTCAAGTCATAACTCTTCCAGAAACTCACCATCCGAACCGCGGCATCTTAAAACGGCAACTGACATTATTGAAGTACACTAAATAAAAATAAGGCAAATATAACAAAAGTTTCCAGCCTCTGCATTTCCAGTAACGCATCATGCACACTTCATAATACTCAAATAATTCAATTTAGACCTATGCAGAACGAAACTGAATTGGAATTAGCCATCCCCATGCTTATTTTTGAAAATTATTTTTAACCCCGTGTAGTTAAAACGGAGTTGGTCAACGGTTTGCTGCAACAGGAGATACAATACCAGGAATCCATCGGTGCCTCAGGTCCGCCTGCTTCAGCGAAGGTCTGTGTTTGCATCTTACCTGATCTGGCCCCGATACTGGCTCTGCCGGCGAACACAGTGGAGTCGTTGCCGGACAGGTCAGAGTTGTTGTTGGCGCCCAAGCCTCCATGGGTTGCATCGCCTCTGTGTTGGCCACGTAAAGTTCGGAGTGGGCCTACATCAGGGCAGCAACAACAGCAGCAGCAGTACATGCTGGGGACAGGTAAACAACAGTAATATATTTGGGTTCCTTGGGGTTGGGGGACAGTCAGAAAGGCGATGGATGAGAGACTTTACGTGGCACACTGAGAGACAGACCTATGATTCTTGGTTAATGAAGGGTTGGCTACGGTCGAAACTGTTGCAACTTCCAGTTTCAACGAAGCAAACAGTCGACGTCCAAAGCAAGAGTCACGTTAGTTCAGTGGAAGTCGAATTTTGCGGAAGTCGGAGCTGGGCGGGCGCGCGCCGCACGCACACACACGCACGCACACACAGGGTTAGTCGAAGTGATTGTCGAGGTTTTAACAACAGCCACCTCATTCTCCAGATGCAATCCCGTGTGATTTCTTTCTACGGGGTTACGTCAAGGATCAGGTTTACGTTCCTTCTCTTCCCGCAAATATCCCAGACCTGAAGGTATGAATCAGAACCGCCATTGAAACCATAACCGCTGTCATGTTACAAACAGTTTGAAACGAACTCGATTATCGTGTTGATGTTTGTAGTATTACAAAGGGTGCATATATAGAGCACCTGTAAGGTATGTAACAAAAACTTGGAGTGTTGGTCTATTAAATAAAAAAAATACATATACCCCTGTCTCAAGTGTAATGTGGATGACAAGTTGTTAAAACCCCGACAATCATTTCGAATAACCCTGTATATATAAAAACCCAGCTCCGCCCCGCTGCATGTTATCTCCCACCTGTATTCACCCACATCTTTGTCTCACTGCGCTTCCATTCTTACACGGAAAAATTCGGGGAGCGTTTATACATTTTGTTTGCTTATTGCTTTTTTTTTTTAAACTGCGTAAGTATGAAACTGTGTAACTTTAATCTTAGTAATTAACGAACTTAATGCACAAAATCTTGTTTTGTAATAAGTATATTATACGCCTCTACATGTTTCGAGCACTATGTGCTCATCATGAGGAGGTCAAAATTGTATTATACAGCATCTGGTATGATCACATCCTGTAGGTGGCCGTCCGGTGCACCCGACGGCCACCTACAGGCGTGACGATACCAGATGCTGTATAATATAATTTTGACCTCCTGATGATGAGCACATATTGCTCGAAACATGTACAGGTGTATAATAAACTTATTGTAAAACAAGAATTTGTATATTAAGTTGGTCAGTTACTAAGATTATACTGAGATGCACGGCCAGCAAAACATAAAAAAATGCGTAACTTGAAACTGCCTAAGTCGGGGAGTATCTGCACAGTACAACCAATCATATTATTAATGATCGACAATGACTGTCTTTAATATTATCATCTCATTTTAACAACCTGCACTGATTCATTTTAAATTTCCCCTCGGCACACCTACCATTTAGTGTCTCGATTCCAGCAACATACGACTCATAAGTAAGACGTCATCAAATGTACTCGTTAGATATACAGTACAGATTAACCAAGGAAAAGACAGCCGACTTAGTTGTTTGCCACACAGTTTTAGTGGCCTGTATGACGTCCGGAAAAGCATGCTGCTCTTACGATAAGAGCACTTGCATGAGCAGCAGAACAAAGCAAGCCCTTCAGTTGTCGGCACACAAAATACTGCAAATTAAAAGCACTGCCTACGAAGCAAAATGGCCACATGCACCAAAGTTATTCTTGATGGAGTTACTGGCTTCAGCAATTCCGTGAACTTTTCATATCATCTTCCAGACAAAAGAATTCTGTATCTTCCCCACAGAGAATATATTTTCGCTTCACTATCCAAGTAAATATTAAATATAAAATATTAATTATTAAATACCTTTCGCGATCCCCTATCCTGTTCCTTTAAGATCGGCTTTATTCTTATTTTCCAATCCACAGTCAAGTCTTCCAAGTGACCTCTTTCCTTCAGGTTTCCACATCAAAACCATGACCGCATTTCTCTTCTCCCCCATGCGTAATACACGCTCTGCCCATCTCCTTCTCCTTCATTGTATCACCCTAAGATTTGGTTGGGAGTTCAAATCTTGAAGCTCCTCATTTCGTAATTTTCAACAGCCTCCTGTTCCTTCTTCCCTTTTGGGCTCACACATCTTCCTCAGCACCCTATCCTGGAACAGCCTCAGCCTATGATCTTTCCTTAATGTGAGACATTAAATTTTACATCCTTCATATATTGAAAAGTAAGACAAGAAGACACAGGACTGTGGGCCGAGTGTTAGCAGGCACTTTCTGAGTTGAAAGCGCTCCTAATTACTTCAAACGTCCAATTTCGATCTGTTAGTGTTGTTTCCCAACATTTGAAGATAAAACTCCTCGCATTTTAACCTCGATACTGAATGGAAGTGAGCAGTCAGCTTCACACATCGGCCGCTTTACCTCTGGGAAAAAGCCCCTGGAACTAATTGAACAGAAGGCTTGGTGGGTTCCAGAGCCGGTCTCGATATTATGACAATAACGCTCCCACTCTTCGTCGGCTGTAACAATAATTTTACCTTCATCTTACCTCCAGCACCTGTAGCAGTCAAAAACTCCGAGGAAGGCTTGTCGAAACTTTCGGTTCATGAAGCAGTAAGTGATGGGGTTACAGCAGGAACTGATGTAGGCGAGCAGCTGCACTAGAGACACACCAGTGCTGCCCACTGTCTGGTACACGGCCTCGGGATTGAAAGTGTACCACGTGTTGAGCACGTGCAGAGGCGCCCAGCACACAAAGAACTCTGCCACAACTACGAACAGCATCCGAATCACCTGCGAACCAGGACACTACGCGTTGCAGGTGCGAACCCAGAACATTTCACTGCGGGGGGCGGGGGAGGGGATAGGCAGACCCTGAAGATATACATAATTTATGTCTGATTTTAAAAATCATGTCGTAACTATAACTAACACAACACTGGTTGAAACTGCATTCATATACATACAAATATAACTACACGTTCCATGACTCACAGTGTCCTGTCTTCTTGTTTTTATTT
>Ga0123353_10008440_pt1 | contig 14066 bp, 13 predicted proteins | sample TergutLab28metaG_3_FD_92763 | JGI IMG/M metagenome (GOLD analysis project Ga0123353, IMG submission 92763) | Labiotermes labralis P3 segment gut microbial communities from Petit-Saut dam, French Guiana - Lab288 P3 | ecosystem: Host-associated > Arthropoda: Insects > Digestive system > Gut ... | reverse complement strand
GTCTGGGTGCGGTGCTGCAATGAAGGGGCCGAATGTGCCATCGGAGGTACGGCTGTGAGCACCGAACTCGAAGAGATGGGCCCGATCGACTACGTGGTGGTCGAGTTCCCGGGCAGCGGGATGACCGGTGAGGGTCTGCCGCTGCTGGTGGACCTGGTCGATCGCGGGATCATCAGAATCATCGACCTGCTCTTCGTCAAGAAGGAGCTGGACGGGTCGCTGACGGCGCTGGAGCTGAGCGGGGCGACCGGGGGCGGGATCCCGGAACTCGCCGTGTTCGAGGGGGCCGCGTCCGGGCTGCTCGGCGAGGAGGACCTGGCCGAGGCCGCGTCCGTGATCGAACCGGGGAACTCGGCGGGCGTGCTGGTGTACGAGAACGCCTGGGCCGCGCCCTTCGCCGCGGCGCTCCGGCGCGGCGGCGCGCAGATGGTGGCGAGCGGCCGCATCCCGCTGCAGGACCTGATGGACGCCCTGGAGCCCGCCTCGTAAGGCCGGGTCACGGCCAGGGCAGAGCGAGGCAGGCAGAGCGGGCAGGGCAGGTGCCGCGCCGAAGTCCGGCGCGGGAAGGGTGCGGGAAAAGCGGGAAAGGGAGTGGAACCATGCCGGGACTTCTCAGGGGAGTCGCGCGGACGGCCGTGGTGGCCGGCACCGCGACCGCCGTGTCCAACCGGGTGTCGCGTCGCCAGGAGGGCCGCTGGGCCGCGCAGGAGGGCTACCAGCAGGAGGTCGCGCCCGAGCCCGCGCCGCAGGTCCGTACGCAGGAGGACGCCATGTCCGCCAAGGTCGCGCAGCTCAAGGACCTCGGCGACCTCAAGGCGTCGGGCGTGCTGACGGAGGAGGAGTTCGAGGAGCAGAAGCGCCGCATCCTCGACACGTGATCCCGCGACAGGCGGCAGGCGGCCGAACGGGCAGGCGGCCGAACTCGCCGCAGTCCCAGGAGCTTTCATGACGGTGCGGGCCGGGTTCCCCGGCCCGCACAGTCATGGCTGGACCACTCACGCCGACTGGGTGGCCACCCGCCCGGTCCGCACGGCCTTGGCCAGCGCGTCGAAGTCCCGCTCGTTCTGGTCCGCGTACAGCTCGGCGAACTCGGCCAGCGCCCGGTCGAACACGTCGCCGCTGCCCAGGTACGCGGCGATCGCGATCCGGTCGCCGGACCGGGCGTGGGCGCGGGCCAGGGTGGCGCCGAACAGCTCCCCGAAGGCGCGCATGCCCTGGGGCACCATGAGCTCGGGCTGGGCGATGCCCTTCCAGTCGCGCAACTGCCGCACGTAGAAGTCCCGCCGGCGGCCGTCGAGGCCGTCGACCCGCTCCCAGCCGAGGAAGATGTCGCTGGTGGCCTGCATCAGCCGCTGGCCGCTCACCACGCGCTCGCCCTGCGTGCGGTAGCCGGCGGAGCCGCAGTACGGTTCGAGGACCGAGGGGCCGGCCTCCTTGGCCTGGAGGATCAGCGGGTCCTCGCTGTCCCGGCCGAGCAGCAGCACGATCCAGCAGCGGGTGCCGACGCTGCCGACGCCGACGACCTTGCGGGCCATGCCGGCGACCCGGTACTGGTCCAGCAGGAACCGCCGGTCGGACGGGAGGGTGCGGCCGTAGCGGCGCAGCAGCCGGACGAGCTGGCGTTCCAGCTCGTTGCGGTCGGCGTCGTCCAGCAGGTCGCGCAACGGCACGATCAGCGGCGGGTCGGCGGCCAGCCGGCGCTCCCCGTCGACGGTCTCGGTGAGCTTGTCGAACGCCTGGAGGTTGTCGCGGGCGCGGGCCTTGTCGGCGGCCTCCTGCCACATCCGGCGGCCGTGGGCGCTCACCTTCTGGCTGAACTGCTTCCGCACCCAGTCCTCGTCGAACCGGGTGTACCAGACGTCCAGGTTGCCCATCCCGGCGTAGCCGCGCATCCGCTCGCGGTAGGAGCGGACGGCCGCGCGGACGATGCCGGCGCGCTGCTTGGTGCTGAAGCCGTTGGCGCGGGCGGCGATGACCAGGCTCGCGGACAGCCGTTTGACGTCCCATTCGAAGGGGCCGGGCAGGGTCTCGTCGAAGTCGTTGATGTCGAACATCAGATGGCGTTCGGGGGAGGCCAGCAGCCGGAAGTTCAGCAGGTGCGCGTCACCGCACAGCTGGGCCCTGAGGCTGGACTGCGGGGTGTCGGCCAGGTCCATGGCCATGACGCCGGCCGCGCCGCGGTAGAAGCGGAACGGCGACTCGGTCATCCGCCCGTAGCGGATCGGGACCAGTTCCTGCACCCGGGCCGCGGACTGCTCCTCGACGACGTCCACCACGTCGGGGCGGTCGTACGCGGGGGAGTACTCGGCGTGGCTCGAACGGGGCGCGGCCGCGCGGGCCTTGCGGCCGAGCGCGGCTCGCTCCTCGGGAGTGGACGGTGTGGGGGGTGTGCGGGGTGGCATGGTCGTCGTCTCCCACGGTGGGGGCGCCGCCGGCCGGCGGGCGCCCCGCGGTCAGTGGGCGCGTGCCCGGTCCCGGCGGGTGCCGCCGGTGCACAGGGCCCAGATGACGAACACGTTGATCGCGATCAGGGTCAGCGCCCAGAACGGGTAGTACGGGATCCACATGAAGTTGGCGAGCATCACCAGGGCGGCCATGACGATGCCGACGATGCGGGCCCACAGCGCGCCGGTGAACAGCGCGGCGCCGGCCAGGGCCACCAGGACGCCCAGGACCAGGTGGATCCAGCCCCATGCGGTGAGGTCGAACTTGTAGACGTAGTTGCGGGTGGCGACGAAGACCTCGTCCTTGGCGATCGCGGCGATGCCCTGGAAGATCGCCATCACGCCGCCGAAGACCATCAGGACCGCGGCGAACGCCGTCCACCCGGTCCGCCAGCCCGAGCCGCCGCTGTGGTCGAGATCGTCGCGGCGGATGTCTGCAGTGGTCATGGACGGGCTCCTCTCGTCGCCCTCTCAGCCTGACACGGCCCCTTGCACTCGGCATGTCAACGCCGTCCGCCCTGATCGGCGGCCTCTCCGCGAGGAGGCGGGGGCAGGGCCGGGGGGCGTCCGCATGGCGGAAGGGTGTATCAAGCAGGCATCTGTTGTATCTATGATGTGCGCATCATGGATGCCACCGCAGTCGCCGCCGCACCGGCGGCCAAGTCCCCGCCCGCCGCCGAGAGGGTCTACCAGCACGTCAAGTCCGGGGTCCTGGACCGCAGTTACGAGGGCGGCACGCTCCTCACCGAGGGGGACCTGGCCGAGGCGGTCGGGGTGTCGCGGACCCCGGTGCGCGAGGCGCTGCTGCGACTGGAGGCCGAGGGGCTGCTCAAGCTCTACCCGAAGAAGGGCGCCCTGGTGCTGCCGGTGTCGGCCCAGGAGATCGCCGACGTGGTGGAGACCCGGCTGCTCGTCGAGCGGCACGCGGTGCGCAAGTTCGCCGGCGGCGTCCCCGCCGGGCTGATCGAGCGGCTGGAGGAGTCGCTGGACGAGCAGCGGGTGCACGCCGGCAGCGGCGACCTGGCCGCGTTCGCCGTCGCCGACCGCTGCTTCCACGCCGAGATCGTCCGGGCCTCGGGCAACCGCATCCTGGCCCAGCTCTACGACCAGCTCCGCGACCGCCAGCTGCGGATGGGCGTGGCCACCATGCACGCCGAGCCGAGCCGGGTCGCCAAGAACATCGCCGAGCACGCCGAGATCCTCCAGGCGCTGCGCGACGGCGCCGTGGAGACCGCCGAGGCGGCGGTCGGCCGGCACGTGACCTGGGTCAGCACCCTCGCCCGGGGCGAGTCGTGAGCGCCAGGACCCTGCCGGGCGACCCACCGGGCGGCCGGCGAGCGGCCCTGGTCTGGGGCGTCGGCACCCTCGTCTACCTGGTGGCCGTCGTCCACCGCACCAGCCTGGGCGTCGCCGGCATCGACGCCGCCGACCGCTTCCACATCGGCGCCTCCGCGCTGTCGACGTTCTCCATCCTCCAGGTGCTGGTGTACGCCGGGATGCAGATACCCGTCGGCCTGATGGTCGACCGGCTCGGCACCAAGAAGGTGCTGATGCTCGGCGCGCTGCTGTTCACCGTGGGGCAGGGGGCGTTCGCGCTGTCGCACTCCTACGGGATGGCGCTGACCGCGCGGGCGGTGCTCGGCTGCGGTGACGCGATGACGTTCGTGAGCGTGCTGCGGCTCGGCTCGCGCTGGTTCCCGGCGCGGCGCGGGCCGCTGATCGCCCAGGGCGCGGCGCTGTTCGGGGTGGCCGGCAACCTGGTGTCGACGGTGGCCCTGTCCCGGCTGCTGCACTCGGCCGGCTGGACCCCCACCTTCCTCGGCACGGCGCTGGGCGGGGCCCTGGTGCTGGTGCTGGTCGCGCTGTTCCTCAAGGACCACCCCGAGGGCTACGAGCCGGCGCCCGTCGAGCACGCCGGCGCCGCCTACGTCCGGCGGCAGATCGCCGCCTCCTGGCGCGAGCCCGGCACCCGGCTCGGCATGTGGACGCACTTCACCACGCAGTTCTCCGGCATGGTCTTCCTGCTGCTGTGGGGGCTGCCGTACCTGGTGGAGGACCAGGGGCTGTCGCGCGGCGCGGCCGGCGGGCTGCTGACGCTGGTGGTCGTCGCCAACATGGTCTTCGGGATGCTGTTCGGGCAGCTGATCTCCCGTCACCACGGGCTGCGGATGCCGCTGACCCTCGGCGTGATCGCGGCGACCGCCGCCGCGTGGGCGGTGGTGCTGAGCTGGCCCGGCGGCCGGGACCCGATGTGGCTGCTGGTCGTGCTGTGCGTGGTGCTCGGCGCGTGCGGCCCGGGCTCGATGATCGGCTTCGACTTCGCCCGGCCCGCGAACCCGCCGGAGCGGTTCGGCACCGCCTCAGGCATCGTCAACATCGGCGGCTTCACCGCCTCCGTGATCACCCTGCTGGCGATCGGCGTGCTGCTGGACGCCACCGGCGACGACTACCGCGTCGCGTGGAGCAGCGTGTTCGTGCTGCAGGCGCTGGGCACCGTGCAGATCCTGCGGCTGCGGCGCAGCGCCGAGCAGCTGGAGCGCGAGCGGATCACCGTCAGCCGGGTGGAGAGCGTGCACCGCACGGCGCCCGCACCGGTCGGCGACTGACCGGCGCGCCCGTCCGGCGGACGGGCGCCGTCCCGCGGCGCGGGCGGGGGCTTCCGCCCGCGCCCGCGGGGTGGTCGACGGACCGTCAGCGGGTGACGGCGATGTGGGACAGGATCGCGTCGGCCAGGTCGCCGTCGCCCTCGATCTTCAGCTTGTCGGCGACCGCGGCGGGCCGGACCCGGCCGGCGAGCAGCCGCAGGAACGTCTCCCAGTCCACGATGAACGTCACGGCCGGACCCAGCGACACCGCGGAGTCGATCGTGCCGTGCCCCTCGGCGTTCACGCGGACCGTGCGCATGAACTCCAGCGGGCCGTGCACGTCGAAGACCACCGCGGAGCCGGGCCGGGCGCCCGCGTCCTTGGCGACCAGCTTCGGCAGCGCGCGCAGCACGTAGTCACGGGACAGCACGGCCGCCGCCGACGCCAGATTGCCGGGCTTGTCCAGGGCCCGGCGCAGGTCCTGCTCGTGCACCCAGACGTCGAACACCCGTCCCCACAGCTGCTCTTCGAGGCCGATCTCGCCGCCGCCGATGGCGCGCACCTCGGCGTCGGGCTGCCGCGACTCGTTCCGCAGCTGCCGGGAGCGGCGGATGATCGTGTACTCCAGCTCCGACGTCATCTCCGGCGCGGTGTGGTGCCGCCGGGTGTCGACCGGGACCTCGGTGTAGCGGGCCATCTCGCTGTCGATGTGGCGCAGGTCGCTGGGCAGGGTGTGGATCGGGCGCGGGTCGCCGAGCAGCTCGCACTCGAAGCCGATGATGTGGGAGACGACGTCCCGCACGGACCAGTAGGGGCACTCGGTCGGCCGGTTCCACTCGCCCTCGGCGAGCGGGGACACCAGGTCGTTGATGGACTCTATGGAGTGGGTCCAGGCGTCGATGTACGGCTGGAGTTGGCTGTGGACGGTCACGGGACCCCTCGACGGTCGGGCGCGGTCGTGGTGGTTGGCGCCTAAGTTACGCTGCGCGCGGGCGCCCACGCAGTGCTTTCGAGTGACGATGGTAGGCCCGACTTTGACCACCAACGTATGGGCGGTGACCCAGTGCGCGCAACGCTTCTCCAGATCGACGTGGACCCGGCGGAGAAGGTCGTGGACCGGCGGGAGCGCGCGGCCGCTCTCGTGCGCTCCCAGACCGGTGCGGATCTTGTCGTGCTGCCCGAACTGTGGCCCGTCGGCGCCTTCGCGGCGGACGACTTCGCGGCCGAGGCCGAGCCGGTGGACGGCGGCCCGACGGCTCTGGTGATGGCGGCCGCGGCCCGGGACGCCGGGGTGTGGCTGCACGCGGGCTCGATCGTCGAACGCGACCCCGAAGGGCCGCTCCACAACACCTCGCTGCTGTTCGCGCCGGACGGCGAGCTGCACGCCGTGTACCGCAAGATCCACCGGTTCGGCTTCGACGAGGGCGAGGCCGCGCTGATGTCCGCCGGCCGCGAGATCGTCGCCGCCCGGCTGCCGCAGACCGTGCTGGGCCTCGCCACCTGCTACGACCTGCGCTTCCCCGAGCAGTTCCGGCTGCTGGTGGACGCCGGCGCCGAGATGCTGGTGGTGCCCGCGGGCTGGCCGGCCCGCCGCCTGGCGCACTGGCGGCTGCTGGTCCAGGCGCGGGCGGTGGAGTCGCAGGCGTACGTGCTGGCCTGCGGCACGGCCGGCACCCACGCAGGGGTCGAGCAGGCCGGGCACAGCATGGTCGTCGACCCGTGGGGCGAGGTGCTGGCCGAGGCGGGCCCCGGCGAGCAGACCCTCACCGTCGACCTCGACCCCGCCCGGGTGGCCGCCACCCGCGCGGACTTCCCCGTCCTGCGCGACCGCGTCCTCGGCCTGCCCAAGCCGTAGCCCCCGCGCCGTGGCGGGGCCGCGCCGCGCGGACCGGCCCGCCCGGCCGGCTCAGTGGTGCTCGTGCTCCTCGTGTTCCTTGTGCACGAGCCTGTCCACGCACACCGCGATCGCGATGAGCATCGCCGCGTCGGCGTCCTCGCGTTCGACGTCGATGGCGTAGGCGTCGCGCAGGCTGAACCAGCGGCGGGAGATGCGGGCGAGCCGCTCCCCCTCGTACTCGATGTCGAACTCCTTGTCGATGAGGTCGCCGCGGATCTCCAGCTCCTCGCCGGAGGCCAGCTCCGCGCGGTAGACCTCGTGCAACAGGGCGAGCCGCTTCTTCTTCACCGTCACCAGGACCTGACCGTCGCGCTCGACGGTCATCGCGTCCCGCAGGCTCAGCAGCTTCTTGTGCACGACGGCGACCACCGCGCCCGACGGGTCCTGCAGTTCCAGCGTCTCCCGCACCCGCAGGACCTTGCCGTCCACGTAGAACGCCCGGTTCCCCGACTCGTCCTCGATCCAGAAGTCGTCGCCGATCGCGAACATCTTCTCCCGCACCACGTATTTCATGCCGCCACATCTACCCGCCCGGCCGGTGTCCCACCCGCAGGGGCCCTGATCAGCGCAGTCCGGGTGGGCGGTGGCACTCTGGAGGGCATGAACGCTCCCTCCTCCCTCCCCCACCGCCGCGCCCGGGTCCGGGCCCCCGAGCTGATCGGCAAGGGCGGCTGGCTGAACACCGGCGGCAAGCAGGTCACCCTCGCCGACCTGCGCGGATCCATCGTGATCCTGGACTTCTGGACGTTCTGCTGCGTGAACTGCCTGCACGTCCTGGACGAGCTGCGGGAGCTGGAGGAGCGGCACAGCGACACCGTGGTGATCGTGGGCGTGCACTCGCCGAAGTTCGTGCACGAGGCCGAGCACCAGTCCGTGGTCGACGCCGTGGAGCGCTACGAGGTGCACCACCCCGTGCTGGACGACCCCGACCTGGCCACCTGGCGCCAGTACGCGGTCCGCGCCTGGCCGACGCTGGTGGTCATCGACCCCGAGGGCTACGTGGTGGCGCAGCACGCCGGAGAGGGCCACGCGCACGCGCTGGAGCGGCTCGTCACCCGTCTGGAGCAGGACCACGCCGCGAAGGGGACGCTGCGCCGCGGGGACGGCCCCTACGTGCCGCCGGAGCCGGTCGCGACCGACCTGCGCTTCCCCGGGAAGGTGGTGGCGCTGCCGGGTTCCGGGCACTACCTGGTCTCGGACTCCACCCGGCACGCCCTGGTGGAGCTGGCCGCGGACGGCGAGACGGTGGTCCGCCGGATCGGCACCGGCGAGCGCGGGCTGGTGGACGGCGACGCGGCGACCGCCCGGTTCAGCGAGCCGCAGGGCCTGGCGCTGCTGCCCGACGGCAGCGTGGTGGTCGCGGACACCGTCAACCACGCGCTGCGCCGCGTCGACGTGGAGACCGGCCGGGTGACCACGCTCGCCGGCACCGGCCGCCAGTGGTGGCAGGGCTCGCCGACGTCCGGGCCGGCCCGCGAGGTGGCGCTGTCCTCGCCGTGGGACGTCGCCTGGTTCGGGGACCGGGTGTGGATCGCGATGGCCGGCGTCCACCAGCTGTGGACGTACGACCCGGAGCGCGAGCGGGTCGAGGTCGCCGCCGGCACCACCAACGAGGGCCTGGTCGACGGCCACGCCGCCGACGCCTGGTTCGCCCAGCCGTCCGGGCTGGCCGCGGCCGGCGGCCGGCTGTGGATCGCCGACTCCGAGACGTCGGCGCTGCGCTGGGCCGAGCGGTCCGCGGACGGCGAGGAGGGGTACGTGGTCCGCACCGCCGTCGGCACCGGGCTGTTCGACTTCGGGCACCGCGACGGCCCGGCCGGGCAGGCGCTGCTGCAGCACCCGCTGGGCGTCACCGTGCTGCCCGACGGGTCGGTCGCGGTCAGCGACACCTACAACAACGCGCTGCGCCGCTACGACCCGGTCAGCGGCGAGGTCTCGACGCTGGCGACCGACCTGCGCGAGCCGTCCGGCGCGGTCGTGGTGGACGGCGACATCGTCGTCGTGGAGTCGGCCGGCCACCGGCTGACCCGGATGCACCTGCCCGAGGAGGCGGTACGGGTCGAGGCGGTCGCCCACCGCACGCAGCGGGCCGCGACCGACGTGGCGCCGGGCGGGTTCCGGCTGGACGTGGTGTTCTCCGCGCCGGTCGGCCAGAAGCTGGACGAGCGCTACGGCCCGTCGACGCGGCTGCTGGTCAGCGCGACCCCGCCGGAGCTGCTCGCGGAGGGCGCGGGCAAGGGCACGGACCTCTTCCGCGACCTGGTCCTCGACCCGGCCGTGCCCGAGGGCGTGCTGCACGTGTCGGCGATGGCCGCGTCCTGCGACGACGACCCGGGCAACGAGTACCCGGCGTGCCACGTCCACCAGCAGGACTGGGGTGTGCCGGTGCGGCTGGTGGACCGCGGCGACAGCCGCCTGGCCCTGGTGCTGGCCGGTATGGACACGGGCGCCGACGCCGCGTCGGACACCGGCACAGGGGCCGCGCCGGACGCGGGCGCGCGCACCGGTCAGTAGCGCTGGTCCGGGTAGTACCGCTCCTCCACCACCGGCGGCACGTCGCCGTCGGGGGTGGGGGGCACCCGGCGGCGCTTGAAGATGCTCACGTAGGCGGCGAGGCCGATGGCGCCCACGCCCATCATGATCAGCCCGACGAGGTCGAGGTTGACGCCCTTCATGTGCCAGTTGGTGGCGAAGGTGAGGATCGCGCCTATCGCGATCAGGATGATGCAGCCTCCGATGCCCACAATGCCCTCCTCCAGAGGTCGAGTTCATCAGTGGTCTGCCGGTTCGCCTGCCCCGGCTCGACGCGTGCACACCCGGGCCCCGTTCGCGGGCCTGAGGGACTGACGGGCTGAGGGGGTGTCACATACGGCCGCCCCCGGGCGTGGGAAGTGCGACGGATCTTCCCTCACCCCCCCGGATCGGAGAACCCGCCCATGCGCGTGCGTACTTCAGTCGCCGTCGCGGCCGCCGCCACCCTCCTCGCCGTCGGAACGGCCACCAGCGCGGGCGCCGCGCCGGCGGGCGCCCGCGGCCCGCTCACCGTCCAGCCGGTGCCGTCCGGCGCCGGACGGCTGTTCAGCAGCGCGCAGATCGACGCCCACACCACGTGGGCGGCGGGCATGTGGACGCGGATGAACGGCAAGGCGGAGATGGACACGCCGATGCTGCTGAGCAGGGACGACCGCGACGGCACCGGCTGGCACGAGATACGGCTGCCGGCGTACGACGGCGGCAGCAACGAGATCAACTCGGTGGCGGCCGTGCCCGGTCCGGGGCACCAGGCGTGGGCGGTGGGCCTGGCGGACAGCTCCAAGGGCGACGGCCTGCCGGGCCGCGGCGTGCCCGGCCCGATGATCGCGGACCGCTGGGACGGCCACGCCTGGCAGTCCTTCCCCGTGCCGCTGCCGGACGGGTCCGAGTTCGGCGGCCTGACCCAGGTGGGCGCGGCCGCGCCGGACGACGTGTGGGCGGTCGGCTGGGCGCAGATCCTCGACAGCGCCACCCCCATCCCCGGAAAGCCCGGCGGCTACCAGGTCGAGGACCACTTCGAGGCGCTCGCCGAGCACTGGGACGGGCACGCCTGGACCAGGATCGCCATGCCCGACGAGCAGAGTTTCCTGCCCAACAGGATGGCGGTCGGCGGGCCCGACGACATATGGGCGGCAGGGTACGACGGGCAGAACGACGTGCCGGAGATCCAGCACTGGAACGGGCGCGCCTGGACCGTCGAGACGCTGCCCTCGACCGGGCTGGCCGGCGAGTTCTACGCGGTCGGCGTCGACGCCTCCGGCACGCCGTGGGCGGTGGGCCGGACCGTGCTCACCGAGACCGACACGGGCCACCCGCTGGTGCTGCGCAAGACCGGTGGCCGGTGGCACAGCGTCCGGGTCCCGGGCGTCAAGGGCCAGCTCGGCGCGCTGGCGTTCACCCCGGACGGCGTGGCCGTCGCCGGCGGTGCGGTCGACGGCCCCGGGTCGTTCGCGTTGCGGTACGACGGGGTGCGCTGGCACCAGCTGGCGCTGCCGGCAGCCAGCGGGCCGCTCCAGCTGAGCGGCATGTCGTACGGCGCCGCGCACGGCCTGACGGTCGTCGGCAACGTCGCGTCTCCGGACGGCCCGTCCGGCGACGTGCCGCTCGTGCTCGGCGACCGCTGAGCCGTCGCCCGAGCACGTCGAGGGCCCCGCACCCGTCCCCCGGGTGCGGGCCCCGGTCAGCCCTGCAGGAAGGCGGCGAGCGCGGACGCCAGCAGGTGCGGGTCGTCGGCGCCGCACAGCTCCCGCGCGGAGTGCATCGACAGGATCGGCACGCCGATGTCGACGGTGGTGATGCCGAGCCGGGCCGCGGTGATCGGGCCGATCGTCGTCCCGCAGGGCAGCGCGTTGTTGGACACGAAGTGCTGGAACGGCACTCCGGCGCGGTCGCAGGCGGCGGCGAAGACGCCGCGGCCGGAGCCGTCGGTGGCGTAGCGCTGGTTGACGTTGGTCTTGAGGATGGGGCCGCCGTTGGCCCGCGGGTGGTGCGTGGGGTCGTGCCGCTCGGCGTAGTTGGGGTGCACCGCGTGGCCGACGTCGGACGAGACGCAGATCGTGCCCGCCAGGGCGCGCCGGCGGTCCTCGTAGTCGCCGCCGCGGGCGTGCACCGAGCGCTCCAGGAGGGTGCCGAGCAGCGGGCCCTGCGCGCCGGTGTCGGACTCGCTGCCGTTCTCCTCGTGGTCGAACGCGGCGAGGACCGGGATGTACGGCAGGGCGTCGCCGTCCGCGGCGACCGCGGCGAGCGCGGCCACGCACGCGTGCGTCGACAGCAGGTTGTCCAGCCGCGGCGAGGCCAGCAGCTCCCGGTCGCGGCCGAGGTAGGCGGGCGGCTGCACGTCGTGCGTCATCAGGTCCCAGCCGACGACGTCGGCCGGGTCCAGGTCGGCCTCCGCGGCCAGGAACTCCACCAGGTCGCCCTCCCGGCTGTCGCCCAGGCCCCACAGCGGCTGAAGGTGCCGCTGCTTGTCCAGCGTGAGGCCGTCGTTGACGCCGCGGTCGAGGTGGATGGCGAGCTGGGCGACGCGCAGCAGCGGGCGGTCCACGTTCACCAGGCGGGTGGAGCCGTCGCGCAGCGCCAGCCGGCCGGCCAGGCCCAGGTCGCGGTCGAGCCAGCTGTTGAGCAGCGGGCCGCCGTAGATCTCCACGGCCACCTGGCGCCAGCCCGCGGAGCCCATGTCAGGCAGCGGCTTGACCCGCAGGTTCGGCGAGTCGGTGTGCGCGCCGATCACCCGGAACGGCGTCTCGGGCCGGGCGCCGCCGGGCACGTACCAGGCGATGAGCGCGCCGCCGCGCAGCACGTACTTCCCGCCCGCCGAGTCGTCCCAGCGCTCGGTCTCCTCCAGCCGGCGGAATCCGGCCTTCTCCAGCCGCGCGGCAGCCGACGCCACCGCGTGGTACGGCGACGGGCTCTCCTGGACGAACGCGGCCAGGTCGTCGGTGTGGGTGCGGTCGAACACGTGCGGCTGAGGGTTCATGGCGACAGCTTAGTTTCGGCCACGCGAACGGGCCGCCGTCCCCCGATGGGGGAGGGCGGCCCGCCGGCCGAAGGGTCTAGAAGGCGGCCTCGTCCAGGTCCATCACGTCGAGGGTGACGGCCTCGGCGAGGGTGCGCTGCACGCCGACGCCCGGCAGGATCTGCGTGGCGAAGAACTTCGCCGCGGCGATCTTGCCGGTGTAGAAGGCGACGTCCTTGCCGGTGGCGGCGGGCAGCTTGTCGGCCGCCACGCTCGCGCCCTTGAGCAGCAGGTAGGCGACGACCACGTCACCGGAGGCGAGCAGCAGGCGGGTGGTGTTCAGGCCCACCTTGTAGATCGAGCGGACGTCCTGCTCGGTGGCGGCGAGGTCGGCCAGCATGGTGCCGACGATCGCCTCCAGGTCGACCGCGGCCTTGGCGAGCTGCTCGCGGGCGGCGGCCAGCTCCTCGCCGCCGGTGGCCTCGGCGAGGAACTTCTTGATCTCCTCGCTGAGCGCGGTCAGCGCCTGGCCCTGGTCGCGGACGATCTTCCGGAAGAAGTAGTCCTGGCCCTGGATCGCCGTGGTGCCCTCGTAGAGGGTGTCGATCTTGGCGTCCCGGATGTACTGCTCGATCGGGTACTCCTGCAGGTAGCCGGAGCCGCCGTAGGTCTGCAGCGACTGGGCGAGCTGCTCGTAGGACCTCTCCGAGCCGTAGCCCTTGACGATGGGCAGCAGCAGGTCGTTGAGGCCGTTCAGCCGCGTGGCGTCCTCGCCGGCCGCCTCGGCGGCCTGGATCGCGTCCTGCACCGTGGCGGTGTAGAGCACCAGGGCCCGCATGCCCTCGGCGTACGCCTTCTGCGTCATCAGGGAACGGCGCACGTCGGGGTGGTGGGTGATGGTGACCTTCGGCGCGGTCTTGTCCATGAACTGCGACAGGTCGGTGCCCTGGACGCGCTCCTTGGCGTACTCCAGCGCGTTCAGGTAGCCGGTGGACAGGGTGGCGATCGCCTTGGTGCCGACCATCATGCGGGCGAACTCGATGATCCGGAACATCTGCCGGATGCCGTCGTGCTTCTCGCCGATCAGCCAGCCCTTGGCGGGGTGCTTGTCGCCGAACGTCATCTCGCAGGTGTTGGACGCCTTGAGGCCCATCTTGTGCTCGACGTTGGTGGCGTACACGCCGTTGCGCGCGCCCAGCTCGCCGGTCTCGAAGTCGAACGCGTACTTCGGGACCATGAACAGCGACAGGCCCTTGGTGCCGGGGCCCGCGCCCTCGGGGCGGGCCAGCACGTAGTGGATGATGTTCTCGGCCATGTCGTGCTCGCCCGAGGTGATGAAGCGCTTGACGCCCTCGATGTGCCAGCTGCCGTCCTCCTGGCGGACCGCCTTGGTGCGGCCGGCGCCGACGTCCGAGCCGGCGTCCGGCTCGGTGAGGACCATCGTGGAGCCCCACTGCTTGTCCACGGCGAGCGCCGCGATCTTCTTCTGCTCCTCGGTGCCCTCGTCGAAGAGGATGCCGGCGAACGCCGGGCCGGAGGAGTACATCCAGATCGCCGGGTTGGAGCCCAGCACGAGCTCGGCGTAGGACCAGATCAGGGAGCGCGGCGCGGTGGTGCCGCCGATCTCCTCGGGCAGGCCCAGACGCCAGTAC
>Ga0123353_10008438_pt1 | contig 14069 bp, 7 predicted proteins | sample TergutLab28metaG_3_FD_92763 | JGI IMG/M metagenome (GOLD analysis project Ga0123353, IMG submission 92763) | Labiotermes labralis P3 segment gut microbial communities from Petit-Saut dam, French Guiana - Lab288 P3 | ecosystem: Host-associated > Arthropoda: Insects > Digestive system > Gut ... | reverse complement strand
TTAGCGACAATGGTCAGCTGCAGACTAATCTTCAACGACATGGTTTACAATAGACATCAGCTTGTATCAATGACTTCTACATAAACGTTTCGAGATACTAAAGATTACGCCCACACTGATGCCATCAGATCACTACATGCGCCTTTACCAGTGAATAGTTACCAAGGCTATGAAAATATTCAATGTCGCAAAAGATTAACAATAAAGTCGGACCAATTAAAATGTAACACAAGAATGTTCTGTAAATTCATGGACGCACTTTTCCCGCAGTAACTTCAAGTTGCAGGTTTTGAGTATTACGAACACAAAATGATACTCGTTACAAGGAAACTTGCCTGTTCACTGGCCATTATGTTATCTGCGGCCATTCTACTTCAAATATTGAGATAACAAATATAATCTTTACTAGTTTAAGAAAAATAGTTATTAAGCCCTCCTTCGCTTTATAACGAAACAATCAACGAACAACTGTCATTTCCCTAACCGACATCTTTTTTCAGACTGTAATCCACGCATCCAGGGTACACGTTAAACGCATTTCGATAGAAGTTAAGATGTTGAATACAGAGTATGATATTCCCAAACCCTATTGTATTTCTGGACTTTTGAGGTAAATAATTAAATCATTTTCGTTTGTAAATGATTTGCATCTTTTCGTTTATTATGGTCTTCGGGAGAAAGTTCCGTTTGGGGTAGAGATTATGTATTCTTATTTGTGATTGGTCATAATTTGAAATGTTGCTTTATTGCGAGCAGGAGCAATAGCAGTAAGTGTAGTGTTGTGACGTTAAAGATTTTTATGATTTTATATAAAGGATAGTTGTGAAAAGTCTATAATTTCTGTTGTTTACCCATATTACATATAATAATATGGCAGCAATGAATTCGGTGAGAATTGATGAAAATATCAAGTGTTCACGCCTTAATTTTCGGTTATCAGTTTGCAAACCGTTGCCTTAAACGACTTGTGTTACAGGACCTTGATAGTATATTTAGGAAACATAATAAATATTCATAGTAAAACTTAAGATTTATATTTCAACCCTTTTCAGATGTCGAACGTGGAAAACCTATCGCCACAAATTATCCGGAGAGTAGTGAAGGAGATGAATGACTTGGTAAATGATCCACCAGAAGGTATCAAAGTAAACATCAATGATGAAGACATTACAGACATCCAGGCCTATATTGAAGGACCAGGTAGTACAGTGTTGTCTTATTTTATGTGGGATTAGAGTATATTTTACGACATTGCTTTATGCACGGCCGCATACTTGTCTACAACTTTTTTTATATACCACCCAGAATGAAACCTCTCTATACTTGTGCTTCCGTTTCTTATATTAATTATGTCCGAATCAGACGTAAATTACAAACGATATATTTACAATTATAAATATATTACGTATAGTTTTTTTATGTACCAATTAACTGTAATGAACGGTATATACAAGAAGTAAAAACATGATTCCTTGGCCAACAAATTTGTAGCTGCTGAAGATGGAAGATTACTTTAAATCTCATTTTATCAAAATTACGCACAACATATTTTGCTGAATGGTTTCTCATGTTTGTAGCTAGTAAAAACCCTTAAAAACAGTGTACTTCTCATATTAGGCAATTAAGATAAATTCTTTTACATCACTATCTCCCACATTGCCTTACCCACAGTGGAGAAATTGTTAAATTATATTCCAGAAGTTGTGTTTTGTATCAAAGTATTCCATTTACATATTACACTTTCTGTGGTTCACATTTGTTTTAAACATTTTTGTTTCAGCGGGTACACCATATGCAGGGGGAGTTTTTCGAGTTAAACTTGCCCTTGGGAAAGATTTTCCACAAACACCGCCAAAAGCGTTTTTTCTCACAAAGATTTTCCATCCAAATGTAGCAAAGAATGGAGAAATCTGTGTCAATACACTGAAAAAGGATTGGAAACCTGATCTAGGCATCAAACATATACTTTTGGTATGTATAAATTGTTATAGGTACATGGTTTGAATAGGGTATACCAGCAGACAAAATCTGTTTAGATTATGTACAATAGCAAGGTAGGTATTATGTTTAATGACCAATTATTTAGCATCTAACTGCAAACTGTTGAAATCTATTGGAATGTGTGGAAATAATGTGTAAAATGTATCAGTTAATTAGATTACAGTATGGTAGCCATGTGCATTAGTTCCTAAATATATGATGTAATGATTTGTATCTTTTTATGAACATGTTTATGCTAGAGACATTGCTGTGTAATATGTGTGTTTTGACTGTAGAAGCAACGACCCATCTATTTATACATTCATCTCAGTGGATGGAGAACAAATATTAAAAGCTTTATACAGGACAGCCAGCAGTCAGAGAATATTGGAGTTATCTGACTCCCAAATACCAGGACCACTCTGCCAGTGCACTGTGCTAGATCATGAAAGGATGTCATAAAGGAGTGTAAAGTAGTAAGACTGGTCATTAATGATTGTGGCATATTTTAATGTGGTAGTGAAACTGGGTTTAAATTACTGTTTTGGCTTCAGCAACTATCTATCATACCACATGATGTTATAACTCTGAATTCACATGGTGTAATGTGTGTGAACAACATGGCTTTGGCTAGTATTTTTATCATTTCAGCTTGAAGCACACAGAATATTTTGTTACGTTTTATTTGTGTTTTTGTAATTTGCATTTAAACCATATATTTCACTGTTACAGACTGTTAAATGTTTGCTCATTGTACCGAATGCAGAATCGGCACTAAATGAAGAAGCTGGAAAATTGCTACTGGAACAGTATGAATGCTACTCTCAAAGAGCAAAAATGATGACAGAAATTCATGCATTGGTAAGGGAATATGAACCTCTTCCTTAGAATGCATGATTTGTTTGTATTGTTTATATTGAACATTCTAGGAGACTCTAGAAACAAAGTCAAGGTCCTCTCTGTGGAACTGCTTACCTCACAAACATTAGATGTTGTAAAAGGCGTATTGAAATTTTTCTCACGTAACGAATTTCTCAGCCCCTGAATTTTTTTATTGCTGTTGAGGGTGGTGGCAACAGTTTTTAGTGTCTTAATATGTCACTTTTGCTTTTTAGTCTTCAAAAGTGCCAAAGGCAGGACTAGAAGTAGCAGCATCATCAGCAGATGGCCCCATGGCAAAGAAACATGCAGGAGACAAGAAGGTAACAGCAGATAAAGAGAAGAAGAAGTTGCTGAAGGATAAAAAGAGAACATTGAAAAGGTTATGAAATTGAAATTTGGACTCCTGATCTCATCTTTCCTTACTGTAACTTGTAGGAAAGATAGAGGATCAGACTAGGAAATATTTTTTTTATGTGTACATATTTTTAAAGAGAGAAGGGCACTGAATTTGATTTAGATGGCAACACTTGAAGTAACAACATTTAACATGCAGCTTACTGTCAGAATTATTTCTAAGTGGTACACGTTAGAAAACGACATAAATTACTGTTATTTCAATATAAATATGGCTTGAGACCATTGAAGTTGGTTTCAAGTGCAAGGTGTGTATTTATTGGCTTAGATATGTCCTTGTCTGAAATTTATTTTTTGTTATTATTTATTTGATGAAACATTGAAGCACTTTTTATGTATATTGCGACCCTAATGTTAATATGTTAATTAATCTACTCTAAATTTAGATTTTGTACATGTGTGGAGAGTTTAAACTACAGACACCTCAGACTACAAATATTTCCATTCTTGAGGTAACTTATCCTTCTGATAGGCATTCTTTACGCTGTAGATATGTTTCTTTACTTTTGTTAAGTGGCCCATAGTGTATGAGTGTCTCATAAATACATGCTGTAAACTCAAAGTTTTGGGTCTTGCTTTTTCCCTATTGAAAAGGACAGAGGCCTTGGTTAGTGTAATTAATTAACATGCAGAGAAAAGAGGACAGTTACATTTTTTTACATGTGAAACTGCATCAATTTGTAATGACCTGAAAACTGAACTTTTCATATATTTGTGAGGAGTGCCAGCTCATACATTTGTCAGAAGTCCATTTGACGTAAGTGTCAAGAGCTCGGTGTAATATGGTTTGCCCTCTTCCCTCCATTCTTCAGGTTGGCGCTTTACCTTCACATCTCTGTTGATTATGATTGTAAGGTAGAATGTGGACGTGTGAATGCTTGTGTGTTGTGCTAGTATAGTATAAATTGTGTTATTTATATTGTCCATTAAAGGCGTTTTAGATAAATTTTGATCTCTTTAATTTTGATTAATATGTATCATTTAAGGTTCTTATTTTATCTGGCAAGTATGATTTTATCACTTTCCACCACTACTACTCCATTGTGTGTGTGTGTGTGTGTGTGTGTGTGAGAGAGAGAGAGAGCATCAGCTTAGTGAGCTACATTAATGTGATAAATGAATTGACAGGAGTAGAAGCTGATATTTGTCAGATAAAGTAATGACCCTGTACTTGTTCTGTCTTTTCCCACCTGTACAAATCACATGGGGAGGTCAGTAAATATCATTATGCTAAGTTGTGGACAATGTTGACAAAATACCTCATGTACAACAATGCATTAGGATTTATAATAGCTTAAAGTTTCATAAGCTGTTACTTCCCTTGGTATTGCCCTTGCAGTACAAAACCAAATTTTCATTTTCTTGTTCCCCAGCTAGACAAGGTGCAAAAGTACATCTTTAGATAGATCAAAACTATTATGAAGCAATTTCTTTCAGATTCTCATCACTCATAGCCAATACAGTTTGAAACTGGTTTTAAACCTGAGTCATAAAGGGATGTCTTTGGGTCCAAAGTTTAAGCAAATACAATAGAACCTCATTAGAACAATGTATGAAATTCCTAATTTACTTATATAATGAAAATGTTGGTTGTGCATGGGCAACTGTAATGGACAGTACACAAGCCTGCACCTTACACATTAATGAATTATAACACATATGCAGCTGTCTTCCGGTGAATTTTCAAGTGGCATAGGACATGTGCAGTGGAATTAGCATTTGTAAGTGCACATTTCTTGTGCAGGAAAATAACATGAGTTGTGACAGAAGGTTCAGAAAAGAGAATGTCAAATGACTGTACTGTGGGCATAATGAAGGGAACCACGAAAAGCAACTTTACCTTCTGGTGAATTGTCACAAGTACCTCTGCCCATTCCTTCCAGGAGAAGAAAAACAGTAGAAATAGCTGCTATCTAGGAAACCCTGAAGGAAAGCTTAGGAACAAAATTTGTAAAGTAAAACATATTATGCTGATTAGGGGTTCTCATCATTGTTCGGTGTGCTTTAGTATTGCAAGATGTATATATACTGTATGTATAGTGGTTAGTAACAGTTAGAAATTTGAACCAATTTCAGTAAGTTAAAAAACTGTTACATAAAATACATCTATTATGAGGTGAGGTTGGTTTCTGCACAGTTTCAGACATTTGGAAACAGAAGGGTAAATAATGTTACAGAAATAGGAAAAAACTGATTTTACACTAGAAATGCACAAATCATACAAATTCATTTGTATGTAATTTCTGATGTGCATTTTATTTATAGCAAAATAATGGCTGCATTGATGGGAAAGAGTATGTGGTGAACATCACTTTAAAGTGCTGATTTTTGTTAACTGGTAATTGTAAATGCAACTTCATGAAGGGCAACTTACAATTCTTCAAGGGATGGTAAAGAATTAATACTGCTGGTACAAGACGTAAAAGCAATCCCATTACAGGCCCTGAGGGCTCCAGGAGGTTGAGGCTTCCAGATTTCAAGACAGTTGGCACATGAAGGTGGTAAGGTTGTCAGCCTTACACACCAGCTGCCTTTACTCCCCAGGAAATATTCCTGGTACTCATTTCTGTTAGGGTCTGAGTCGACCCCAGGGCCATAGTGTGGCTGGAAGGATTATGTCAATGAAAAATTCTAATGACACCATCAGGAATTGAACCCACGACCTTCTGGTTTGTAGCGCACTGTCTCAACCAACTGCACCACCATGTTCCCCAGGTACAAGATGTGGCTATTAAATAGTTAAAAAAAGGTGCTTTACTTAGAAAATCTGCCTCTACTCTCCTTTTTTGCATTTGTGGCCTGTTACACAGAGAATTTTATTGTCCACCTTACTAAGGAAATTATTACATTGATGTAATATCCACCAGCAGCTACACACTGCTCTGCATGAGACTGTCAGGCCTTGAAGCAGCCTCTGACATGTTGATTTTCTGCACTTTACAAATTAAAATTATTGAGCCAAAGAGAAGGAAAATCAATAAATAATTTTGTTTTATTTTTTAAGTTCATAATTTCTGTTAGGGGTGACCATTGTGATTACTCACACTATGTTCAAGAAAATCCAGCTAAGCCACTGCTTCTCCATACAGCGCATGTAACAGAATGAAGGTTTAGGCATTTTTCTTCAATTTTACGAGAAATCACTGTATGCTCATTTCTCATTTGTTTTAGTGAAGTATGATTGCAGCAAGTTAAGAAAACTGTTTATAAAAATATTTTATTGTTGACACTGTCAACATAACAGCTTGGTTTAGCATATGAATGGGAGAAGGTTCAGTGGTCATTAGTACATACTTATTTCGGTGATCAATGGTCATGGATAGGGGCTGCACATGCAGTCTCATTATTAAATAACCACACCTTCTATGTAACATCAAAATAATTTGAAAATTTGCCTTGTCTATTTAAGACATGATAACACAGCAGAAATGTTTAAATAAATGACTATACAATGCCCAGGGCATAGGAATCTGGTTATTGTAATAATTATAGTAGGTTGCTGTCAGTTATCATCATAATCGCATTACAGGTGCAGTACATCAAGTTTCCAAACCTAAATGCAATGCTTTTGGCACAACTAAACATGTTGTCATACTGCAGAATAATTTCGCTATAAAACTTCAGGGAGAATTAGTAAACGTGAAGATCCTGGAACATAAGCCGTTTTAGACTTCTTAAATATCTCTAATGCTGATGTGTTGCTTGGTTATCACATGCCATAGCAGGTACATTCCCTTAATGCTGCCTTAGATACATGACTTTGGCACACCAATGACTGTGATGACATTGAGGTAAATGGTTTGTAGTGGACACAGATAACCTCATGGCAATGAATAAGAAATGGGATGTGAACTTGATCAACGTGGCTCAGGATAGGACCAAGTTATGGACTTCTGTGACCATAGAACATATAGCTCCAGTTCCATAAAATATAGGATTTCTTTACCAAATGAGTGACCACAAAAGTGTTAGTTGTCCCCACTTGAAAGAACATGCTGAAAGAATGAGCCATGAACGGAACCCAAGCAATAAGTAGAGTACATTTGGAAAACCTTTAGAAACACTGAAAGATTCTGCTTGGTAAACCCAATAATAGATAATAAGAATCAATATCATGAAGGAAAAGGGTGGCCAGTAATGGCAATGATGAACCTAAGAACAAAGATGTGAATAAGATTCTTCTGGATGCAAAACTGAAATAGAAAGGAAAATATTCTGTTGGAATATAGGGGAGCTAGAGGGAAGGAAATCGTTTACAGCATAAACAAAATTATAAATTTTAATAAATAACATTTATGGTCATTGTTACCTTACACAGTAAAATCTGCATTAATCTGTCACTCAATATACAGTAACTGTAATTTTGTCCACCACTGTAAATCGTTTGATTTTCCAATTTCTGCTATTGTGTGATGAACCACATGTTTTGTTACTGTGAAGTCAAAACGATGAGACATTCTAAGTACACAAAATGCCACTTTGGTTTGGCAAAATACAGTTTAAAGGTGGATTAGTTTCTGTTCTTCATTCTTTAATAATAACAAGCACAGTAGCTTTATCACATAGAAATCCTTCATCCACTGGAGCATCCAATTACAGCTGCAATTCTCAGGACACTGCTAAAAGAAATGCACTGTATTTATAGCACAGTGAGAGGGTTATGTTTCATGTATGTCACATGGTATTCAAACATACATACATCACATCCTATAAATGTGCTGCTGGTTATGTCATGAAGTGAGTGCTAGAACCAACACTCTAGGTAACTGAACTTATTGTCATAAACAAAAAAGTTACGTCTAGGAACTAATATCAGTCACAAAACGTACGACTTGAGTATATTTTAGTGCAGTCATGACATGTCATGGGCTGGCATGAAAGAGTTGTAGGGTTGGATTAGGCCCACAGGTTTGCCTTTTCCCACCTCTTGTCTAAACACTCAAAAAATGCTTCGCAGACTTTGTGCCTGAAAATGTTCATGGTTTCTTCCTGTCTAATGACATCTGTTGGAGAGTAACCAACATCTTGATGCTGTAATAAATCATACAATATATGGTTGCAATGTTCCTTTCATATATATCACCTCTCTTTCTTGATCTTTTCTTTGTAATGTGAAATAATGTACTAGATCTATTTCTTTTGTAGAAGTAATACAGTAAAATCTGGGTTATTGTCTTCCTGATTAAGGTTAGGAGAGGGTTTAATAGCTAAGAAATAACTGATTACTTAAAATTTTTGTGTTCCTGTCATACTTTGGTGTCGGAATGTTATAGAATTTGCGCTTATTTACATTATAAGTAAAGATAATGTCATTATGTGTCCTGTAACATCTTCACTTCTCTTTAAATAACTATTCTGATGAATCAGCCAGTTCATTGTGCACATAATTATCCTCAGTGAGACTCATGAGATGGCACTCATAGTTTTATGGATCCATTCAATATTTGAAGTTATTTTATCATACAGTCTGGGACGTTCAGTTCCCGATTTAGAACAGGCTATCCTCCAGTTGCTGACACCAACCAGTGTCCATGTTTTATTGTCTGAAAGCAAACATAGCATTGGACTGCCAGCAAGTTCCTCTTCCTGTCAAGAAAAGAGAACAGAGTAAGTTGTTATTTAATGCTGTATAATTTGTTGCATTACAGTGACTAACATACAGATACTGAAAGTAATGTTTAACTCTCACATTGCAGTCATTTGTCAGATATGGTGGCTCAGTGCAGATGCTGTTTACAGTGGGGATGCTGATGTTTTCACACCTCTCCATTGGACTCAACTTAATCTGTATTCGCTGAAGTTGTTCTCCTGAAACACGAATTCACCACAAACCATGTTTGGCTGTAAGAGTTGACTTAATTACTCCACTGGAATTTTTTATCCTTTTGTCCGTTTAAAATTCTGTATAAAATTACCATACTTGTGTAACTGTTACAAATGAAATGACTTAAAACAATCATAAAATTCCCACACACACACACATATATTATAACACTTCCTGTAAGTGAACTTCTTCTACATTCATTCAGTCACATTTCTCACCCAAACATTCAAATGTCTGAGAGATGTCATAGTGTACAGATGATTGAACTTGATACATTCAAGGTATGTGATAGTTTGAAAATAAATCCCAATCTCACAAAATGAAATAATAAGCAAACAGAATTGCTGAAAATGAAATTTAACATCACAATATTCTAAAAGACTACAGGACCTTCATGGTTATCATAACACTGTTTTGTTCTGCATACTTCTTTTGGAGTGTTATTCACAGTTTAGTCTAAGCATTTTTGTACTGTGTTTGTTCATATCATATAGAGCATACACAATTTAAGCTGTTCATTATTGTAAAATTAAAGACATTTTTGTGACTAATACCACACCATAAAAATGTGTAGTGGAATATGAAACAGAAGATACAGCATTTTAGATCTTGTCATTTGAAGATGAGGGTCTAGCTTAGCTTCTTTTAAGCATGGGAAAATGCCCCTGGTACACATTACATAGCAGGACCCATGGCAGGTCTGGATGTGACAGCAAGGAGATAAATCCCTACCCCTTCTACGGACAACTCTAATTTTCTAGTCAAAAAAAATTCACTGGCTGAGGCTGCTAGGTTTGTCAGTACCAGACAGACTTAATATAGGTACAGGTTAAATTTTCACCTAGAGGCTGCATATCCTGACTGATAGTTTTCATGATTTCTATTCACTCACTCCAAAAAAATGCTAGAACAATACCTTTAAAGAGGTCAAAATCACTTCACAGTCAACCTACAGGTCAGGAGTCAGACAGCAAGTGTTGAAGCATCAGTGCTTTGGACTTCTATTTTGGAGATTTCTAGTTTGAATCCTGGCCATCACACCTACTAAAATGATGGAATTTTTTGGGCTTTTCTTCAAACCCTCTAAGGAAATGATGAAATATTACTGTCATTAGTGACATCACAATTCATGTTCCTTCCACATTCCTACCAATTTATTAATCACTATCCATTTCACCACTCAACACACTATAGTTCACATTACTGACACCATGATTAAATAAATACTTAAATAAAAATTTATTGCCATATAATCCATATATCTGAAAAAATATCATAAAATAAGCCAAGAATCAATCAGTGAGTCTTGAACAGAAAAGCAGGCAAATTATGAAATGCACGACCTTAACAGACGTGTGCCAGTATTACTTACTGTTTCGTGCCCATCCCAATGTGTTGCAATGTGACAGGTTTGTAAGTAAGGCAGCCGATCCTTCTTCAGGAAGGCAGACTGGATGAACAAAATCAGACATAGTAACAGGTTGTTCTAGCTTCACCATAACTACAGTGCTGCCTTCAACAGGTGATTTGACCATCCCAACAACAGCACGTTCTTGATGCCATGGTGAAGACCCGGACAAGCGGATGTTACCCAGGTGTGCCACCCACTGTGCTTTCGGTTGTCTTCAGGAGGGAAGTTTAAACATGACACAATACAGTGAAGTGTAGACAAATGTGCAAGCATGTAAAAGGCCAAAAAACTTACATACTCTACAATAGCACGTATGTGAATTGTGGAATATTATAGTACTAGGATTTAAAACCACTTCTGTCTCCCAGCACTATGATTAATTCACAGTTCTCAGTGTAATTCACAATCTGACAGGATAAATACAATGGGCCAGGATAGAGTGGTCAGTATAGTGACTCACTACTGGCTTTACAGTCCAGGGATCAAATGCCAATGGGGGCGAGATTTTCCACACCCATCCAGACTGGCTCTGAGACCCACCCAGGCTCCCATAAAATGTGTACAAATTCTCTATTCTGGGGGTAAAGCAGTTGGGATGTGGAGTTGACCACCAACCCTGCTACTCCTCATCTGGGCTTTCATGGTCTGTTCTGGGATGAACTTTACCTTCACCTAAAAGGATAATTATATTTATGAACAAGAATATTCTTTATGTGTGTCATATAATATTGTTACTGTCTTTACCATTGTCATTGTTGTCATTGCCATTATCATCATTTTCTTTCATTTTCTGTTGTTTTATGGCTGCTACTAATTTTTCTCCTGTTGTCAGATGCACCATTATAAATATCATTATCATAATTGCCATCACCATCTCTCTTATCACTACCATCACTAGCATATACATGTTATCATGTCTGAGGATATCATCATTATTGTTGTTACCAACACACTTAGCATTAATAGTTTTGCTAATGATGTATATACAGTTCTTGTATACTTGTGTATTTTAAACGCTGTGTCAGTACTGTGGATTGAACTGTTGTGCAAAACATTAATATTAATACTAACACTAATATGTTGCTTTGAGTTATTCCAGTGAAACAAATGATATGTAATAAATTATTGTTTTAGATGCATATTGCATTTTATAGGTAAAAATGTTACACTTATTTTCATATAAAATTTATGGTAAAATTGTAAATGTGACTAAACACACCACAAAGGTATATAGGAACAGCATGTAAAACTCTACTCATTTTAGACTTCGGAGTTTTATGGATGCAAAGGATCACATTCATACTCCATTTCATTACCCCTGTGAAGAGCCTCTACAATACTACTGGCCAGGTGCTCCACAGCTGGTCAGAGTGTAGGAACAAATAATAAAACCTGTGCCTTCTTTAGGAAATGAATCCTGATTCTTTGTTGATTTTTGTATCTGACTGAACTATCTCTGATATACACAAGGGTAGGGAGAAATATTTTATAGATTTTGAAATTCTAAAAACAGAATGTATAATGGCTAACACAGACCTGAGTGATGTATTTCTTCTGAGATAGTTCAAGAATTAATTCTTTCTTTCCCATTGACATTAGCAACCTATTTCACATGACAAAACATACCCTTGGAAACATGATGCAGTCGTCAAGAGCCATTCTGCAGACACCAGTGTTGCATCACAAACATGAACACCGTCTTTAAACAGTGCAGCTTGCCAAGGCCAGTCTCCATATGCAGCTACTTTACCTAAACCTTGGATGCCTGCAGTTCCTCGTAGACTTTGGGTGCCACATGCTGCTCTCAGCCAGCACAAATGTGTGAAACAGATAATAAGTACAAACATGTACTAATTTTAAGATTCAAGTCTTCTGGGATGTCATACAATGTCAAAGAATTCTCTTAGTATGGATTGAATCAGAAGAAGAAGGCACCATAGTCCTTCAAAATGTTGGCAGCTCTCTTCCAGTCAACATGGCAGAAGACTTGAATCTTTAACAACACCACTGCAAGAGATCTTAGAAAGGAACTTTACTGTAACATTTTAATTTTGGTACAACAAACAACATACACAGATTCACACTGCATACAAATGTCTCTGTTATACCTGTCATGCTGAACTGTTGATAGTTATTTTCTTACAACAAAACCAACTAGAAACACTAATTTCTCAAATTTATTTTTGGAATAGGTCTCTACATGTTCCGGACAGTATCCCTGTCCACCGTAACCTGTATGACATATACTGGTTGCTGTGTGTACAGTGCTGGACATATGATGGTGGGCAGGGATACTGTCCGAAATATGTATAGTCCTATTCCAAAAATAAATTTGAGAAATTTGTGCTTCTCATTGGTTTTGTTGTAAGAAAATATCATGATGCATGGTCCTCAGAATGTCAAATTTGTTGATAGTTATTTAGCTTGTCAAGAAATTCTGCACTTACAGAACCTGAAATTTCATTGCAATTTTCACAATGACCACTGCTAGATCCTACCATAATGCAAATGAATGCAGTCCACACCCATACAATATTTCTATAATAACCATTGTAATGTGAGCTTGTATCTTCCCATTTATATCTGGTTATTACTGGTGGTTTCTCACACACACACACACACACACACACATATATATGTATGCATATACAACACATTGTCAACACATGTAGGGTTACATTTTTAAAAAAAATGCTGTAAAAGGTGCAACCAGGATGTACTAAGACCCTATGAAATAATGGAATTAGGGAACCAAAGACACCATAAATATTCTTTTGAGTTATTATCAATGTAACATCTGGAGCCAAGATAGTATAGATAGTATAGTGATTGGGCTATGGGTTGGATGGTCCAGGGTTCAAATCCAAACATGGACAAGAGGTTTTACTTTTCTCCACATTGTTCACCCTAGATCTGGAATCCACACAACCTCCTATTCAATAGGCACTAGGAACACTTTTCCGGGGGTAAAGCTGCCGGAACGTGAGGTTGATTTCCATCCAGTGCTGAGGTTAGGAGTGAGGAGCTGTTCTTCCACTACCCTTTATTCCTTCTTGGCATGTATAAGTACAACTTTACCTTTACTTTTAATATAACATCTTTGTTAATTTAACAGTAATGCAGTACACACAGCTTTGGAGGAAAATAGTAGGCTTCATGCTCTGGCAGATTTATTCTCCATTGAAAAAGCTCCAGGTACCAGTGGCATACCCAGGAATTTTGTTTGGGGGGGGTTCAGCAAATTCAGTTGAGGACAGAAGACATAGAGAACGGGGAGCTGGGAGCTGTAGCTCACTAATCAGGGGTTCTGGAAGCAGCTGTAATTTGGTACAAGAAATTTCATTTCATATGGTAAAATTTTCTTAATTTTTGGTACTTTAAGACTATTTGTGATGACAACCAATTTATTATTGCTAATGTAAATCACAGGGTGAAGATTGATAATAGTACCTTCGAGAGGGTGGAAGAGTTTAAATATTTGGGAACAACTTTAACATTTCAAAATTCTATTCGGGAAGAAATAAAGAGTAGACTGAGGTCAGGAAATGCTTGCTATCA
>Ga0123353_10008437_pt1 | contig 14070 bp, 9 predicted proteins | sample TergutLab28metaG_3_FD_92763 | JGI IMG/M metagenome (GOLD analysis project Ga0123353, IMG submission 92763) | Labiotermes labralis P3 segment gut microbial communities from Petit-Saut dam, French Guiana - Lab288 P3 | ecosystem: Host-associated > Arthropoda: Insects > Digestive system > Gut ... | reverse complement strand
ATTACATGGCTTATTTTCAACTAATGTATCCGCATCTCTATACGTTATTGAGAAGACAAACTTTTCGTTATTCTGAATTTCGATTTTATATTTATCGTAGTAAAGAGGAGCAAACTTTTTGATATTCTTTTTTCCGGAGCCAAGTTCTTCCGCCCATTTCATTTCCCGGAAAACCTTTGTAATTAAAGGATTTTTGGTGTGGGTTTCCAGGGTATCGAGCGTAACATCTCCTATCTGCATCGGTTTTGTCCAATTTTCGGTAATCACTCTGTCGGAAAATACCAACAGTTTGGATGAAAAAGTACTTGCAAATTCTCTATGCAACAAAAGGTTGGATACAATCTCGCGGAAAAGCATGTTGCGCAAGTCAAGCCGGTTGATTCCTCGCTCGTCCAATGCGAATACATCGGGCATATTTCTTTCAATGAAGTTCATCAATCGGACGTATGATTCGATTAAATTTACACAAACCATATCGCGGTCGTTGTATCTCACATCGGGGTCGGTGGGCAATGGATTCAAAAACCGTTTGTAAGTCATATTCCGGTAAATAGCGTCGGTACGGTGCCATGGGCAATAATTCAATATGGTTTGTTCCTTGCCGAACAAAAGCACCACTGCAAGAATGTATCCTTCTTGATTTGTCAAAGGGTCTCTACGCCAAAAGCCTGCCGAGCGCAACATCTCCTCGTTGCTCATTTCAAGCCATGGGTGTGCCGGATTATAAATTGAGATGTGAGCACGCATCTTTTTGAATGATCCTTCGTCCAATTCGTTCAAAGTTAAAAAGGGGCAAACATTGTTTTCCGATGAAGTCTTGTTTTTTCGCAAGAACATATTCTCAATGAGGTGGTAACTGTTTGTGATATTGTTATCAGCATCTCCAACCCTGTCGAAAATCTTGTTTTTGAACCTATGCACTTGCGAACTTTCGGGGACATGAATGTAAATGATTTTCTTTTCATCAATTTCAACCACTTCGGGCGTGAGAAAAATTACGGGATTAAACAACTCTATGTTATTGAGCGTGTTGATAATGTTTTTAACATGGCTGTCAATAGCAGATTCATTTACTCCGGTTATCAAGCCCTTGTCATCAACACCCAGAAGAATATCGCCGCCATTACGATTTAAAAATGCGCAAATCGTTTCATAGACGGATTGCCCCAACTCGCTTTTGCACTTTTTGAACTCAACGTTGGTGTTGCGAACTTCGCCTTTGGCTATTAAATTTCGTATTTTTTCTATGTTTGTCATGTTGTCAGATTATGGATTTTGTTATATGGGAATTTGTTTAAACATTTCTTGTTTGTATTTATTATTGTAAATTTATGGTCTTTTAACATAATTCCATCATACCATATTTCATAACGGTAATTACCTGCTTTCCAATAACTATTATCAGTTTTCCGCAAAGGGTTTAAATGGAATTTTCCTGAATCTGAAATAGTAAGATCATACTCGTATAAATAATTTAAACCTCCAATTTGAATAAATTTTATGAATATTGTTATAGTTTTATATCGTCCCCATAAGCCTTCATATTCTATTTCTGGAAATAAAGATATCGTTTCTGAACTATGGATTAATCTGTCATGAATGATTGATATTAGATTATTATGATCGTCATAATATGTGTTTATAACTTTGACTGATTTAATTATAATCGGTGGCAATTTTTCGTTTAATGCTTTCAATAATTCTGTTTTCAAATAATCAACAGAATTATTAATGTCATTTATGGAATCAGTAATATTCATATTTGAATCAGTTTTTACTTTCTTTGAATTAGGTTTCCATATTAAAGCAATAAAGAGAATATTAATAAACAATAATATACAAATAAAAATCACCATACAAAATAAATTAAGAACCCATATATTCCACTTAATAATAAGATGCCAACAGTCCAACACCATTTTTCGTAAGGTGTCGCAATTGCTGGTCTAATTCTTCTGCTATAGAAATGTATAAAATCATGAATAACTAAAAAGTTACCTGCCAATAATCCAATAATTAACATAACATATACGGCATTTAATGTCCATCTCATATTTGCTATATAATTTCCTTCTAAATTTACTTCCACAAACTTACATTTATTTATAACAATATATTTTTCTCCTGATTTTGTTGTAATAAATTGTTTCAAATAAATACGATTTTTTATATTTGGATTAATACATTCATTTTCTACACTTAATCTTAGAAAACTTTTATTTAGGGTATTTCTTATATAATGGTCATCTACAAAAAAGGGTTGTTCAAAACGTGTTTTATGATCTCTAATACTTAACATATCATAATGATAACTCAGTAAAAAATTATGATTTTCTGTTTCACTATTGCTATACGGATGCGTAACAAATTTCCAATAACAATCTTCTAATTCAAGAAAATCTTTGTCATATTCTAATTCTACGTTTGAAACATAAACATTTTTGTTGTTTTTTGTTGGATACGAAAAATAAATTGGAGTTAAATTGTTGAAAATGATATTCGTAACTTCTTCCATATCATTTTCAAAATCAGTTTGAATTCTCTCGAATTCACGTTGATCTTTAGATTTATACTTAGTTGTAGTTATTGGAATAACATTAATTATTCCACCCAAACAAGCATGAAATAATGTGATTAATGAATTGCTTTCTTGGACATTACTTTTATTTTTAAGTACACAATAGATAAGGTTAATTTGCTCAATATTATTTTTTTCAGTGAGTTTAATGATGTCGTAGGCGGTTAGAGTATTTGTCTCATGTAAAAAATCTGAAAAAATAGATATGACAAATTCATTACTATTGCTATTGACGATACTCCATATCTTCATTATAATATCATTAATATCTGTTTTCTGTCCTGACGTATTTACATATAATTCTATCGGAAAAACTTTGTTCATAAAATCAGCATCATTAACACAACTGGCTTTGTCAATTATTTTATGCTTAAAAGAGTCATTCCCATCATAATACAATATATCTACATCGTTTTTTACCGTACTATCTTTATAAATTCTGTCTAATATAAAAGTTAGCAATTTACCTTTAAGCAACTTTCGTTCATCAGAATTAGATAAAATAGATATAAATGGCAACTTATTATCCAAATAGTTATTTAGAGGAGTTAATTTACTTGTATCTTCTTTTATTGTAGAAAAAGTTCTATCAATAACAAGAATATGTTGATATTTTGTTGTATCTTGTTTTGGCATTATAACAGGATTCCCATTTCTTTTAGTAGTATCAGTCGTAATTAAGTAACATAAAGGCAATGGATCTAAGACACTATAATAACTTGCCAACTTTGAAAATTTCAGATTTTTACTTTCCAAAGCATCGGGATATTTAGAAAATGTAATGAAAAAGACTGTTAATAATAAAGCAACAACACTTACTGTTACTCCCATTATCCATTTACATATCTTGTATAACAACATGTCATTAATAACTGATTCCTACCCTATCCAAAATTTGTTTCACATCATCAATCTTCAAAGCAATATTCTCCCCTTGCTTCGCAATAGTACTGCCGCCCACCAAAATGCCAATTACCGTATTGTCATCTTTCAAAATACAAGGGCCGCCGCTGTTGCCGGGGTTGGAAGTGGCATCTAACTTAAATAAATCGACACCTTGGTATTTTTGGCTGTTGATATTGCCTTTGGTAATGGAATAGTCGCCGCCGGGGTAGCCGATAAGTATTACCTCATCCAGATTTTGCACTATAGAGGATTCGCCTAAAATCAATGGTTCAATGTCGTTAATTTCAGATACTTCCAATACTGCTAAATCAGTTAGAAAATATTCCATATCCACATGTCCGTCAATTACCTGTTTGTCGGTTGGGGCAATGTATTTTATTTTTGCTCTTACTTGTTGTTTATTTGGTGCGTGTTCAAAAAATAACTCTACCTCTTCGCCCACAGACATACCCTCTACCACATGGCGGGCAGTTAAAAGTGTAGTAGGCGAAATGAGAAACGCCGTTCCTGTGCCACTTTTGGTAACCACTTTTGCCACAGGTTCCTGAATGTCGCTTGCAAAGGGAGGGCTGTTCGGGAAAACGCCAAAATAAAACAATATCCAAATAAGCAACGGTAGAAATGCCACCGGAATTGCTGTGCTTATCGCTATTCTTCTTTGCTTAATTTTTTCCGTTCTTATATCTTTTGCCTGATTTTCTGAAATTACTATCATATTCTGATTTTTTTAGAGTATAATATTTTCTTTTTCGACTATTGGAAATGCACTGCTTGTTAAATATGCTTTGCGTTTTTTGTTCCAAGTGGCATCGGTTTCATCGTCATTTGCCAAATCTTTGGGACGTTTTTCATACGCCTCTTTCATTTGATCTATGTAGGTAATATCTTTTATTGGATCATAATTACCTTTTTCGTCATAGAATACAACAATGTTTTTCAGTTCGGGAAGTTCTAATTTTCCGTCTTCATTATCATTGGTAAATTTATATTCGCTATTGGTACTGAAATTCCGAATAATATTCGAGATTTTATGCTTATCGTTGCATACTATAAAATGGGGCAGGTTTTTATCTGGTGGCAATTGTCGCGATAATCTAATAAACGGATAATTTGCTTTGTTCGCCGTATTGATACATTTTTCTTTATTCTCTGCTTTGGAGTTTATGTAAGTAAGAATATCATAATCTTCTACACAATTAGATTGGTCAATTTTTTTTCGATATCCATTTAACAAATCAAGATAAATATCCTGTTGAAATTTGCCTGCTAATTTCTCTTTGAAATAGTTCAAAAGATTAAAATCAACAACATCTTTCAATTTTATCAAAGAGCGAATCTGACCGTTTTTATGTTCAAAAATCGCTTTCCCTTTTTTACATTCTTCATTAAAATCATTTGACGGATAAACTTTGAAAATAGTTATTGTTTCATCACTTACTTCTCCAAAAATATTGTTTTTCCGTTTTACAAAATTGTATCTATTCGTCTCACTGTCATCATTGGTGTCAACTGAGCCAACTACTTCAAGGAGCTTATCAATCAAATCGTTGAAAAATTTCAGATTAGGCAGTTCTTTTTCGTTACCTTCCACTCTAATTTTGCCTTCTCGAATGTGGTTTTTAATACTCACCAACAAGGCAATGGAGTGGTGCATTTTCATTAATTCCAAGATGTTTTGGAAGCGTTCGAACAATACATTATTTTGCTCCAGAACAATTTTGTAGGTATTATTAAGACATTTTTGTGCTTCACCTCTCAACTTATCATCCCATTTGGTGGCATAAGAAGATAGTCCCAAACTTTTCCAATAATTCAGCAATTTATCAATATATTCTACAATATCTTCGAGAACAAATTTTGCATAATACAAATTTTCAGAATTTTGAAGAGCGTTATCAACCATTTCATAAATTCCATCAACAAAAATTCTTTGAGCCGTAAGCATATTTCCGCTTATTTTAGAATAGAATTTATTGTCAGAGTCGCTTGAAAACAGTGAGATTATATATTGTATTTTATCTCCAGTAATATCATTCTTGCTAATTTTTTCAACTTCCTCTCTCATTTCAACTTGCAAATCTTTTTCGTAGCCTGTATTTAGATTTTTAAAAGCCTCCATTAATACATTGTCCACTTTTTGAGGGACTAAATTTTTGATATTACTTCTGTTTATCGGATTTTTTTGGGTTCCTTTTTTATAATATTCTTTTGAATCTGTTAGTCTTTTTAGAAGGTTGATACTTAAATCGCAAGCAATATAATCTTGAATGCTGTCTTTAGGGAATTGAATTGCAGATAAACCGAAAGTAAAATATTTAACTGAGTCGTTGTTACCCACATAATCTACCAAACGTTCTCGCCGTTTATCATAAATGCCTGCAATATTAAGAAACAAATACAATCCAGCTATTTTATAAAGTCCTGATAAGGTCTTTATGGAAGGCAATCCGTCTTTATTATCCTGACTTATATACTGTACTAATTCGTACGGTGGCATATCATATTCTTTTTTTACTCCATTAGGCCATTTTTCTGAATATTTATTTTCAATTTTGTTGTAATAATCCAAATCATAAATTGCACCGTATGTATTTCCATACATAACTTCATAACCTCTTGTTGTGTCGGGAAATTTTGGTAACAAAAACAATCCGTACAAATCTTTTATCCCTGTGATGAGGTGGCGAATTAAGTAACCAAAATCAATAAAGGCACCCGAAGCTGTTCCTCCTGTAAAACTTCCGGTTACAAAGACAGTAGGCTTTATATTTGGGCTGGGCGTAGGATTTACTCTATTGTATGCGTCATTGATTTTATTAATTACTGTTTTAAAATTATCCCCCTTATCATTGGTACCCCACAAAGCCAAACGTCCGCAGGAACGAATGCCACCGGCTCCAAGTCCTGCTGTAAGCACGGTACTTGCATCGGGCAACCATTTTGGGTTGTCGCAATATTTGTTAATTCCCGAAATCATAGCAGCCATATTGTCCAAACTGATATAGACTCGCTGAATATCGTTACCTGCCGGTGTTCCGGTAGGATAATTCTTTTCGTTTGTCTCCAAATAGAGATACTCTACATTCGACGGTTTATTTATCTTGAAATTTTCGTAATAATACTTTTGTACATTTTCGAGAACATATAAACCACTTGTTCCCAGTCCTATAATAATTGTTGGTGTTGCCATATTTATTTTTTAAAGATTATTATTTTATTGAATTTGCTAATTTGAATTGACTTATTAAAAAGCATAGTATTGAGGCAATAACGCTGATTAAATGTCCTGATATTTCCAAATAAAATTTTGGATTCGACCATTGGAATGCATCTACTCCGTTTTGTTTGAAGAAAAAGAAAAGATAGATACTAAAAATTACATAGTAGAATATTAAACTCCAAATAAATGCGAGTTTAAGTTTGTATTCTTTGGACAATTTTTCATTCTTTTTATACATCGTTTTTGAAAGGATTGTCCACAATAGCCAAATTATGGCTACGCTTAGAAGTGCAAAAACAATTATTCTCTCTAACACAAATGAAAGATTTGTGTAATCGGTTTTGAAAAATAGATCTATTAAAAATCCCATATCATGTTATTTTTTTGGTTATTAAAATATTCCATCATCTGCCCAATCATTATTATCATGACTTTTGCTTGATGATGGTTTGTTATTGTCATAATCATAAGAATTGTCCATATTTGGCTTCTTCTTTTTCATTTTTTTCAATAAGAGAAATACCCCAACAGCGATTGCAGCAAGTAAAAGAAAAATAAAGAATGCTCCTGCGCCACCACTACTTACTTCAATATAAGTGGTATCAGAACTTGCGCCATTCGTTCCCGAAACAGTAATACGGTATTTTCCACTTGCTAAATTGTTGAAAGTTGTCGCAAAGTTTTTTACTTTTACAGGTTTCACTGTTGCTTTATTTCCGTCTGTACCGGCAAGTGTGATTGTATAAGTTGTGTTTACATCACAATCTACGCAACGCCAACTTACATTTACACTTTGTCCTTTTATTTTATTCGGTTTCTTTTTAGTTCCTACAGGTGATGTAATTTTAATTTTAGTGTCTTTGATTGCACTAACTTCAATAAATGTTGTATCAGGAACAATTAATGAATTATTTGCAGAGACAATAATTTCATATTTTCCATTTGGAAGTGATTTTAACAGATGTTTTTTTGTTGTTACAGTGTCTGTTATATATGAAAAATTATTTCCTTCATAACCGGTTACTATAACACTATAAGTCAAATTTGTCAATTTTGATGTACATTCCCATTCAACTTTAACATCTTCACTGTAAATAAGGAAGGGGCTGTCTGCCTGTGCTCGTGTGGGAGTAATTATATTAATTCCGTCTTTAGAGTTTTTTATAGGATTGCTCGGAATAAAGTTAGCAATCTTAATATCTGTAAAAACAACAAACCTTAAATTCTCTGCTTTTTGGTTTCGCTTTGTTGATTCATCCATGATAAAAATGGAGTTGCTGTTTTCATTAACACCCTCACTTTTAGATTGATATTTTGTAATTAGCTGATTTTGTTCGTCGGTATATCGCGGATATACATTAGGAGGAAAATCGTCAAATCCATCATCGGTAATGATGCATAAAATAATATTTCTCTTATTACTGTGTTTTCGTGCAAATTCAGCAATTTTTGCTTTTGCTAAAGTGAGAAACGTCCAGTTTTGGTTTGGCACCCAACGAATACTATTAACAATATCATCAATATTGGTATTATTGATAGAGGTTAATGAAGGAGTGCGCATTCTCCACGTAAACTCTCTGTCGCCAAATTCAGTTATTGACAATCTGTCATTAACTTCTAATTTAAGTTTTTGCAAATCAGATTTATCTCCTGTTGTAAAATTGAGTGTTGCAGGAGTTGTACCTTTTAGAATTTGAGACAATGCTACCTTTGCTTCTTGTAATTGATTTGGACACATTGTTTTTGACAAATCAACCAAAACATACACATCTTTTTGGGCATTTATACAAAAAACATTGATAATTAGAATACAGAATATTAAAAACCTTTTCATAATGTAATTTTTTTAGGGGTGATACATAAACCGATGAAAGTAAATATAATACAAATTGTTAATGTCCAAATAATCAGATAAATGTTATTTTGAAATGATAACAACGCGTCGTCAAATGCCGAAAGATAATCATCCACGCTTGTTACGGCAGGGTGAATCTCAGCGCCGGATTCTTCAAATTTCTTTATCAAAATACCATTGCCATTCGTTGAATAGTCAAGTATGTGAGTGTTTTCGGGTGTGTAATATTCAGCAAATTCATCATTATCATAAAAGAACAAAGGCTGATGTAAATCTTTGATATAATTTTCTTCTCCATCTGTGACTACCATTAGCAATTTGTTCTTATAATTGTTATTAGCTCTGCTTTCTTTGGTGAAAAGCCACATCTTCCAAATTGACTCACAAATAGGTGATCCGTAGGTCGTTTCGCTTGACATTAAAATAGAATTTAAAGCATTTTTAGCTTCAACAGGGTTGTTGTATGCGTAATTTCTACCTGCTTTTAGTTTTGAAGACGACGTGATATTCATTAAATCTTTCATTGTCTTCTTATCCTCTAATTCCCAATTTTCATGTAAGCCGTTTAATGTAGTGATAATTATTTCATTATTATTACTCAACTTACCAAGTGTTTCATTCATTGCTTTATAAGAATTAGAAAAATTCATACTTCCGGAATTGTCAAAAACAATAGAAATCAAATTTTTCCCACTATTCAACGAAAACAACAAAAACAAAAATCCAATAAACGGCAACAGATAAAAGAGTTTATTTCTGTTGAAAGCCTTGTTGATAACCGGAATGTTATTGCGTGCCTGCTCTGCAGAAATCGGCTGACTGACAATGTCATTTATTCTATGTTTGTTCCAATAGTTCCGTAAGATTGCGAATGACACTATGGGAACAATGAATGCTACTATTAATGAAATGATTAAAGCTAATTCCGCTTTGTTTTCTGCAAAGACATTGTTTGACCAACCATAACAAATTACTGCCACTAAAACCATTGCAGTAAGTAATGAACATATTATCAAAGTACGATGAATTTGAAAAACAGTTTTTAATTTCTCTTTTTTATCGAATATTTTTAACCCGATAAATGTTAGCAGCCATATTGCCGCTAATGTTGCCAAGGGAATAAGTATGGAGTACCCTAAACTATCTTGTGCATTAAAGCAGTAGCGTACAAAACTTTGAAAAAATTGTATTATGTTATTCATAATTATGTCGAAATTAATATATTAATACTTTTGTTTTTGTCATATCGTCAAATTCTGTTTTCATTCCGAAAGAAATGATTTGTGCAATATCGTCTTTCTGTAGATTCTCTATCGTAGAATATGGGAATGTAATTTGCCCATAACTTGCTTCAGTACCCTTATTTTTATCTATGTTTGTGAAAATTTTCACATCTGCAATTTCCATAATTCCAATATCTTTTACCTTATTTTTTATGCTTGCAAAAATACCATTAAATTCATTCTCTAAAGTTGAAACATTATTATTGTTTTTAGTAAGTTTTGACAGATTTCTATAAGTTTCACAAAGAATTAGAGTAGCATTTGTATAAATTTGTAATTCGATGATACATTTTGCTTTAAAGGCTTTTACTTGCTCTGCTTCATTATCTGATTGAAAACAGTTTTTAAGCGCATTATTCAAAACAACAATATTTTTTTCCTGAATATCCTCACATAATTGTTTCCATTTTTCCATTGTTTTTGTCTTTACCAATGTTTGCTGCAAAAGAATGGACATTATTTTCGCGGATTCTTCATTGTTTTTTCCTGTCTCGATACATCTATTATTTGCTGTGTTCAAAATATCTTCAACGAAGTATAAATACTCGGACACCTTTCCTGCGTATTCTTTCAAATGTTCTGCTTTTCTTATTTTACTCAAAAGTTCGTTAATGATTTTATTTTTTTCTTCGATTTCATTCAGTTTTTCAGAAACGTCTTTGTTTTTGTTTTCCAAGTCTTTTACCAATCTTGTTTTTTCATCTGAAAGGGTTGTGTTGTTTGTTTCAAGTTGTTCTTTTTGTTTTTTTATTGCCTCAAATTCTTTTTCTAACTTATCATAGTCGTTTGCTTTTTCTTCGTACCCACGCAACTTTTCCAATTCTTTGGGCAAAACAGGAAGAATTTCAAACAGTTTATCTATGATGCTTTTTTGTTTACCGCCAGAGTTGGGATGTGGGGAAGCTTTTTTTCTATGGAAAATTTTACTCACTATTACCGGATTAATGAGAATCAGCAATAAGGCAATCAGCAAAACTATAACTACAATTAATAATATCAATTCTATGTTTTCCATACTTTAAATAATTTATAATTACACATTTAATTAACAATCCAATAGTAGTGTTCCTCATTTGCATCCGTAATTTCCTGATCGGCTACAATGCCTTTTTCTTTTATAGTTTTGTCAGAAATCAACTTTACAGAGCAATTTACGTCATCATTTTCATTTACTCTCATTCTAATTTTTTCACTTTCCTGTGAAATTTTTATAGAGGCAACTTTATTATATTTATGTTTTTGACTATTGGCAATAATCGTTTCCGGTTTTCCACCCATTACTTGATAGAAATTTACTTTGTTCTCATCATAATTAAAGCGATCATTATAGCCTATTATTTTTTCCGTAAATTTTATTTGTCCTTCCCTGTCGGTAAAGTTTTGCCCTGCGTTAATCAATGTTTCAAACCGAATATTCGCCTTATCAGGCGATTTTGTTTTTACAAAGCCAAAATTTGCAGAAGTTTTCAAATTACTCAGTTTTATGCAATTATTGTTTAACCCGTACCAGCAAGCACCTTCAACAACAGCTGTTTTGGCGGCTCCAATTTTATTCAAATCAATCAAATCAGGCGAATAGGGAAATGAGTTACTTATATTATTCTCAATATTTGGGAAAGAGGAACTTCTGCCAGCCAAAATGATTTTGTCTATTTTCAAGTTTTCGACATTATCGGCAAAATTTAAAACCTCATTCATCGCATCCATTACACTATCGTAAATCAAATTGCTAAAGTATTTATTTCTTAAAATACAGAATCTTGACTTTGACTTAAACATCTGATAAAAATCACCCTCCACATCAATAGAAACATATTTGTTAAATTGTTTTAAAATCAGAAAACGAAAAGAATCATTATTTAAAATATCGGTGAATACTTCGTTCAAGTATTTTTCTAAATCTGAAGCAAGTAATAACTCTGCTTTCTTTTGATTTTCTACTATTTTCTTCTTCATTTTGAGAGACAAATCAATCAAAAGTTCTCTGATATAATTGTAAGCATCTTTTGGCAATTTTTCTGCAACTGCTTTATTAAAAATATTTATCTGCTGTAATTCAGGTATTTCAGTTTCAAAATCAAAAATGCTTTTTAATATACAATAATCAATAGAATCACCACCAATTCCATAGCCGATTTTTGACAAGATATTTACTTCGTAAGTGTCTTTATTCCTTTTACAAATATTTGCAATAGTAGCATTTATTGTAGCCCCACCCATATCAAACACAAGTATCGTTTCATTGCCGTCTTTACGTTTACAGTCAAATTCTTCCTCTAACTTTGATTTGTTCGACATATAGTAAAAAACAATTGCCTCTGGTTCATAAATCAGGCGAATTTCCTTAAATTGTTTTAAGTTTTCAATGCAAAAGAGCATATCATTAATTCTTGTCGCCGTATAGTTATTTGGTATCGCTACTACTGCCCTCTTTCCATTTTGAATTGATAGATTGTTCTTTTTTATATCATTAAAAATATTATTGACTAATTCAGCCGCTATGTCTTTTCCCGTTTTACCTATTTCTGTATTAGTATCTTTGTATCCCAACATTTTTTTTATAGAACGGAAGCCTATATATTTTGTAGTTGTTCTAATTCTGGTTTCCGCTTTTTCACCATAGAGCAAACTGTTTGTATTTTGTTTGTCGTAAATCAAAACAGAAGGAGTTAACAAGTTTTCTTCCCTGTTTTTGGCTATTGTTATATCACCCTCATTATTTTTAAAAGCAATCGTGGTAGCCGTTGTACCTGTATCAAATGCAATCCATGAATCACCTAAATCTTCACCGATCAAAAATTCATAAGGTATTGTTTTTCTAATATTTGTTCCTCTTACAATAACATTCACAGTAAATTTCACAAGCTGATGCTGCGATAAATTAATATGATTATCAATTTGTTCTATTTTTATCAAAAATCCACTACTATCAATTAACTCTAACTCGTAATCGGAAGGAGTTTCATTCCACTCTTCAATTTTTTTTTAAGAAAGTTGAAATCCAGCAGGGAGTTTTATATTTTCCAATTTTATACTGATTTTGTGTTTCCAATTAAATGGGTTTTTCTGCCATCTATAGTAAACACTATAAACTGCCTTAATTGCATACTCTTTGTCATTCCAAGCCAAAAAATCCTGTTTTACCCTGCCCCCATCATTGTAATCGGTTTTTTCAAAAGAATCCAAAAACGACATAATAGACAAAGAAATAGATTGCGGTTTCCCTAAAAATATCAGGGAAATTATCATGAAAATACCAAGTAATAAGAATAGTAATATATAGTTCATATATTATGCTTGGGTTTTTGCTCCGTTAACAAATCAAGTGCCAACACACAGAAAGTATTTGAAAATAAATAATTTATCATGAATAAATAATCGGATTTTTTCTTTACACGTTCAGGCATTATACACATTTTATAAATGAGTGCAAAGATAAAAACAATTTCTTATTTGCATACGTCTTTTATTCAGGGATATAAAAAACTTGAACAGAGTGAAAATATATCCAAAAATCTCTTGTGGGAATATTGGGGATTTAGAGGGTTTTGTGGATTTTGTCTATTACGAAATGTGTGGTCATGATATTATGCGCGCCTGTTAAGCTATTTTTCTAATTACCTTATAAATACGCCTCAAACTCGGCATGCCATCCTCCCCAAGTGCGCTTCTAAGCAATTTTGAAACGTCCACGTTGTCAGGTGCATTGGCTTTAATGATCATTGCTGCCGTAGTGTGCATAAAATTCTTGCTTTCCTCTTTTCCCGCGGGAATTACCTGCCCGAATCTTTTACCAAAGCGGCTAAATACCTCTGTGTAGCCTACTTTTTTACAGTTAATAGAGCGGCGTATTTTCTCGCTCAAGCCATCGGCGCCCATCATATAGTAACCGCACGCCATTTCGGTGGCGTTCCAAAGTGCTTTAATTTCCAGGAAGGCATCGTATTGCAGGTCGCCTGCCTCGTCAAGAATAATAAGGGGAATGGGCAGTGTTTTCAAGTAAAACACCAAATCCTCGTAAACTTCGGCATATTTGCCGGTACAGCCCACCCCAAATTCTTTGGCAATGTAGCGTATGAGCTTCTGCTTGCTTTTCACTTGTGAACAGTCCACGTAAACGGCGTGTTTGTGCGCCTTTGCGTAGTGCTGTGCCGTGAAGGTTTTACCTATATCGGAATGGTCGCACAAAAGCGCCGAAAGGCTCTCGTTTTGGCACTTTTCTAACTGT
>Ga0123353_10008436_pt1 | contig 14071 bp, 9 predicted proteins | sample TergutLab28metaG_3_FD_92763 | JGI IMG/M metagenome (GOLD analysis project Ga0123353, IMG submission 92763) | Labiotermes labralis P3 segment gut microbial communities from Petit-Saut dam, French Guiana - Lab288 P3 | ecosystem: Host-associated > Arthropoda: Insects > Digestive system > Gut ... | reverse complement strand
GAAACCAATCCGAGGACTCGTAAAGATCTTGCGGTACTCCTTTGCCGTCTCTGTAAGCCCGACCTATGCGAACCATTGCTTCACCATTACCAGTTGCTGCGAAGTCGGTGGCAACACGGATCATCTCCGCACGCGATTCAGTGGTATCGATCTTCCACAAGACATCGAATAGTTCGTTCTTAGCCCATCCTATATTTGCATCCGTCGCTTTACGCATCCATTCCGCAGCAGTGTTCAAATTTCGACCGACTCCACGGCCGTCTCTGTAAGCCCGACCGAGACGTATCATTGCTCCGCCGTCACCAGTTGCTGCGAAGGCGGTGGCAACACGGATCATCTCCGCACGTGACTCGGGCGTGTCATTCTTCCATAGGATATCGAACAGTTCGTTCATGTTCCACCCGGCGCGCATCCATTTTGCGGTTAGATTCAAGTTAGAACGTCCCCTTCCTTCCTTATATGTGCGTTCAATTCTGTCAAGAATATCCGCGTCGAAAACATTAATGTCCGGTTCGACTAATGTTTCAGAAGAGTTAGAATAGTCGGCCACGAATGAGAAAATATTATATGACAACGAAGCGTGGCAATTATCAAGTCTTTTTTCGACGCACTTGTTCGGTCCATCCCACTTTAAACCAGTTATGAAGAAGCGTTGGATCAACATATCTCCTTTAAAGTTATCATAAGGCGCAAGTGCAATATCAACGGCCGTCAGTCCGTATATCCTGGGAAGTATGTCGGCGCAGCGAGCATCTTTGATGTAGTTTACAATGAAATGTACGTTTGAATCATCGATCAAACCGGAGGTCGGGGTCGAGATGATTATTGAATTCCTAATTTTTTTAGGGTCTTCGAGTTTTTTCACTTCAATTTTTCGTTTAAACAATATTGAAAGAACCACGCTCATAGAAGATGCCTCGCTTGGGTGCGAGGTCAAGCCCGTAAAAATAGGTCGTTCTGTCAGTCCTCTCTCAATGAGAATCGATGAAATGATGTAGATATGATGCATTAGATGACATAAAGCGAAGAACCCGTGCCCAAGACGCACATCTTCGACAATCATGTTCTTTATCTTATCGGTAGCGGTTGACTGAATGCTGATGGTTCTACTCAATCGGATATTGTCGGAAACACATAAAAGCTCCAAAGGTATGTCCTTATCAAGAGACTTGTAAGGGAAATCGCTCAGAAGTATCCTATCGTTAGGATGTTGTTTTATTATTGTTTCTTCACTCAGATCAACCAGATAATCCAAGATCATTTGGTATATGTATGGTGCTTGGTCGTAAGGAAAAATGGTGTTACCACTACAGTTCCAGAACGAATTCATGACCAAGAGTTGCGAAGAATCAGATATTGGTGGGACTTCGAATATTGTCGATAGCATCGTTTTATACTTAGGATCGATTCTGTATAAAAGCTCGGTAAAATCTATATTGTTTTGTTTCATTATCCTATCGTAATTGCTTCTTATTAGTGTGATGAGAGGATTATTTCCTGTGATTACTCCCGTCTTCATCTGAACTTCATGAAATTCAGCTGATAATATTTTACTATCCATCATAGTTTTAGATCTCCAAGATTGACGGAATTGATTGGGGGCCAGTTCAATCATATTGTGTCGTATGCCCCTATGAACCAGGTGGAGACCTACTGCGTTTATCTGATCGGCGGCCGTATAAATCTCATCGAAAGACACCCAATCCAAGTTATTCTGTTCCAGCAGATCTTCAAAAAAGACGCTGTTGTCTTCCAAGAAATCATAGTTGCTTTTTACGAATTTACTGTCATCATAAAAAATTACTTCATCGAATATCCCGTGTCGTTCGAGTCTTTTAATCTTTTCTTTATCAGGAACCTCAGCTATCAAAAGTATGGCCTTTTTATCCGTATGGTGGGTTAGGCGTAACGCCACATACTGCATTAATGCAGAACAATGACCCGCATTGTACAAAATAGCGTTCTCCACAGGACTCACACAACCTTGAATGATTAAAGATACAAGCATATTTCAATTTTTTCAACCTTTCTTCGTTCATCAGCCTTTCGTTCAAACCCAAGATGGTTTTGGTCATTGTTTTCAACCACCGCCCCTTCAGTTTCGAAGTTTTTAAACTCAGTAGTTTGAAAATACCTGAAGTAGTGATAAATACCACTTACTTAATAATCAACTGACCTGTTACACATACAAAGCGGGCACGTGGGGTCGATAAGCGTTAGCAACGACAACGGAAAATCCAATGTAGTATCGTACCACGCATCAAGAAGAGGCTGTTTAAATGAAAATTGTGGGCGTAATCCCGGCACGATATGCAAGCACACGCTTCCCCGGTAAGCCACTGGCCGATATATGCGGAAAACCCATGATATGGTGGGTGCATAAACAACTGAGCGCGGCAGAGGGGATAGATGAGGTTTATGTTGCGCTGGATGATGAGCGAGTCGCTTCGGTGTGTGAGGGATATGGGATCAAGTACATCATGACCTCCGATAAACACCAAACTCACCTAGATCGTTTAGCGGAGTTCTGCCAAAAAGTTCATGCGGATTTTTATATAAATATAAATGGTGACGAGCCGTTGATTAAACCGGAATACATTGCACGTTTGATTCCACAGGACATGGATCCGGATGAGTTTTATGTTGCTAACGCAATGACGGTTATAACAAAACCCGTAGAGGTTTCTGACATTGCACGAATAAAAATTGTTACAGATGCACAGGGCAATGGTATGTATATGGCCAGAACACCGATACCATATCCTAAAGCATCTGCAAATTTCGAATACTTAAAATTCGTAGGCATACAATGTTTTTCCAAATCGGCGTTGGAGTTTTGCGCAGTAACTTCAAGAGGGAAAATAGAAAGCATTGAAGATATAGATGAATACAGATTCCTCGAAAACGGTAAGAAAATTAAGTTTATTTCTGTTGAAGCTGAAACTTTATCTGTGGATACTCCATACGATTTAGAAAAAGTACGCAAGATTATACATGGAAGGTTGTCAAAAAATGAAGATCAGCATTCTTGATTGTACCCTGCGCGACGGGGGTTACGTGAACAATTTCAACTTCGGGGTCAACCGCATTCATTTGATAAAAGAAAAACTCCGTGACGCGAACATCGAAATAATTGAATGTGGTTTTCTGCAGTCCGGAAAAAATGATCCCGGACGGACATTGTATGGTCGTGTAGAACAGATACAGCTACCGCAGAAGCGCGACGGACAGATGTACGTCGCCATGATCACACATAACGACATCGGTGCGGCCGAGGTCGCTCCGTATCAACCCGGCTATGTGGACGGACTTCGTCTTAGCTTTCACAACCACGGCAGCGAGTGGGAGGACACAAAGTGTTTGGCAAGGAAAATGATGGATAAAGGTTACAAAGTTTTCATCCAACCGGTTGGAACCGCCTTTTATACAGACGAGGAATTACTGAAGTTGATAAAAGATGTCAACGAACTCGACCCATTCGCGTTCTATATCGTGGACACGTTGGGGTCTATGTACAAAAATGACCTTCTGCGTAAATTTTTCCTGGTTGAGCACAACCTGAATAAGAACATCTGCCTGGGATTCCATTCTCATAACAACATGCAATTGTCGTTTGCGAACGCTATGACGTTGCTGGAACTGCATACCGATCGGCACATAATACTCGATTCGTCTGTTTTCGGCATGGGTCGCGGTGCCGGCAATCTTAATACTGAACTCATAGCCCATTTCATAAACAGTAATATCGATAAACGTTACGACCTCGTTCCTATACTCGAACTGATAGACGATGCAATACTTCCTATCTACAAATACACCCCATGGGGTTTTTCAGAGCCGTATTATCTTTCGGCTATAATGGGGGTGCACCCCAATCATGCCTCGTACCTGATAGATAAACAGTCTGTCGGGATGGCTAAGATATTCGATCTTTTAGGTAGACTCCCCGTCTCAAACAGACACATATTCGTCAAACAAGACATCGAGAAGCTCTACCATGCTGAAATGGCCAACAATGTGGAAGATTCGGCAGCGATCGAAGAACTATCCGATAAGATTCGCGACAGAGATGTGCTTGTCATCGCTCCGGGCGGAAGCGTACGGACACATTCGGATACTATAAACAAATACATCAAATCAAAACGTCCCTTCGTGGTATCGCTGAACTTTGTTCCGGATGGTATCTCACCGGATCTTGTTTTCGTGAGCAACCGGAAACGTTTCGAACAGCTCGGACGGCGTGACCTTTCGATCGCGGTAACATCAAACGTCAATGCCGAGGGTATAACCGGTGCGTATGTCATCAACTATGATTCATTGATACACGGAGAATCCGATTCAAGCGGTATCATGGTACTCGGACTGCTTATAAGACTGGGAGCGAAGCACGCAACACTCGCCGGTTATGATGGTTTCACTGTGGGAAGTAACCACTATAATGAAAGTTTGGATAACTATATGCCGTCGGAAACTGCAGCCTCTTTGAATAATTCCATGCACCGGCGTCTCCGTGAGGTCGGTAAGATTTTGCCGATAGAGTTCATCACGCCGTCGGTTTACAAGGTGAAAGATGATGATTGACCACATAGTACTTGACGTGGATGGCACACTGACGGACGGAGGCATATTCATCTCCTCCGATGGTGTGGAAACCAAGCAGTTTCAATCAAAGGACGGACTGTTGGTTCGAGTTTTACCAAGACTTGGGTTTACAACCATATTCTTAACCGGCCGGAGATCTGAACTGACGGAGATACGTGCTAAAGATCTGCAGATATCTGTCGTGATACAAGGTGTGAAAAGTAAATGGGCAACGCTTGGGGATTACATGAAAAAACACGATCTGAGCGGAGAAAGGTTCGCTTATATCGGCGATGATCTCAATGACTGTGCTGCGATGAAACTGTGCGCGTTCAGAGCCTGTCCCGCCGATGCGGCAAAGGAGGTCCGAGAACTTTGTGACTATGTTTCGCCGTTTAACGGCGGCCACGGCGCGGTGCGGGATATCTGTGAGAAACTGTTAAAGGAAGCAGGGAAGTGGAATGAAGTGATTAATATTTTTATTTGAATCGCATAACGAAGTAAGCAACAGGAAGGAAAGAGTATGGAAAATGTTAAAACGGTCGAAGAGCAGGAATATGGCTACAAACCGAAAATTAATGTGTTTACCATATCCTCATCGGAATTTTACAGATATGCTCTTGTTATGGCGGCGTCTTTATTTGTAAACAACAGAGATGTTGAAATAGATCTTTATGTGTTCACGCCGGGATTAAGTGAAGATGAAAAAAAACGTGGCGAAGAACTATCAGATAGATACGGAAACAAAATTATATTTATAGAGGTCGACAGCGACATTTTCCCAGATATGCCACACCCTCTCGGAGGAGACCGCTGGGGCGGGAAGTTTGTTTTTGTGTCCATGGCCCCGCATCTATTTTTGCCCGACACCATTGATAAAGCATTATACCTAGAATCAGACTTGCTGATTCGTGGTAATGTATTACATCTGTACAACGTCGATCTCAAAGATCATATTTTGCTCGCGTGTCATGGCGAAAACAAAATATATCCCGAACTATTCGTGGGTAAAGAAGATCTTATCGTCAGGGACGACTTGAATATAAAAGCCTTTAATCAAGGGGTAATGCTCTATAATATCAGGAAACTGCGGGAAGATAAATTTACAGAGCAACATTACACGTCACTGTATGCTGAAAATAAAAGAGCAATGGACATTTTTACACAAACAATGATTAACAACATATATTATGGGAAAGTTTTGTTTGTCGACGCTTCCATATACAATGCTGGAATTCCAATGGCGCTTGATCCTAGGTTCATCTTCAATGATGAAACGCCAAAGATAATACATTACTTCGGACTGAAACCATGGGACTTCCACACCAACGATGTTGAACTTTTTAAACAGTCATACATCGATGAATTATTGTTTCGTATTGAAACCGGAAAAAGACATACCGTGCACTATCTGACCGAAGAATTTTATAAATTACAGGCGGGCGAACAACAGCAATTTGTAGACAAAGTATACTCGCTGTTCTATTATTGGTGGAAATATGCAGAATTTTCCCCATATGCAGTCGAAATAGAGTCTAATGCTAAAAAAAGGATGAAACTATTCAATGAGTATTTCATCCCCGCATTCAATCTATACAGATCGAAAAAGAAAGATTATATCAATCTTGAAAACAGAATCAGAGCGCTTGGTGTTAGAGTTCCGATCATGGAATATCGTGGGGAGCAGAATTGGGAGGGCGAATTAACGCAATTCAATATTGGAAATGGAGACGGCGGGGTTGTAATTACTCCACGAGGTACTAATTCCGGAAAGTGGCTGAGATTGCCTTTTGAAAGAAAATTAGACGCAGGAATAAGATATTATTACAAGATTAGGTACAGATTATCAACCGAGGCAGAAACATTCGGGTTCTTTCTGTCCGCTTACGGTACGAAGATAAATGAAGGCTTACATGAAGATGGAGAAACATCAATTTCTACGTACAAAACGGCTGAAGGTTCATTTATTCCAGAAAAAAGTCTTTACACACATTTAACAATCACATCAACACACTTGAAGGGAAAGGATGCGAGCCTGACAATAAAATCCATCAAAATTTGGGAGGGCGATGACAACGCATAACAACACTCCCTCGGGCGATCTGGCCCAGGATTCGACGCGCTCATGAACATTTTATGAACACCCAAATGAAGGTTCGATGCGACCTCAGTTTTTGACTGTTTTACGACGATCTTACGATAACTAAATGCTTTTTATATACCCCATCCCGGAACGGTTTCCGGGGGCTGAAAGCCCTTGGGAACACTCCCAAAAACACCTTATCGGAGGCGGAACAGTAGCCGGGCTCTGCTGTCAATTTATGTCACTTTGCAATAATGCTGAGAACGAAGTGCCAAGCTCAGGGAGGGAAAGGTTTATAGAAACCCATAATTTGAATAACAATGCAACATTCTCTAAATATGAATGAGAATGAGCCCCAAAAATTGTATCGTTTCAGACCAATAGAAAGATTCGATGAGGTTATATGTGAGTATGTGAACCTTAGTCCGCCGTGGAAATCCAACGATCCGTTTGATTCTTCATTAAGAATAAAAAGCATCCTTGAAAAAGACCAGTTAGAATATGTAGACGGTTCTGAAGCAAAAAATCAAGCAGATCTATGTAACCTACTCGTAGAGGTTCTTAGTGAGTTGCCTCCTTCTAGAGATGTGCAAGAGGTGCGATTAAATGTTCGAGTTGCATGCTTTTCGGCCCAAAAACATCCAAAGGATATGCTTATGTGGAGCCATTACGCAAAGAACCATAGTGGTTTTTGCATAGAATACGACTTCGTTAAGCTACGCGAGACAGTGAAATCACAAGGAGCGAAATTGGAAAAAGTAAGGTATGTGAAGAAACTTCCCACAGTTTCTGACTTAGATGATGTGGAGGATGTATCAAAAGCTATATTTGAAAAATTTACAATTTGGGATTATGAGGAGGAGTGGAGAATCGCATCGTTCAATCAGACTATAGAAAAAGTGTATGTAAAAGAGTGTATTGATGAAGTTATTATTGGGTGTATGCGGAGCCCCCTGTCTCCGGAGGTAGAAAAACTGAGGAGATTCTGTCATAAGAATAATATCAAAATTAGTTATCGGCAGCCCTTCAAAACTAAATTTGAATTGAAAGAAGATCAACACGTTCAACGTCAGATTTTAGATTGGGAAAGAAAGGGGGAGATTGACATTCTTTTGAAGACCCATGAGGAATGTGAATTAATGGAAAATTTCCGCAGTGTCTATGAAAAATTGAATGATATTCATTCAAGAATTCGTGAAAAAGATTGTTTTAAAACGGCTCTTTCAAAGATGTATGAAGAACTATATAAGAATCTTCGTGGAAACAACTGAGTTCGGCGTTTGTTCTAGAGTTTGAGATAATTCACACACACCTTCCGTTCTATTTCTTCGCTCGAAAGGTCCACTATTACATGAATTCGACACCTGATCGCGAACTCATCCTCTGAACGTGGCATCCGCCGTCCGTACCTCCGAAACAGCGGCCGCATCCGGCCGCTCGTGAATTCGACACCTGTGGCGAATTCATGTATTAATATGAGAATAAGAGGTTAACACGCTCTCGACACATTCTATCGTGCCCGTAATTGTACCCGTCGTCCGCCGATCATCATCGAATAACGGCAGAAGGAGATGCACGTCATCAGATTTTGACCATCTTAGCACATTGTGTTTGAGGTCTTTCAATATTATTTCAGAGGTATCGTGCCCCCCCCGATGTCTAGGACAGGGGCCACAGGCTCCTGTTCGTAACCCGTGATACCGATTGGAATGATGTCAAACTGTCAACTTCGCAGAACTGTCAGCGGAACTCATTTCAAATCAGGTTGTAATATCCTGCTATAGTTCGTGGTTCAGTCTACACAACAGGCATTCTAATATCACTTGACCGAGTCTATTATTACATTTGCCATATATTTGACAATCTTATCCGTCATCCCGGGATACACCCCAACCCAGAATGTATTGCTCATTATCGCGTCCGTAGCCGTCAGGTTACCGATAACTCTGTACCCGTTTCCAGATGCTCGCATATCATCGAAACAAGGATGTTTTATCAGGTTTCCTGCAAACAGCATCCGTGTCTGAACACCACGGGATTCAATGTACGATACCACTTTGTTCCTTTTGATGTCAGATTTGCACGTAAGCAGAAAGCCGAACCAGCTTGGGTCGCTTCCGGGCAGTGCTTCCGGAAGGGTGAATTTATCCTGAACGGATGCGAGTCCTGACTTCAGCCTTTCAAAATTATGTATCCTTCTCTCTCTGAACGCTGGGAACTTCTCGAGCTGTGCGCACCCTATGGCTGCCTGAAGATCCGTAGCCTTCAGATTATATCCGAAATGAGAGTATACATACTTGTGATCGTATCCAAGCGGTAACTCTCCATACTTTCTGTTGAATCTGTGTCCGCAAAGGTTGTCCTTCCCGGACGGGCAGGAACAGTCCCGCCCCCAGTCTCTCATTGATACCATAATCTTATGCAACAAAGGATCTTCAGTATATACGGCCCCTCCTTCCCCCATAGTCATATGATGAGGCGGATAGAAACTCGATGTGCCGATGTCACCTACGGTGCCGGTAAACTTCATCTCTCCTTTGTAGTTGTATTTAGAGCCCAAGGAATCACAGTTGTCCTCTATGAGCCAAAGACCGTTGTCGTCACAGAACTCTTTGACCTTCTCTATGTCGAACGGATTACCCAGGGTGTGCGCCAACATGACCGCCTTCGTTTTTTCAGATAATGCATTCTTCAGTTGTGACGTGTCAATATTGTACTGAGGTATGGTCACATCCACAAACACCGGCACGGCACCGTATTGTATACACGGCGCGACCGTCGTCGGGAATCCGCAGGCTACTGTTATCATCTCGTCACCAGGACGTATGGCTCTGTCTTTCAATAAAGGGGAAGTAAGTGCCATGAACGCGAGAAGATTCGCCGAGGATCCGGAGTTCACAAGGCCGCAGTATTTCAAACCTAGGTATTTTGACAGCGAAGATTCGAACTCATTTGCATATCTGCCAGCCGTCAACCAGAATTCCAAAGAAGAGTCGACAAGATTAACCATCTCCTTTCGGTCATACACGCGCGAAGCGTAAGGGATGCGCTGCCCCTCGACGAACTCTTCCTTCTTGTGATACTTGTCACAGTACTCGGAGACCATCTTCAATATTTCTGACCGTGCTTGCTGTTCCGTCTTGCCGTCAAACATCGATTCACGCTCGTTCATATGTTTGGTACATGGATTACTATTATTAATCAACACACAAGCTTATCGCCACAGTAACTGAATGACTATGGTAACAATGAGAAGGTGTCACCACAACTTCCATGGTGCATTGCCCGTTCTCCAGAGCTCTTCAAGTTTCTCTTTATCTCGAAGCGAATCCATACACTGCCAGAAGCCTGGATGTTTGAATGCGGCCAACTGTCCGTCAGAACTCAGTTGTTGTAGCGGCCCCTTCTCAAAGATAGTGTTATCGCCGTCGATAAGTTCGAATACCTCTTTCTCCAGGACCATGAACCCTCCGTTGATCCAACCTGCGTCTTCCTTACTCTTTTCCCTGAACGATGTTACAGCATCACCTTTTAAATCGAGTGTCCCAAATCTTCCGTCCGGGTGTACCGCGGTGAGTGTGGCACGTCTCCCTGCATTCTTATGGAATTGCATCAGTTTCCCAATATCCAGATCGGAGACACCGTCCCCGTAGGTGAGCATGAACGCCTCATCTCCGACGTATTTCTTTATGCGTTTTATCCTGCCGCCCGTCATGGTATTCAATCCAGTATCTACAACTGTTACTTTCCACGGTTCAGATACATTGTTATGTATCTTCATCTTGCCGCCATCGGTGAAATCAAAAGTTATATCACTGCAGTGAAGGAAATAATCGGCAAAGTATTCCTTGATCATATGTTGTTTATAGCCGGCACAGATGATGAATTCATTCACACCGTGATGTGAGTACATCTTCATTATGTGCCAGAGTATCGGGAATCCGCCGATATCTATCATAGGTTTTGGTCTAAGGTGACTTTCCTCTGCGATCCTGGTCCCAAATCCTCCAGCAAGTATCACTGCCTTCATGGAACTCGATAATACATGCCGATTCTTATGTCTATCTGACACACGTAGGGCGTATGCGTGTCTGCTCGTAAGATTGCGGCGACACAATGCGGTTGCGATCATTTAACATTCAGATAGTCATGTATCTGTTCCGATGTCAAGGCAGCCGTGTCCTTACCTTCGTTTTCAGCTATATACCACTCAACCGTTCTTTTGACCGCTTCCTCTATCCTCCATCTCGGAGTCCAGCCGAACGCATCTTTGAATTTTTCGCAATTTAATCTAAGTATCCCAGCCTCGTGAGGTTTGTCGATTTTACCTTCCGCTTTCCATGAAATGCCAGGCCAATTATCGCAGAACAATTGAGCAAGTCTTTGCGTCGTGACCGCGCCCTCCTCATCCGGCCCGATATTGTAGCATCCCGAAACCTTTGTATCGGATGCTTGTTCTGCAGCCAATAAAAGATATGCGCAGACCGGTTCCAGGACATGCTGATACGGTCTCACCGAGTTCGGGTTCCTCAGGATTATCGGTTCGTTACGTTCGGCGGACCTGACACAATCCGGGATTATGCGATCCTTGGCTCTGTCCCCTCCTCCGATCACGTTACCTGCGCGGCACGTCGATATAGGAATCTTCTTGCATTCTGGGAATGAACGTTTGTATGATGCCGTCACCAGCTCGGAACAGGATTTCGAATTTGAATAAGGATCGTGGCCGTCAAGTACTTCTTTCTCCCGGTATCCTTCAACTTTCTCCATATTCCTGTAGACCTTGTCGGTCGTGACATTCACCGCGGATATCACGGAATCGCATCTTCTTACGGCTTCCAGGATGTTCACTGTTCCCATAACATTCGTTCTGTATGTCAACACGGGATCCCTATAAGACTCAAGAACGAGGGGTTGGGCCGCCATATGTATCACCACCTCCGGTTCAAACGATAAAACAGCACTCGATAGGCTGTCTGTGTTGCCAACGTCTCCTTCGATTGATGTGATTGCATTAAGATTCATCAATCGGAACGCACTATCCTTCTCACACGGGAGCGAGAACCCGCAGACCTCCGCCCCAACATCTGCAAGTATTCTGCACATCCAGGATCCCTTGAATCCATTGTGACCAGTCACAAAGACTTTTCTTCCATTGTAAAACTTTCGGATCGTGGTGTTCATGGACACAATGCATTCCTCCTCTGTATTCACACTAACATATCCGTAATTGATATTTATTGTTACCATCGACGCGGTGTCGTCACGGACGATGATGAACATCTCGGGTAAAACATTAATATCTCTCCCATACTCTCAGATTGGATGGTTAAAGCGAAATCAGTCATCATTCAGGGCGAATATGATTACGTTGTTGTCGGCTGCGGGTTCTGTGGCTCTGTTATCGCAAGACGACTAGCCGATGAAAAGAATAAGAAGGTCCTGATTCTGGAAAAACGCCCTCATGTTGCTGGAAACATGTATGATGAATTCGACGAACACGGAATATTGGTTCAGAGATATGGAGTGCACGTTTTCCGAACAGATCATGAAAGTATATTCAACTACCTCTCAAGATTCACGGAGTGGTTCGATTACAGTATTACGTGTCTTTCCGAGATCAAAGGAAAGAAGGTTCCGGTGCCATTCAACTTCACATGCATAGACGCATTTTTCTCAGACAAGTCGAAAGTGTTGAAGGATAAATTGATTAAGATGTTCGGGATCGACAGAGTCCCTGTTCTGAGTCTTATAAACTCGGACGACCCAGATGTTAAAGAATTCGGCACGTTCTTGTTCGAATACGACTACAGACCGTACACCGCCAAACAATGGGGCAGAGACCCATTCGATATTGATGTGTCAATTTTGGAAAGAGTGAGGATAGAACTTTCGTACGATGATCGATTTTTCACTAACAGATACCAATGCATACCAAAACACGGTTTCACCAAGACATTCGAGAGGATGCTGGACCATCCTAACATAACTGTGAAGTTGAACACAGACGTAAGAGATGTCATGGAGCTGAAAGGTGACCGAATAAATATCAAGGGGATAAACCCCGGTGCCACCGTAATATACACGGGCGCGTTGGACTCGCTTTTCAATTTCGAATATGGCGATCTTCCGTACAGAACATTGGATTTCGAATATGAGACACACTTCATAGATTATTATCAGGAGGCTCCTTTCATAGTTTATCCGATGCACCCGACCATGACCAGGATAACGGAATTCAAATACATAACCGGCCAGAAAATGAAAGATAAGACCACGATTGTCAAAGAATATCCAAAAGAATACGTTTCAAATGATGATACCAACGAACCGTACTATCCAGTGATCAGTGATGAAAACAAGGCGGTCCATAAGAGATATATGGATCTTTCGAAGAAGTATTCCAATCTCACAATATGCGGAAGGTTGGCGGATTACGAATATTACTATATGGATTCAGCAGTGTTGCGAGCGTTCGAGGTATACGAGTCTTTAACAGAGGGAGTCAAATGAGGACTGCAGTAGTTACAGGAGCCAATGGATTCATCGGATCTAATCTGTGCAAAGAACTTTCCGAGAACGATACTAAGGTGTTTGCGATAGTCCGCGGTAACAATTACAGTAAAATAAACAAGAACAACAACGTCGAGACCATTTCCTGCGACCTGAAAAATATCGAGGATCTTCCAGGAATCATAGGGAAAGCGGACACATTTTATCATCTCGGTTGGGGCGGGGTGTTCGGCAAAGAGAGTGACGATTATTTGTTACAGTCGGATAATATAAAATACACCTGCAACGCGGTGGGGGCATCCGAAGAGATGGATTGTGCGAGATTCATATATGTGAATTCGTTAATGGCATATGGTAGTATAAATTCGGTCTCGCGGGATTGTTCCAAACCGAGTATGAGGAACATATATTACGTTGCAAAAGAAACGGCGCACATAATGGCAAAAACAATTTGTTTCGACAAAGGCATCAGATATGTGGGGGCCACGATAGCCAACATATACGGTCCTGGATCCAATATTCAGGGGTTTGTCAACAGTATATTGATGAAAATGATTAAAGGTGAAGTTGCAAGATTCACAAGCGGCGACCAGAATTATGATTTTATGTACATCACCGATGCCGTATCGGCACTGAGGAGTATAGGGGAGATGGAAAAACCGTTCTGCTCTTACTATGTCGGTTCAGAGAGTCAGCTTACGATAAAAGAATATGTGAACCTCATGAAACAGTATTCCGGCAGCAAATCGGAACTTGAGTTCGGAGGAGTTTCAACACCTGCAATCGGTATTGATAAATCGTTGTTAAACACCAGAAAACTCAAGGAAGATCTGGGATTTGAATCAACAGTCGACTTCGAAATGGGGATAAAGAAAACGGTTGAATGGTTGAAAG